>Ga0129306_1000184_pt1 | contig 108785 bp, 90 predicted proteins | sample P827metagenome_FD_94438 | JGI IMG/M metagenome (GOLD analysis project Ga0129306, IMG submission 94438) | Capybara group fecal microbial communities from Wisconsin, USA - P827 metagenome | ecosystem: Host-associated > Mammals > Digestive system > Large intestine > Fecal | place: USA: Wisconsin...
TGTTACTGTGTTATTTGTACCACCATTGATAGATACTGTGCCAGTCGTAATGGTTCCAGCTGTACTATCAAGTTTAATAGCGGTATTACCTGTACCTAATGTTACTGTATCATCTAAGTTAACAGTATAGGTTTTAGCTTGCGTTGTAGCATCAGTAGCCGTTGTTACATTAATATTTTTGCCGCCTTTAACTTTTGTATTAGCTGCGGCAGCTTGGTTAATAACAGCGTCTAACTGTGATTTGTTAACGGCATCTGTAGCGTTAACCCCAGCCTTTACATTCGTAATAGTTGTATTACCCGCATTAATGCCTGTAGTGCTCATAGACACATTGCCTGCTTGGAAGGTATCAGCATTCACTGTCTGGGCATTTACTGTATTAGTCGTTAGACTATTGTTGTTAAGTACGGTATTACCAATAGTTACACTACCATTATTGCCAAGATTAATATCTTCAGCCAATTTAATGTTCATAACACCATAATCTACTACAACTCCAATGTTGCCATTTGTTAATTCTTTAGAGCCAGAATTACCTTTTACATCTAGTGTCTGACCTAACTTTTTGTTAACTTCACCAGCATCACCTGCAAAAGATAACCCTTTTTTAACAGTTTCATTAATAGTAGTAATTCTAGAGCTATTATTACTAATGTCAGCTGTATTTTGGCTAATCTTAGTGCTGTTGGTAGCAATATTGCCAGTATTTACATTTACTTGGTCATTTACACGTTTCAACTGATCTTCTGTTGCCGCACGACCAGATACAATCGTAGGGTTGTTCACATTCCATGTTGTATTGGAAAGACCCGTTACTGTATTGTTTGTACCACCATTGATAGATACTGTGCCAGTCGTAATAGTGCCAGCCGTACTATCAAGTTTAATAGCTGTATTGCCTGCACCTAATGTTACCGTGTCATCTAAGTTAACAGTATAGGTTTTAGCTTGCGTTGTAGCATCAACAGCCGTTGTTACATTAATATTTTTGCCACCTTTAACTTTAGTATCCGCAGCTGCTTTTACTTCATCTAATTGAGATTTATTAACTGCATCTGTAGCGTTAACCCCAGCTTTTACGTTCGTGATAATCGTATTGCCTGCGTTAATGCCTGTAGTGCTCATAGACACATTACCAGCTTTGAAGGTGTTAGCATTTACTGTCTGTGCATTTACTGTATTAGTAGACAAGCCATTATTGTTAAGCACAGTGCTACCAATAGTTAGACTACCGTCATTACCAAGGTTTACATTTTTAGCTAGTTTTACACTTAACGTATCGGAACCATTGGATACAACCCCGATATTATTATCCGTAGTTAAATTTGTAGCCCCACCTTTAATATTGGTAGTAGCACCTAGTTTTTGAGTGATTGTATTGCCTGCATCACCAGCGAATTTGACACCTTTATCAACTTCACTTACTACACCGTATAATTGGCTACCATTAATCGCATCTGTAGATGTAGCAGAAACACGACCCGCTGCCACATTTGTAATTGTCCGTTCATTGGATGCAGAGCCAACACTCACTGTAGATGTAGGATTTACACCAGCAAATTGTTTAGTTACACCATTAATGCTCATGGAAGCAGTTTTTACTGCAGCTGCTGTTTCAGAATTGGATCCAAGAGCTACACTGCCATTATGGTTCACAGTTGCCCCATTACCGATAGCAATCCCGTTTATAGCAGTGGCGTTAGTCTCAGTACCTAAAGCTATCGTATTATCTGCAGTAGTACGTGCTTTTGCCCCAATAGCAATAGAGCGATTACCTTTTGCAGATGTATTATTCTCGCTTGTATATTCACTATATGCCACACCACTGCTATTCTGATGCGTAGTTTGATTAGCCGAACCAATCGCAATTGCTTGATTTCCTTCAGCGGTACTAGAACTACCTACAGCTAAAGATTGGGTTCCCTTTGCATAAGCGGCTGTACCAATAGCTGCAGAATAATCACCTACTGCAGAAGATTGACGCATCATCGCTAAGGAATTAAACCCTTGTGCTTTAGCAGCAGTACCTACAGCAACAGCTCCAATATCTTTAGATTGTGCATATGTACCTACTGCTACACCTAAACCACCATTACTCTGCGCGTAATCACCTATAGCAACACCCGATGTATAGCCTGAATTATTTGCATCCGCTGTACTAGTAGAATGACCAATTTCTACACCAAAGGTTCTAGCATTAGAATACAAAGGCCCCTCCGCACTCCAAATGTTATTTGTATTTTCTGGTGTTTTATAATCGTACGGCTTAATTGCTTTACTACCATATCCACTACTATATGTACCAGTTTGGCTGGCAACTACCTTTCCATCTGAACTAATGCCAGAAATTCGAATCCCCGCATCATTAGCATCCGCAGCTTGTACATTAGGTCCAGCAAATACACCAGCCGTCAATACTATGGCCGCCAACACTGCAGAAATAGGAAATATTCTTGCAGACTCATTAAGAGTACCAGTAGAGTGACCCGATACACGACTTGCAAATTCAGAAGCAACAACATAACAATTTTTTGTCTTACTCCATACAACCTTGTAAATTTTGTTCACGTTTTTTTCCTCTATAACCTCTAAAACAACACGTAAAGTATATGGCAAATATACTAGCCATAGCACTAAACGATACCCGCGTTTACCTGCTAAGTCTTCTCGAACTGCAGCATATAAACGCATATAAAAGGCAAAAAGTACATTTCTATATTCACACTTCATATAAATATATCGATATACTTTTAGTTATAGGTAAATATATTATTTTAGCTAAATAAAGTCAATGTTTATAAACTGATTTAATGAATTTCTCATTAACTTTTAATATACGGTGTTACCTCAGCATGATTTTTTGCACAATAAAATAGGCATATGATAACTCTTCGTTTACAATTAAAGCGACGAAACTTAATTGGAAACGAAGAGTTATCATATGCCTATTTACTACATTACCAACTCCACCGGAAGTATTTTTAGAAGAAGTTAGTAACGTAGTGCATTTATAGAGTGTTCAGTTTGATATTACAATTTAAGATTATCTTTTAGTTAACTCGGCTACTAAATTTTCTAATTTAGTAATTCTTTCTTCATCTTTTTCTTTTTGTGCTATTAATTGATTTTGAAGGGAAATAATCTGTTTTTCTAATACATAAACAGTGCTAATAGGTGCTGTTTTATATTGTTCTTTGAATTTACGATCTATGCCTGCACCACCGAACTTAAAGGATGCACCGACATTGACCATATTATCATTATTTCCTACTGTGCTTGCAACAGAGAACATAGTTTCTTCATTTGGATGATAGAATGCACCAATAGCTAGTGCATGTTCATTTTTATAGAAACCACCAGAAACAGCTACATTAAATTTACTATCTGGGTCAAAATCAAGCGGATGTAAACCTGCTAATGCAGATGCACCAGCAGCGATTTTATTAATATCATAATTGACTTTACTTATACTAGAATCTAGTTGCTTTTTGTTAACAGCATCCATTGGATTTATACCGTCAGCTATATTTTTAATACTAGTATTCCCTGCATCAATACCTGTAGAAGAAATATTTATTTTATTTCCAACTGTTATCGAGTTACTGGTGATAGTATTAATGTTTCCAGTATTAGCAGTAATATTGGTAGTTTGAACGTCTTTTAATCCTGTTAGTGTATCAGCAAGCTTGATTGATAGACTTTTTTGATTTTGATCGCCCACAACGCCAATATTATTATTGGTTAGCCCAGAGACATTACCTCCAGTAATTTTTAGTGTTTCACCTGGTTTAATTGCTGGAGCGGATCCTATATCACCTGCAAAAGTAGTTGGGTTAACTTCTATTTTATAGTTGTTATTATTACCTGTAACGGTTGTTGTAGACCCATCAACAATGGTTGTTGTTGCTCCTGCTATAGCGGTTTTGAGTTGTGCCACATTGACAGCATCTGTATCTTGACTACCAGCAGCTACATTTGTAATTTGGCGTGTAATATTCTTTGATACATCACCAACGGACACAGCACCAGCTGTAGCATTCCATGTAGAAGAACCATCCGTATAATTATTAGATTTGGTTGCCATATTATAGCCGCCAACATTAGGGCCTCTATTGGAAATAGAATTAGAGCCAAGAGCAATGCCTCCATCAACTGTTACATTTGCATCAGTGCCCAATACAACTGCATTGGAAGCGGTTGTGTTTGTTCCTGTTGTAGCAGTCCCCATAATAATAGAATTCGTTGCATTAGAAGCTGTTCTGTTAGAGCCTATAATTGTTGTTCCATCAATATTAGTTCCTGTATTTTTATAACCTACAACAAGATTATTGGTACTTTCATTTCCAGATACGCCTGTTAATGTATTATTAACACCGATTAAAGCAGATCTCAATGTGTAGTTAGCTGTATTTCCGCCACCAAAGGCTAGTGTAGAACCCCCACCATTGTTATTTTTTATCATATTTATTAGAGAATCTTGGAAAGCTTTAGCAGAACTTCCGCTGTCAGTTGGGGCTCCTGATAAGGATGTTATTGAATTAGAAATGGTATTCCCTGCTCCATATATAAGTGCACCATTAGCATTATTAGTTCTGTTTGCAATACCTGTAATGCTATTAGCAATACCGGAGTAATAACCACTACTATACGATTCAATACTATTAAGAGAACCTGTGATAGTTGCTCCCAAATTTTTAATTGGATTTGCGAAACGGCCACCATCGTAGTTACTAGAAATAATGGAGTAAGCTCCTGTTAATGTAGTAAAGGCCCCATTACTATTACTATTAGCACCAAGCGTTGTAGCATATACATTTAAGTTATCTTTTCTAGTACTGGCACTATCTACAGTAGTATCACCCAATGCGCCGGCATAGTTATGGACTCCAATCATTGTACTTCCAGTTCGGGCAAATGTATTTTGCCCAATAGCAATACTGCCAGGAGCTTTTGTTGGATCAGCAGGGATACGAGCAGAGGAAAGGAAATTGCCACTATATGTAGTTTGACCAAACGCAAAAGAGGCTTCACCACCACCAGCCATATTTTCAATTTTTGCATTATCGCCCATGGCAATACTACCACCTTGACTAGCGTAGTTGTTAATATTTGCCTTATTGCCGATTACAATGTCACCAGTGGCAGCGCTTGTCCCATTACTGTAACCAATAGTTGCATTTTTTCCGATAGCAACATTTTCTGCTTTTGGAGCAGTACTACCTGTACCGTACGCAACACCGTCACCTGCACCTGTAGCACTATCGATTCCGTAAACATACATCGTACTAGTTGTGCTTAGTACCAATGATACAGCTAATAGCAGACTTTTTTTCATAAATATTTATTTCCTCCAAACACACCTCTTAAATTACTAAAATATGTTTTTATTGTATCAAATTTTTTTAAAATGGCAATATCAAACTGGCCACTCTATATGCCTATTTTATTGTGCAAAAAATAATGCTGAGGCAACACCGTATTTTGTGCCACCTCAACATTTATTATAAAACTAAATTTTCAAATCCTAACTTTAAAGGATTCGTTTTAAATGCTCTTTGCTCCTAATGATAAGTAATATAATTCATTGACTTATTAAGAGGATACTTTACTATTTTTATTAAACTTTTCATCAAACGCGATTTGCCTTGCTTCATTTTCAGATAAACCTTCTAGTTTAAGTGATGCAATACGTGCCGTCATTTGTGCAAATGCAGTTGGAATAATTTTGGTAAAACGATGTTGGAAGTTTTGCCAGTTTTCTAAAATGTAACGACCTTTTTTGCTATCTGTATGAAGTACATGACATTCAATAAGCCGTTTTACATGTGTTAAATCTGCATCAACTACAGGCTGTAATTCAATAAGCCCCATATTGCAATACCGCTCATCAAGATCAAGCACATATGCATATCCTCCCGACATACCGGCACCGAAATTGCGTCCAATACTACCAAGAATGAGGACTTCGCCTCCAGTCATATATTCGCAGCCATGATCGCCTACGCCTTCAACAACAGCCGTAACACCACTATTACGTACCGCAAAACGTTCTCCTGCTAGTCCATTGATATAAGCTTCCCCAGAAGTAGCACCATAGAAAGCAACATTGCCAATAATAATATTGTGCTCTGCTTCATAGCCAGCATCCTTAGGAGGGAATACAGAAATACGACCACCAGACATCCCTTTTCCAATATAATCATTGGTATCGCCTTCTAATTCTATACTCATCCCCTTAGGTATAAATGCACCAAAACTTTGCCCTGCACTGCCTACAAAGGACAACTTCACCGTATTATCTGGCAACCCTTTTTCACCATAACGTTTTGTAAGTTCACTACCTACAATAGTCCCCACTACACGGTTAGTATTATTAATGGATAGTTTTGCCCGAATTGGTTTTTGCTCTTCAATAGCAGGTCTACACATCCGAAGCAATTTTGCCATATCTAATGTCTGTTCGAGCAAGTGGTCCTGATCTACATTATGAAAATGACCAATCGTAGCGTCTGTATATGGACGGAATAATATTCGTTCTAAGTCAACTCGACTCATCTTGTAATTATCATCCATAACTTTTTGTTTTAGTCTATCTACGCGACCTACCATTTCATTAATGCTACGGAAACCTAATTGTGCCATAATTTCACGCACTTCTCGAGCTAAGAACCGCATCAAATTTTCTACATACTCTGGTCGACCTGTGAATTTCTTGCGCAAAGTTTCATCTTGTGTAGCAACACCATATGGACACGTATTAAGATGGCATACGCGTGCCATTTTACAGCCTACAGCCACTAATGGCAACGTAGCGAAGCCAAAGACTTCTGCCCCCATCAATGCAGCCACAACAACATCAAAACCATTCATCAACTTACTATCAACTTCGAGAACAACACGGTCACGCAACCGATTAAGCAATAGTGTTTGATGAGTTTCAGATAGCCCTAATTCCCAAGGTACCCCCGCATGTTTCATACTTGTACGTCCAGCCGCTCCTGTACCTCCATCATAACCACAAATTAGGATATTATCAGCTTTCGCTTTTGCCACGCCTGCAGCAATCGTACCAACTCCAGCTTCTGATGCTAATTTTACACTGATACGAGCTTCTCTATTGGCATTTTTTAGGTCATAAATTAACTCTGCTAAATCTTCAATAGAATAAATATCATGATGAGGAGGTGGTGATACTAGTTCAACACCTGGTGTCGAATGTCGTGCATTAGCAATAGCAGGGTCTACTTTTTTACCTGGCAATTGGCCCCCTTCACCTGGTTTTGCCCCTTGTGCACATTTGATTTGGATTTCTTTAGCGTGCAATAAATAATTAGTAGTTACACCAAAACGGCCAGAGGCAACTTGCTTAATCCAACTGCAAACATCATCCCCATTTGGCAATTTTTTGTAACGTATACTATCTTCGCCGCCTTCTCCACTATTACTCATAATACCGAGACGATTCATCGCAATAGCAATCGTTTCATGTGCTTCTTTGCTAATAGCACCATAACTCATAGCACCGCCCTTAAAATGCTGTAGAATAGCTTCTTCGGACTCTACTTCTTCAATAGCTACACCACCGCCTATTGGATAATCTAGCTCTAACAAACTACGTAAGGTGATATAATAATTCTCTTGTATATCTTTTGAGTATTCCTTGTATAAATCATAATTATTAGTTATACAAGCTTCCTGTAATTTATTAATCGAATTCGGGTTATATAGATGCGGTTCCCCATCTTTCATAGGCGTATAGAAACCACCGACTTCAAGTGTTGTAGCTGGTCCATTAGGCGTTTCTCCAAAAGCATGTAAATGCCGTGCTTTGGTTTCTAACATAATACCTTCCGAGCCGATACCGCCAATACGAGATGGCGTATTAGGAAAATATTTATTAATAAAATCATTATTAAGTCCGAGAGCTTCAAAAATTTGAGCTCCATGGTAGCTACGAACTGTGGAAATACCCATTTTTGACATAACTTTAAGCATTCCACTGATAGAAGCTTTTATATAATTGGCTTCTGCCTCTTCTGGTGAAATATCTCCTAGACGTTTTTCTTGTTGTAGTTGCTGCACAGTATCAAGTGCTATGTACGGATTAATTGCAGTTATACCATAACCAATAAGTGTGCAAAAATGGTGTACTTCTCTAGGTTCACCAGATTCTAAAATAAGGCCCACATCAGTGCGAAGCACTTTTTTAATCAAATGATTATGCACAGCCGCTGAAGCCAAGAGTGCTGGAATAGGTGCATGAACGGCATCAACCCCACGGTCAGAGAGAATAATAACGTTGTAATCTTCACGAGCAGCTTGCTCAGCCTTTTCACAAATAGTCTTTATTGCTGCCTTTAAGCCATCAGTCCCTTTTTCTATTTCAAATAGAATTGGTAGCGTTATAGATTTCATACGGCGACAATCAAGTTTTTTTAGAGCTGCAAACTCTGCATTTGTTAAAAGAGGCGATGGAAATTCAATACAATACGTACCGTCCTTATTAGGCTCCATCATATGTCCACTATGCCCTAAAGCCACTGTCGTAGAGGTAACCATTTCTTCTCGAATCGCATCAATAGGAGGATTCGTAACCTGTGCAAATAATTGTTTAAAATAACTATATAAAAGCTGTGGCTTGTCCGATAATATAGCAAGTGGTGCATCGGCTCCCATGGCACCAACTGGATCTTTTCCTTCTTTTGCCATAGGTATAATCATCCGGATAAGATCTTCCTGGGTATAACCAAAAACTTGCTGTTGTGTAAGTAAATCGGTAATGACTGGAATATCTTCTTTGGTAGCAGGAGTCACTTCCTCAATGCCAACAAAATGTTCTTTTACCCATTCTCCATAAGGATATTCATTAGCCACTTGATGTTTAATTTCATCATCAGAAATAATACGTTGTTCCTTTGTATCAATAAGTAACATCTTACCTGGTTCAAGACGACCTTTTTTACGAATGTTAGCCGCTTCTTCATCAACAACGCCTACTTCCGAAGCCATAATAACACGATCATCATTCGTCACATAATAACGTGCTGGACGAAGACCATTTCTATCGAGAACGCCACCAATTACAATACCATCAGTAAAGCCCATTGCGGCAGGACCGTCCCAAGGTTCCATCATAAAACTATGGAATTTATAAAAATCGCGTTTTTCTTGGCTCATAAGAGAATTTTTTTCCCAAGGTTCCGGAATCATCATCATAATGGCATGCGGTAAACTCCGACCAGTCATGTGCAGAAATTCTAGCGTATTATCAAACATCGCAGAATCAGAGCCTGTCGCATCTACTACCGGGAACACTTTCGTCATATCAGGGAAAAATTCTGATTGCGCACGCCCTTCACGTGCATTAATCCAGTTAATATTTCCTCGAATCGTATTAATTTCTCCATTATGCACAAGAAAACGGTTAGGATGAGCGCGTGCCCAACTTGGGAATGTATTCGTACTAAAGCGAGAATGCACCATCGCTAATGCAGAAGTAAAGTCTAAGTCAGAGAGATCCAAATAAAATTCACGGAGCTGCGCCGGCGTCAACATCCCTTTATAAACGATGGTCCTAGATGATAAAGAAGCAATATAAAAATCACTACTCTTAGCCTTACTAATAGGAATAATACGTTTTTCAGCAATTTTTCGAATGACAAAGAGTTTTCTTTCAAAGTCCATATCATTCATAATATTGGGGCCACGACCAATAATAATCTGGATAAACCATGGACGAATAGCCGCAGCTTCTTTCCCTACTTTATTAGAATCAATTGGTACTTCGCGCCATCCAAGTACAATCTGGCCTTCTTCACGAACAATTTCTTCAAGAATGCGTTTTTGCTCCTCTCTAAAATCTTCATAACGATGAGCAAAAACCATTCCTACCCCATATTCCCCTGCAGCGGGTAAATTGATACCTAACACTTCACATTCACGTTTAAAAAACTCGTGGGGAATTTGCACTAAAATACCGGCCCCATCACCAGTACTATTGTCAGCGCCTTGGCCACCTCGGTGTTCTAGTTTTTCTAAAACAGTCAATGCATCATCAATAATATCGTGTGATTTTTTGCCTTTAATATTTACAACAAACCCCATCCCACAAGCATCTTTTTCAAACGCTTCATCATATAACCCTTGCGCACAAAAACGCATTCTATCAACTAGCCGATTTTCTAACATAATACCCCTCTCGCTTTCTCTCTTTTTTAATTTAACGCTCTAGAATGCTCTAGTTTTATTTATAATTCTATAGAATATATGATAATTCTAGAAAGGAGATTATTCAATTGCTTTTTTTGAAAGAACATATGTGTTTTTGTAATGCATATACTGTATACAACGTACAACAAAAGCTATCTGCAGACCGTCTGCAGATAGCTTTTGTATAAAGAGTAGTTTATCTTTTTAGCTCGTGACAATCAATACCTGATATGAGTCGTGCTTGTTGAAGTAGCTGTTCTTGGCAAGATAACACCCAAATTTGTTGTGTCTTACCTAGCTGTGCCAACAACTGCAAAGCTTGCATTTGACGATGTTCATCAAAACGAATAAGAATATCATCAAGAATGATTGGTAACGACTCTACCTTCTGACTGAATGTCACAGCCAAACTCAAACGTAAAGCCAAATACACTTGGTCTGCCAGTCCGCTACTCCAGCGATTCCGCGGTATACGTCGCCCCTGCTCATCGAGCAGACACACTATATCCCCCACATCTGAAGCAGTTTCTAGCCCTGCCAATAAATCCACATCTAAGCGATATTTTTCCTCTGTTAATTTTGAAATATAATCTGATGCAATTTCTAATACTTGCGGCTGTTTCTCTTTTTCGTAATCTTGCTGTGCCCTTTCAATAAAATGGTTAATCAGTACCTGCGTAGTCCAATCTTCTAATGCAAGTTTAAGCTCCGTTTCTAATTCTGCTCGCGCTTGCAAAGCCTTTCCTAGCTCTTTACTAGACCCCAAATTACGCATATTTTCATTTAATTGCCCCCGTGTTTCATATAAGGTGGCCAATTGTTGTTCTATGCTCTGCACTTCTTCTTGACTACGATTATATTCCTCTACCCACTTTGTTTTATTCCCATCACGTAAACGACGACAGAGCAAATCATAAGATTCTTGGCGCGGTGCTAATAATTTTAATTGCACCTGGCTTTGCTTATAAATAGTTTCCCATTGTTGGTATTGATCCTGTGATAGTAATTTTTGACGATATTCACTTGCTGTAGATAAACCAGCACGTTGAATAATCTCATTTTGGCGAATAAGTAACTCTTTTTCTTTGCGATTCCATTGATCAAACTCTTCCCGAAAATTTTTACGCTGCGCTTCTTTTTGTTCCCATCGAATCGTATTTTGTTGATGTAATTTCAGTTCATTATAAAGGCGACGAAGATCGGTAGGTGTCGGCATCGCTTTCATGTTTTGCATGTATTCTGCATTTTTATTATTATCTGAATGCTCTAATAACCCCAACCGTTTCCATAAATCATTAGCTAGTCGTTGGATTTCACCCAATTGTTCCTCATGAGCTGCCAATGTTTTCTTATAAGATTTAAATTGTTGCAATTGTGTCTGGTAATTATCAAACTCTTGTTTCATGCCGAAGAAGTCACTATCAGTTAAAGCTTTATTAGCAGCTTCCGGAAGCCAGTCCTTCCAATTATTAAACGCCTTTGCGCCAGCCGCTTCTAATAGTTTACCTTCCTCTACCCACTGTATGTGTTGCTTCTCGTAACCGTGTAGTTGTGCTAATGCTACATCACGACCATAAAACTGCTTCTGCAATTTATCTAAATCTTTGCGCATTTCTCGCAAATCAAAATCAGAATAGGGAACGCCTAAATTAAGCGCCTCTGCTAGACGTTCCATATGGTTTTGCTCTTCTAGCAGTCTTTCTTCTAATACATGCATAAGGTTTTTATAATGACCTACACGCCAGAAGTTATAACCGTAATAAAGTAAACCTCCTAAAATTAAAAGTACACTAAGAATAACAAACCATATAGAATCGCTTCCCTTAAAAAAATAAAGAATCACACCAAAAGCAGCTGCAGAAGACCCAAATGCGGCAACTTTCTTCATATCAGGAGCATATGGTTGCATGCGCGCAATTTCTTCTTTACAGCGCACTTTACGTTGATAGGCTTCTGCCATATCTTCTACACCTTTTGCCCGCTTATCAAGTTCTTCTTCAGATATCATGTTATTTTCTGCCGTGATTGCATTCGTTGTAGTGCTTACAATATCCCCTACCGTATTAATAGGCTCTCTGTATTGCCATTGCTGGTAGGCTTCACGAGCACTGCGGAGCTCTTGTGCTAACCGTTCCCCTTCTTGCCAATCAACGTTAAGGGGAAAGTCTTTATCAGCACGCCAAGCTGTATGCATGGTGCGAGAAATCGACAGTTGTTCTTCTACTTTCTTCAGATAGGTTTGCCCTTCTTCACAATCTTTTTGTAGTCTTTCCCACGTGCCTAATTGCATGTACAACGCTTCAATATCTTTACTGTAAATGCCAATAGGAGAGTCAGGGGAATAGTTATCTGGCACCAAGCCTTCTTCTTTTCCACGCCAAATGCGCATATATTCTTGGCATTGATTAATTTCTTGATCTAGTTGCGCAAATTCTTCTTTTTCCAATGAATTAACGTCCGTTAATTGTGACATTTTACTACGTGCTTCTTCCATGCGTTTAAACGTATCCCAGGCACGTAGTACCAGGTCTATACTTTCTATATATTCCATCCATTGGTTTAGACGACTTTGCAATTCTTGCTCTGTTTTTTCCGTATTCATGAATTGTTGCTGCAAATCACGATAGATATCTTCATTTTTTATCAAATTTGCTTGTGCTTCTTGATTTTGACGCAGTTGCTCCATCAGCACATTAATTTTACGTTTTCCATTAGCCGAAGCTACCAGCAATTCATTGGCAGCCTTTTCAATATCTTTAACCGCTGCACTGATGCGCTCGCCGCCTTCCGCACCGAAGAATCTAGAACGCACCTCTACTTCCGTCATAATATCTGCACCTTGCAAATCGTCTAAGGTAAGGGCAAAAATACGATCATAAGTCTTTTTGTCAAGACCATACCACCAAAGATCCGTTGGCTCCATTGCAAGCGCTTGTTCACCAAATTTATAGAAATCCAGTTTTTTCCCATTGCGACCGATATGGTAATCGCCATCTGCGCGCTCTACATTAATATGCCCAATACATTCCTTGTAATTTCTACTTTTTAGGCCAAATAAAAGTGCCCGCATCGCTTGTAATAATGACGTTTTTCCACTTTCATTAGAACCGTATATAAACTGCACACCTTCCTTGCCGCTTGTAAAAGACCAATCACGATACGGACCGAAGGATTGCAAATATATATCTTTTATTTTCATAGTCCTTCCTCCTATTTACTCCTGATCTGTCTCATTACCAATAAGGCGTATAGCGCCTTCTAGTTCCGCACGCCTTAAAGCACGCAGTAACATATCATCATCTACAAACTGACTATAACGACCAAGCCGTTTCATTTCAGGTCTAGCCATCAAAATTTCCTTTAGTTTTTCCACTTTATCTGCTTCCGATAAATGATACACCTCATCATAAGCAAGTAAATAATCCCCCACCATATCTGGCAACTGACGACGTGCCATTAAATCAATGGTTGGCTGTGTTTGATTTTCTATCAATATAGGCATTACAAAGGAATGTTTTCGACCCACTTCTTCTTTTTGACTCGCTTCTAACCATAATTGTCTCACCGCTTCTTGCTGACAAAGATTATATAGTTCCCCTCGGCCAGTAAATACCAGTTCTAACAATATAGGCACATAAGATTTATTACGCCACATTTCTTTTTTATGACGAATCATTTCTTCTATATCTTGCACAGTCCTTAAATTTGTAATATCAATACGTGCATGTTCAAATCTAACAGCATTCGTTTCTTTAAATTCAATTTCCGTATGCCCATTGGCACTCACTTTTACTAAATAACAACCTTTAGCTCCCATTTCTTTACGATGAAGACCTTGGGGATTGCCCGCATACACAACATATGGTGTTTCTTGTAATACTTCTCGTTTATGAATATGTCCTAGTGCCCAATAATCCATGCCACATACATTTAAATCACTCAGATTGCAAGGTGCTGTTACATCATGTAAATTTTGGCTACCCACCGTGCCATGTAACACACCAATGGCATACGCATCTATATCTAATCGTTTATACTGCAACGCTATATTCTCTTCTTTATTTTGTGCACTACAACTAATACCATAAATACCAGCTACATCCCGTCCACCAATGCGCAACGGATACCGCTGTATAGCCGTAGCATCAAAAATATGAACATTCGTTGGCATCACAAGACCTGCATACCAACTGCCTGCAGGATCATGATTACCTTGTACCACATAAACCTGAATATTCTTTGTTTGCAAACGTTCCATTTCACGAACAAAACGCACTTGTGCCTCTAGATTATGGTCATCACTATTATAAATATCCCCACTAATAACTACAGCATCAACACGTTCTTTCATAGCAAAATCTACAATGTTTTGAAAGGACTTGTAGGTTGCCTCAATGGCTACTTTATGAACTTGTTTACCTAGGTGATTAATATGCTTAAAAGGCGCACCTAAATGTAAATCACCACAATGAATAAATCTAAATGGAAATCCCATGGCTATCCTTTCTCATTTCTGATTTATATAAATGTTATCTACTAACATATCTAACTACTAACATATCTAAAAAATTATATGCAAATCTTACATGGTCCGCCAAGCATCTGCTAATTGCAAAATAGCGGCCTCTAGTTTTTCCGTTGCAATGGAGCTAAAGGATAACAAAATTCTATTTTGCACAATGCGCACACTACAACCAGCATCTAATGCCATTTGTTGTAAGTCTCGGGCAGATTTTTTTGTTGTCACATCGAGTTCCACATATACACCGCCTTCTGGACGATACGTTTTTACTTTATCGCCCAAATGACGTTCAATTAATTTTACCATATACTTGCTTTTTTCCTGATAATGTTTGCGCAAACGGCGTATTTGTTTACCCCATTCGCCAGAAAAAATATATTCTGCAAATACCAATTGCTCCATGCCACTTGCAGTTTGGCGAAACCGCGATCGACACGTATACATTTGTTCTAGCAATACCGGCGGTAATACCATATAACTAAGACGAATGGACGGTGGTAATACTTTAGAGGGCGCACTCACATAGATAACACGGTTTTGCGTATCAAGCCCTTGCAATGACATAATCGGCCGACCATAATAGCGCAATTCACTGTCATAATCGTCTTCTATAATATAACTATTGGTTTCATAGGCCCATTGTAATAGTTCTTTACGCCGGGTTATCGGCATAATTTCTCCCGTACGGCTGTCATGTGACGGCGTACAATAATATACATTAATATGTTCTCTATAAAAGCTATTGATTATATCTTCTTTTGGTCGAATTACATATACAGAAAATCCATAGTCTTCAAATATACTACCTACATCATTATAATCCTCAGCTTTAACCGCAATACATAACGGTTTCTTTTCGGTTCTTGCTAATAAAGACGCGATAAATGCCAACATGGTCTGCGTACCATTGCCCACTACAATTTGTTGCATCGTCGTTTTAACACCACGTGCACTTTCTAAATATTGCATCAACGCCTTGCGCAAAGTAGGTTCACCCAACTGATCTCCGTAAGCTAACAAGGCTTCTGGTTTCCGAAGAACATGTCCTATCATGCGTTTCCAACGCCCATAATCAAACCCTTCCGGATCCATTGCTCCCGATCCAAAATTATAAATAACCTGCTGGTTGGAGTTTCTCTGTTCTTCATATAACGGCGTTACTATTGTTTCTGTAACAGGATTTTGCATAGTAAAAGAAGGGCCTTCATTAAAATCACCTACCACTTCATAAGGTGATCGATTATGAGCTTTAATGTAACCTTCCGTAGCCAATTGGGTATACGCTTGTTCTACCGTGATTTTACTAATCCCATTTTCTGCTGCTAATATACGCACAGAAGGTAATCGCATACCTCGTTTAAATTGTCCCGTTTCAATATTAGAACGAAAATATTCATAAATTTGTGCATACATTGGTATCTTGCTCGTTTTATTTAACTGTAACACCGCATCACCTCCTCATAATCATCAGTCTATTTCTACGATTATTTCTACAATTAATTGTCAACCCTTTTTAAGGTTTATTGTCAACTTTTTAAATTTTATGCGTTGACTGTTGTTAAGATAGATATTATAATAAAATCAATTTAAAGAGTTAAAGGAGTGTTCCCCATGTACGAAAAAATTATTGCTTATGCCGAAAAAGTCCTTAATGGCGGCGAAATTTCCTATGACGAAGCTGTAGAATTAATCCATACGCCTGATGAAGACACTATGATTTTATTAGCTATGGCAGATAAAATCCGTCAAAAATTCAATGATGGAAATGTAGATTTGTGTGCTATTGTCAACGCACGTTCTGGTAAATGCCCAGAAAACTGTAAATTCTGTGCACAATCTGCCCATCATGATACGGGTATCACCGTATATCCGTTCATGCCGGAAGACGAAATTGTTGATGCGGCCCGTAAAGCAAAAGAAGCTGGCGCTGTGCGTTTCTCTATCGTAACTAGCGGCCGCAACACCAATAACCCAAACGAATTCCAACAAATTCTATCTGCCCTTACTCGTATAAGAAAAGAAGTAGGCATTGAAATTTGCTGCTCCTTAGGATTGCTCACTTATGAACAAGCACTTCAATTAAAAGAAATTGGCGTTACACGTTACCATTCCAATATTGAAACGGCACCAAGTCATTTCCCAGATATTTGCTCCACACACAACTATGAAGACAAAATATCAACCATCGAAAATGCTAAAAAAGCAGGCATTCGCGTTTGCTCGGGCGGCATTTTTGGTCTTCTTGAAAGTTTAGAACAACGTGTAGAAATGGCCTTTGAACTAAAACGCTTAGGTGTCGATTCAGTGCCATTAAATATTTTAAACCCCATCAAGAATACACCTTTTGAAAATAACGAGCCCCTATCACCACTAGAAATTCTTCGTAGTTTTGCGGTCTTCCGCTTTATTTTACCAAAAGCCCTCATCCGTACTGCCGGTGGGCGTGAAATGAATCTTCGTGATTTACAAGCCTTTAGTCTTTCCGGTGGCCTTAACGGCATCATGGTGGGCAACTACCTTACCACGGCTGGGCGCAGTCCAGAAGAAGATCTACAGATGATTAAAGACCTTAATCTAGGCCGCACAACAGCACAGTTATAACTAATAATTCAAATATCCATATACTGTAACTAGTGTAACCTATATAATGCAATATGAAAAGAACTGTCCCTATAAATTCTTAATAATTTACAAGGACAGTTCTTTTTACATTAGGAATCGTCATTTATATACAAAATGATCTATAGGACAAAATTCACATTAAAAACTATAAAAATTTCTAGGCTACTATTCAAAATTAAAAACCCCCATGGATATACTCAATTAAGAGCATATTCACTGGGGTTTTCATATTCAATAATTATTTTGCAAGTTCAGTTGTACAATTTGGACAACGCGTTGCATCTTTGTGAATTTCTGTTTTACAGAATGGGCATTCTTTTGTAGTAACTTCTGCCACTTCTTCTTTTTTGAAACGTTGTAACTGCGTGATTACCATGAAAATAGCAAACGCTACGATTAGGAAATCAATAATGGTATTAATGAATATCCCATAGTTAATAGTAGCTGCACCAGCTGCTTTTGCTTCTTCTAAAGTAGCAAAATTACCGCCAGAAAGGTTTAGGAATAAGCCTTTAAAATCAACGCCACCAAGCACTAAACCAATTGGAGGCATGATAATGTCATTTACCAAGGAAGTAACGATTTTGCCAAACGCACCACCAATAATAACACCGACTGCTAAGTCTACAACATTGCCTTTCATAGCAAACTCTTTAAATTCTTTTAACATGTCTTTCTCCTCTTACGACCACGCTTATAAAATATAATGATGCCAATTAATAGATTGCTTTTAAATTTTAAGCAATCTTGTTCACTTATTATAACAAAAAAAAGGTATCCTTACAATAAAATAAGCATACCTTTGTAATAAATTATGTTAAGTTAATAACTTATATTATCTTTCCTACAAGAGGCTCGTATATAAAGAATAAGAACCCCCATACAATAAGTCCAATACAACCGCCTACAAGAGCTCCATTAATGCGAATCCAACTAAGATCAGCTTCCACTTTAGGACGGATGAACGCATTAAAGTCTTCGTCAGAAAGGCCACCTAATACACTACGTACAATGCGATCGATTATATCCTTAGACTTTGCCAACACTTGTGTAAGTACTTCTTGGAATATGCCTTCTATGGAGTCTATAGTCGTTTCTTCTTGTCCATACTGCAACCATAACTGATGAAGTGTTTCTTCTATGCTGTTTGCAAATATATGTGTATTGGCCTCGTAATTTTCACCTGCCGTAGACTCATTAACATAGGGCCATACGTAAGTAAGTAAAATAGCTTGTAAGTTTTGCGTCCGCAGCCACCTTGCATATACAGACTCTATAATCATTCCCGATGGGCTCGTTGGTGACAGTTCTGCAATCTGCATGCTCCATTCCTTTAGACATGTACGACGAAGCTCACTATGCGGATGCTTCCATTCTTCTAGAAACGCATCTAGCTCTATAGTCACAGAGTCGCGCAAATCTTCTGCATTAACTACATTAAATAACTCGGCTAAATTAAACAAAATAGAAGACACCATGCCTTGTGGCTTCTGTTGTTTTAGTACATCATTTAAAAATGCATATAGCCTCGTCTGTGTCATCGGTTCATGTAGCACTCTTTGTAAAAATTCTGCCAGTTCTACTAATTGCTTATCTCCATTTTGGCTATTACATAGGCGAAGCAACATATCCCTCACATATAGACTAATCTGTTGTTTCTCCGCTATCGTTTGCAATTTTTTAGCACCTAGCAATGCCCATTCTTCTGGGGTTTTACTATGCACAATCCAACGAACAATATGATGTATGACTGTACGCAATGCACGACGACCACTATCAGAAGTCAAATACCTATTCAAATATGGCATAATTTTAAATTGTGATACTAACGGCCTATAGCTTTCCGCTTTAATTAAGTGCTCGTTTACTAATTTAACAATGCTATTAATAACTTCTGCCTTTTTATTAGGCAGCAAAGCCGTATGAAATTTTATACCTAGTGGTCTTTCAAATAATGCCGTTACGGCAAACCAATCGGCCACACTGCCAATAAAAGCGGATTGCAAACACCAATACATCGCATTTACAGCTACGGAATCTACAAATAATTGATAGATTAAAATTCCCATATAGGCAATGCCGGTTAAACCAAGCAATACATCTGCACGGCGTTTTATACTCATACCATCACCGCCTTCACCGCTAATGAAATCGCATAAAATAGGCCGCCTAGAACAGCTCCAACTAAAGAGCCATTAACGCGTACAAGTTGTAAGTCATGCGCAACACTATTTTTAATGCCTACCGACATAACTTCTGCGGAATAACTTTCCAGCTGTTTTCTTACAAACTGGTCTACATACGGATATACTTTCTTAATCACCATATCTAATACATATAAAAATAACCGATTAATAGGTCGTTTCTTTTCATCATCTGTATATATATTAGATACAAAGCATAAGATATATTCTTCAATGGCAGCTACACATTTATTGAAAGTCTCTTCATCGTTCATATTGAGAGCAAAGATATCATTAGTATCAAGAAGTGCTTCCAAATATTGTAACTTGTAAGCTTCTATTTTCTCTTGCCAGCTTGCATTATATGTGAGTTCATCTACTAGCAAATGGGCTTTTGTAATTACGCGCTTTGCTAAGGGTGAATCTATCGGTTCTTGCGTTTCTAAATAACTAACAGCGTGTTTTTGTATTAAATCGACAATCCGTTCAGGTGAAAGTCTATCTTCTACGAGCTTTAAGGCTTGTTTACGCATAAATCCGCCCGAAGAATAATGGGCTAATATGCTTTCCACTAGCGTCAGTAAATACGGCCGTATAGCTTTGGAACTAATGAAATCTTTGCCCATACTAATAATATTACGCCAAAGTAATGTTAGTGGTTCAGGTCTTAATAATTGTTCTAATAAAGATATGACAAGTGGAGATAATCGCCAAGCACTCGCACTCCGAGTGGCTAATAGTTTCACTTCATCTAAAATTAGATTCATATCCATATGTTGGCGCATAGGCAGAACAATAGTTGTGAAAATAGAATGCATCTGTGTGCGGCCTATATCACTTAATATATATGCCGCCATAGAGTCCACTAAAGTTTCACCTTTTAGCACCTTGTAAATATGCCGTTTTGTTAATAGTTCCTCCATGACCATCTTATGAGCTTCTTTGATAAGATCATCATGACGATGGGCAAGTAAATTGGTTTTCCAAGAAATGCCCAAGGGTTTACCAAAAAGAGCCGTTACGGCATACCAATCAGCCAAACCACCAATCATACCTGCCCCAAAAATATGACATAATAAGCCTATATACCAAACAGCACGATATGGATACGATACTAAAAAACCTATCGCCATAATTATTAAAATGCTATTCGCTAAATATTTTGAATTTCGCATGGTATTACTTTCTATAACACTTAGGTAACACTTTATTTAAATAGGGATACAACCATCAATTAAATAGAAATCGAATCTCCATCTTGCTGAGGAATCCAAAGTGGTACCCCTCCGAAATGAGATTTAAAATAGGACGAAGGTTCCCAAACGGGTCCATTATTATGCATAGGAATAAATAACGTGTTAACAGTTGCCACTTTTAGAAATTCAATAGCACCCCATTCACGGGCTTTTTCTAACCGTGCATCCACTGGGAAAAATACGATATCTGCATGCATTCCCTGTATACGTGCAAACTCTTTCTCGGCAAATTGGCGAGCAAAACGAATATTCTCTGGCGTATCCTCCGCCCAATGCCACCAGTTAAGGTCACCAGCATGAAAGACTTTGTGTACACCATCGTCAACAAAGAAAGAGCCGCCTTCATCCGTTGAGCCATACATAGTAATGTGAATACCATCAATAGAAAGGTCTTCACCTACATTCATTTTAAACAAATCCCCTTGTGGTTTTCCTAATAAAGGCACATCGGTATGAATAAAATATTTTGTATCTGCCCTATCAAAATTTAAAATCATGCGGTTAAAATGATCGCCATGTGCATGGGTTACAAAAAACCAAAGTTCTTTTCCTTCATTAGCCAACCGTTGCACATGTCCAGCCGGATCTTTATAATAATCAAAAATAAAACAGCGGGTATCAAATTCAATAACAAAGCCACTGTGTTGTAAATAAAATATTTTCATCAGAACACTTCCTTTTTTATAATACCTTAATTATAAAGTATTTTTATGTCCTATGCTAGAGATGACGGAGATGCTCTTTTTTTATGGACTGCTCTTTTTACATTTAGAGGAGTGCAAGTATTACTGATAGCAAAAAACAGGTTTGCAAAAATTCGCAAACCTGCTTTATCTATAATAAATATTGTTCTCCCTCTACATAACGCAATCTTATTTGATGGATTCTACCGCCGCGATAGCAGAAACATCTACGATATCCTGTGTAGAACAGCCACGGCTAAGGTCGTGAACAGGAGCAGCAAGGCCTTGAATTAATGGACCAAGTGCTTTTGCACGAGCAAAACGCTGTACAAGTTTATACCCAATATTTGCCGCCTGAAGATCAGGGAAAATCAAGATATTAGCCTTACCAGCCACTTTGGAGTCTGGTGCTTTTGCAGCTGCTACAGAAGGAACAATAGAAGCGTCCAACTGTAATTCGCCGTCAAAATCAAAATCAACATTGCGACCTTTGAGGATATTTACGGCTTCCACCACTTTATCTACTTCTGGAGAAGAAGCGGAACCTTTAGTAGAGAAGGAAAGGAAAGACACGCGTGGATTGGCCATATTAACAACTTTACGAGCTTTATCTACAGAGGAAATCGCAATATCTGCCAATTGTTCAGACGTTGGATTTGGGATAACACCGCAATCAGAGAACACCAACATGCCGTCATCACCATATTCTTTGGCATCTGTAAATACAAACATGGAGCTAGAAACCGTTTTAAGCCCCGGTTGTGTACCTACAACCTGTAAAGCTGCACGAAGTACATTTGCTGTTGGGCAAGCAGAGCCTGCAACCATACCATCTACAAGGCCAAGGTGAACTAGCATAGCCCCAAAAAACAATTCTTGTGTGCTTAGAATTTCACGAGCTTGTTCTTCTGTCATTCCTTTTTTAGCACGAAGTTCTACAAGCGTAGCTACCATGCGATCAAATTCAGCATAATTAGCTGGGTCAATAATTTCTGCACCTTCGATAGAAACACCTGCTTTAGCGGCTGCTGCTTTTACATCATCAACTTTACCAACGAGTACTGGCGTTACAAAGCCTTCTTTTAAGATTTGTGCCGTTGCTTCTACAACACGAATATCAAAATATTCAGGTAATACAATGCGTTTACCTAACGGTTTTACTTTTTCTTTTAACTGCTGAACTAAATCCACAAGAGCAACCTCCTATAACCAACAGATCGACGACTACGATCATACATATGCGTTTTAAAGATAATAACCTTTAATTCTTACCCTATTATACCAAAATCGAATTTTACTTGCTAGATAAAAGTATGCATTCATTAATGATAATCAACGTTCACTACTTATGATATGTAATTTACAACAAATATATGTTTCACATATGTCTATCATGCTATATACAAACCAGAGTTTTGCTAGTAGTCTAATGCAAAATAAGTGTTATAATGAAGCCATAACCACATATTGAAATTTATGGATGTACATTAAGATTGGAAGTGATTTTATGTCCACGACTTCAGATAGAAGTACTTTTCAAAACATTGGTCTCTTTGCAGGTTTTCTTGTTTTACTCGGCATTCTTGCCATTCCAACACCAGAGACCCTCTCCACAGCTGGACATCGCATGATTGGAATTCTCTTTTTTGCCATTATTATTTGGATGACTAGTGCCGTCTCATATCCGGTTAGTGCGACTATGATCACTGCTCTTATGGCGTTATTACTAGGTACGGCCCCCAATATGGCCGACCCTAGCAAGGTCCTTGGCACTTCAAAAGCACTAGATCTTGCGATTTCAGGCTACTCCAATACCGCTTGGGCACTTGTTGCTGCGGCAATGTTTATTTCTGTCGCTATGACAAAAACAGGACTCGATCGCCGTATTGCACTTAATGTACTATCAAAAGTAGGTGCAAAAACCAATCGCATTTATATCGGCGTTATTGTTACGGGCCTTATCTTAGCCTTTTTCGTACCATCAGCTACGGCTCGTATGGCTTGTCTAGTGCCGATTATTCTAGGTATTGTTGAAAGTCTTGGTATCGAACGTAAAAGTCGCTTAGCAATCCTTCTCCTAGTAGGCGCTACGCAAGCCGATACAATGTGGAATATTATGATTCAAACAGCTGCTGCGCAAAACTTAGTCGCTATTGGTTTTATTCAATCACAACTAGGCACCCAAGTTAGCTGGCTTGATTGGCTTCGTATAGCAGCTCCGTATTCCCTTATCATGATTGTCATTTATTATTTCTTGTCTTTCAAGTTATTGAAACCAGAGTTTAATGAACTTGAAGGAGGCGACGAGCTCATCAAAAAAATGAAAGCCGAAATGGGCCCTATGAGCTTTGATGAAAAGAAGTTGCTCGTTATGTCCATTATCTTACTTGGCTTTTGGGCAACTGGTGGCAAGCTACACAAAATTGATACATCTACATCTACTATTACAGCTATTGCACTTTTCTTGATGCCTGGTATTGGTATTATGGACTGGAAATATGCACAACCACGTATCGGTTGGGGTTCCATTGTTATGTTTGGTGCCGGTATCTCCTTAGGTACCGCTTTACTGCAAACAAAGGCAGCACAATGGTTAGCTAATGCCTTTGTTCATGCATTTAGCTTAGAAACACTAACTGTTACCGCACTTGTAGCCATTGTTTCACTCTTCTTAATCTTAATTCATTTAGGTTTTGCTTCTGCTACAGCATTGTCCTCTGCCATGATTCCAATTGTAATCTCTCTGGTACAAACTTTGCCAATAGCAGGATTGAATCCAGTCGGATTTACGGTATTAATGCAATTTGCCATCTGTTTCGGTTTCATCTTACCAGCGAACTCGCCGCAGGCCATGGTATCATACGGTACAGAAACCTATGAAGTAAAAGATTTCATGAAAATAGGTATTCCTATCACAATTATTGCCTTTGTCATGTATCTAGTATTTGCTAATACCTACTGGCATTGGATTGGATTCATATAAAAAATCATACGAAATATATAAATATACGAAACATTATAAAGATAAATAAAATAGGACTGCTCTATTAGATTTGTAACTCTGATAGAGTAGTCCTATTTTTTATTCACTCCTTTATTCTGGAAGCTTGATAAGCGTTGTATCATTTGTATGTTGAATTTCTTCAAAATGCTCTTGTGCGAAAGCTAAGTCTTCTGGTGTGTTAATTTCAATGAAGATATCCGCATCCGTATCATCCGCATCAATAGGAATCTGAAGCTTAGTCACTTCTCCGAAAAAGGAATGTAAACGATCATTACCCTCTTGAATTTTCTTTTCCATTATAGGTAATAGTTTTTTACTATAAATAGAGTGTAGACAAATATCTTTTTGATTCATAATCGGTACAACAAGATCGGCAATCCCTTGTGCTGCAGCCATTTTTTCAAGAACTGGTAGAGAAATAAATGGCATGTCTACGCCTATAACAAAAATGTTATCGGCTTCACTATGTTTTAATGCGGTCGCCGTTGCGCCTAATGTTTTATGATTGGGATATTCATCTTCGTAAATACGAGCGTCTTTTAAATGTTCAAACGATGCTAATAACCGTTTGTCATTCGTAATAATAATAGGAGGTTTTTCAAAAGAGAAATCTAATAAGGTATAAATTGTTTCAATGAGTGTAGAATCTCCAAATTTTGCAAATACCTTATTATAACCCATACGACTACTCGTGCCGCCAGCTAAAATTACTGGTTGTAAATCAGATAAACCTTCATACATATGCCTTACTTCCTCTCTTTTCATACTAGCACAATATATACATGTATATTATCAAGAGGTTTGCTAAAATTATTGCCTAATCCCCTTTATGACCTATATCATAGCATTGTAATTGAGAATACGCTTATACGAATTTTTCATAGAAAAAAATATAATCATTGATTATTAATTATTTCAGCTACAAAAATAAGAAGAAATCATGTCTCATATCTATAGAAATCAATAATTATGTTAATTTTTTAATTCATATTTTGCTATCTCATTTTGTAATGCTAGAAAACAAAATAAGCGCTAACAATCGAACTATATAGGCTCTTTTGTTACCGCTTATTCTAATTTACAAATATTATAACAATATTAGTGATGCCACATAAATGCCGAACATTGAAGCAATGCCGACTACAAATGTCATCAACGACTGTGTGCGATAACCTTGTTGTGGTTCCATACCACTAAAGTTAGTAACTACCCAGAAGTAACTATCATTAGCATGGGATACTGTCATTGCCCCTGCACCAATTGCCATAACGGTAAGCATAGCGGCTGTTGGGCTAACAAGACCAAGAGCGGACATCATCGAAGCAGAATCAGAGAACATCCCCATAATGCCTGCCGTAGTTGTAAGGGCCACCGTAGAAGAACCTTGTGCCGTTTTAAGAATAGCAGAAATAAGAAATGGGAAAAATATACCCACGCTAGCTAGGAAAGTAGCATTTGTTTTCATGAATTCAACAAAGCCTGCAGCTGTAATAACTTTACCTAATACACCACCAGCTGCTGTAATAAATAAGATAGGTCCCACTGTTTTTAGCGTTTCATCTGTAATTTTGTAGAACTCTTTTGTACGACCAGTACTAATAAGGACATAAATGGCAAATAAAACACCTGCGCCTAACGCAATGATTGGAGTCCCTAAAAATTTTAAGAACGTTGCTATAGCACCTTGCATTTTTGCCATGCTTACCACGGAACCAGCAGCCATGCAAAGAATAGGTACAATAATAGGCGCAAAGGAAGCAAAGGTACTTGGCAATTTACCATATTGTTTTACTAAATCTTCATAGCTTTTAGCTAAATCATTATCATCAGAAACAGTATCTACCGTAGGAATATTCTGTTTAGAAATATATAAAGAGAACAAATAGGCTGCAATAAGTGCAGGAATCGAAGCTAAGGTTCCCGCCAAGATAACCCCTGCCAAATCATCTTCAAGGCCTAACGCACCAGCGGCCGCAATAGGACCAGGTGTGGGCGGAATAAATACATGAGAAATATATAAACCGCTAGAAAGAGCAACCGCCATAGCAGCCGCACTAGTACCTGTAATTTTTTTAGTTAACGCCTTCCGGATTGGATTTAAAATAACGAAACCACTGTCACAAAATACAGGAATAGAAACAATCCAACCCATAATCATAATAGCCAATTGAGGATGTTTTTCTCCCACACAATTGATAACCGTTTCTGCCAAGCGGATAGCTGCCCCCGTCCGCTCTAAAATAAGACCAATCAACGCACCTAAAATAATAACAATACCGATACTTGAAAATGTGCCTGAAAAGCCTGTCCCTATAATCCCTGGGATTTTATCAAGTGGTAAGCCTACTACAATTGCCATCAACAAAGATGTACCCATCAGTGACAAGAACGGATGAATATTATACTTTGAAATAGCGACAATCATAAGTACAATGGCAAAGAAAAATACGATTAATAAAGAAATGCCTGTCATTATAATTCCCTCCACACTCATATGCAACAGAAAATAAAAATTAAATTTTCTTCGTACATATATAACTATATTTCAAATTCTCTTCTTTTATAACACATTTATACAAAATAAGCATTAAAAATAACACTAACGGTGCTTATTACGCCCCACAGAACGTTTTTCGTCCCGCCGAAGCAAACTGGTTTATAAAATTTTAAGATTCCATAATACATCATTTTTCTTAGTTTTGACTCCATAATGAATCACACTTTTCTTAGTTTTTCTACAATTTTCTCCTATATTTTCCCATAATAGTGATATACTAATCATATATAACACTAACCTTAGAGAAATGATGAGAAGGAGAATTTTATGTTTAATCTAAAAGAAGCTATTGCAGAAAAACAAGAGGTAGTCATTGCACACTATCAATACTTACATCAACATCCAGAATTGTCTTTTGAAGAAATAAACACTACCAAATACATTCGTGAACAACTAGAAAAAATGGGTAATTACACCATTACAACGCCTACTAAGACAGGGCTTGTAGCAGAAATTAAAAGTCCTAATCCAGGCAAAACCATTGCCTTACGGGCAGATATCGACTGCCTACCTATGTTAGAATCAACAAATTTACCTTATACATCGCAAACAGAAGGCCTCATGCATGCTTGTGGGCATGATACACATACTGCTATGTTATTAGGAGTAGCTACCATTATTAGTGAACATATCAATGAATTAAGCGGTACCTTTAGGCTCCTCTTCCAGCCGGCAGAAGAACTTCCTCCTGGAGGCGCTATAGAATTCATCAAAGCAGGTGTCTTAGAAGGGGTTGACTACATCCTTGGTCAACATGTAATGCCCACACTTCCTACCGGTCAAATTGGTCTCCGCAAAGGGCCTATGATGGCAGCTTCCGACCGCTTTGAGATTACCATAAAAGGTAGCGGTGGACATGCCTCCTTGCCTCATTCTGCTATCGATCCTATCGCCATTGGTGCTCAAATTGTTACCAATTTACAGCAAATCGTATCCCGTGAAACAGACCCATTAGATAACCTAGTAATCAGTACGACAAACTTCCATGCAGGCGGCAGTGCCTACAACGTAATTCCTGATGATGCGGTATTGCGCGGCTCTGTTCGTTCCTACCGTGACGATACCCGTCAATATGCAGCCAAACGCATACAAGAAATAGCTACAGGCATTGCCCAAACTCATCGTGCCTCCATAGAATGCGACTATGTCTTCGGTTATGATGCTACGGTAAACAACGATGACGTTGCCGGTATCCTTCAGGATATTATTACGGAGCACTTTGGAAAGGATGCACTTCCTACGATTGAACCATTAATGGGGGCCGAAGATTTTTCTCGTTATCTCCGTATCGTACCTGGCGCCTTCTACTTCCTAGGCATTCGCAATGAAAGTAAAGGACTGACATCACCTATCCATAATAGTTGTTTCCAAGTCGATACGGCAGCCTTTCCAATTGGTATGGAAGTCATGCTGCGCGGTGCTATAGCGTTAAGTAAGAAATAATATCACTCTAAGGTTAAAAGACTATAAATTGAAAAAAGAGGGGCGGTAACGCGCTGAGCAAAATGCTCAAGTGCGTTACCGCTCCTCTTATTTTCCCATACACTAGTATGTCATATTATTTCATCTCTATGTACAAGGGAGTGAGTTATAAATACTGCCCTACCCCTGGCCCTGGTGGTAAGCCTAATAAATACCAAGCGATAAACAAGGAATACCATAGAACAAAGAATAACAATGCATATGGCATCATTAAAGACAGATAAGTCCCAATGCCAGAATCTTTTTTATACCGTTGCAAGGTTTCAATAAATAATGGCAAGAACGGGTTTACTAACTGGATAGTATTAAGAGCGCCATCACCGGCACGAAAAGCCACTTGAATAAAAGCCGGATGGTATCCTAGCAACATAAACATAGGAACAAATACAGGGGATAACAATGCCCAAATAGCGGAACCACTAGCAATAAATAAACCCATAAACTGACCAAATAACATAAATAATAAAAAGGCTGGCAAACCTGTCATGCCTATACTTTCAAGGAAACTCGCCCCAGATGTAGCAATTAAGGTAGCAATATTTGTCCATGTAAAGGCGGCAATAAACTGCGCAATGCCAAAGACCATAACCAAGAAACCAGCTAGCGAACGTACACACTCTGTCATCATTTTAATGGCTACATCACCGGACGTGATTGTTTTTGCCGTAATCCCATAGGACAACCCTGCCGTTAAAAAGAAAACAAATAGAAAAGATACAATACTTTTAACAAAAGGAGAACCTGCTATACCACCAGTTTGTGGATTACGTAAAATAGCCCCTTCCGGTACCACTAGCAATGCCACAATAGCAAAAAATATGAGTACTGCAACACCTGAAACTTTTAATGCCTTCTTTTCTAATGCAGTAGGTGCTTTAATCTCTGCGACAGCAATATCAGTACCTTCATATTTTCCTAATTTAGGCTCAAAAAAATGTTCTGATACATAAGTCAACAATAGGGAATGAAAGATAACAGAAAAACTCATAAAATACCAGTTATCGGTAACATTAACCACAATATGGGGATCGATAATCTGTGCCGCCTGTGTACTAATACCAGATAAAAGCACATCCGTTGTTACAATTAAAATATTGGCAGTAAAGCCTGAATAAATAGCCGCCAGTGATATGGCAAATCCCGCAAACGGATGGCGCCCTAAGGAATAATACACCATAGCTGCAATCGGTGGAACAATAACAATGGCCGCATCAGAAGCTACATGGCTCATAAAGCTCAAAAACACGATAGTAAAGGTAATATACTTAGCTGGAATCGATTTAATCGTTCCATTAATACATACGTTAAGTAAGCCCGTCTTTTCTAACAGCCCAATCCCCATCGTTAGTACCATAATCATACCTAACGGAGGGAAATCAATATAGTTCTTAATCATGTTAGGAAAGAACCACTGTGCCCCTTCCGCACTCAGTAAACTCTTCACTGGTAACACTTTATGTGTCATAGGATGTATAGCAGATATATTCATATTCGCTAATATAGCAGAAATAACTGCTAAAATTAAAAAGAACAATAAAAACAAAATGGCTGGATTTGGAAGTTTATTCCCTATCTGTTCCACCTTTTTTAGGAAACCATAGTTACCCACTTCCCCATGCGTTACATCAGACATATGCACACACTCTCTTTCTCTAAAATACTCAAATTCCCCAATGCATATTCGCATCTGGCAATAGAAGTTACAATTTATATTTAAAACTTCATACTGCATATTTATACTTTACAGAAAATATAATATCCTACATACGACAAAAATGCAACTAAAATATCAAATATAGTGTCTATATGTTTAAATCTACTGCAAACGGGTCTTCATCAGCTTCTTCATTCCAACTATATTCCATTCGCATAGCAATACGTTTTGCTTCTTCATCACTAAACCTATCGCGCACAAATCCCAATGCCATATCAATACCAGCAGAAATACCTGATGCGGTATAAAATTTACCGTCTACTACCCAACGTGCTTTAGGCTGCCAGTCAACGAGGTCAGAGCAAGACATCACCCACTGAAAGGCATTTTTATTGGAGGTCGCTTTTCGACCATCTAATATGCCTGCTTTTGCCAATACAGCCGATCCCGTGCAAATAGATAAGCAATAAGTAGATTGCCCCACTAGGGTCTTTAAGACATCAAGAAATTGTACATCTTGTACTAACGAGCGTGTGCCTTGTCCGCCTGGTAATACCAAAATACCCCTCATATCGGCTACATGACTCTTAGTTAACGGTATGGTTTTGATGACGGTTCCTTGTGCACTTGTTACTTCATCCGTCATTGCATAGTAACGAAGTTCTGCTTCTTCTAAGCTTCCAAACACCTCGATAGGGCCGAAAATATCTAAACTTTCAAAACCATCAAACAATAATATATTAAATATCATAAATAAAGCCTCCTTTCTAGCACCTTATCTCCTAATCCTTATCCCCTTGTTACCTAATCCTTACTATATAAAAATAATATAATAAATCTAATTCACAGGCTAGATAGTATGGTAAAAAGAAAGACACAAAAAGGATGGAATATTTTGTATCGCTTATTTATACTCCATATTTCCATAGGAAGCGATGGCCTAAAAAACTCAATATGCGATCTGTAAAAAAGCCCATCAAGCCCAAGCTAAATAATCCTACAAAAATCCAATCTGTTTTAAAATATAACCTTGAATTCCAAATCAGGAACCCTATGCCTTCATTGGCCGCCACCATTTCAGCACCAATAATGGCCATAAAAGAGGCTCCCATGGCCAACCGCAGCCCGGTAAAGATATAAGGAATAATTGCAGGAAAAACTACATATCTCAAAATTTGTGACTCTGAAGCCCCCATGCTTCTAACGGAACGCAACATATCTTCAGAAAGAGACATAGCCCCAGTCATCGTATTTAAAATAACAATAAAAAGTGTCGCATAGGTAATCAGCACAATTTTTGCGACCTCTCCAATACCAAACCAGAGTAGAAATAAGGTAATAAACGCAAGAGCCGGTATAAAACGAATAAAATGTAAAAAAGGTTCTACTAATAAACGCAAAATGCGTATGCGCCCCATAAGCACCCCTAAAGGAACGCCAATAAGGCTACCCAATATCCATCCTGTTAATACACGACTTAAGCTAACACCAATAAAATAAAATAGAGAGCCATCATCAATAACTTCAAGAGCGCCTTGTACCGTTGCTACAGGACCTGGAAAAATTTCAGGATCTGACAAAATAGAAAGTGCTTCCCAAATACCAAGTACAAGAATCCACGTAATAACACCATATTGTAAAAGTAAATTACATATTTTTTTCATAATGGCACCTATCCTTCAAATTCCTGAAAATTAGCTTCTATATCACGATACCACTGATTAAACTCTGCACTTGTCATATCACGAGGATAGGTCATCGGTATGTCATAAACATTAATAAAATACGAATCGGGTCCCACCGATAAAATCCCAATGCGTTGCCCCAACAATAAGGCTTCCTGTATATCATGAGTCACGAAAATAACCGTTTTGCCAGCTTGTTGGCAAATACGAACTAGTTCGCGCTGCATCGCTCGCCGCGTCATAGCATCAAGAGCAGCAAAGGGTTCATCCATAAGTAACACAGACGGGTTATTGGCTAACACCCTGGCTAATTGCACGCGTTGCCGCATACCTCCAGATAGTTCACTAGGCAATTTTTGTTCATGTCCTCCTAGCCCGACTAGGTCAATATATTCCTGTGCAATCTGTTGTTGTGCTGCTTTTGGTAGACCTTGAATTTTCAAACCAAAGGCTACATTCTCTTCTACGGTGAGCCACGGAAATAATGCCATTTCAGCACTTTGAAACATCATAGCCCGCTCAGCGCCATGGGTAGTGATAACCGTATCACCTAACTTGATTTGACCGCCAGAAACCTTAGTAAACCCGGCAATCATATTTAATAATGTAGATTTTCCACAACCACTAGGGCCGAGCAAAATAAAAAATTCTCCTGGTTGAATCGTTAAATTTATGTCTTTCAGTACACTAAACTCCGTATGCGTACGCTGATTGTAAAATACCTTTGAAACCGCTTGCATCTCAATAGCTTCAGCGGGATAGCTCCGGATATTTACCAAGTTACTCATGTTCTCTCCTCTTGCAATTTATAGCTCTCTTCTTATTTATATAGTTACTTATATAATTACTTATATAGTCACTTCTTGCATTTTATACATTACGGCCTCTACGTCATGGTCTATACGTCACCAAATCAGGTAATGCGCGTTGTAAGTATTGACCATCAACTTTATCCTGTAATACAAACTGATTATTTAAACGCCCTTTTTGTTCGGACCAACTTTTAATCTCTGCCAAATGAGTAACGTCCTCTTGGGTAAGACCAATTGCATAATTCATATAATCTAATTCTTTTAGCATACTGTCTTTTGGCAATTTAATTTCTTTGTAAATAATATCGGCAACTTCTTTCTCATGCCCTGGTAAATAATCGGTAGACTCTTTTAACCCCTTTAACAAGCCTTCTACAAGTTTAGGATTCGCCTCCGCCCATTTGCGGTCTACAACAAAGTAGGAAATGACGTTGGTTCCGGAATTGGCAATCGTCGTTAATGCATGTACATTTTTAATCTTTGCAAATCGATCAATTAAAGCGCCACCAATCCAAACGGCATCTATATCACCTTTTTGTAGAGCCACTAAGGCTTCGTCGGGACTAGAATAAGGAACATAAGTAACTTCATTCTCTGGAATATTATTTATTTCTAGATATTTTGCCCACACAAATTCATATACACTACCTTTAGCAACGCCTAGCTTTTTACCACGCAGATCCGCAGCAGAATGAATCGTATCCTGGGAGAACAATATAGTTCGTTCGGCAGATTTTTCGTTTGTACGCGTTAACACACTAACTACTTTAAAATCCCCTTTTCCAAGTGAATTAATCACAGCAAAATCAGCACCAAGTCCAGTGTCAGCCTGTTGTACGAGAATCGCATTAATTGTATCAATACCATTAGGAAAGTTAATGAGTTCTACGTTAACACCATTTTTCTCGAAAAAGCCTTTCGCTTTTGCCACGCGAAATTGTACACCTCCCCCCGTAGCCGTATCTACCGCCATGCGCACCGTTGGTGACGTGCTATTATTTTTTTTGCTCGTTTCTGTACCACCGCAACCGGCTAATAATAGGCCTAAAATAAGACCTATTATGCCTATTGTCGCTATCCGCTTTAAATTGATCATTTCCATTCCTCTTTCTCTCTTTTATACATATATATCTTCGTTCTACATCTCTCTATATTTTTCTCTATCGCTCTTTATATATATCTCTCTGTCTCTCTATCTCTCTTTATCGCTCGTTCTATTTATAGCTACACACAGGCAGTCTATCTTGACTTATACGCATATCTATAGAACACGTACCTAATGATTTATTTCTTTTCCTCCCAACTCGCAATGCAAAGGGCATCATCGTATAACGTTGGATTTTCTACAACTACTGCAACAGAATCTGCCCCACGAGGTGCCGCTCCTGGCAACCGATAATCCGCTATCTCTACCGGCAAAATCGCTACTTCTTCTTGTTTAGGTAGCTGTGGCACCCATTCATAAGGCACGCGATATGCACGATACACCATATTTGATCCCTTTTGGTTTTTATAAGGTGAAATATATTCCCATACCAGTTCATGCTCCCTCGTAACTTCAAAAATGCGTCCATCAGAACCTTCTGTAATCAACGTATTCCCATTGGGCAATCGCTGGGCAGAACTAATATAAGGACTATAGAAATGAGACCCATCCATTGGCATTGGCAAATTAGCTTCTTCTGGTGTATATTGCCACTCAATTTCTAGCGTTACTGGATTAATTTCTAACACGCGTGAATAGTCTCGCAGTGCATTTTTGCCACCAAAAGGAGAACTAGGATTGGGTGCTCCATAACCGGCCCATCCGCCATTATCAAACACCAATAGATTGCCTTCGCCTGGTAATCCTTTTGGTATAATATGCGCATGATGTTGCCCAATGATCCAGCCTAAATGTTTCACCTCTTGGGTGTCATAATGAGGCCCTAACTTCCAAACGATATTTCCCGTTTCATGGCTGATAATAGCAATAATGTTAGACTCACGAGCATCCCAAATAATATTTTGCGGATGAAAACGCTCATCACCGGCATCATAAAATTTATTAGGTCCTACATAAGAAGCTGAGTTAATATGCATCCAATCCCCTGCATGTGTTGCCCCAAAGGACCGCGTGTTCGGATCGCGGAATAACACATTCTTAGCGGCCTCATCAAACCCAAGCTCATCAAAGTGTTCGTTACAATTCCAGCGCCAGATTATATTCCCCTTCCAATCAATCTCCAAAATGGTATCATCTAATAACTCTTTATCTGAAATAGCCGGGTTCATCACATTATGATGTGCCAACACCAACGTCGTCCCCCCATCCGTGCGTGGATTTGCATCGGGCGCATAATAACCAACAGGATTTCCTTCCCGCTGATAATCATGATGGGCTCGTGCTTGCCATTCTGACTCCTGACCCTCATCTTTTATATACTCTGTAAAATTATATTTCCAAACAATATTGCCGTCCCAATCCACTTGAACAAGATCTTTTTCATCTTGAAAGCCAAATTTAGGATCACGAACCGCTGTACTCCCCATAACAAAGCCGCCTGGCAATATTTTATTAGGAAAGCCTCTCAACCCTTTCCATAAATGCACCTCTTTGCCATTCATATTAATGAGCATGGCCCCTATATCTGGTGCTTGATAAATGGTAAAACCACTCCATGCTTTCTCTGGCTTATACACGGTTGTCCCTGTTGGATAAATAGTCGGATGACCCATACTTACTACCTCTTTCCTTTTTCTCAATAAAAAAAGCGCCCCATCCCATAAAAAAGATGTGCGCTACCGCCCAACTCATCTGCCAGGATTTCCTGCTGGAATTAGCACCGTGCTTTTGCCGGTTGCTGCAACATCTCTGGGCCAGTCCCTCCGTTGCTCTTGATGAATTTGTTATTCTATATTGTTGTGATTATAACGGTCTATGTAACTAAGATTATGAGTACGCTCATAAAATGCAATACAATTACGATTTACAAATCTATCTGAAAGCACAACAATGACATGTTGTACAGCAATAGCTATCTATAAATATTGTCATGTCGTCCTCCTATAAAATGAAATCTAAAATCTAAATTTATTGTTGCGTATGATATTATCACGGACATATATCCATGTCAACAAGATTTATGAACTTTTAAATTATTTCTATTTTATTAATTATTGACAAAAGACGACCTCATGAGGTCGTCTTTTAGCAAATTTTATAGCTATCTATCAAGCTACAATATCTTTATACCTTTCACCATTTAGTATATCCAGCATAAATTTATACGGAGATAATTCTTTCTGGGCAACCATTTGGAAAACCCTAGAAGAAGAGCCCGACACCAATATAACTCCTTGCTCATTCATGGTCACCGGAACCTGAAGTACTCTACTGTCCACATTCCAGAAAACGACCTGTGGAAGCGTATAGCCATGTTCTGCAAATAATTTTTTCGCATACTCAAAATTGGTAATTGAAGCATCGTGTATGCAGTAGTTAAACTCCATATCCGATATGATATACAAATAGGCAGGAAGCTCTTCCTGTGGAAGCTGCTTTTGTACGGCCGTATTTAAAATGAGTTCAAAAACGCGCTGAATATTCGTGTCTGCTACTTCATTAAATGTTTCACAGTACCTTACCTTTTCAACGATGTCGCTTCCTTTTATCTCTACTAGACGAGGCTTTTTAGAAAATGTTATAAAGTGATTCTTAAAAGCACCTGTATTTCGCTCTGCATAATAAATCCCTAATGAAAGGGCAATGGCTGCCGGCATCGGTTTAGAGCCTCCATACATAGAACCAGATCCATCAACGACTACAAGTGCATTTTCGCCACCAGTGAAATCTTCTAACGCCTTCCACGTCACATCAAGAGATTGTCTTTTCTCCTTGGTTATAACAAGGCTATTATCCCAATCGGCTACAATCGGCTCTATAATCTCATAAGGTGCTAAAGAGCCCGTATGCATAACAGCTTCTCCGGAAGATACACGTTCAAGAAATGTACGATACCGTTCGCCATCATTTCTGTAAAAAGCACTTTTATACTTAAACAAGGCCTTTGAAGGTTGTTTTTCATACTCAAAGGTATAGTCCTTTTCACGAAGGCGATTTTCAATAATATCAATATGGGCACGTAAAGCGGATAGAGTCTTACGATATTCCTTTTCTGTCATATGTAACCTGCGAGCAATTTCTCGCCCCTGCTTTACCGTTTTAACATTAGACGTATTTACGGACGGTAACCATTTCGCGAGCAGAGATACCACTTGTCCACACTTCATATTTTCCATATCTTGGTGCAGTTGTTTTTGAATAACTTCCATAACCATATTTCCACAAGGAGTATCAAGCAGAATTAAAAGGTCATCATATCTGCCATACGCAATAATAAATGGAATATTTTTTATAACGGATTCTGTATGATTTTGAGCTAACCAACGCAAAATGGTTTTAGGCACTCTTCTTTCACCTAAACCACCTCGTATATCTCTAGCATAAAAGAGCATTTTTACAGCTAAGTCTGCATTTTCTGCATAAGCACGTTTAAAGCGCCCAATAATTTCCGCATCATTGGCATGTCTAAGTGCACCAATGGTAGCAAATAAATCCAAGCAGTCAGACAGAGAGGATGCATAAGTACGAGCACCATTTTCTGTCGTTGTAAAATTTGTCATTTCTTTAAGTGTATGCAACATCTTATGTTCCTCCTTAATATCATGTACAAGGCACCTTATCTGTTTATTTGTTTGATCTTGATTTTAGATAGATATAAATTGCTGTATGTGCCTTAGCAAGATGCTTTTTAGACAGTACTTTCTTTTGAGATCGTACGTTTAACAAGAATATACTTGTTAAGAAAACATTTCTATCAAACTTTTTGTTTTGGAGTCCTCTTATAATTGCTGTATGCATCTTTCTTGTTCCTGTGACTTTATGATATGACAAAAAATAGGAATATAAAAGGAACATATAAAATTTATTTTTGTTCCTATTTTTGTTAAAATATATATTGAATATATTGTTAAATAACAGGCTATTTTAATAGTATTATATGAATAACATTATATTTTTTTGTTCCTATAAAACGAACAAAGAGGTAAATTTATGGCACTTTTTAATGAAATTAATAGCGAAAATAAACTCCGTCTAACCATATCCTATTTAGCAATGAACACATTACAAGAAGACCAAGCGGCTTTTGAAATGGGTACCGCTACACTGATAAACAAAATTATTCATAACTTTTATCCTATGGCTAAAAGTTCGCTTTCTATTCAATTAGACCACTATAGAGCCTCCCTTATAGAAGATTTAGGTAGCAACAAAGAAGATATCATCAATACATTGATGGAGGCACAAAAGAACCGACTGATGCACACACGTCCTAAATACAAGGGCGATATGCAAACTTTTGTTATTCGTTTAAATAAAGCAAACTTATTCCTTCTTACAGAAGATACCTCCTCCCATGAGGAACTCTACTACCCTAAAGGGTTAAAATCTTATATTGAAGCCATGCTTGAGGAATTTGCGCGACTCCCTTTCATTGAACGCGAGAAGATTTACTTCTTTGATATATATGAAAAGCTACAAAAGGCAATGAAAGAAGAACACGCGGTTTATCTTTTTCACTCACGAGGCAATAAATATTTATCAAAGATCTATACCATTGATGCCGATCCACTTTCCATGTATACATATGTCATCGCCCAAAATATTAATCCAGACAACCCTAAAACAGATGGAAAAGCGTATAGCTACCGTCTAAGCCGTATAGATAAAGTTATTGAAAAAACGGCCGTTTCCGGTACTTTTACTACAAAAGAAAAAGAACGAATTGAAACTGCCATTGCAAATAAAGGCATCCAATTCGTTCGTGACCACTTAAGAAAAGTTGTTGTTAGTTTTACAGATAATGGGCTTAAGGCATTTAATAACCAAATGCATCTTCGTCCACGCTATACAAAAATTGGGGAAGATAAACACACCTATGAATTTGAATGTACCACCATCCAAGCCTTCTTCTACTTTATTAGACTGGGGTCAGAAGTAAAGATTTTAAAGCCTGTGACATTAGCTAAAAAAATTAAAGATTGGCACAAAAACGCAGCAACTATTTACAATACACATGATTAACAGAAAGGATTATGATGAAGATATATCTTACTATATTACCAAACCTTGGAGAACTAACCAGCGATACACAGTTTAGAAAAGTCTTACTCTTTCCTTGTATTTCCTAGCTTTATCAGCAACTATATTCACTCAACTGCAAAAAGTTTGCAAAATTCATATTTTTTAGTGCAACTGAATCATGTAGTTTCACTTTTCTATCCACTTGCATTTTATCTGTATGTACGCTATGATGTACACATAAATACATTATCAAAAAGGAGTGATAATCATGGCAACTGTAAACATTACCAACTTTAGAAAAAATCTTTTTGAGTACTTAAGTCAAACGATTAAATACAACGAACCGTTAAGCATTAGTACCAAAGACGGCAATGCTGTAATCCTTAGCGAAGACGATTACCTCGGTCTAATGGAAACACTATACCTAACATCAAATCCCATTATGGAAGAAAAATTAGTAAACGCTAAGCAAGAGGCATTATCTGATTGTATTCCAGAAGAAAGTGTTGAATGGTAATGTATAAACTAGTCTATTCTAAAGAAACCGTGAAGGATATTCCTAAGCTAAAAGCTGCTCATTTAGATAAAAAGGTTAAAGCCTTGCTGGAGTTGATAAAAGAAGATCCGTTTAAAATACCTCCTCGCTATGAGAAGTTAGTTGGTAATTTGAGTAGCCTATACTCTCGTAGAATCAACATACAACACCGTTTGGTATATGAGGTATTTGAAGACGAGCAAATCATCAGAATTATTAGCATGTGGACACATTACGAACGATAGGATATATTTCCTACGTAGCAAAATCATCCTATATAATACCTTCCAAAATTCCAATTATCTTAGTCAAACGTTTTTTAATAATCAAGCTAGCGCATAAATACCATATATAAGTCATAAACAACAAATATTCCTATAAGGGGCTGCAACGAAATGAACAAAAATGTTCATTTCGTCGCAGCCCTTACTTCTATTCTATAAACTGGCATCTTAGTTGGCATCTTTTTCTAAAATCTTAGCAAAGAAAACTTACAACAAATCCAGTAATTCTCTATGGTGCGCCTAGCCGGAATCGAACCAGCGACACGCAGTTTAGGAAACTGCTGCTCTATCCTACTGAGCTATAGACGCATGTATAAGGCCCCAAAATGGGGCATTTTTACTTATTTTAGTTTAAACAAATGCGATAGTTATCCACTAGGTTATCAACATTTATTATTTTTAGTGTGTATATAACCACTAATTTATCCACTAGTAGTATACTGTCTTTTCCGAGTAGAGTGTATTGATGAGAACTCAGTATTTAACAGGTGTTTCTAGTCCTCTATCGGTTATTTTCTACGACAGCGACAAGGTTATTCACAACTTATACACAATACACCCACATGTTATACACAACTTATTGAGTATATACACAAACTTATAAACAAAGTTATCCACATGTTTGATTTAGGAGTTACATTCCCACTGGACGACTCCAATCCACTTGTACATCAATTTCTGCCCACATACGAGTCAATGCCAATTTAAGGTTTTCCAAAGAATCCAATGGCATAATCGTTTTGCTTTCATAGGTATCTAAACCTGTTGCATTTAAAATCGTATGTGCTGTCGTTAAATAGGCATTAACTTTATCAGCCCATTCTTCTTCAGGAAGTACAATTTCCACTTCTTTTGTATCCACATCATAAGCAAGATGACCCCGTTTGTCTGCGTCATAATGAATAGATACGCTAAACTTGTTATCGCTCATTTTTAATTCGTCTCCTTCAAAATAGGCATTGTTGTTGCCCCAGTTGGTAATATATTTACAGTAAAATCCTCTTTCCCTAAAAGGGCTTTTGCTTTTTCTAATGCCGCCTCTAAGGAGGTTACCCCAATCAAACCTGTTTTCTCTACTTTTTCTATATTCTCTTCACGCGTCACCATAATAATATGATAGCGGTGAGCTGCTTCACCAAGGTTAAGTGCAATAAAGCCTGGCACAGTAAATCCTGCACGCAGTTTTACTTCTCTTTCATATAAATCGACGGTATCAAACCAATTAATAAACTCTGCCGGTTCACCAATATCTGGCAATTCTTCTAAAATAATGGCCACGCCACCAGGAACAACCGCCTTAATAGCATTATCTATGGTCTTGACACCTTGATATAAGTTAATATCGTTTGGATAACCACCAGCAGAAGCAATGGCACAATCAGCAAGACCACTAATTTCCACGCCAAAGATTTTATCTATTGTGCGGGTGCCTTCATACCAAGCCTCATACCAATGACCAGTCATAAACCGTGCTAATTTGCCTTCGGCATTATTCACTACATTAATAAGAAAGTCCGCATCAACGGCTTTTGCATGTTCCAATTGGTCATCGTGCATCGCATTCGTTTTAATGTTCCCACTGCGATTTTCTGGATTGCAACCATCACCCACGTTAGGACCTAAACAGAACACGTGATTTTTTTGAATGGCTTCGTAAGAAGAGATGCCTGGCAAAATACCCTTGCGTCCAGCCCCATAACCAGCCATTAAATGATATACAATGCCGCCCGTAAGGATAATGCGATCCGCATCAAGAGCCAACTCATTAATTTCAATAGGTACGCCTGCCGAAGTCGTACCAATCCGACGATACGTGCTCTCTGGCACAGATGCGCAACTATGATGAATATTCACGCGTTTACACACCTCTTCACCAAATGCAACAATACATTCCTGCTCTGACTGCATCCGATGGGCCCCATAAGCAATTAAAAGGAAAATCTTTTCGTCTGGTATACCTGCCTCATTAAGATAGTTTAATAATAATGGCAAAAAGCGATGATAGCCAATCCAACCACGTGTAATATCTGAAACCACGACGCAAACAGATTCATTAGGCTGCACAATATCCTTCAACGCTTTCGTACCAATGGGATTATCTAAGGCCTCCAAAAAGGCTGTTTCTATTTTTTCAATAGCAGGATACGGCGCCCCATTAACTACATTAAGTACACGCTGGTCTTCAATCGAAAGGGGTAACGTCGTCTTTCCATACTTCAAATCAAATGTTCTCATACAAAATCCTTTCTGGCTTCTCTATCTCTTTGAGGTGGTATCCTCATTCTCTTCACCTTCGTTATATTCTCGTTTCCCTACAAGCGAATGTAATTGTTGTTGGCGTTCTAACAATACACCTTTCACCACTACATCTTCCCCAAATTTTGCTTCTAGCGAGTCTAGAATAGACGTCAATTTACTACGACTTTCCACATTGCTAAACAAAGAAGTTTGCAAAGCTGGTTTTTGCAGCCCACTCGCCGTCAAACCTAGCAAACGTATAGGTGCTTTCACATTGAGTTTATTATACAACACTTTTGCCACGTCATACAATGTATCTTCATCATCCGTCAGCGTATCTAACGTCTTTTGTCTTGTCACGGTCGTAAAGTCCGCATAGCGCACCTTGATAGACACCGTATTGCACATGAAATTAGCCTTGCGCAGCCGTTTCCCTACACGGTGCGCAAAGTATCGCCATTCACCATCTATAAATGCCGCATCCCTTATATCATCAATATAGGTTTCCTCATTCCCAATGGACTGCACCTTACGGTCATATTCCACCGGTCTATCATCAATGCCCTGTGATAACTCCCACAAGCGTCGTGCTTGATTTCCACAAATAGGGACTAATTTATGTTCATCTGGCAAACTCGAAATATCTCGTATCTTATGAAAGCCTGCCATTTCTAACCGTTTCGCCGTTTGCTTGCCCACGCCCCACAACCGCGTTATAGGCATAGGCTCCAAAAATTCCTTTTCACGACCATATGGCACAATCACTAGCCCATCTGGTTTACCATAATCGGAAGCCACCTTCGCCAAATATTTATTGGGTGCAATCCCCGCCGATACGACAAGGCCCGTTTCTTCCAGAATTTGCCGTTTAATGGCTTGCCCCAATTCTTTTGGTCCTTTATAAAGGCCCTCCATGCCTGTTACTTCGAGAAAAGCTTCATCTAAGGAAAGGGGTTCAATAAACGGTGTAAATCGTTCCATAATCTCGTGAATCTGCGCCGAAATAGCCCGATAATGAGGTATGCGCGGCCACAGATAAATACCGTCGGGACAACGCTTCTTCGCCTGTGACAACGGCATCGCCGAATGCACACCCAATGCCCGCGCTTCATAAGAGGCCGTTGCCACAACGCCACGTGCAGAAAGGCCGCCTACGATAACAGGGCGGCCTTTATATTCTGGATGATCTCGTTGTTCTACGGACGCATAAAATGCATCCATATCTACATGCATAATCCAGCGTCTCATTTGTTTTTACTCTGGACAATCTTCAAGTCTGCAATATTTAATCTGAGCGCATAAACACTCATCTTTAGTTTTATATAGTTCAGGAAGAATACGAACAACTTCCTCAAAGGTTTCTTCGTTGATTGAATACTTCGTCCATAAACCACTGCGTACAGAATTAACTACACCAGCATCAATTAAAATTTTCATATGATAGCTCAATGTAGACTGTGACAAGTCAAAGCTCGCCAAAATATCACATGCACATAACTCACTGCAAGATAACATATCGATAATGTGTAATCTTGTTTCATCGCTTAACGCTTTAAAAATACTAGACAAGCGCTTATATGAAAGCTCCATAAAATTTACTCCTACTACGCATATACCCTATAAATACATACTTACGAACACATTTAATACAGACTATAATTAATTATTATGGTTCATTATATCATATAATTTCGATATAACAAATAAAAATTTTTCTTATTTAGATGAAACAATAGCGTAGAATAGCTTGCTTATTCCTCCAATAGATAGTAATATTAAATACATGTTAAAGACATTTGTTTTTCTTCAAAAGACTTTTTTATCATACATACGAAGAAATAAACATCTATCTATTTTATTACTTTATGTATTTTCACGAGGTGTATTATGGGTTTAGCTACTAATTGGCGTATTCACGTCTTTGCCCTATGTATTGTCATTCTGGCAGAGTTCATAGGCATTCAAAAATTTGGTCTCATTGTGTTCTTACCACTATTTTATGCACTAGCTATCGGCGGTGTGATGAGTAGTTTGCCGTCTTTAAAACTTGTAACTAACGAAAACATGACTTGTGCTGGTCAATTCATGCCCATTGCCATGTTATATTTAGTAGCCAAAATTGGGTTAGGTATCGGACCAAATCTACATTTATTAAGTCATTCTGGGTTTGCCCTTATTATGCAAGAGTTCGGCCACTTCTTTGGTACCTTGATTTTCGGTCTTCCAGTAGCATTGCTCTTAAAAATGGGGCGCGAAGCTGTCGGTGCTTGTTATTCCATCGACCGTGAACCAAACGTCGCAATTATCGCTGAAAAATATGGCATTTCCTCTCCAGAAGGCCGTGGCGTTATGGGTATGTACATTTGTGGTACCTTATTCGGCGCCCTTTGGATTTCCATTCTTTCTGGGGTTATTGCCAAAATGGACCTTTTCCACCCTTACGCCTTAGCCATGGGGGCCGGCATTGGTTCTGCCAGCATGATGGCCGCTTCTGTAGGCTCTATCGTTGCCGTGCATCCAGAACAAGGTCAAGCCATTCAAGCTTATGCTGCAGCAGCAAACCTAATGACTACTGTACTAGGCATCTACTTTGCTTTATTTATTTCCCTTCCTGTAACTGTAAAAGTCTATAACCTAGTAACAGGTAAATCGCGCGAACAAGAGTTATTAGAATCTGAAAACAACAGTGTTATGTCTGACACTTCTGACCTAGAGGCTAGTGCAGCCGCTATTACAAGTGGCTCTGGTAAAGCACCAACGCTTATGGAAAATTTAATTGTACTTTGTATCACTGGCATTTTCTGTCTAATCGGTAATGCCATCGCTTATAAAGGTAATTTTGCTGGCGATATGGCCGGTACAGCTGTCATTATTGCTATCTGTTTTGTCGGCGTTGCCATTGGTCGCATGCCTGTACTTAAAAAACTCCCAACCGTATTCTGGGTATCCATTCTAGCCGTTATTTTCTCCATACCTGGTATGGTAGGTGCCGAGTTTATTACAACTAGCACTAAAGGTATTAATTTCCTCGCTACAACTACACCAATCCTTGCTTATGGCGGTCTATCCCTAGGTAAAGATTTACCTGCTTTCAAACGCCTATCTTGGCGTATCGTTCCTGTTGCTATTGCGGTTGCCTCTGGTTCGTTCCTCTGTGCAGCTATTTTAGCTCAGATTACGCTTCATCTAGAAGGAGCTATTTAATATGACGAAAGAAGAGTTAAAACAACAAGTCTGCGCAGCCATTGAAAAGCGTGCTGACGAATTTATGGCAATCGCCAAAGATATCTTTCAAGAGCCTGAATTAGGTTTTAAAGAAGTTAAAACCTCCCAAAAAATACAAGATGTATTCACTAAATTAAAGATCCCTTTTGAAAAAGAGCTCGCTATTACTGGTGTGAAAGGTCGATTGAAAGGGAAGTCTTCCCAACGTACCGTTGCCGTTATTGGCGAACTTGATGCTATTATTTGCCGTGCACACAGTTCTGCTGACGAGACGACAGGCGCTGCCCACTGCTGTGGCCATAATGTACAAATTGCCAATATGCTTGGTATTGCCATGGCGCTACAAGATACTAATGCCATGCAATACCTAAATGGTGATGTTGCTTTATTTGCTGTCCCGGCAGAAGAATGCATTGAAATTGAATATCGCAATGCGTTACGTGAAAAAGGAAAATTACATTATTTCGGTGGCAAACAAGAATTAATTTACCTAGGGCATTTTGACGACATTGATGCAGCTATGCAAATGCACGTTGCCCATACGGAATCTGAAGATGGTGATATCGCCATCGGTGGACCTTGTAATGGTTTTATCAGCAAACTTATTGAATATAAAGGGCGTGCTTCTCATGCGGCAATGGCGCCCGATAAGGGAATCAATGCACTTAACGCCGCTATGTTAGGCATCATGGGGGTAAACGCCCTTCGTGAAACATTCAGAGAGGATGACTATATTCGTTTTCATCCTATCATCACTAGCGGTGGCGACCTCGTAAACGTCGTACCCGATTTTGTACGCATGGAAAGTTATGTCCGCGCTTCTAATCCAGAAGCGCTCATCAATAACAATGAACGTATCGACAATGCTCTCAAGGCCGGTGCGATGGCCGTAGGTGCAACTTGTGAAGTACATAACCTTCCGGGATATCTACCGATGATACAGGATCAAAATATGACTGCCATGTTAGCAGAAAATTGTGCAGACATCTTCGGGGAAAGCAACATTATTTACCCACCACCGGAACCAGGCTCTACCGACATGGGGGATGTATCACAATTAATCCCTATCATCCATCCTTGGGTGGGCTGTATTCACGGTGCACTGCACAGTGCAGACTTTGAAGTCGTATTTCCAAAGACAGCCTATATAAAATCTGCACAAGTGTTAGCTATGACACTCATTGACTTGCTTTATGGTCAAGGAGAAGGTTTAGAAAAAGTGTTAAGTGAATTTACACCTAAAATGACCAAAGAGCAGTATATTGCATATATGACTACTATCGAAAAAATGTAAATGAAGAGAAGACGGCTACACGCTTTAATCGACTTGCCTGCGCAAATGTCTCATAAAGTGTGCAGCCGCCTTCTTTTTTATGTTTGTGGATAATTATATTGACAAGTATCTATGTGAGTTGTATTCTTAACATATAGATAAGTATCAATGTGTTTTCTTATATACTAAATGTAGAGGTTATTATGGATGCAAATGTAGTTTCAACAATATGTAAAGCATTGGGCGATTACAATCGTCTACAAATTGTACAATTGCTTACGCAAGGGGAGCTTTGTGCTTGTAATATTTTAGAACAGTTCGATATCACTCAACCTACTTTATCGCATCATATGAAGGTTTTATCAGATTGTCATTTGATAACATCTCGCAAAGATGGGAAATGGACATACTACACCTTAAATTGCGAAACGTTTAGTGCTTATCGTGAATTTATATCGTCACTTGTTTGTAATTCCCCTATGGATTAACACGTTTAAATAGAATTATAAAATAACCTAAATGGAGATTATATAAAATGTGGGACTTTATTCAAAATCAAGTATTAGGCATGCAATGGTTAAATGAATTAACGAAACGCTTACTGGAGCAATCAGGACTCAATATGGAGACTAGATTAGCCGCCAGTTTGCAGTTTTTTATCTATGACTGTATAAAAATCATGTTACTATTAGGCATATTAATCTTTATCATTTCCTATATTCAAAGCTTTTTTCCACCTGACAGAAGTAAACGTATCTTAGGAAAATTTCAAGGTATCTTTGCCAATATTATTGCCGCTCTACTCGGAACAGTAACGCCCTTTTGTTCCTGTTCTTCTATTCCTATCTTTATGGGGTTTACTAGTGCAGGTCTACCCTTAGGTGTAACTTTCTCCTTTTTGATTTCCTCACCTATGGTCGACCTAGGTAGCTTAGTCCTTTTAATGAGTATATTCGGTTGGAAAGTAGCTGTTGCCTATGTAATTTTTGGATTAATCATCTCCATTATTGGCGGCATGTGTATAGAACGCCTACATTTGAATGAACACATCGAAGAATTTATACAAGATGCAGAATATATAAATACGTCTCAAGAACTAACCATATCCGACAGATTGCACTATGCGTGGGAACGTGTTTATGCTACTGCCAAAAATGTCTTTCCTTATGTATTAGCTGGCGTTGGCATTGGCGCTATCATTCACAATTGGATTCCAGAATATTGGATAATAAATTTACTCGGCACGGGGAATCCGTTGGGAGTCATTATTGCTACCCTAGTTGGAATTCCGATGTATGCTGATATCTTCGGTGCTATTCCCATTGCTGAAGCTTTACTGGCAAAAGGGGCTCAATTAGGAACCGTTTTAGCTTTTATGATGGGCGTTACCACTCTAAGCTTCCCATCAATAGTTATGCTTAGAAAAGCAGTAAAACCTAAATTATTAATTGTTTTTATAGCTATTTGTACCATTGGAATTATCCTTGTAGGCTATGTATTCAACGTTCTACAACCACTTTTAATTAAATAAAATAACAGAAATAAATTTCAATAAACTAGAATTCATAAGATAGGATACCAATATGAAATTACGTATCGCACAACCTCAAGAAATAGAAACCGCGATAAATATAATTGACGAGGGAAAAGCTTTTCTAAAGTCGCAAGGTATTGATCAGTGGCAAAAAGGCTATCCTGACCGTGCTTGTATAGAAGCAGATATAGAAAACAAAAAAAGCCCCGTAGGCACATTCATGAACTTGCGCATGCAGTTCAGACAATGTGTCTACGGGGCTTTATATATCCAATATTCTTTTACCTAATATAAATGGGAGTAATGACCAAACACACCATGCTACCTAGAAAGGCACAGCACGTACCCCCTCTAGATTACGCAAAACAATCTTCAAGAACGATGGTTTCAGAACGGTTTGGACCAACAGAAACAATGCCGAGCTTAACGCCTGTAATTTCAGCAATTTTTTCTACATATTTTCTGGCATTTTCTGGCAACTCTTCATATTTACGAATATGGCTAATCGGTGTTTCCCAACCAGGCATCGTAATGTAAACAGGTTCACATTTGGCTAAAAATTCTAAGCTTGCAGGGAAAGATTTAACTTCTTCCCCGTTATGTGTATAGCCTACGCAGATTTTAAGTTCTGGTAATTTATCAAGAATATCAAGGCGTGTAATAGCTAAGAAATCAAGGCTGTTAAGTCCTGTAGCATATTTAACTACCATAAGGTCTAACCACCCAGTACGGCGGGAGCGACCAGTTACAGTACCAAATTCATGACCTTCTTGGCGTAAAAATTCCCCTACTTCATTAAGTTGTTCGGAAGGAAACGGCCCTTCACCAACACGCGTACTATACGCTTTCACAACACCAATAATATTGTTAAGCATGCGAGGACCAACACCAGAGCCTACCGAAGCGCCACCAGACACTGGATGGGAGCTTGTCACAAATGGATAGGTACCATGATCAAGGTCAAGCATTGTCGCCTGTGCACCTTCAAACAATACTTTTTTATTATCTTTAATGTCTTGTACCACTTCATAGTTCGTATCTGTCACATATTTGCGAAGTTTTTCAGCATAACCAAGATAGTTTTCTAAAATTTCTTCATAGTTTACAGGTTCAACGCCATACACATTGGTGAACATTTTATTTTTAATTTCTACGTTATATTTTAATTTCTGCGCAAAAATATCTTTGTCCATCAGATCGCAAATACGGATACCTACACGGTTTACTTTATCTGCATAACAAGGACCAATACCATTTTTTGTTGTACCAATTTTTGCATCCCCTTTGGAAAGCTCTTCTGCTTCATCCAAACGATTGTGGTAAGGAAGAATCACATGAGCACGATCAGAAATAACAAGACCATCAGCGCTTTTACCTTCTTTTTCAAGGTTAGCAATTTCACCTAATAGCACTGCCGGATCAATGACAACACCTGTACCGATAACATTTTTCTTGCCATCATAAAGAATACCACTTGGTAATAAACGCAACGCAAAGGCTTTGCCGTCAACTACAACGGTGTGACCAGCATTATTACCGCCTTGGCTACGTACGACTACATCAGCCTGTTCTGCTAAATAATCTACTACTTTACCTTTGCCTTCGTCACCCCACTGGGTACCAATTACCATACTAGTTGCCATATTTGAAATCCTCCAATATATTAAATCTACTAATTTATATATCTTTCAACTACATCATTATATCACTGAACATGCTTCGATAAAAGTATACATAGCCGGTTTTTCCTATGTATACAATATTTATCTTTAAAACCCTTTTGCATTCATGAAAGTAGTGCATAAGCAAAGCCTATGCACTACATACGAATCGGATTATAGGTCGAAACGTGCAAAAATAGTATCTACATGGCGAAGAAGCGGCATCGGATCAAAGATAGCGTCAATTTCTTCATCTGTAAGGAATTGTTTAATGTTTTCGTCGCCTTTAAGACCTGCTGCAAAATCTTTTCCTTCTAGCCAACGTGCCATCGCATGTGTCTGCACCCAACGATAGGCTTGGTCTCTAACCGCACCTTTATCTACAAGATGAGTTAAAACCGTCTGACTGAATACCAGCCCACCCGTAAGATTTAAATTCTGCATCATTTTTTCAGGATATACTAATAATTTATCAATTGTTTTTGTAGTCAAACGGATAATATAGTCAAGTGTAATCGTGCTATCTGGAAGAATAACGCGTTCTACAGAACTATGAGAAATATCACGTTCATGCCATAACGCCACATCTTCAAGCGCCGCCTGCGCATTCCCGCGAAGCACACGAGCAAGTCCACAAATACGCTCACACGTAATTGGATTACGTTTGTGAGGCATGGCCGAAGAACCTTTCTGTTTAGGACTGAAATATTCTTCTGCTTCACGAACTTCTGTGCGCTGTAAATGACGAATTTCAAGAGCAATTTTATCTAATGTAGAACCGATAATAGCAATAGTGCTGCAAAGTTCGGCATGGCGGTCACGTTGCACGACCTGTGTAGCAATTGGTACTGGAGTAAGCCCCATTTTTTCACAAACGTACTGTTCCACAAAAGGATCAATATTAGAATAAGTGCCAACAGCACCAGACATTTTACCAACAGCCACATTTTTACGTGCATGTTCTAGCCGTTCAATATCTCGCTCAATTTCTGCCATCCAAAGCAATAATTTTAATCCGAACGTTGTTGGTTCACCATGAATACCATGTGTACGACCAATCATGGGAGTGTGTTTAAATTCTACGGCACGACGTTTCAATACATCACGCAGCTTGGTGAGATCAGCAAGCAAAATATCACAAGACTGTTTCATCATGTAGCCAAGTGCAGTATCTTTTACGTCTGTAGATGTTAATCCAAGATGAATATATTTAGCTGCTTCAGGACCGACGTATTCACCTACGGCAGTAACAAAAGAAATAATATCATGATTTGTTTCCCGTTCAATTTCATGAATACGTTCTACGTCAAAGTTCGCCTTTTCACGAATAACCTTAGCCGCTTCTTTTGGAATAATCCCAAGTTCAGCTTGCGCTTCAGAGGCTAATATTTCAACTAACATCATCGTTTCAAACTCATTGCGTTCTTTCCATATATTACCAATTTCTTCAGGCGTATAACGAGGGATCATTTGTATTCTCTCCTTTATTAATGAAAGCTATTATTTACATACTAATAATACCATAGGCAATATAGGCGGTCAATTTTAAAGCCGAATGATAATTTTATTTTGTGTAAAATCATTCGTGAAATTTCATTGCCCATTTTGAAGGTAGCTTTGCTTACGTTAAATGGAAAATTACTACATCACATATTTTTGTTAATCAAAGTCTATGATATAATGAGGACATATTTACTACAAGGAGATGTAACATGAAAAAGAAACAGAAACGTGGTCCTTCTAAAAAAACCTTAGAACTACGCGAGAAACGCAATGCCTCCCCTGTGGGTGCGTCTATTATGAAAGCCTTATTATTTATTACTTTCTGCGTTCTTGTTTATTTATTTTATAGCGAACAATCCGTCCAACTCATCATGAGTATTATGTTTGGCAGCTTGGCTATTGGTGGCGCTTATTTCCTATTCAACAAAGAACTCATCTTAACCTCTAAAAAAGGGGATGCTGTAGGTCGCTTTATCATTGCCTATGCCATGACTGTCGTGGTTGTATTCTTCTACGCCCTAGCCATGTGGCGTTCAGATCAACTTCACACCTTTGCACGTAATATGATTTGTGGTGCTAGTTTCTTTGTTTTCTACGCATTCGATACAGCTCTTCGCGGCGTCCTTCATAAAAAAATTGAACCTAGCCCAGAAGCTGTTGCTAAATATGAAGAAGAACAAAAAGAAAAAAACAACTAAAAGAAAACCACAAGAAGACAACGAATCTACTTCTTGTGGTTATTTTTTACCTTCTTTCTCTATATTTGACAAAACACTCCATGATTTTATAAAACGCTTAATAGTTAGAAGGAATTATATCCCTATATATGGAATTAATACGTATGCAATATTTAGTAAAAGGAGATAAAGCAGATGTCGACAATAATTAAAAATGGCACCATTTGTTTAGAAGGCGAACACTTTATAGCCGATTTACATATAAAAGGTGAACAAATTTATGCTATCGGTAAAAATTTGGCCGATATCCTTCCAGCGGAAGAACTAAAGCACACGCAAATAATCGATGCTACAGGTAAATATGTCTGTCCTGGTGGTATTGATCCTCATACACACATGGATTTACAACAGTCTCCTAAATATAGAGCCTGTGATGATTTCTTTGATGGCGGTGTCGCCGCTGCCTGTGGTGGCACAACTACAATCATTGACCATATGGCTTTTGGACCTAAAGGCTGTTCTTTATCTCATCAATTTGAAGAATATAAAAAATTAGCCGAACGCTGCCCTATCGACTATAGCTTTCATGGTGTTTTTCAACATATTAACGAAGATATCTTAAACGAACTCGCCGAGTTAATAGATAAAAAAGGCTTTCCTAGCTATAAAGCCTATACTACCTATGGATTCCCCATGGTAGAGCCTGAAATATTAAAGGTTTTAAAGGTTTCTGGTCCTCATAATGGATTACTTACTGTTCATGCCGAAAACGATACCATTACCAATACCTTGCGCAACGAACTGAAACCAGAAGAAGTGTTACCACAAGCACAAGCTACCACACGACCAAACATAGCTGAATCTGAAAGTGTAAACATGTTAATCAGTTGTGCTCATGTCGCTGGCGATGCACCAGTATATATCGTCCATTTGTCTGCTCATGAAAGTTTAGAAGAAGTAAAACTCGCGCGTTCTCGTGGACAGGAAAATATCTTTGTTGAAACTTGCACCCAATACTTACTCCTTACAGATGACAAATTCAAAGATGGCGGTCCAGAAGAAGCTATTAAATACATGATGGCGCCTCCATTACGAAAAAAAGTAGACCAAGAGGCCTTATGGGAAGGACTTGCCAACGGTGATGTGCAAGTTATCGCTACTGACCATTGTCCATTTACAATTCTAGAAAAACTAGAAAACGTCAAAGACTTTAGAAGTTGCCCGGGGGGTATTTCTGGCGTTGAAGAACGCATGCCGTTAATCTTTAGCGAAGGTGTAATGAAAGGAAAGCTATCCCTAGAACGCTTCGTTCAAACCACTAGCACAAATGCAGCTAAAATCTTTGGTATGTATCCAAGAAAAGGTACATTACAGCCAGGTAGTGATGCGGATATTGTCATTATTGATCCCACTAAAGAACGCACTATTGCAAAAGATAATTTAAAAACCACCTGTGGATACTCGCCATATGAAGGCTTTACAACCCAATGTATTATAAATAAAGTCTTTGTACGCGGCGAACTCGTAGCAGAAAACAATAACTTTGTTGGCAAACGTAATTTTGGTAAATTAATTCCACGTAAACGCGAAGTCGAATATAGTGAAATTGTAAAATGATAAAACTTTAGTATATCGAGCAACGTTAGAATTATAAAAACGCTGTAATATCAGTATTTACTGAATTACAGCGTTTTTTGTGCTTATATTATTTTTGTTCTTGTAGTGCTAAGCCTTTTCATTATTATTTTTATTAATTAGGAAATATAGAAAAAATAGCATTAATTCCCTATGATTTACTACATGCAAAGCCTACTAAAACAATCCCAACCATTTCCAATATGTTATGGCACAAATACCATATACAATGCAACCCACAACAGCAATGGGAATACCAACTTTAGGAAAATCACCTACTTCTAATTGGCCAGTACCATAAACCAATACATTTGGATTTGTACAATAAAACATCAGTACCGGATAACCGCCAATAATCATACCTGCAGGCAATGCAAGTAATTCAGCAGATACACCAATTGTTTCCGCTAGAGATATAACCATTGGCAACATAGCTGTTGCCATAACTGTTGTACCTACAAAAAAGAAATGCATAAACTGGCAAATAAACATAATAATTAATAGTACGCCAATAATTGGCAATGAATGTAACCCAAATAAATGAAATGCTTGTTCTGCCAACCATTTAGAAGCACCTGACTTAAATAAAATTGTACCTAAACTTAATCCACCACCAACAATAACTAGTACATTCCAACTAATATGTTTTTGTGCAGTTTTCCACGTAATTACTCCAAAGCGAGGAATAAACATTAATAGGCCACCTACAAAGCACGCTGTTGTAGAGTCAAGATTTGTAATACTCCCCGTCATCCAAAGTGCAACTACAAGAAGAAATACAGCTAGAGTATATTTCTCAGCATAAGACATAGGGCCCATATTATGCAATGCTTCTGCAATATATTTTTTCCCTCCTGGAATTTCTTTATGTTCGGGTTTAAAAACAAATTGGATAAATCCCCATGTCACGATTGTCATAATTAAAGCTGGAGGAAACCCAATAATAAGCCAATCCATATAGGAAATCATATCACCACCAGCTTTAGCAATAAATTCTACTGTTACAGGATTCGGTACTGTTGCCGTTAAAATACCCGATGCAATAGTCGCATTTGTTAATGTAAGCGTTAATAATAAGTTAACGCCAAATTTAGTGCGCCCTTCTGCCCCAAATAAATCAATAATAGAAAGGCAAACTGGCAATAAAATCGCCACGCGAGCTGTACTCGATGGTACTAGAAAGGACAAAATAATATTGCCAATAGTAATACCTAATGTAATACGTGTTGCTGTACACCCTACTATTTTTAACACCAAATACATAATGCGTTCTGCTAACTTACTTTCAATCATGCCAGCAGCTAAAATAAATGCGCCAAACATAAGAAATAATGACGAAGAAGCAAATGGTGCTAAGCCGGGACTAATCTTAGTGATACCCATTAATACGGCTATAGGAACAACCGCTAATGCTGTTACTGCTAAAGGAACAGCCTCTGTTAAGAATAAAATAAAAGATCCTACAAACAACGCCAATGCAGCATGACCTACCAAACTCAATCCATCATGTATAGGCATGAAATATACAAGCATACCTAAAATAATAGCAATCGGCCCTCCCCATACTTTACGTAACCGTTCAATATCCATTCTGTTCCCTCCTATCTAGACATCACCACAAACCTATAAATTTCCAATAAACTAAACCAACCGTAAAATATATGATTACATTTAACATGACATGCATAAAACCAATTTTCCACCATGTACTCTGCTTTACAAATCCCGTGCCATAAAGAAACGGACCAAGAGCACCTCCATAATGGGTCAAACCACATCCATAAGCCGTACATGCAGCAATCATAAATACTAAGATTGTCGGAGACACATTAGCAGCCAACCCAATTGTAAAGGCCACGGGAACAAAAGCCGTTACAAAGGCCCCCATAGAGGCAAATAGGTAGCGCGTTACAATACAAACAGCTACTAAAACACCAATGATAGTGACAACGCCCATAGAATCAAAGGATAATACAGATTGAATCCACTTAGCCAACCAAACAAAAAACTTCATTTTAGCTAAAGCACCAGAAAGACCTACGATAAAGCCAAACCAAATAAACGTATTCCAAGCACTAGTATTATTTAGTAAATCTGTAATAGTAAACAATCTAAATAACAGCGATAGTGCCAAAAATGATAATGCTACAGATGTCGCATCTAATTTTAAGAAACTACCAAATGCCCATCCAGCAACCGCTAATACAAATAGAGCTAATAGAATTTTTTCTTTAATAGACATAGGGCCTAATTCTTGTAACCCTTCCTCTGCAATTTTCTTTGCATCTGGAATATGTTTTAATTCAGGTGGATATATTTTATACACAAATAAAGGTGTTAATGCTAAGATAAGCAGTCCTGGAACTGCCATAGCGATTGCCCAAGTGCCCCATGTAATGTCTACGCCTAAAATCTTTTTTGCAAAATCTACCGTAACTAGATTGGGTGCACATGCCGTAATAAATAATCCTGCCGTCGTAAAACTAACTAGCCCCTGTAGCATAGTAAAATAAGACCCAATTTTACGCCCTGTCTCACCTGGTTCACTATATAAAGTAGAAGAAATACTTCTAAATACTGGGTATACAATACCTCCAGAGCGAGCCGTATTAGAAGGTGTTGCTGGACTAATAAGTAAATCTACAATAGCCATAACATAACCTAGGCCCAATGTTGTATTCCCAAAAGCTCGAATAAGATAATACGAAATACGTGTTCCAATGCCAGTTTGTACAAAAGCCATACTAATAAGGAATGCAATAAATACTAACCAAACAGTTGTAGTTGAAAAACCACTAAGTACAGGTCCTGGTTTTACCAACAAACTACCTAAACCCGCTACAACAATAAGAACTTCTGATTCTCCTGCAGGACGAAGAATAATCCCTACAATAGAAACAATATATACAGCTAATACTTGCATTGTTTCTTTAGTAAGCCCCTCTGGTGCTGGTAATGTAGCAATAAATATTCCTAAAACCGCTAAGAAAAGCCATTTCACAATAGTTTTTGTATCCATATCTCACCTATCAAAGACTTATAACGTATCTAATGAGCGATAACATAATTCTCCATTTATAATTGTCATCTTCGGAATCAATAATTGTGTACCTTGTCTATGTACACCTTTCGTATCTGAAAAATCTACAAATTTATTTTCTAACCTTAACACGGTAATATCCGCTTTACTACCGATAGAAAGATTTCCTTTTTCTACAGCTAACCCCATTGCTTTAGCCGGATTTACAGTACAACAAGCAATAATGCGCTCCAAAGAAACACCTAATGCTAAATATTTAGACATAATGTATGGCAATGAAAATACAGGGTCTTTGTATAGAGTCTTAACAGTTAAATCTGTAGAAATAATATCTGGCAAAAAACCTTCTTTTAAGGCTACTTCTGCAACCTCGAAAGACCAGTGGTTACCACCATTAGATGCATCAATAATAACGCCTCGTTTTTGTGCATCATAGAGTGCTTTATGTACTCTTCTATTTTCATCTAAAATCGTATTGCCTGTACCTTGGAAACAATGAATATAAATATCTCCTTTGTCTAATAAAGCAAGTACTTTATCTTGTGTAATTGGAGCATCTGTAATATGCACAGCTAATGACACGTTTAATTTTCTAGCTAACTTAATAGCTTTTTCTAAAACAGTAATACCTTCTTCATCATTAACAATATGATTACTAAAACGCAGTTTTATACCTTTTAATTTATCTGGATATACTTTCAAATATCTCTCAATAGCACCTTCATCCCAATATTTAGGGCTTACATTCTCATGATACTTCATAGTAGACATGCCTGCAGAACATACATTAATAAAACCAAAAATATCTATTTTACTTGGATTTATTATATTATCCAAAAACCCCTGAATTGTTGATACACCGGCACTCCCTGCATCAACTATAGTCGTAACTCCTTGCGGAATACAATCTGCATCAGGACAGATACCAATTTCAGTGACTTTAGGATATACATGAGCATGATAATCAATTAATCCTGGCGTAATGATATAACCATTTAAATCGATTTCTAAGGGATTGTTTAATGATCCCTCTGCATCTACTATGTATCCATTTCCAACATAAATATCTTTTTGATTATGTACATCATTATATGGATCTATTACTAAGCCATTGCGAAGAATAAAATCTCGTATCATATTACCTCCTATTTTTTTAGCTGTGTTTCATTTTTTGCCTGTCCCACTGGAATATCTTTAATTAAATCTTTTGATCTTCCTGCTTTGAGAACACAACTATTAATTGGATGATTAACAATTTCAGCTACCTTTTTACCAATTTGGATTACTTTTTGAAGGTCTACACCAGTCTCGATCTCCATCTCGTCTAGCATATGAAGTGCATCTTCTGCTGCTAGATTTCCTGCAGCACCAGGGACAAAGGGGCAACCACCAAGACCAGCAAACGCCACATCATAACAATCAATACCTGCTTGCATACCAGCAATTACATTTGCCATCGCCATGCCACGGGTGTTGTGAAAATGCAAAATCCAAGTTACTTGTGGAAATTCGTCTTTCATTGCTTTACATAATGTATATACTTTTTTAGGATGTGCCATCCCTGAAGCATCAGATAAACTAATTTCGGTTACATCACAATCTATGTAAGCTTGTACAATACTACGTACATCATCTATAGTTATTTCTGTTTCCCAAGGAGAAGCAAACGGCATGGAAATAGAACCAGAAACTTCAATACCCGCAGCCTGCGCTTTATCAACTGCAACTTTAAATTTAGCAACTGATTCTGCTGGCGTACAGTTCAAGTTAGCCAAATTATGAGCACGACTAGCCGAAACATTCAATTTCACCTTTTTACAACCACAAGCAATGGCACGATCTACACCACGATCATTAACAATTAATGCTCTATATTCAGTCCCATCTTTACGTTTCATTCGTTTAAATATTTCATCCGTATCTGCCATTTGTGGCACTGCTTTAGGACTAACAAAAGAACCCACTTCAATAATAGGATAACCTGCTTCCGTGAGCATATTCGCAATTTCCACTTTTTGTTCCGTACTAAGTTGAGAACATTCATTCTGTAAACCGTCTCGTAATCCTACTTCACAGAGACGTATCTTTTTAAGCAAATTCATATTGCACCTCATCCTATCCATTTATTACTGTCAAATAATTCCTTGTTCTTTTAGATTATCTAAATCGCTAGAATCCAAGCCTAGCCATTCTTTATACACTTCTGCATTATGTTCCCCCAATTTAGGCCCTGCCCATTTGATTTCTCCTGGCGTTTCACTAAATATAGGGACAATTCCTGGCATTTTAATTGTACCTAATGGTTCATATGGCACTTCGACAATATTATTTCTATAGGCATACTGTGGATCCTCAAAAATATCTGCCGCATCATAAACAAGACTCACTGGTACACCTTCCTTATCTACGATTGCTTTCAAATCTTTATATGTATACCGATGAATCCATTCACGCACAATAAAGTCCAACTCCGCATCATTTTGTACACGATCTTTCATCGTTTTAAACTGTGGATGTTCGCGCAATGCTTCATTATTCATTGCTGTAGTTAAATATTCCCAAGTACGATCTGTACTACAAACTAAAACAACCCATTTACCATCAGCCGTTTCATATGTACCTCCTGGGCTAGAAGATCCTGAAAGTTTTGGAGACCGTTGTTTGATTTTTCCATTTTTATCGTATTCTGCACAAATAATTTCCATAAAACGAAATACACTTTCATATAAGCTAACATCAATTTCCTGCCCTTTGCCATGTAAAACATCACGATGGTAAAGAGCCATCATTGTAGAAAATGTTGCATATAAACCTGCAATATAATCTGTTAATGAAAAAGATGGACTTACAGGAGGTCTATCTTCATAGCCCGTAATATAAGTCATCCCAGAAAAAGCTGTTGCTGGCGTACCAAAGCCTGCAACATTTTTATAAGGGCCAGTCTGACCATAACCAGTAACATGAGTCAAAATAATATCTGGGTTATGTTTTTTCATTTCTTCATAACCAATGCCCCATTTATCTAATGTTCCAGTTCTAAAATTCTCAATAACTACGTCTGCCTTTTCAACCATTTTCAAAAACATTTGTTTTGCTTCCTCTTTATGAAAATCTAGCGTAATCGATTTTTTATTACGCCCTGTATTCGCCCAACGCATTGGTTTTCCTTCGTGATAAGGTCCCAACCGGCGAAAGGGATCTCCACCATCTGGCATCTCAATTTTTATAACTTCTGCTCCAAAGTCTGCCATCAAACCAGCTGCAAAAGGAGCAGCAATTACAGTAGATAAATCTAATACTTTTACACCTTCCAATAGTTTTATTTTTATTCCCTTCTTTCCGAATTGCGAAATATTATTTTCTTAATATGAAATTTATAGCTTCATATTAACATTAGTAAATGATAATAACAATACTTTTCCCCTTAACAATTTTGCATAATAATTCCGCATTCCAATATATTTTAATTTAATTATTTCTTATTGCGGAATAATAATCTGCAAATAATAACTTCTATTCATAAAAAAAATATGTTAAAATGATCTGAGACCGCTGATAATTAAAGGAGTCTTTATGGACACAAAAGATAAAGTGAAAGTATTAGACAAAGCTCTTGATATTTTGGAATGCTTCGCAGAAACAAATCGAGAATTAACAACTACAGACTTATCAAAATTAACTGGGTTATCCACCACAACGGTATTCCGTATTGTGAAAACACTAGAAGCGCGTCATTATTTACACCAATATGACAATAAGCGTTATACCTTAGGAATAAAGCTAACTCATTTAAGTGCTATTGGTCACAATGCAAATCTCGAAGAACTAAAAAAAATAGCCCAACCATTTATGGCTAAGCTACGTGATCAAATTAATGAAAGTATTAGTATTTATGTGCGAGATGGATTTAAACGTATTTGTATTACTCGGTTAGAAAGTACAAATTCATTACGCCAGGTTATCCGTGTTGGAGATTTCTATGACTTAAATATAGGTGCTACCGGCAAATTACTTATTGCTTATACTACTGGCTCTATACAGGAACGTATATTATCCCACTTCCCTAATCTTTCAAAAGAAGACTTATATGTTATAAGACAAGCAGGATATGCGATAAGCAGCGGCGAACGTGCTGAAGGTGTATCTGCCATTGCTGTTCCAATTTTGGGCCCTAATAATGAAATGATTGCGGCACTATCATTATCAGGGCCAACAAGCCGTCTATTATCAAAAGATTTAGATGATAAAATAATAAAAATCAAACAAGTAGGGCATGAACTTTCTATGGCTTGGCAAAAAAATAAATAATGCCTTTATTTACCGAAAACTCTAATCCTTTAAATGTAGTGGCCCCCAAAAATCTAATTTTTGGGGGCCACTACATTTAAAGGATTATTTTTCTATTATCTAAAATCTTCTTCATATACAAAATCTGGTGCACAATACACGATTTGACCAGCTTTAATTGTCATTTCAGGTTTAAACAATTTATCAGCTACAAAGGCCGTTCCTTTCCAGTCTTTATAAGTCTGTTTAAAATCAACCCAATCAAAGATGGCAATATCCGCCCATGCATCATCGCCAAGATGTCCTATCTCATTTTCCATCTTCATGAGTTTAGCTGGATTCTGAGTAGACATTTTAACTACTTGTTCCATTGGAATTCCCATGCAAACATAACGAGACATTAAATTGGGTAACGAAAAGATAGGACGTCTAAACATGGACCCTAATACGAGGTCAGTACTACAAAAATCGGCAATAAAACCTTGCTCTTTTGCAGCTAACATTACGTCGTAATCGCCATGTTTACGACCTTCTGCGGTATCAAATAAAATACCTTTTTTGCGCCCTTCTAAAACGCAATCATACAATTTGCCTTTGGAATCAATAATTGTATTTTGAGCACCTTGATATACATGTTCAAAAATATCTCCAGGTCTTAAAATATCAATAACTTCACTCGTAGGAACTGGTAAGTTGGTGCAATGTACTTCCACTGGGCAACCAATTCGATCAGCAATACGAACGGTAGCTTTTAACGGTTCAATACCTAATCCTTCCGCCAACTCTTCGCTCTGTCTAATTTTCAAGCCCAAGATATTATCTGGATTTTCACGAATAAGGTGTTCCATTTTTTGTTCATTAAAATATTTAGGATTAATACATTCATGATAACTAGTTGTAACTAAACCTGCAGAGCACACTTGTAAGAATGATTTAATTGTTACTCGGCTTCTTGCAACTACTGTGTTTTTAAAAATAGGATATGTTGAAACACCTGCAGTAGCATCAATCGCTGCAGTAACTCCTGTTGGCAAATAGGCAATATCAGCACAAATACCAATATCGGAGCCATCATGAAACATATGCGCATGCGCATCGATTAAACCTGGAAACACAAATTTGCCTTTAGCATCAATTATATGCTTAGCCTCTTCCCCTTCTTCATAAGGAACAATTCTGCCATTATAAATGGCGAGTGCTTTGACTCCATTAACATTATTTTTAGGATCAATAACATGCCCATTTTTAATCAATAAATCTAACATGATGTGTCCTCTCCAATTAATACAAACCTATTAGTTTCCAGTATGGAAGTCCTATTAGTAAATATAAAGCTAAGGCTAATATTACCATATAAGTACCAACTTTCCAGAAAGTACCTTGTGGTACATAACCAGAAGCAAATACGATTAAACCTGCACCGTTTCCATAATGAGTTAATAAAGCTCCATAGCTAGCAAATACTGCTAATAATAAGCCTACCACCATTAAGTTAGCATTAGTTGTTGCTGCCACAGCAAATAAAACTGGATAGAAAGAAGCTACAAAGGCACTATTGGAAACGAAGAAATAGCGAACTGCCAGACTGATAAATAATAATACTACGGTTACAATTAAACCATCAGCATTACCAATATTTAATACATTGCCTAACACACCTGCTAACCATTTATAAAAACCGGCTTTAGCCAATGCATCTGCCACACCATAAAAGGCACCATACCAAACAAAGATATTCCACGCACCTTTTGCACCAATTACATCATTCCAGTCTAGAATTCCAAATAAGAGAACTAGTGCAAGGAAAACAAATCCTACCACCTGCATATTTAAATTCACAAATGGAATACTAGCACCAAACATCCACCCTAAAACAGCTAGGATAAATAATACTACCAAAACTTTTTCGTTAAAGTTCATTGGCCCCATTTGGCTCAATCCTTCTCTAGCCATAGGTTTAATATCATCTAGAGATTTAAGTTCAGGTGGATACATTTTATAAATGGCATATGGAGCTAATAGTAAAAATAAACCACCTGGAACAATCGTAGCTGCAATCCAACTACCCCAAGTCAACTGAATACCTAACATAGAATCTAATAAAGAAACGGTAATTGCATTCGTAGCCATCCCTGTCAAAAATAATGCAGATGTTCCTTGAGAACTAGAATACATTAACGTAGTGAGATAAGCACCTAATTTTCTAGGCTCACTATCTGGTTTAGACCCAATACCTTGTGCAATGCTTTCAAATATAGGGTAAATAATAGTTGTACGAGCACTATTAGATCCTGTAGCAGGACTTAAAACTAAATCTGTAAGAACCATAATATAGCCAAGGCCTAATGGTTTACTCCCTGCTTTTAATAATAATGTATATGCTAAACGCTTGCCTAAACCTGTTTTAACAAAGGCCGTACATACAATTGTTACAATAGCGATAAACCAAGTCATTGTGCTGCCGTATCCACCGAACAAGACAGTACTCTTCATAAACATTGCCATAATGCCTATGATAATTAACGTAATGATTGGTTCATTGAATGGTTTAATAACTAAACCAGCTAATAATCCCAAATAAACTGCTACAATATGCCAGGTATCTGCTTTCAATCCTTCAGGAGTTGGAATCATCCAAACGCCTACAATTATAGCCACTACAGTAAGTAACTTAATCAACCTATTCTTATCCATTTATATATACTCCATTATGCCTCTACAACTAAAAATCAAACATACCTGCTTTTGTATGACCACTAGATTTTACATCATCATAAGTTTTAGCTGTTTTGTAATCAACATCATTGATTGGCCAAGTTGGAGTTTTACCCGCAGCAACTTCACAAACACCCATAGCAGAGAAATAGGAAGCACGATGTGCAGCTTCACTAGTATTACCCCCAATATGAGGATAAATAATTACATTATCTAAAGTCAAAAGCGGGTTCGCTGGATCCACTGGTTCCTGTACAATGGCATCAAGACCAGCACCTCTAATGACACCATTTTTACAAGCTTCGTATAAGTCAGCTTCATTAACACATGCGCCACGAGCTGTATTAATTAAGAAAGCATCTGGTTTCATCATAGCTAATGTTTCTTTATTAACCATGTTTTTAGTAATTGGAGTATTAGGAACATGCAAGGATACATAATCAGATTCACGGAAAATGCGTTCTAAATCACGAACTACTTCAACGCCTTCTGGGAAATCTGCCGCTGGTTTATATGGATCATAGCACATTACGTTCATTTCCATTGCAAGAGCACGAACGGCTAGGCGACTACCAATATTACCACAACCAATAATTCCCAATGTTTTACCGTTAATAGTATTTTTAGGAACTTTAAGTTTTGCTTTATAGAAGTCATCCACCCAAGTTTTACGGAGAGTAATAACATTGCGAGAACATTCAAGAATTAAAAGAAGTGCTGTTTCGGCAACAGAAGTTGAGTTAGCTACTGGTGCATATAAAGCCTGCACACCATTATCATGGCAAGCTTTTACATCCAAAGCATCAAATCCAGCACCGTGACGAACAATCACTTTTAAATTAGGATTTGCTTCGATTACTTCTCGGGTAATTGGGGTAATACGAACAATCATGGCATCAGGTTGATGCTCTTTCATATCAGCTAGAACATCTTCTGTTTCAAATCCACGACCTTTAATTAATGTATGTCCAGAATTAATTAATAACTGTGTACCTTCTTCCATAATTTCCTGTGGTAGTAATACTTTCCAACCCATTATAATTTCCTCCTATTCGTTACGCCCGATATACATCATCAATAATCTCAAAATTTTTACTTTCTAATGCTTTATCGACCCAACTACGGTCGATTGTCCCATTTAATGTTTTAATCAATTTGCCCCCATCAGCTTCTTTATATGCTACTGACTTTTCATAAATATCTGGAGCATCTTTGCGTGGAATAACAACAATACCGTCTGGATCAGCTACGATAACATCACCAGGGTTTACACTCACGCCACCACAAGCAATGGGTACGTTGACCTCACCTGGACCTTCTTTGTAAGGACCACCAGGAGTTGTTCCTGTACAATATACTGGGAAATCCCATTTTCCAATTTCATCAATATCTCGAATTGGACCATCAATAATAATCCCTGCAATTTTTTTAGTATGATATAAATACGCCATCATAACTTCACCAATCAAAGAACGAGTAGTATCTTCTTCATTGGAAAGGACAATCACATCCCCTTCTGAACAATAGTTTAATGCAGCATGTAATGCTAAGTTGTCTCCTGCACGACATTTTACGGTGAATGCTGGACCAGCCATAATTTGAGCTTTTGGAGAACTTACTAAACGAATTCTAGGATTCATTGCACAATTACGTTCCAAACAATCTCCAATATTAGATGCTGGAATTTCTTTGAATTTATTAACTAGTTCTTGATCTGGTAAATCTCGTTTTAAATAAATCCTTTTTCCTACTGCCATTTTAAACACTCCATTCATTTTACTCATAACATTAATCATGAATTACAAAAACACATAGCAACATTGCCTTTCTTTTATGGCTTGATTATAAAAATAATCTTCACATAAATCCAACAGTTAAACTTTACCCTTCTAACAAAAAAAAATTGTGGCAACAAAGACTTTGTAATAAGAAAAACTTGAACACTCCAAATTTTTATATAAAAAATCCCAATATAAGAAAGTTTGCTCTCATATTATAGAAAGTTCTCTTCTTATATTGGGATTTTAATTCTATCGCTAGCTTTTAATTATATTACTAGCAATAATATTTAAGTGTATCAATAAATAAACTTTGTAATATTAAATTTATCAACTATACAAGTTGTGCAATATTATCATCATCTCTATTTATGAAATATTTCTTTAATAAAGCAACAAAATCTTTTACATATTGAGGTTGATATTTTTTTCTATTTCTAACTAAATATAAATCTTGATATACAAAATCTCCTTTATATGAAAGTGGAAATAAATTAATAGATTCTGGTTTTTCTCCTATCCCTAATCGTATTCCTGAAGCAGATAAAAAAGCAGCTGCAACTCCACTAACTAAAACAGCATCAGCTAATGCTATATATTTTGCATTTAAATATACACGAGGTACGAAATCAGCTTCCTCAAAACATTTAGACGCAATTTGACCCAATCGGTTATTATCTGAATACAAAAAATACGGTAACTTTTTAAAATCGGATACGTCACAACGTTCAATTGCTCTCTGTTTTAATGAGTCTTTTTCATTTGGATAATAAATATTTAGCAAAGCTTCAGGAACACAAAGATAAACAGGATCATGAATCATATGTTCTGTAAATAGTGAACTAGGCGGATCATTGAGTAAACATAAAGCCACATCTAATTCACCTTTTATCGCTTGTATTTGGAGTTGCTCGCTATTATTATTAATAATTTTAAGTTCTACTTCAGGGTACATTTGAGCAAACTCTGTTAAAATCCCTGGCAAACACTCTGAAGCACGCAACGGACTCGCCCCAAATTTGATAACACCTTTTCTATAATTTTGCATATCTGAAAATACATCTCTAACAGACTTATCTTCTTGTAACACCGTATCTGCAAATCGTAATAATGCAAGCCCTGCTTCTGTTAGCTTTAATGCTGGATGTCGTTCAAATAACTTTACCTTATAGTACTCTTCCAATCTCAAAATATGATTACTTAATGTTTGTTGAGAAATGAATAAGCGTACTGCCGTTTTTGTCATATTCATATCTTCGGTTAATTCTTTAAAATATTCTAAACTTTTTAAGTTCATAATCCAAACTCCAGATATACAAAATGATACTACTAAAAAGAATGCACACCTAAATTTCAGAGTTTGTAAGACTACTCCCAAATTATGATGCACATCCTAATAACACGTTCTTATCCTTTATCTATTTCATCCATAATTTTCTTGTTCTCAAAATACGAGAACATCCCAGTCGCTACTTTTTTAGCTTCTGCCATAGCAAGCACAACGGTAGCCGGTTTATGTACCACATCACCAGCAGCAAATACGCCCTCGCGATTTGTCATACCGTAATAAGGTTCATCTTGTGTAATGATATAACCTTCTTCATTACAATCAATCATATTGCCTGTACTACGAAGCATACGACGTGGTTTATGACCGATGGCAAGAATAATTTTATCAGCAGGAATATCATTCATTTTACCTGTTGGTATAATATTACCTTCTTCATCTACTTCGCTAATCTCACAACGAAGGGCTTCTACATGACCGGAACCAAGTACTTCTTTTGGAGAATTATAGAATTCAAATTTAACACCTTCTTCAAGTGCTTCTGCATATTCACTCGGATTACAAGGCATATTAGCTTCTCCACGACGGTATGCCATCGTTACACTAGTAGCACCTTGACGTAAACTCGTACGCGCCGCATCAATCGCCACATTACCAGCTCCAATAATAACAACCCGATCGCCCTTACTTACAGGAATATGACTAGCATCAAGCTTACCTTCTTTATGCATCTGCACCGCTGTCAACAAATCCATCGCTTGAAAAATTTCCGCCTTATCATCACCATCAAGGGAAATTGCCGACGAAGTATGCGTACCGGTACCGATAAATACGCCTTCAAAACCTTCTGCTTTCAAATCATCAAGGGTACGTTCTGGCCCAATTTCAACACCACATTCAATTTTTACGCCTAATGTTCTAAGTTTTTCAAATTCCTTCTGCACGATTTCTTTACTTAAACGAAATTCAGGAATACCATAAACCAAGATACCACCTGGTTCATCAGAACGTTCAAAAATTGTTACATCATAACCGCGTTGCACAAGGTCATACGCTACTGTTATTCCCGCAGGACCAGAACCGATAATCGCAATTTTAGCTTCCGTTTTACGAATTGGTTTTAATTTTGATAAATTGTAAGTATTCTGAAAGTCCGCTGCAAAGCGTTCGAGTTTTCCAATATTAATTGGTTTATTCGCCCGATTTAAAATACAATGCCCTTCACATTGCTTCTCACGCGGACACACTCGACCACAAATCGATGGAAGGTTACTATGTTCACCAATAATCTCATTCGCAAGACCTATATTCCCGGCAGCAATTGCTTTAATAAAGCGCGGAATTTCATTTTCAATAGGACAACCTGTACGACATAGTGGTTTCGGACAATTTAAGCACCGATTAGCTTCTGCAAAAGCCTCCTCCATCGTATAGTCTTGATCACCATTTACAAAATGTGTTGTTTCTTCTGACATATGCGTTCCCCCTTAGAATACTTATATTGGGAATGCCTATTAAAAAATAGACATATATAGTTTATATAGTAATTAGTAGTAATTAGGTATTAGGTAAATATTCTATAGTATAACATCTCCATTATAAATGGGTACCTCTATAATGTAAACAGATTACGCTATAAAACCACTAATAATTACTACTTATCTAGCATTAAAACACCAATCTCTTAGTTTTCCATAAAGAATCGCTTCGCTAAATCTAGTGAATCTTTACGACAAGAAATATAAAGTTTATCTCCCCTTTCAAGCGTGGTATCTGCCATAGGTACAATATTTTGACCACACCGCTCGATACTAATAATCATTGTCCCCCGCGGTAACGATAACTCTTTCAATGCTTTGCCAATTAATTGACTTACCACTGATACTTTTGTTTCAAAGAATGTTTGTAACGGTCCTAATGTAGCAGGTCTGCTCATCATACGTTGCAATAATGTATCATAAATAGGTGCTTCTTTTAAAATTTCTGCCACTAAATAGCCCACTATAGTAACTGTACCAATTGCATAGATATTCTGAAAGCTATCCGTCATTTCTAGAACTAATAAAATAGACAAAAGTGGAGAACGCACAGAAGCAGCTAATATACCGCCCATAGCGCAAATAACAAATTGAGCAATAAAGGTATCTGGAAGCCAGCCTATTGCAACGAGGATTTTTTCAAAAAATGCACCTGTAGCCGCTCCAATAACAAGCATAGGTAAGAAAATACCACCTTGAATGCCACACCCAAAGCAAAAAGCAGTCATCAAAATTTTACCTATAAGTAATAGTCCTAGAAATATAACGATGTATTGGCCTTCATTATATCCTCCTACAAGGGTGCTAAGCCACCCCGACTGCAAAAATGCAATAGACTCCACAAAATTATCTGCTGCCACCATACTGATAATATGATTACCGCCACCTAACAGTAACTGGGAATCATAGCCAATAATTGCAACACCAATAAAAGTAAGGACAAATTTAACACCACCTGGTATTTTAATACTATCGTAAATCGTTTTATAGGTTAATAATGCCTTGTTATACATGACACCGACAAGTCCAGTAAAAACGCCGAGGAGGAGCAAATAAGAGAAATACCCAAGAGGAATCCCTTCTACTACAGTAAAACCTAATGATGGCTTCAAATCAAAAATGATACTCGTTACAAAGTTTGCTACTAAAGCTGCGGTAAACGTAGGAATAACAAGCATGGGATAAAAGCTTTTATGGATTTCTTCAAAGACGAAGATAGCTCCAGATATGGGGGCACTAAAGGCTGCCGTTAAGCCAGCTGCAGATCCTGCAGAAATCAAAATACGCGCCTCTCGAAGCGGACTTTTAAGCCAATAAGCGACCATTTTCCCTACTGCACCACCAAGCTGGACTGATGGACCTTCACGACCTACAGAAAAACCGCACAGACTATTTAACGCCCCACCCACATATTTGGATACAATAATACGATAGGGATTCATGTTAAAAAGTCCCATCATTTCCCCTTCAATCTGAGGAATACCGGAGCCTCCCGAAAGCGGTGCCCAGCGCAACAAAAAATAAACAAAGCTCCCTAATACAGCTACGAAGATGAACCATAGCACCATACTCATAGGATCTACAAAAGACATCCAATATAACCGCTGTTCTTCAAAATATTGAATGGCATAGCGAAACGTAGCCCCCATAAAACCTGCCAGGAGTCCTACTAATACCCCTTTAAAAACTAACTGTATAATAATCCCTACATCAATGTGGTTGTACATTTCATGATTCGGTTGGCGATATAAACGACGAAATGGTAATTTAACTTGCATGAAACTCCTACCTTTCTGCAATTTACTATACCTTAATTGTACTAGAATTAACCAAAAATATAAAAGCGGTATTAACTAGTTGAGTTGATACCGCTTTCATATTATGTAATCTTAAAAATTATACTGTTAAAATGTTAAAAGTTATGAATCCCTATTATAGGTTATACCCATTCATAAATTAAATAGTTAACATATATGTATACTCTGCGATAAGGGGCGCAATAACCGTCGTAAAAATACCCATAAAAATCATGGCCAGTGAAGCAATAACACCAGTTCTAGGTCCATCTTCATAAGCTTTAGCAGTTCCCGTCCCATGTGCGGTAATGCCCAAGAGCAAACCTTTTAATAGGCAATTATTGATGCCTACTTTATTAATCATAAGAGATGTCATAATCATACCTAAAATACCGGTAGCAATAACAAGACAGGCTGTAATGGTTGGATTTCCACCAAGCACGGTAGACGCCGCAATAGCAAGTGGTGTCGTAACAGATCGAGGGGCCACACTAAGCACTAAATCAGGTGTCAAACCAACTATGAGAGCAAGCCCCACAGACGTTATCAATGCAACTCCACAAGCCAAACCAATAACAGTTACAAGCTGGAACGCATATTGTTTGAGTATGCTGCGATATTTATAAAGAGGAATCGCAAATGCTACCGTAGCTGGCTGTAATAACCAAGAAATATACTGACTACCTTCTTCATATGCATCATAAGGAATATGAAATCCTACTAAAATAAATCCGATAACAAAAGGACAAACTAATAATGGTGTAAAATATAGTTTTCTACCAGATCTTGCATAAAGTTCTTTTAAAGCCAAATATATAAGAACCGTACCCATAATTGAAATACCAATATGGACACTAATTAATTGAAGAAAATTCGCCATTACCAGATTTGATACCCCTTTCGTTTAAATCGCGTTGCCCAAATGGTAGCCCCTACAGTTGAAATTAATACGGCCATAATACTTATAATCACAACGGCTAATAACAAAGCGCCTGTCATACCAAATAACTGTGTATACTGAATAATACCAATGGCAGATGGTATAAAGAAAAGTAATAACTCACCAATAAGCAACGTCGCACCTTGTTCAAACCATTCTACTTTTACAATGCCTGTACATAAAAGAGCAAAAAGCGTAACCATACCAATAAGTGAGCCTGGGATTGGTAGTGCAAAGTAAACAGAAACTAACGTTCCAAATAAACTAATAAGCGATAACAATGCTATTTGAAATACAATTCGTACAATGCGGTTCATCTAAGGCCCTCCCTTCAAAAACGATAATAAAAACATTTTAGCACTAGGTATTAAAAAGTTAAAATATACGGTTTCTATACTTTATTATGCATTAAGGCTATAATAAACTTACGATATAACTTACGATATATTAACTTTAACAAAGAACTCATTTCTATAAAAATAAACCTATACACCTTTTAAGAAAGGGCGTCTTATGGATATATTACATCTCACCTACTTCCTCGAAGTAGCTAAATATAAAAGTTTTACCAAAGCCTCTAAAACCCTACATGTCAGCCAACCTTCCATTAGCAAAGCAATCCGCACCCTAGAAAATGAATGGGATACGATTCTCTTTCACCGCAATGGTCGTAGCATCGAACTGACTGATGCCGGCATCGCACTATTGCCTCAAATTGAATCTATCATAGAGCAATTTCATCTCTTAGAAGAACACATTCAGGATACGCATAATCTAAAAGGCGGCCAACTGGCTTTAGGCATTCCTCCCATGATTGGCTCTACCTTTTTATCCCCTATTCTGAAAGACTTTTTACAAAAATATCCACAAATTCAGATAAAAGTAAATGAAAGCGGCTCTACGCTTATTGCAGAAAATATTTTAGACGGTAAATTACAATGTGGCTTTGTTGCTTTACCATTGCCTTCATCTATTAATAGCAATAAATTGCAGACCTATATTTTTAACAATGAACCGCTTCAAATCGTCATGCGTGCAGATGCTCCACTTGCTAATAAACCAATACTCACCATAGCTGACATCAAAGATAGTCCTTTGATTTTCTTCACAGAAAATTTCTCACTATATTACACTATTCTCAGCTACTTTCAGCAAAATGGGTATCAGCCTAATATTGTCGCCCATAGTGATAATTGGGACTTTATCAGTGAAATGGTAAAATCTGGTCTCGGTATCGGTATGCTTCCTATGCATATCTGCCAACGTCTCGACCACCGTGAGTTTGCAACTATACCACTAGAACCTGCTCTTCCTTGGATTCTAGCGCTTATCTGGAAAGACGATCCACTCCTATCTATGCCTACTCGTTTATGGATTCAACACTTCAAAATGAAAATTAAACCTAATAGAAATGAATAAATTCCCTTTTACGACTAGGTTCGTATAGATTATAATTAGGATGATAAAGATGATTATAAAACATATAGTATATATTTCGTAAGGTTGTAAGGAGGTTTCTATGTTAGTAGAAAATGGTTTATTAATTGGGAAAGGGCAACGCGACAATATTATCATCCCTAAAATGGCAAATCGCCATGGTCTTATTGCTGGTGCAACAGGTACTGGTAAAACAGTAACCTTAAAAGTTATGGCTGAATCTTTCAGTGACTTAGGTGTACCTGTATTTATGGCCGACATAAAAGGCGACTTATCCGGCATGATAAACCCTGGTGAATCTAGTGAAAAATTAAATGCACGGTTACAAGAATTAGAACTTGAAAACTTCCCATTCCAAGCCTACTCGACTACGTTCTGGGACGTATATGCAGAACGTGGCATTCCTGTGCGTACGACTATCTCTGAAATGGGGCCTCTTCTTCTCGGTCAAATTCTAGAATTAAATGATACACAGCAATCTATTTTAGATATTGTGTTCCGCATTGCTGACGAACAACAATTATTACTTTTAGATTATAAAGATTTGAAAGAAATGATTGCCTATGTAATGGACCATTCCAAAGATTTAAAAGCAGACTACGGTAATTTGCCTTCTGCTAGTGTAGCCACTATCCAACGCCGCCTCATCAGCTTTGAAGCCGATGGCTTTGCTAACTTATTCTTTGGTGAAGAAGCATTAAGTGTTTCTGACTTCATTAAAACGGATAGAGATGGTCGCGGTATTATTAATGTATTACGCGCAGAAAAACTATATCAACAACCTCGTTTATACGCTACTTTCTTGCTTTGGATGTTGTCTGAACTATTTGAAGAGCTTCCAGAAGTAGGCGATATGGAGCAACCTAAACTCGTTTTCTTCTTCGATGAAGCACATCTACTATTCAACAATGCACCAAAAGCCTTACTCGATAAAGTTGAACAAGTCGTTCGTCTCATCCGTTCTAAGGGTATAGGTATTTACTTTATCACGCAAAGCCCAGAAGATATTCCTGACGTTATCCTTGGGCAGCTAGGCAACCGTGTACAACATGCTCTTCGTGCATACACACCACGTGACCAGAAAGCCATCCGTGCTGCAGCAGAATCCTTCCGTGGCGATAATACGGTAGATGTGGAAAAAGCCATTACCGAACTAAAAGTTGGTCAAGCTATTATCTCCTTCCTTGATGAAGAAGGTCGCCCTGCTATCGTAGATATTGCAACCATATTGCCTCCAATGAGTGCCTTTGGACCCGCTGAAGAAAGCGATGTAATCGCGACATATCAGGCAGATCCTTACTATGCACGCTATAAAGATATGATAGACCGTGAGTCCGCCTTCGAAATCCTACGTGGCAAAGTAGAACAAGAAAATGCAGCAGAGCAAGCGGAGCTCGATGCAAAAGCCGAAGCCAAAGCACAAGCTGAAGCAGAAAAACAAGCTGCAAAAGAAGCAAAGGAAGCTGAAAAAGCACAACGCGAAGCCGAACGCCAAGCCGCTCGTGAAGCCAAAGAGGCCGAACGTGCCGCTAGAGAAGCAGAAAAAAATGACGTGGTAGGTAATCTAATCAAAACAGCTACTCGTGCTGCTACTAGCTCTGTAGGCCGTCAGATTGGTACACAAATCGTTCGCGGTTTATTAGGGTCTTTATTAAAACGCTAAATCGGGTTGTAACAAAATGACTACACATAGCGAACAAAAGAAACTTGATATTGCTACAATCGCAACAACCGATTTACCACAAAGTACATCTATAATAGCTATTGCACGTGAACAAATTAATTCACGATGTATTATTCCCGGCAGTTTAGGGGTATGGGAAGACTACTTCATTCAACTTTGCAATGCTTGGGAGAAATTAGCTCCAGAAATTAAACCACATCATATTATTTATGGAGCCGACAATGGCATTGTAAAAGCTGGTCATATTGGTTACAGTGCCGATATTACAAAACTAATGGCTCAAACTATGATAGCGGGTGGCTCTGCAGCCACCCGCTATGCGAGGTTTAACCAGATTCCTTACTCTGTAGTGGATGTAGGCATTAATAGCGATAAACCTATAGGTATTAATTTAAAATGCCAAAAAGGTACGGATAATTTTTTAGAGAAACCAGCCATGACAGAAGAAGCCTTTAACCATGTATGGCTAAAGGCTTCCACATATATTAATACTATTATTAATAACGGCATAAATCTCATTTCCTTTGGCGAAATGGGTATCGGTAACACCACTACTTCTGCAGCCGTTTTATCCGCTCTAATGGATGTACCTGTAGATGCAACCGTTGGCCCTGGTTCTGGTGCAGATGAAGAAACATTAGCCAAGAAAAAAGAAATTATTCGTCAAGGTATCGCCTTACATCACACTGCTATGTTTGAAACAAATACGGCCGACGCTATAACAATTAACGATAGTTCTACTATTCCCAATCCCAAAAAGGTACTTCAACATGTAGGTGGTTTTGATATCGTAGCACTAACTGCCTCCATGCTAGCTTGCATGAAAGCCCGTACGCCTTTCGTCATCGATGGCTATATTACTGCTGTAGCTCTTGTAACAGCTAGCAAAATTGATAAAACCGTTCTCGCCTATGCGATACCTTCTCACCTTTCTCGTGAACCAGGTATGACTCTTGCGTTAAAAGAATGTGAAATCAATCCTAATAACGTGGTTCTTCACGGACAAATGGCTTTAGGAGAAGGTACTGGCTCTGTATTGATGACACAACTATTAAAAACAACCTATCATGCATTTATGACGATGACTTCTTTTGAAGATATGATGCATATGAAATAACAAGGTATTATGTCCTTAAATAGCAACGCAACTATCCATTACGAATCCATAATATTTCTTACAACACTCCTGCTTTATAGGTTTGTAACAGCTCAATAAATCGTTTCACTTCCTGTCGTTTATCTTTTTCATGTACGCATAATACACAAGATAATACTTGCTTTGTATTAAAAGGAATCCAATCTAACATATCACTGCCATCATTAAGAAATCCAGGGGCTATACAAATTCCTTTACGTGCCAAAATATTGGTTATTGTTGTATCATGATCCGGACTATTAAAATAAGAAATACCAAGCTTCTTAATTAATTGTTGCTGCAAGTTTTTTAGAAGTGGCGGAGAGCCACCGCCAACCATTAATGTAACGTTTTTTAAATCTATTTCTTGCACAAAGGGATTAACTGCTAATTTATCATCTTTATTGCAAATAACATAAAATAAACTATCGTAAAATTTATGTACTACAATTTGTGGAATCCGTTTTATTTCATGGTCCATTGCAAATACAATATCTGCTTGCCCTTGCAAAAATATCTCCATACTATTTTCATAAGAAAATAGAGGTCGAATTGAAATATGTGGATATTCTTTATTAAATATCTCTATTACTTTTGGCAACCAAGGTATCGCCGAACGTACCATCATCGCAATAGAAATCTCATCACTATAGCGTTGGCTTATATTTTGTGCTTGTTCTATCGCCTCATTAAGGTCATTAAATAAACGACTTAACTTGCTGCAAAATTGCTTACCCGCAGGTGTCAATGAAGTCCCCTTAAATGACACTTTTTGCAGAAGATGCAACTGTTAACGTATATATTGGCAATCAATTGGCGATGGCATTAAATGGTAAAGAAGCAATTGCACAAGGTTTTTCTACCTTTACACAAACAGTAAAAGCTTCTCATCATCAAAATGGTCAATTCTTAGCTGAAATTACTGGCGACACAACTGCAAAAGCAACACATTACTGTACGGCATCTCTAATAACAGAAGAAGATGGTACTAATTACATCCAAGATAACTACATCCGTTATGATGATACCTTTGAAAAAATAAATGGCCAATGGTTCATCAAAACACGTACGAGCCATTTTATATCTACAACAAAACGCCCTTTATAAGCCTGCATTATTGCATTTTCTATAAAAATTAAAATAGCGCTAACACCATATAACTTCTGGTACTAGCGCTATTTTTATTTAGTCCATACGCATTCCTTGCACATAGCTTTTATATAACTCATTATAATAACCATCCCTAGCAATAAGTTCATTGTGGCTGCCCTGTTCAACGATATTACCATGCTTCATAACAAGAATATAATCCGCATTGCGAATCGTAGATAAGCGATGAGCAATAACGATACTAGTCCGACCTTTTAGAAGGCGCTCCATCGCTTTTTGTACATACACTTCCGTGCGCGTATCAACATTGGCAGTCGCTTCATCGAGAACCAAAATAGGTAAATCTGCCAAAAAAGCACGTGCAATAGATAGCAACTGTCTTTGCCCTTGAGATAAGTCTTCCCCACCTTGGCAAATTCTTGTATCATAACCCTTTGGTAATGTACGAATGAAGAAATCTGCCATAGCCAGTTTTGCCACTTCTTTAATCTCTTCTAACGTCGCATTTGGTTTGCCATAAGCAATATTCTCGGCAATCGTTCCATCAAATATCCACGCATCTTGTAGTACCATTGCAATATGACTGTGAAGCTCTTCTCGTGGCAATTCTGTAATATTGATGCCATCAATAGTAACCTCTCCAGCCTGCACTTCATAAAGACGTAACAATAAATGAGCTAACGTCGTTTTACCTGCCCCCGTCATTCCCACAATAGCAATACGACTACCTGCGGGGATATGTAAATTGAGATCTTGCATTAATGGCTTTTTATCATCATAGCCAAATTTTACATGGTTAAAAGCAATCTCGCCTCGTACAGGTTCATTAAATTGGCGTTGACCATTATTATCAATAGCCTCTTCATCAAGAATTTCGTATACGCGACTCAGACTAGATAAGGTTTCTTGCAATTTCGTTAAAATATAGGAAATACGGGAAATAGGATCCGCTACTTGGGTTAAATACAAGAAAAACGCCTGCATATCTCCAAGACTAATAGCTTGACGAATAACTAGTATGCAACCTTCTACGGCTACCACCACATAACTAATCTGGTTAAGAAAACCAATAAAAGGATAAATCATCTGCCCAATAAAACTAGCTTGGTGCACACTATGAAACAATTCTTCATTGCGTATTTCCATTTGCTTAATAACCGTCGGTTCCAACCCAAATGCTTGGATGATAGCTTTACCTGTAATCGCTTCTTCAACACCACTATTAAAGTCACTAGTAGCTACTTGGTTGCGCCCGTAAATACGGCGTGCTTTTTGACCTATAACATACAGTATACCTACACCAACAACAATAATAGCTACAATAGACAAGGCCAAGATAGGACTTAGATAAAACATCATAATAAATGCCCCTGTAAGGCCGATAACAGAGGAAATAAATCCAGGCACGCATTCTTGTAAGGTTTCACTTACATTATCCATCTCCGCAGTAATACGGCTCAATACATCTCCACGTTGGTGTTTATGAAAATATGTCATTGGTAACACATGTAACTTTGCAGCTAAACGGCTACGCAAACTAAATACAATCCGTTGTGAAATATTTGCCATCACATATTCTGCACAATACGTAAACAACGCATGTAAAAGATAGAGAACAACAAGAATCAAAACTAATATATTCGTCTGTTCTAAAACAACAGAAAAAGCTGCGTGAATTTCTAAGGCATTAACAATGCTATCTACAATTTTCCCTAGTAAAAGAGGAGCGGTGACCTCAAAAAGAGCGGCCATGATAAGCGCTAAAACAAGTAAAATAAAACGCCCATAATGCCCTTTGAATTCTAGAAGAAAACGTTTAATGAGTTCCATATGGCACCTCCTCGTCAAAATACAAAGGTGTCATAGTAACTGTAGACTTTACTTCTAAGTCCTGTGAAGCCATAATTTGCTGATACATAGACGACGTCTCAACTAGCTCGTCATGTGTCCCCATCGCTACTATATGGCCTTCTGACATAACTACAATACGATCGGCTTTCCTTGCGACACTAATTTTTTGTTCTATCGAAAGAACTGCACGCTTCTTTGTTTTAGCTTGTAAAAAAGCTTCTAAATTAGCACGTACTTTGCGTTCTGTTGTTCCATCAAGCGCAGAAAAACTATCATCAAAAATATATAAATCTACATCACGTATCAATGCACGCGCCATAGCTAATCGTTGCCGTTGACCGCCAGATAAATTGGCCCCACCCGCTGCTAATACGGATTGGTAGCCTTCTGGTAGTTTAACAATAAATTCATCCGCTTCTGCTAGCTTTGCCGCTTCCATAATCTTAAACTGAAGATTACTTTCATCTGCTACATCAAAGGCTTGAATACCATACGAAATATTTTGCGCTACCGTTCCAGAAAATAAAAAAGCTTTCTGAGGCACATAGCCAATAGATTTACGTACTATATCAATAGCTTGTTCTTGTAACGTATTGCCTTTCCATAGAATTGTACCAGATTCTGGCTGATGAAGTCCTAATATAAGGGATACTAGTGTACTCTTACCAGAGCCAATATCTCCAATAATAGCAATATGTTCCCCTTCATAGATAGAAAAATTAATATCACTTAAAGAGGCTTCTTCTGCACCGTGATAACGAAAATTAACATGATTAAAACTAACCAAAACATTTCTTTCTGTGTATATATTTTCTGCCGTAGGCATTTCTATGATGGTTTTTACTTGTTTTGATACGTGCTTACGTTCAGCATTTACATCTGTAAAATGGCTATATCCATCTTTATGCTCTTGCTGCAAAATTTCTGAAATTCGTTGAAAACAGATAATAGCTTCTGGGATATCCATAAATACGAATACAGCCATTGTAAGATGTAGTAAACTAAGGTTTGCATACTCAATGACAGCAATGATATCACCTACTTGTAGATTTCCAAAACTAACTTGATAGCCTCCCACCCAAAGAGTCGCTACAGCACTCATATTAAATATAATTAATATGGTTGGTAACATAAAAGCATAAATTTTGTAGCGTTTAATTTCTAAATTCGCTACCTCTTTAAAAATACTATCTTCCCTATCTCTCTCATAAGGAATGCGATTAAAACTGCGAATAACTGGTAAACCGATAATATGTTCACGCATGCGTTCTGTCATCGTATCAATTGTTTTTTGTATTTGTGACACTAAAGGTAATACTTTATGTTCAATATACGTTGTAGAAAAAGCCACCGCCCCCATTACAACAAGAAGTACAATACCTAGATACACATTTTTTTGAAAGGTTAAAAATAACCCTATAATAACCATAAACGGTGCTGGTAATACCATATGCATAATTTCAGCTAACACACTTTGAATTTTTTCTACATCACGTGTGTTTCGCATAATTAAAGTGCCCGTTCCAAAATCCGTATAATCTGTTAACGTAAATTCTTGTAATTTAGCAAATGTGGCCTGTCGTAATGTTCGCCCTAATGCAGCTGCTACATAGGAACCTACATATACACTAGATATAGACGCAATTAACGTTAACGCAGAGCCCCCTAACATAGGCGTTATTTGCTCTAAAATAAATGCCAAGTTCCCCTTTAATACACCATTGTTAATAATATCCGCTGTTAAAGTAGGTATATATAAGGCTCCCATAGATTGCAATAGTGCCAATAAAAAAACAATTACTATATAGTATCTCAAAGGCTTTAAAAATCGTAAAAACTGCTTCATAATACTCCCGTAATATCTAAAAAATTTTATTTATTGATTATAACACATTTGCTTTAAAGCCTAAAAAAAGAATCGTAGCAAAATAGTTTATTTTGCTACGATTTTTTATGTTATGTAAGCACTATCTCATTATTACGATATTACCAAAGACCTAATACTTTCCACCACATAGCGCCAATTCCAACCCAAATAATTAGATAGATAACAGAGAAAATAAATCCAAGTTTCCACCAATCACCTTGGCTAACAAAACCCGATCCAAAAATAATTGGAGAAGGACCTGCTGCGAAATGTGTTAAACTCATGCAAAGGTTAGAAACAAACGCAAATGCTAACAATGTTAACATCACTGGTGCACCCATACCAATAACTACAGAACACATGGCTACATAAAGAGCCGCAATATGTGCAGATAAACTAGCAAATGCATAATGAATATACATATAAACAGCAAGTAAGACACCAAAGCCCACAAGCCAAGAAACATCACCAAGAGCGGCACCAGCTGTTTTTGCAAGCCAAGGAATAAATCCAAGTTTATTTAAGAAAGTGGCAAGAGCAATCAACGTACCCATCCAAACTAACGTATCCCAAGCACCTTGTTCTTTTTTTACATCTGCCCATTCAAGTACATTTGTAATAAGGAGAACAACGATGCCAAGTAAAGCTACTGTTGTAGCATTTAACTTTGTCATAGTGGCAGTAGCCCAAAGCAATAAGCAGCCGATAAATACAGCAAACATAATAATTTCTGGTTTACTAAAAGAACCCATTGCTTCTAACTCTTTAGCTGCAATAGCTTGTGCTTCACGTGTATCTTTTAATTCAGGTGGGTATAATTTAGAAAGCACCAATGGAATAACGAGCAATGATAATAAACCTGGAACGATAGCTGCTATCGCCCATTGCCCCCAAGAAAGATCGATATTAAAGGATTTTGCTACTAAGGAAACGATTAATGTATTACCCGCCATAGATGTCATAAACATAGCAGAGGTAACTACGTTCCCTTGGTAAATAGTCTGCATCAAGAAAGATCCAATTTTTCGAGCCGTCCCATCAGTAGGAGAAGATTTAAATGCTTCTGCTAAACTTGATGTAATTGGGAAAATAACCCCACCTGCACGTGCTGTATTCGATGGTGTTGCTGGTGCAAGAATTAAATCGCTTACCAATAATGTATAGGCAAGACTCATAGAGTTTTTACCAAACATTTTAATTAAAATAAATGCAATACGTTTGCCAAGACCTGTTTTTACAAAACCACGAGATAATAAAAATGCGGATACAATTAACCAAATTGTGGAATCTGCAAAACCAGATAATGCTTCATTGATTTTTAATACATCAGTCAATGCCACGATAACAATCGCTGTCAAAGAAATAGCTCCCATTGGCATTGGACTCGTAATAAATCCAATAATCGTAGCTACAAAAATAGATACTAGATGCCATGCTTGTGGTTTTACGCCTTCTGGGGCTGGCATAACCCATAATACTAGCCCGACTACAATCGGAATTAACCAGGCTAACATTTTGTTTTTCATAAAAAAACCTCCTGCTTAGTTTTCATTTAAACAAACCTAACTCACATAATATAATCTACTTATATAATAAAACTATTATAGGAGATTTTACTAGGTATAACAAATCTCCCAAAATACTTTAACTATTAATCAAATGGATAATCATCTGTATTAATACATCTGTATAATAGCCTTCTCGTTCCTTACCTTTATCAAATGGAATCGTTCGTAAATAGGTAAAAGAAGTAAATAGCTTTGTACACGCATACGCTGTAATGTAGGTATCTTTAACATTTAAAAAGCACCCTTTTTTCTGGCCTTCTAACAATAGTTTGCGCATAATCTCTATACATTTAGATTCTATAATAGTATTGTAATATTCTATGATACGTTGGCTACTCACATCGACTTCTTCTAGAGTATCACTAATATTAAATATATCCTTTAAAAGAAACTCTACCACTACTTCTATAAAAGCTGTAATCTCTTCTATAGGGGTCATACTCTTATTTAATAATTGTTTATTAAGATAGGCCACTTCTTGATCAAATTCTCTACCAATAAGAGCGCCATATAATTCTTCCTTTGAATGGAATAAAATATAAAACGTTTTCTTAGATATACCACAATCACTACAAATATCATCAACAGTAACATTTTTATAGCCCACCGACACTATTCGTCGCTTAGCCATATTTAAAATAAACGCAATCTTTTGTTCTCGTTGTTCCTGTTTGCTGTCTGCTTTTGTTTTCATAAGAACGGCTTCTTTTGTATTAATCGTCTTCATCATCTACTTTTTCATTAATAGGTGGGACATAGGTAATTAGAATCTTATCCACACGGCGATTATCCATATCAATAACTTCAAAAGTATAATTTTCCCAGATAGCCTTATCCATTTCTTTTGGAATACGGCCAAATAAGTACATTACAAATCCACCAACAGTCTTATATAAATCATCCTCTTCGCCAGGCATAAATTTGCTAATATTAAAATAGGTCTTTAATTCTTCTACACTAACTAATCCATCCACTAACCAAGTATTTTCTGTACGTTGTTTAATGCGATTTTCTTCTTCTTTAATTTCCTCTTCCCCTGAAGGCATTAAACCCACAAGCTCTTCCATAATATCATGAAGAGTAGCTAATCCGCTAAATCCGCCGTATTCATCTAAAACAACGGCTTGATGCACACCTTCCGTGCGAAATTGTTCTAGTAATTTCATAAGAGTAATTGATTCTGGCACCATAAGAGGTTCTTTTATACAAGAAATGATAAGCTCCTCTAAAGGCACTTTATGCTTAGTCTGTAATTGGCGAGCAAAAATATCTGAAATATTCACAAGACCTTTTAATTCATCAAGAGAATCTTCTGCCACCGGCAAAATATAGTGATGAGAATTAGAAATTAAGTCTTCTAATTCATTCATACTTTTATTTAAATCAAGCCACTCCAGTTGTGTACGCGGTGTCATAACATCTCCCGCACTAAGATCTGCCAACCGGAAAACATTATCGACTAATTCAGGTTCTTCTTTTTCAAAAGCTCCCATTTCCGCCCCTTGCGTAAGCATAATTTTAATCTCATTTTCTGTAACCGGTGCTTCCTCTTTATTAGCAATGCCCATTAATTTTAAAAGAGCCTCTGTAGAAACACTCAAAAATGTTACTAATGGAGCTGTTAATTTTGCAAACATATTCATCGGACGTGCTATTAAAATCGCAATTTGTTCAGGACTGTTATAAGCCAAGCGTTTTGGCACTAATTCTCCAATAACTAATGATAAATATGTTATTAATGCAACAATAATCAGAGGACTAATCGTTTCTGCATATGGTGAAAGCATAGGAATATAAGTATGAATAAATATTGCCATTGGCTCAGAAAAAGCATTACCTGAATATAAGCCGGTAATAATACTAATTAGCGTAATACCAATCTGAATTGTTGAAAACATTTGATTTGGATTTTCTGCTAATTTCATAGCAAGCGCAGCGCCTTCGTTCCCTTCGTCAGCTAACGATTCTAAACGCGCTTTACGGGCATTAATAATAGCAATTTCAGTCATAGAAAATATTCCATTGGCTATAATTAATACTAAAATGATTACAAGTTGTAATCCTAAATCCGCATCCACTAAAAAATCACACTCCTTAAATAACTAGTGGGTGTATAAATAATTTTACTCTAGTATATCATAGATACAATATTTCTAGTAAACAATATGATATACTGTAATAAAGAATACCTTGTTACTATTAATTATAAAAAGGAGTATTCCTATGCATAAACAAAATGGATTATTAGATTCCGACTTCATACTTTCTATTCGACATGAATTACATCGCAGTGCTAAAAAAGATCTAGTTATAAAAGAAACAACTGCAGAACTTTTACAAGAAAAAACCCTCCGAAGTGAAGAACGATATATTGTTATAGAAGCTCAAAAAGAAGTAAAAAAACGCCTTTATTATAATAGCTTATTAGATAGTTTATGGAGTGAAATTGAAGAAATTCAATATATCCTCTCTAAACTCCATACTTATGAAAGCTTGGAAAAATACCAACATATCAATACAAAAAATGATGAAAATGAAGATAATATCTATTATAAAGAAATTCTTGAATTAGATGATATCGATTTTAAAGAAACGGAAGACCTCTATAACGAACTCAATGATTTAGAAGAAAATTCAGATAAAGATCTCGAAGAAAATTTAGATGTCGATGATGATGACCAAGATTTAGAATCGCATTCACCTAAAAACTTTAAAGTAGATACAGATGACGATCCAGACGACGAACCGGATATATTTAATGATGCAGCTTATTTATTTGATGAAGATGACGAAGATGATGATGAGGACTTTTCATACAAACAGCTATCACATCAAAAGCAAAATTTATTAAACACTGGTGAAGACAAAAAAACTAAAGATAAGAAGGATAAGAAAAAAAAGAAAGATGAAAAAGATTTAGAAAAGAAAGAAAAAAAGAAGAAGAAAGATAAAAAGAAAAAGAACAAAAATCGTAAAAAAAAGTTGAAACAATATGAAGAGTTATTAGCAGAATATCGTGCTGCCAATGACCGACTCATGCTAAAATATTTAGAATATAAAGAAGAAAAACTAAAGAAAAAAGAAAAAAAAGATAAGAAAAAACAATCTTTAGATATTGCCAATCAGGAGCTTTCCTCTGAAAATATTGAAACTAGAGAAATTCGAAAACTATATTAATGGGGACATATAAAAAAGCTGGGAACCACACATAAGTGTGTCCCAGCTTTTTTTATCTAATTTTGCTAATGCCGATTACAAAAATAATACATAATACTTTTAAAAGTAATTCATATCCTACTACATAGGAAGATATGATACTATCTTTCATAATCATATCAGCAGCTACCCAAGCTAGAATTGCGGCACCTATATAAAGAATAATCGGGTATTTTTGGATATATTTAGCAATCAAACTAGAACTAAATATGATAATAGGAACAGATATAAGCATTCCCATAATAACTAAATTAATATTACCATCAGCAGCACCAACAACACCAAGAACATTGTCGATACTCATACTCATATCTGCAATAATGATAGTTATAATGGCAGATTTAAGAGAATCTTTACTTTCAGCTTTCTCTTCTTGTTCACTATCAGATAATAACTGAACAGCAATCCAAACTAAAAGCAATCCACCCACTAAATGAAGACCGGGAATGCGATGCAAGGCTTCCACTAGAACAAATGCAAATACTAGACGCATTATAATTGCACCAGCAGTCCCCCATAAGATAGCTTTTCGTTGCAAATCTGCTGATAGTTTACTTGCAACCATGCCTATAACAACTGAATTGTCACCTGCTAAGAGTATATCTACTAAAATAATTTTTATAATACTCACAATTAAAGCAGATGTTTCACCATTACCAAAAAAATCCATAACTCTTCCACTCTTTCAAATCAATTTATATATTAGCGATCAAAATCACGATCAAGATTAACTTCTTGAAGTGGTACTAGTTTTGTGCCTTTTGCAATCTTATACCACGCATAAACAGCTAGAAATACGGGAATACCGATATAAGCAACACTCGCTCCATACCAATCGATTTCTTCACCTGTAAATGCTGCATAATTTTGACCACAAGTAATAATAATACATAAAGCTAATGCAAATAATGGACCAAATGGGAATAAGGATGCTTTATAAGGAATTTCACTTAAATCACGGCCTTGTGCTTCAAATGCACGGCGGAAACGATAATGCGAAATAGCAATACCAATCCAAGCAATAAAACCAGATACACCACTAATATTAACAAGCCAAGTATAGGCGGTCCCTTCACCAATAAGAGAAGTTAAAAACGCAAACAAACCTAAAGCAGCAGTCATAATAAGTGCTGGTACTGGAACGCCTCGTTTATTTAATTTTAAAAATACTTTTGGTGCTTTACCTTCTTTTGCTAGTGCATAAAGCATACGAGTAGACGCATAAAGCCCCGAATTGCCTGCAGACAATACAGAAGTTAAGATAATAGCATTAATAAAGCTAGCTGCAAAAGCAAAACCAAAACGATCTAACACCAAAGTAAAGGGACTGATAGAAACATTTTCTACACTACTATTTAGTAAGTTCTCATCTGTGTATGGAATTAAGAAACCAATAACAATAAAAGAACCAATATAGAATAATAAAATACGCCAGAAAATAGAACGTGTAGCTTTTGGAATATTTTCTTCTGGATTTTCAGATTCACCAGCAGCCACACCAATAAGTTCTGTCCCTTGGAAAGAGAACCCTGCCACCATAAAGATTGATAGGATAGAAGCAAAACCACCAACAAATGGCGCTTCACCAATCGTCCAGTTTACAAACCCTGGGGAAGTACCACCAATCCCTAAGATTAGCATCGTACCCGCAAAGAGAAATACGAATACAGTAATAACTTTAATCCCTGCAAAAATATATTCGCTTTCACCATAAAAACGCGTAGATAAATAATTAAGAACAAATATTAGCGTTAAAAACAAAGCACTCCAAACGATAGCTGGTATATCTGGAAACCAATATTTCATAATAAGAGCCCCAGCAACAAGTTCAGCAGCTAATGTAATCGCCCAGTTAAACCAATAATTCCAACCTAAAGCAAAACCAAATGCTGGATCTACATAGCGATCTGCATACGTACCAAAAGAACCTGGTACAGGTAAATATGTCGCCATTTCCCCTAGACTCGTCATAAGAAAATATACCATGACACCGATAATACCATAAGCTACGAGCGCACCACCAGGACCTGCTGTACTAATAGTTTCGCCACCAGCTACAAATAAACCTGTACCAATTGCTCCACCTAGCGCAATCATATACATATGTCTGGATTTCAAACTTCGTTGTAATTTACGTTCCGATTGATTAGTATCCATTGAAATCTCCCAATTATAAATCTAGATTACGTACATTTTTAGCGTTATCCTCAATGAATTTACGTCGAGGTTCCACCTTATCCCCCATAAGTACTGTAAAAATCTTATCAGCCTCAATACTATCTTCTAGACTAACTTGAAGTATTGTCCTATGTTTTGGATCCATCGTAGTATCCCATAACTGTTCAGGATTCATTTCACCTAAACCCTTATAGCGTTGAATTGTTACACCATCACGACCTACTTCATCAAGTTTTTGTGCCAATTCTGTATCACTATATACATAAATTTGTGATTTACCTTTTTTTATTTGATACAGAGGTGGTTGTGCAATAAACACATGGCCCTGTTCAATTAATGGCTTCATATAACGATAGAAGAATGTCAGTAAGAGGGTACGAATATGTGCACCATCAACGTCCGCATCTGTCATAATAATAATTTTGTTATAACGTCGTTTCGTAATATCAAACTCATCAGCAATACCTGTACCAAAAGCTGTAATCATAGAACGAATTTCAGCATTTGCAAGAATTTTATCTAAACGTGCTTTTTCTACATTCAAAATTTTACCGCGAAGTGGTAAAATCGCCTGATAACGACGATCACGACCTTGTTTTGCAGAACCTCCTGCAGAATCCCCTTCGACTAAATAAATTTCTGTCATTTCTGGATCGCGTTCCGAACAATCTGCAAGTTTACCAGGAAGAGAACTTATTTCTAATGCATTTTTGCGTCGTGTTAATTCACGGGCTTTACGAGCAGCTTCACGGGCACGATTAGCCATCGTTGCTTTTTCAATAATCTTTTTAGCATCTGCGGGATGTTCTTCAAGGAACGTACGTAACCCATCAGAAACAATCGTATCTGTAATTCCTTTAACTTCACTAGTACCAAGTTTAGCTTTTGTCTGACCTTCAAATTGAGGATTTAAAACTTTAACACTAATGATAGCCGTTAAACCTTCACGTACGTCTTCACCAGAAAGGTTAGCTTCACTTTCTTTAATTAGATTAGCTTTACGACCATAATCATTAAGGGTACGCGTTAAAGCACTTCTAAAACCACTAAGATGTGTACCACCATCAACTGTATTAATATTATTTACAAAAGTTAAAATATTTTCGCTATAAGAGTCATTGTATTGCAAAGCAACTTCAACAACGACTTCATCTTTTTCTTTTTCTATACTTACGATATTAGAATGAACAGCTTCTTTATTTTCATTTATAAATTGAACAAAAGAAACTAAACCACCTTCATAACAATAACTTTCAACGCGATTTTCTTCTTCACGTAAGTCAGTTAATGTAATACGTAAACCTTTATTAAGAAATGCTAACTCTTGCAATCGATTTTTTAGTATATCAAAATTATATACGGTTTCTTCAAATATATCTGCATCTGGCTTAAATGTTACCATTGTCCCTGTTTCATCTGTTTTTCCAATTTCAGTTAATGGAGAAACCATATTCCCACGTTTAAACTTAATTTCACGAGCTAAACCATCTTGACGAACAACTACATCCGTTGTTTCACTAAGAGCATTTACTACAGAAATCCCTACACCGTGAAGTCCTCCAGATACTTTATAACCACTACCACCAAATTTACCACCTGCATGAAGTTTAGTTAAAACAAGTTCTACTGCAGGAACACCGGTTTCGTGCATACCACATGGAATACCACGGCCATTATCAACTACGGTAACACTATTATCTTCGTTAATTGTTACTTCAATATGGGTAGCATAACCAGCTAAAGCTTCATCAACACTATTATCTACTACTTCATATACCAAATGATGCAAACCCCTAGTAGATGTAGAGCCAATATACATACCTGGACGCACACGTACAGCCTCTAATCCTTCTAAAACCTGTATCGCCTGTGCATCATAATTTTGCTCAGCCATTCTGTCCCTCCTAATAAAATATTTGTACATAAGTACAAAACTATCTTTTAATTATACTATAAAATAATTATCAATAACAAATAAAACTTGATTTTATAATCTTAAATACCATTGATTTATTTCTTTAATACGTTTTCCTAATGTCTTTATTGAAACAGGAGATATATATGTTATGTCTTTTGTAATAATATAGGTTTTGGGTTTTTCTATAGGCTTAATATTAATAAATGTGTGCATTCTTAAATAATGAGCAGGATGTTTTTTATCATATTTATGGTCTGTATCTGGTACAGCTATAATAGCAATAATATCATCTACAAAAACCATCTGATTGCAGCCTATGTGAAGATACATATTTCTCCTCCACAATCTTATTTTTAATCCATTTAGATTTATATTTATTAGCTAAATTAAGAACAAACGCCTCTGTTAATTCTTCGTCTTTTTTAAAGGTTATAAGTCTTGCTAATTGATACATGACAATACGATCTTCAGAACCATGATAAATAAGATCTAATAATTGATAAATAGATTCTGAACGAGCTTCATTAAAATCCTTCATCGTTATATAAGAAAAAATTCGTTGTATATAAGGATCTTCATGAACAATAAACTCATCAAATTTCAATGTAGGATATTTTTTTATAAGTCGCATTAAATAAATAATTTTATTTCGATGCCTCTTATACATACAAGAAATACAAATTTCTTGTTCCTTATAAATCATACGTCCACATATAGGGCAATGGTGATTACCTAGTGATAATAAAAATTTTTCTCTCTTTTTATTACAGACTAACACTTGACGCATTATTTCTATTAAATCTGTATTTTCTACTGTACTAAGCATCTCATCAATTTCTTTATTTTCTTCTATTGAAAGTACAATTTTTGTAAAATCAATTTTTTTATCTATATTATCACCAAATGCTAATATAGAATTATTTTCTTTACTATCTGACAATTGTCCATACATTTCAAATCTGATATCAGTCATCAATGTACTTCCATAAAATTCATTTATTTTTTTTAATAGCTGTCTTTTTTGCATAGAAAGCTGTTGCATCCAAGCAGAATTAAATACACATATTTTTATAATAGGAGATTCAATAGATATTATTTTTGTATTTTTATCGATTAAAGGACCTGCAATATCTTTCCACTCATGTCGTAATGATTGTTCAAAAAAATGCTGTGATAACTTTAATTCTTTTAGTGAACTAGGTAAACAATTAGATAAACTATCCATTTTATACCTCCTCTTCACCATATGCTAAATTTTGATGCTTAACTTCGTTTTCTACATTAATATTCTGAACATTAGATAATTCTTTGAATTCTTCAAATTCTGTTGTAGTAATAAATGTTTGAATTCGTTTATGTATAAAACCTAAAAGATTACTGCGACGACTTTTATCAAGTTCACTCATCACATCATCTAAAAGTAAAATAGGATACTCTCCTACTTCAGATTTTATAAATTCTAATTCACTTAACTTTAATGATAAAATGGCCGTGCGTTGTTGACCTTGAGATCCAAATTTTTTTAAATCTATAGTATCTGAATAAAAACTTAAATCATCACGATGTGGTCCTACAGATGTATTTAATCTAAAACGGTCATACTCTAAAGAATCTATTAAAGCCTCTCTAAATTCTTCTGAAGTTGTTAAATATTTACCATTTTTAGCATATTTTTCAGCATAGGATTGTTCATAAATAATACTAAAATTTTCTTTACCACCAGTAATACGACGATTCATAAGATTAGCCAACATATTAATTTTTTTTAAACTTTCAAGCCGTTTTTGTACGATATAAGCAGCAGAATTTGCAATTTGAATATCCCATTCCTCAAGAGATATTAATTTCTTACCTACATAATCTTTTAAAATCTTATTACGCTGCTGTAATGCTTTATTATATAAACTAAGTTGATGATAATAATTTGCACTAGTTTGTGATAATTCAATATCTAAAAAACGACGACGTAATCGTGGATTACCCTTAATAAGCATTAAATCTTCAGGAGAAAAAATAACAGTATTAAGAGTTCCTAACAATTCTTTTTGCGTAATTTTATTATCGTTTAATTTTAATTCTTTTCGACCTTGTCTTACTAATTTAATTGTTATTTTTTGTGGTATATCATTTTTAAAAAAATCAACAACAATGCCTGCATTTTCAGAATCAAAAGCAATCATATCTTTATCTTCTGTAGTACGATGACTTCTACCGATAGTTCCTACATAAAGGGATTCTAATATATTAGTCTTACCAATACCATTATTACCATAAAGCACAATAATATCAGGAGAGAAATCAAATTTTTTATTTTTATAATTTCTAAATTGAAACAGATGTAAAGAATTAACTCGCATTCTGACTCCTGATTTTAATCAATTATTTTAATCAATTATTTTAATCAATACCGACTATTTATCTAAACTATCAATCTGTTATTCATATATAACTTGTATATCTTCACTACCTTTAACAGATACGATATCTTTAGGATATACTTTTTTACGTTTTTCTCTACATACTATACCATTTATTTTTATTACCCCTTCTTCTATAAGGGGTTTTATTTGTCCACCAGTAGAAATAATTCCATGAAATTTCAATAACTGATCAAGTTGAATATATTCAGTATGAATAATTACTTTTTCCATATAGCCTCACAACCGATATATTAATTAGTACGAACAGGTGTTACTACATATGTATAATTAGGATTTTCATCTTGGCGAATAACCATTGGTCCATTCTCTTTTAAATATAGATGAATTTTTTCACCTGTACTATGGCGAAGAATATCACTAATATAACGACCATTGAAAGATATAGTAAAAGGATTACCTTTAAATTCTGTAGATATACTTTCTTTTGCCATACCAATTTCAGCATTCTGGCTAGAAAGAGTTACGCCTTCTTCATTCCAATCATAACGAATAACATTATAACTAATGTCTTTTGCTAATAAAGATACACGATCGACAGCACCTGCTAATTCTTTACAATTAATAGTAGCGCTAGAATCAAATTGTGATGGGATTACTTTCTCATATTCAGGATATGTACCTTCAATTAAACGAGAAATAATATAAATAGTATCAAAAATAAAAGCAACTTGTGTACGATTCCATATAATCTTTACTAAAGCAGGATTATCAATAGGAAGCAACCGTGAAACTTCAGATAGCACTTTTGTTGGAATAACAGAACGCATTGGTTCAGCAAGAGGTTCTCCAATTGTTATTTTTTTTACAGCCATACGATGCGTATCTGTAGCAACCATAGATACTTCGTTTCCTTTAATTTCCAATAAAGCCCCAGCAAAAATAGGACGATCTTCATCTGTTGCAGCTGCATAATTAGTAAAATCAATGAGTTTTTTCATCTCATCTGCATCAATAGAAACATTATAATCATCTTGAATTTGTTCAACTAAAGTAAAATCTTCTGGTTGTAATGTAACTAAATTAGCCTCTGAATTACTTGATTTAATCATTAATTTATTGGTATTTTCAGGCTTTTTTAATTCTACAATAGAACCAGGCATTTTACGAACTAAATCTTGAAAATATTTAGAAGCAACAACTAAAGTTCCTGGTTCTATAACTTGTGCATCTACTGTAACTTTAATCCCCATTTCAAAATCATTTGATTGCATTTCTACTTGATTACCTTTAGTAGTAATATAAATAGAGCCAGGTAAATTAGAACTTGTTTTATTTTGAGAAACTTTCTGTAATGTATTGATTGCTTTTGTTAGATTTTCTTTTGGAAATTTAATTTGCATAATATATCCTTTCTTTAGAACTAACTTACTAGTTCTTTTTTGGTTATTTAATTAAAAAAGTAGTCTTAGTAATAGGTAAAGTGGATAAGTGGATAAGTAATAGAAATACAGTTATGATGTGTTTCTTATGATGTTGATAACTATGTGAATGATATAAACTCATTTATACACATATTCACTTAAATAGGGTTAATATAAATTATTCACTATTTTATACACAGCTTATATACAACTTATACACAGATTTATTAACAATCACTTAGTAATTTTTTTATAATATCTTCAATAATACGTTTTGTTTCACTATTTTGTGAGATTTCTTTGTTAATTTTATCATAAGCATGTAGTGTCGTCGTATGATCTTTTTTTCCAAAAGCCAAGGAAATTTGAGGATAACTTTCATTAACAAGTTCTCTACATAAGTACATAGCAATTTGTCTTGGATATGCAAATTGTTTATTACGTTTTTGTCCTAATAAATCAGATTTTTTGATTTTAAAGTAATCTGAAATAAAATCTTGAATATACGTAATAGATAAATATGGTGTATCTTTTTTATCTATTAATTTAGCTAATTCTTTCCTAGCATAATCAATATCAATAACTGTTGTTGGAGGTTCTAGTGCCATAGATCCTAATAGTTTTTTTAAAGCACCTTGTAAAGAACGAACGTTCTCATCAAATTGATTAGCAATATAATTTATAACATCATTTGGAATTTGGACTAATGAATTATCTACACTTTCTTTATCGATAATAGAACGCAAAATAGCTATTCTTGTTTCTAAATCTGGTGTTTCAATAGTGGCTATATAACCAGCTTCAAAACGAGAACGCAATCGTTTTTCCATGTCCTTTAAATCTTTTGGAAGTATATCACTAGTTAGAATAATTTGCTTTTTATCTTCATATAATGCATTAAATGTATGAAAAAATTCTTCCTGTGTAGATTCTTTATTTTGTAAAAATTGAATATCATCAACTAATAAAACATCAATATTACGGAATTTAGTACGGAAACTTTCACTTTGTTTATCTTTAATAGAATTAATAAAAATATTAGTAAATTTTTCACTAGTTATACACATAACTTTCATATGCGGGTAACGATTTATAATTTCATTTCCAATAGCATGCATTAAATGTGTTTTTCCTAGACCAGATTGTCCGTAAATAAATAATGGATTATATCTATCAGCAGGATGTTCTGCTACATTTTTAGCTACAGCATAGGCAATACGATTAGAATTGCCATTAACAAAAGTTTCAAAAGTATATTGTGGATTTAATGTAGATTCACTTAAATCTATAAGCGGTTGTACTATTTTTTCATTGTTATACGGTTGTATTTGATTTATTGGAGGATGTGGAATATAAACATCTTCTACAGAAGGTAAATCCTCAAAAGGATTATTTTTTTGTGTATTTATAATAATAGGATCATCATATATAGGTATATTTAATGTTGAATCTGTTTTATTAGATGAATATATATTTGTTGTGAATATTGGAGGTTCATCTATTTTTTCTGACGCATCTTCATTTTCATTGTTTTCTGTCAAACTAATGATATTAAGATTTACTTCATATCCACAGGATTGCTGTGCACAAGATTTTAGAATATCATAAATGATAGGATTTTTTTCGATAAAATTTTTTAAATAATTTTGCATAACACCAAGGGTTAATATGTCATTTTCTAGACTAATTGGTAATAAGCCAGAATGAATACTATTTTCCCAAAGTTGTTCATTCATACGTCCCCGTGTAAGTTTTAGAATATTTTCCCAAATAGGGCCAAGTTCTATAACATCCATGTAAAAATCCTTTCCAATGTGTATATGTGTATAATAAAAGTCTCTATATTTAATATAATATGTGGATAACTTTAAGTTTCACAATATATAATATTTTAAATTTATAGAAAAATACAACACGCACAGCTATGTGTATAACTGTGCTTGTTTTAGTGTATAAGTTGTGAATAACTTGTGTATAATTTTGAATTATATATAAAAATATCAAAAATATAAAAAATATCAAAAATATCAAAAATATCCACATAATTTTATATCTGTTTATAACTACATATAGTGTAACAAAAAAAAGGTTTTTTGTCATTTTGCGTTTATATTCGTTAGTTTTTTAGTTTTATAGTAAATGGATAGTTTCAATAATAACAGAAATAGCTCGTGTTATATCTGAAAGTTTTGCTGATTCCAAGGCATTATGACTTATACCATTTTTACATGGAATAAATAACATACCTGTAGGTGCAAGTTTTGCTATATTCATAGCATCATGCCCTGCCCCACTAGGCATTTTTATATATTCATAGTTTAAATTTTCACAAGCTTTAGATAAGGTTTGTATTATATTACCTGAAAGAGAAATAGGATTTTCAGATGTAATTTCATCTATTGTGTAGGATATATTTCGTTTTTTAGAAAGTTCTTCTAATTTTTCTTTTACATGAGTGACTATTTTCGTACGTGCTACTTCTGAAATAGAACGAATATCTAAACCAAGTTCTGTTTCGCCAGGAATAACATTCATAGCTCCAGGTTTTACATTTATAACACCAATAGTTCCAACCACAGGTTCATCAGTATGACTAACTTCTTTTGCATATTCTTCAAGAGATAATATGAGTTCTGCAGCGGCGCATAAGGTGTCACGACGCATATGCATTGGTGTGGCTCCAGAATGATCTGAATTGCCGTATAGGGTAACTTTAAATCGTGCTGGTGCAGCAATTCCAGTGACAATGCCAAGATTATAATTTTTTTCTTCTAATACTCTACCTTGTTCAATATGAACTTCTAAAAAGGCTTTGATTGGGTTTTTATAGAGTATATTTCCAGTATCAATATTATTTGGTTTTAAATTACGAGTTATTAAAGCTGTTCGCAATGAAAGGCCTTGTTTATCTATTAAACGATCAAGTTCACTGTTTGCTAATTCTCCAATGATAGCGCGGCTCCCTAGTGTGGCAGCACCAAAACGGCTCCCTTCTTCGTTGGCAAAAATAACAACTTCGAGTGGGTTCTGTAAAAGTGATTGTTTATAATCAGAGGATATTTGATTTTCAAGGTCTTTAAAAAATTTGATGATAGCTAAACCTGTGAGTACACCAACAACACCATCATAATTTCCGCCTTGAGGAACACTATCTATATGGGACCCAATAAGTATAGCAGGTATATATTCATCCATTCCCATAGGTGTATAACGGCCAAATATATTACCAAAAGCATCTTCTCTAATTTCTAGATTTAAACTTTCCATAATCGTTTTTATATATGCACGTGCTTGCCAATCAGCATCAGTAAAAGCTAAACGCGTGATACCTATTTCAGAATCTGTTATGGAACTCAACCCTTTAAACCATTTTTCTAATTGTGTTTCATACTCTTTTTCATTTATATTGGGTTTATTTATATTTTGCATTTTCATATATTATCTCCTAGAGTAAAGGCACGTATAATAACAAGGATAATTTATTTATGTTCTACTATTTTTATATCAGTATATAGTATAAAAAGATAAATCTAACCTTAGAATATTTCTATAGATAGTATATCACGAAATAAAAGATTTATTTTGTTATGTTGAAAGAAGAAAAAGCCTATATTTATTGACAGTTTAGCATTTAAACTATATAATTATGCTGTTATGGTATAAGTAAGATAAAACCATTTACAAGGAGGTGTTTTATTAATGAAACGTACATACCAACCGAATACACTTTGGAGAAAACGTACCCATGGTTTCCGTGAACGCATGAAAACTATTGGTGGTCGTCTAGTATTAAAAAGAAGACGCGCAAGAGGCAGAAAGAAATTATCTGCTTAATATAATAGCTTTTAGGCAGGAGATAAAACTTGGCGCTACTGCCAAGTTTTTCTATTTTAAGGTATAGGTAAGTTATGGATAACGGCGTAGATAAGTCGAGAAGAATTCGTAAAAATAGTGAATATCGCCTCGTTTATAAATATGGTAAATATGAAGTAAGCCGTTTGTGTGTAATTTATCGGATGCCTGTGGCTAAAGAGCCAACCAAAATAGGTTTTGTAACGGGGAAAAAAGTAGGTAATGCCGTTGCACGTAATCGTGCTCGTCGCTTGATGAGAGAGGTATATCGACTACACCAACACGAAATTCGTGAAGGGTATCATATTGTTTTAGTAGGTCGCACAAAATTAAGTGAAGTTACCTATGCAGAAGCAGAAAAGGATATACTTTATTTATTACGTCGTAGTAAGTTATTAAAAGAAAACTAGGTGATAGGGTGTTATTACGTCTATTAAATAGCTTTTTAATAGGTCTTGTATTGTTTTATAAAAACATTATAAGTCCTTATAAACCACGTTCTTGTCGGTTTTATCCAACTTGCTCAACATACATGTTACAAGCCTTGCGTAAATATGGTCCTTTAAAAGGTAGTTATTTAGGAATTAAGCGTATTTTAAAATGTCATCCTTTTCATGAAGGTGGCTATGATCCGTTGCCTTAATAACATAAATTTGGAAATACCTGAGTGCCCGTATGGATGAAATATAGACCATACCATAACAATATATGGGTGCACAAAGAACCGCATTAATTAGGAGAAAAACACATATGTTTGATATGCTAGTAGAATTTATGAGAACTTTGGTGGATTACTGTTATCAGTTTACACACATGGCAGGATTCCCAAGTTATGGCATTGCCATTATTATTTTGACAATTGCTATCAAGGCCATTTTAGCGCCTTTAACTGTAAAGCAAATCAAATCCATGAAGGGTATGCAAGAATTGCAGCCTAAGATGAAGGCAATTCAGGATAAATATAAAAATGATCCGCAAAGAGCACAACAAGAAATTGGTAAATTATACAAAGAAATGGGTGTAAATCCATTAGCTGGTTGTTTACCTCTTTTAGTTCAGATGCCGTTCTTAATTGCTATTTTTTATGCATTACAAGGGTATCCATATGATGAAGCTTATAAAAGCTTTTTATGGTTGCCAAGTTTAGGTGATCCAGATCCTCTATACATTTTGCCTGTATTGAGCGCGGTATCTACTTATGTTATGAGTAAACAAACTTCCGCTTCTAATGGCGGCGGTGGCATGGCGGCTCAACAACAAAAGATTATGACAATTATGATGCCTTTATTTATTGGTTACATTAGTTTGAGTTTTCCAAGTGGTCTTGTTATTTACTGGGTTGTGTCTAATATATTCCAGTTAATTCAACAAGCTTTCATCTATAGTAATGAGAAGAAAGGGGCTAACTAATGGAATATATTGAAGTTTCAGCAAAATCTGTAGATGAGGCTTCCTTAGAAGCCAATGCGCAGTTAGCACGTGATAATAAGCAGTTAGTTGAAATCAAAGTTATACAGGAACCATCTAGTGGTATTCTTGGTTTTGGGAAAAAGCCTGCTATTATACACGCATATTATGAAGTAACAGAAGAAACGATTCAGATAGAACAGTCTGATATCGTTGAAAATGTAGTAGAATCCATTTCTGAAGAACCTGTAGTCGATGAATCAGTTACAGTAGCAACCGAAGAAGATCACACAGATGTAATAACAGAAAAGAAATCTGATCTTACAGCACAAGAACAATCAATCATTGCGGAAAAAGGAAAGCAATTCTTAACAGATATTTTTGCTAATATGGAATTACCTGTTGTTATTGAAAAAATGACAACTAAAGATAAAATTACTTTTCAAATTCACGGTGAAGATGTAGGTATTCTGATTGGTAAACATGGACAGACTCTTGATGCACTTCAGTATTTAACTAATTTAGTAGCTAATAAAGAAGTTGCTCATCGTTGTCCTGTTGTGGTAGACGTTGCAAATTATCGTTCTCGTCGTGAAGAAACACTTGTTAACTTGGCTAAACGGTTAGCATCTAAAGTTAAGCATAGCCGTCATAAAGTGTCTCTTGAACCAATGAATGCATATGAACGTAAAATTATTCATATAACTTTGCAAAATGAACCACATATTGTGACCGATAGTGAAGGTGAAGAACCGTATCGTCACGTAGTCATTTCCTATAAACGTAAATAAAGTTTTAAGGTAATTGAATACTAACGAGAACCCGATCTATGATCGGGTTCTTACTATATAAATATGTTTAGCAATATTCTTATCTAGTGAAAGTAGATATGAGTAATGTTAATACTTTTCTACTAATAGTATTTCTAAGTATATTTGTAATGGAGAATCTCATGTTTTCAGAAGATACAATTGCAGCAATTACAACACCTCCTGGCATCGGTGGTGTAGGTATTATTCGTGTTAGTGGTAAAGATGCATTATTGACTGTAAATACAATTTTTAAAAGCCCTAAAGCAACTCCTTTAATGGAACGTAATACAATGACTGTTAATTATGGATACATTGTTGATGAGGAAAAAAAGTTAGATGAAGTATTACTTCTTATAATGAGAGGACCTCATTCATACACTGCTGAAGATGTAGTAGAAATTCAGTGTCATGGCGGTTTTGTATCTGTACAACAAATTTTGAAATTATTATTAACAAAAAATGTGCGATTGGCAGAACCCGGTGAATTTACAAAGCGTGCTTTTTTAAATGGGCGCATTGATTTAACACAAGCGGAAGCGGTTATTGATATTATTGAAGCAAAAACAGAAGAGTCTTTAAGTGTAGCCGTGAATCAGTTGGATGGGACTTTATCATCTATGATTAGGGAGCTTAGAGAGGTACTTATTACTCTTATTGCCCATATGGAAGTAACAATTGATTATCCAGAAGAAGATATAGAAGATATTACCACTATAGAAGCTCGTGATAAAATTCAAGCGATTCTAATACAAATGGAAACATTGTTATCTACAGCACAATCAGGACGTCTTATTCGTGAAGGTATTTCTGCAGCGATTGTAGGTCGTCCTAATGCAGGAAAATCCAGTCTTTTAAATGCATTGCTTCGTGAAAATCGTGCTATTGTAACAGATATTCCCGGTACGACGCGAGATAGTATTGAAGAATATATGAATATTGAAGGCATTCCACTTCGTCTTATTGATACAGCAGGAATTAGAGAAACTGAAGATATTATAGAGAAAATAGGTGTTGATAAAGCGCGTGATTATGTCGAAAAATCGGATTTAATATTCTGTGTTATTGATGCATCTAGTCCACTTACACAAGAAGAAATAGATATTTTATTGACCGTTCCAGCAGATAAAACACTAGTATTACTTAATAAATCTGATCAAGGAACAGTTATTAATGTGGCAGATGTTAAAAAATACGGTGACTTTAAAGCTGTTGAAAGCATAAGTGCAAGTAAAAGTGAAGGTCTTGAAGTATTAGTTTCCTATGTTAAAGAGATGGTGTATGGTGGTTTTGCAAAAATGAGCCACCATGCAGTTCTTAGCAATGTACGCCATATTTCTTTGATGAGACGTGCACATACACAGCTTACTCAAGCGATTCATACAATTGATTCTGGGATGCTTATTGATTGTGCCGTAACAGATATTCGAGAAGCATGGGAACTTTTAGGAGAAATTACAGGTGATAGTGTAGGTGAATCGCTGATAGATGCATTGTTTAGTCGATTCTGTCTTGGAAAGTAATAAAATATATAGTAAATAAATGGTTTTTATAAAAATGGATAAGAGGAGAATATGTATAAAGTAGATACGTATGATGTCATTGTTATTGGTGGTGGTCATGCTGGTTGTGAAGCAGCATTAGCAGCCGCTCGCATGGGACAACGCACATTACTAGCAACGTTAAATTTAGATAATATTGCGCTTATGCCTTGTAATCCTGCTATTGGTGGTCCAGGGAAAAGTCATCTCGTATATGAATTAGATGCTTTAGGTGGACAAATGGGGATTAATGCGGATGCTACAGCTATCCAGATGCGTATGCTTAATATGGGAAAAGGTCCAGCGGTGCATTCTTTACGTGCACAATCAGATAAAGTAGCATATCAGCGCTTAATGAAAGAAACGCTTGAAAATACACTTAATGTTAATGTAAAACAAATTATGGTAACAGAGCTTCTCGTTGAAGAGGGTGAAGTTAAAGGTATTGTTGGTGAGTTAGGGGAAGTTTACGAAGCAAAAGCAATTATTCTTTGTACAGGCACGTATTTAAAAGGAAAAATTATTTGTGGGGATTTAACCTATACGGGTGGTCCTAATGGTCAACGTGTAGCCGAGGCTTTTTCTGAATCGTTATTGAAACATGGCATTGAGTTGATGCGTTTTAAAACAGGTACACCGGCTCGTGTAGACCGTCGTAGTCTTAATTTAGAAAAGATGGATATACAAGAAGGGGATCCACATTATCGTGCATTTTCTTTTATGTCTAATTGGGAGAATCGAAATGAGCAAGTTTGTTATTTAACTTATACAAATGACAAGACACATGAAATTATTCGTGAAAACTTATTCCGTGCTCCCATGTATTCGGGGATGATTAAAGGGACAGGTCCACGTTATTGTCCATCGATTGAAGATAAGATTGTTCGTTTTGCAGATAAACACCGTCATCAACTATTTGTTGAACCAGAAGGAAATCATACGAATGAAATGTATGTACAGGGAATGAGTACAAGTTTACCTATCGATGTACAAAACAAATTTCTTCGCACGATACCAGGGCTTGAAAATGCTGAAATCATGCGTCCTGCCTATGCCATTGAGTATGATTGTTTGAATCCGTTACAGCTAAATGCAGCATTAGGGGTCAAAACTATCAAAGGACTTTATTCTGCAGGTCAAGCTAATGGGACATCTGGTTATGAAGAAGCGGCAGCCCAGGGCCTAATGGCCGGTATAAATGCGGCATTGTATTTACAGGGAAAAGAACCATTTATTCTTTCTCGTGCAGAAGCTTATATTGGAGTTCTTATAGATGACCTCGTAACAAAGGGAACTAAAGAGCCATATCGTATGATGACTAGTCGTAGTGAATATCGTTTATTACTTCGGCAAGATAATGCGGATCTCAGGCTTACAGAGAAAGGGCGTGAAATTGGACTGGTTTCTGATGAACGTTATAATCGGTTTTTGGCTAAAAAAGCTCATATAGAAGATGGAATACGTATTTTACAAGAAACATCTGTAAATCCAACCAAGGAAATGCAGGAAAAGCTTGTAGCGATTGGTACAGCACCTATTCGAACGGGGATTCGAGGATATGACCTTGTGAAACGAAATGAGCTTGACTATGGCATAGTTGCTGATTTACTTAATTTACCACGTTATACACCTGATGTAGAAGAAGAAATCAATATTACAATAACCTATGAGGGTTATATAGTTAAACAGCGAGAACAGGTTGACAAAATCAAGAAATTAGAAGATAAATTGATTCCCGAAAATTGGAATTATGGAGAGATGAAAGGTATTACTTTAGAGGCTCAACAAAAGCTAAATAAGATTAGACCGCGCTCTATTGGCCAAGCTTCCCGTATTTCTGGCGTATCTCCTGCTGATATTTCTGTATTGCTTATTCAGTTAGAACAATATCGTAGAGGTAATAATGAATAAATCTGAAACAAGTACAGTAAAATCAAAAAAGACAGTGTTTTTATATAGAGAAGAGAATAAAAAACTATTTTATCAAGATTTAGCAGTGCAATTTAAGGCGTTTGGACTTGCTGTAACGGATAAGCAACTAGAAGATTTTGCCACATATTACGAACTGCTTATTCGCACGAATGAGACGCTAAATTTAACGGCTATTACGGAACCACATGAAGTAGCGGTTAAACACATGGTAGATTCGTTGTCTTGTTATCATTCGGATATATTTATTGATGGATTAAAAGTCTTAGATTTAGGGACGGGTGCTGGTTTTCCAGGAATTCCCCTAGCTATTTATAATCGAAATCTTCATATTGTTTTATTTGATTCATTAAATAAACGTCTTCAATTTTTGAAAACGGTTATTGATACATTGGATTTAAAAAATGTAACTATTCTACATGGTCGCGCAGAGGACCTTAGTCATGATGCTATGCACCGTGAACAGTATGATATTGTTACAAGTCGAGCTGTAGCACGGTTGCCAATTTTAGCAGAATGGTGTATCCCATATGTAAAGAAGGAAGGATACTTTGTGGCTTTAAAAGGTGCAGCTTATGAAGAGGAAATTAAGGAAGGTCATCATGCTTTGCAGCTACTTGGAGCAGAACTCGCAAAAATAAAGCCAGTGGCATTACCTACATTGGCGGATAAACGTGCTATTTTATACATAAAAAAAATAGGCGTTACTCCACCAATCTATCCGCGTAAGCCTAAAAATATAAAAGAAAGACCATTATAAATTTAAAGCAAGCTGTGTTATAACAGCTTGCTTTTTTGTATAACTAATGCTTTTGTATATTCTGGTGTACTGCCACAACAAGTACCAATATATTGGACACCTAATCTTATGTAAGCAGATACATAAGATGCCATTTCTTTGGGTGAAATGACATATGTAATAATATTACTATTTTGTATAGTAGGAATACCTGCATTAGGTTGTACAATGAGTGGAATACTAGAAACTGCATGCATACGTTCAAGTAAAGGTAATATATGTTTGGGGCCAAAAGAGCAATTAATACCTAATGCGGCAACTCCCATAGTTTGTAGTTCTCTAGCTACTTGTTCAGGTGTTTCTTCAGTGTAAGTTAAATTCTCTTTAGAAAAACTGAATTGGCAAAGAATGGGTAACATTAGTTCTTTACAAGCCTGAATGGCTATTTTGGCTTCTGTGAGGCTCATCATTGTTTCTAAAAGTAAATAATCTACATGATTTTGAGCTAATATAGTAGCTTGCTCTTTATAGGCCTTATATATAGTTTTGTAAAGCACTGAATCTATATTGCTACTTCTAATCAAGTTGCCAGTAGGTCCCATAGATCCAGCTATTCTAATATTTTTTGCTATAGGCCGCATTTTAGAATTTAAATAGGTATTAATCGATGCTTTAGCTAAAGATATGGCTTCTATATTTAATCTAGTTACTTCATGATTTAAATTATAATGTTTTAGTCGCAATGCATTAGCACCAAATGTGTTTGTAGTAATTACATCACAACCAGCCTTTATATAAGATGCATGGATAGATTTAACTAGATTAGGATGTGTTATATTACAGATCTCCATACAAGAATGCATAGGAATTCCATGTTTTGTTAATAAAGTGCCCATGGCACCATCAAAGATTAGCATAATGAACCACCTTAAAATATTATATTTAAATATACTAATATTTTATCATACGATAAGTATAATATCTTAATTTATATAATGTTTCACGTGAAACATTAATTTCTATATAATGTAATTTACTTGAATCTATAGTATAATTAAATTAATATGTATTAATAGAATGAGGTGAAATTGTGGGCAAAATTATTGCAGTTAGTAACCAAAAAGGCGGTGTAGGTAAAACTACAACTACAGTTAATCTTAGTGCGTGTTTAGCAGAAGCTGGGAAAAAAGTTCTTTTAGTTGATCTTGATCCACAAGGAAATGCTAGTAGTGGGGTTGGTATAGATAAAGATAGTTTAGAAATGTGTATTTATGATGCATTAATTGATGGTGTACCTATTTCTGAAATTATTGTTTCTACGGCATTAAAAAATTTAAGTGTTATACCAGCTACCATTCAATTAGCAGGTGCGGAAGTAGAAATGGTTAATATTGTTTCACGTGAAACAATCCTAAAAAAAGTATTAGATACTATTAAAGATACATATGATTTTATTCTTATTGATTGCCCTCCTTCTTTGGGATTACTAACAGTTAATGCATTATTGGCAGCTGATTCTGTATTAATTCCAATTCAATGTGAATTTTATGCATTAGAAGGGGTTAGTCAACTAATGAATACAGTTGAAATGGTTCAAGAAACGTTAAATTCTAATCTTAAAGTCGAGGGTGTACTTCTTACTATGTATGACGGACGCACTAATCTTTCTATACAAGTGGCCGATGAAGTAAAAAAACATTTCACCAAATTAGTATATAAGACGATAATCCCACGCAATGTTCGTCTCAGTGAAGCACCAAGTTTTGGTGAGCCTATTATTGTTTATGATCCAAAATCCAAAGGGGCAGATGTATATAGAAATCTTGCCGAGGAGGTTATACGAGATGCAAAAAAGTAGTAAGTCAAATAATAAAAAAACACAAAGGGGATTAGGTAAAGGTCTTGGTGCTTTACTACAACATACAGATAAAATTACAGAAGAAAAAATAGAAGACAAAGGTACGCCTGTTGAGATTGAAGTAGCATCTATTGTTGCAAATCCATATCAACCTCGGACTACGTTTTCTGAAGATGCGTTATCTACGTTAATGGATTCTATTAAGCAATATGGCTTAATCCAACCTATTATTGTTCGCAAAGTAGATGATGGATATCAATTAGTAGCTGGTGAACGTCGTTGGCGTGCATCAAAGGCACTTGGACTTAAAAAGATACCGGCAATAATTAAAGATTATAGCACGGAAGAAGTTTCTGAAATTGCACTTGTTGAAAATTTGCAACGTCAAGATCTAGACCCTGTAGAAGAAGCATATGCGTATAAAAAATTAATGAATACTTTTAAACTTACACAGGAAGCAATTGCAGCAAAGTTAGGGCGTAGTCGTTCTCATATTGCTAATATGGTGAGATTGTTACAATTGCCGGAGTTCTTACAAAATGAATTATCTGCTGGAGAATTAACAATCGGACAAGTTCGGCCTTTACTTGCTTTAAAAACGGAAGCTTTACAATTGGAAGCATTAGAGCGTATTAAAGATTTAGATTTGAATTCTCGTCAAGTAGAGGAGTTAGTTAAGAAATTAGATAGACCTACTGATGCAAATAAAAAGAGAAAACGTGAAGATAGTGCAGAGATTAGAGCGTTGGCAGAACGTTTGAAAGTTTCTCTAGGTACACCAGTAAAAATTAAATTAAAAGCAGGAAAAAAAGTTCAAGGTAAAATTGAAATTGCCTTTACATCTGAAAAAGAATTAAATCGTTTATTAGCGTATATGGATGAAGATGTTACTTCAGAAGAAGAAATTTCTTTTCATTTATAATTGTAAGGAGTAAGTATGTCAATGGAATCCACACCGAAGGCTAATCGCATTCATATTGGCTTTTTTGGCCGTTGTAATGCAGGAAAATCTACATTAATTAATATGTTAACAGGTCAACCAGTTGCGCTTGTATCAGAAATTGCAGGGACAACAACAGATCCTGTGAGCAAAGCGATGGAAATTCTGCCTTTGGGACCTGTTATGATTGTTGACACAGCAGGAATTGATGATACTTCTGAACTAGGAGCACTCCGTATTTCAAAAACCAAAGAAGTACTTCCTAAAATTAATATAGCAGTTTATGTACTTCGTAGTGAATCGGCACCTACTGAGGAAGATTTAATTTGGCTTCGAGAGCTTCATAAACGTAATATTTCAACTATGGTTGTTATTAATGAAATTAATGGACAATCTGGTGATTCCTATATGATTGAACATGAAGAGTTGGAACAATTTGGCTTTATTTATGAAGTAAGTAACATTAGCTCCAATATCGATCAAGCTAAATTACTTACAACCTTAGGTAAATTAAAACCTATTAATGAAGAAGAGATTAGTTTGTTAGAAGGTATTGTGCAACCTAATGATGTAATTGTTTTAGTTTGTCCTATTGATTCGGCGGCACCTAAAGGTCGTCTTATATTGCCGCAAGTGCAAATGATACGAGAAATCTTAGATCATAAAGCTATGAGTTTTGTATGCCAAACTTCAGAACTGTCAGGATTATTGCAAAGCCTCAAGGAATCTCCTAGAATGGTTATTACAGATTCTCAAGCTTTTGAAGAAGTGGCAGCCATTGTACCAGAAGATATTGCATTGACTTCGTTCTCTATTCTGATGGCTCGTTTTAAAGGTAAATTGAAAGAATTGGCAGAAGGCGCTGAAGCTGTAGCAAAGTTGAAACCTGGTTCTAGTGTATTGATTAGTGAAGGCTGTACGCATCATCGCCAATGTGATGATATAGGTACGGTTAAAATTCCTAAATGGTTAGATCAGGCAGGATATAAAAATCTTAAGTTAGAATGGACAAGTGGAGGTGCCTTTCCAGAAAATTTGTCAAAATATGACTTAGTTATTCACTGTGGTGGTTGTATGTTAACGCGTCATGAAGTGCTTCGCCGTATTGACGTGGCAGTGGTGAATGGAGTGCCCATTGTAAATTACGGTGTACTTATTGCCTCACTTCATGGTATACTTAAACGTGCACTAAGTCCTTTCAAGAATGAATTAAATGGATAATTAATCAAAAAAATAGGGGATAGTATTAATTATAATGGAACATTTTATAGGTAATTTATTTGGGATTTAGTAGTACGCTGATATATAGGAATTGGAGAAACCATGTTAGAGAATATAAACCTCTGGATTAGTGTTGGTAGTGCGGTGTTGAGCGTCGTATTATTTTTATATTGTTTAGTTTTACATAATAAACTGAACACATTAATGAAGAAATATAACTTTTTTATGAAAGGGGAAGACGGTCTTAGTTTAGAACGTAAGCTTTCTGTAGAAGTTAATGAAATTCGCGATGCAGCAGAAAATATTGAAATGTTGTATCAGCAGCAAAAAAGTATTCATGATACACAGATGAGTACCTTTCAGAAAATTGGATTTGTTAAATATAATGCTTTTGAAAATATAGGGAATGACTTGTCATTTGCGCTTACTTTATTAGATGGCAATAATAATGGGATTTGTATTTCCAGTGTATATGGACGTAGTGAATCTCGCATTTTTAGTAAACCTATCATTGGCGGTAAAAGCATGGCTAGTTTGTCTCAAGAAGAACTTGAAAGTTTAAATGAAGCCTTAGGCGACAAATCTAATGAGGAAGCTCTTATTAGTGCATCAGTCGTTAAATAGGAAGTGTGTGTGTATGAAATTACCCACTTTTTTGGAGAGTTTGGTAAAAACCGAAGGCGATAATTACTCCATTCAGTTGAATACTAAAGTGGCAGAGCGTATCGTTATTATATTAGCGATATTTTTAATTCTGCTTATTGGTTTTGGTGTATGGGGGATTGCTCGGCAAGCAGAAGTGATGCAATTACGTCAACAGACACAGCTACAGACAGAGCAATTAAAATTATTAAACCAAAAAACTCAAATTTTAGAAAAGAAAATACAGACATTAGATGTGCTGGATCAGGAAATTCGCGAAATGATTAAAGGTGCGGCTACGGGGACACCAAAATCTTCTGATGGAAATGCGATATCTAATTCGGATGGTGCTAATGGTCAAAAACAGGATCCCGCTACATATACGGGACAGGGTGGGCCAGAAAACTCTAATGTTGCTACTGTTGGCAGTACTACTAATTTAGAAAATCAAGGTGCTACAGCGAAAGCACTACTTGCTAGTGCAGAGAAAAAAAATGAAAGTAATACTTCGTCAAGTAGTGATAATAATGCGAGTAATTCGGACAAAGCTGACACCAACAGTAATATCAAAGTAGAAGAAACGGCTACATTAACTCCAGTAAAGATGTCTGCAAAATTATCTAAATTAGATGTGGCAGCACAACGTCGATTAGCCTCTTTTTATACGTTGCGAAATATCTTAAAAGATGGAGTTAGTGATGATATTAATAAATTAAACTCTACTATTTTTGCAATGGGTAATCCTAATGCAATGAATAGTACAGTGCCATCTATTTGGCCTACTCAAGGTGTTATTACTTCACCGTTTGGTAGTCGCATTGATCCAGTTTATGGCAGTGGTGCTTATCATGAAGGCTTAGATATTGCAGCCGATTATGGCACCCCAATTATTGCCACTGCCGCAGGTGTTGTAACTTTTGCTGGTTATACAGATGGTGGTTATGGTAACTTGGTTATCATTGATCATGGCAATGGTTTTGAAACGCGATATGGTCATAATGCAGCCGTTCTTGTTACGGTAGGGGCCCATGTTAACCAAGGACAAGCCATAGCTCTTATGGGAAGCACGGGTAAAAGTACTGGTAGCCATACTCATTATGAAGTTCGTATTGGTGGGAGCCCTGTGGATCCAATGTTATTTTTGCCTATTACACCATAAATTAAAGTTCTTTTACATCATAAATAAAAGCTCTTTCTACTTCGTGTAGAGAGAGCTTTTTTGTATATCGAAAACCCCCGGATAGTCCGGGGGTTCAGTTAAGCTTTAGCGTTGAGTCTTTAAAATTTTGACTCCCTTAGGTATTATTAGATTGCGGTCCGTCAACTGCAATAAAATAA
>Ga0129306_1000187_pt1 | contig 107968 bp, 96 predicted proteins | sample P827metagenome_FD_94438 | JGI IMG/M metagenome (GOLD analysis project Ga0129306, IMG submission 94438) | Capybara group fecal microbial communities from Wisconsin, USA - P827 metagenome | ecosystem: Host-associated > Mammals > Digestive system > Large intestine > Fecal | place: USA: Wisconsin...
AGAGCGTATCGCGGTCAAGGCGTTCTGGGTGGTTTATCAGTTCTACTATCTCCATAATTATTACCAGTTGGCTACGGTGGCATTGAATATCTGGTCGCAGAGATCCTTGATCATCTGGGTGACGAGTTCCTCTTGCACGGAATTGAGTGACTGCGTGGATTCATAACTCTGCATAGCGGTGAACTGCTGTTCAAAATCCTCGGAGTGGTTCACATTGTTGGTAAACCTGACGTTGACAGTCATCGAGAGCTCCGTCATGGCCGAGTAGCCCTCGGAACTGACGGACTTGTTGCGCTGTTCGTAACGGGTGATTTCACCCTCAAGCTTCAGATCACCATTGCGCCTCACCTGTTCCAGTCGCGTGTGGCTATTGAACTTATCTTTCAATTCGTTGTTGAAGAGTGGTCCCATAGGGCCCCAGACATAACTGGAACGGATAGGAAACTCGGCTATCTGAATGGTCTTTGTCTTCGTATAGTCGATGCTGGCTCCGTTGAACTTATAGCTCACGGAACAACCTGTCATCACAACGGCTGTTACCATCATGACTGCCACAATCTTACCTTTACGTATCCAGTCCATATTGCTTCAGTCTTCTGTAAAGAGTACGGTCACTGATACCCAGTTCTTGTGCTGCTTTCTTACGATTACCATGGTTGCGCTCGAGGGCCTTCTCCAGCATCTGCTTGCTCAAGTCGTTGAGGTTGAGGTTCTCGGGTTCCTTCACGGGCTCGATATATTCCTCAGCAACGGCATCTTCCATCGTAGGCTGTACGGTACGAATGGGCTGTAGCGGAGCCAACTGTGTCGATGGCAGGGGATCTACGGCTACAGGCTGTGCTCCCTGCACCTCTTCTATCTGTTTCTTCAGGGCACTCACCTCACGACGCATATCGTTGACATTACCACGCAGTTCGAAGAGAATCTTATAAAGGATCTCACGCTCATTCTCGAAACTGTGATCACCGCCCTCGTGATGGATGGGAGCCAGTTGCGTCGTCTCCTGATCCTGGGGGATAAAACGACTGAGTACCTCAGCCGTGATACGGCGCTCTGGAGAGAGCACGGAGATCTGTTCGGTGATATTCTTCAACTGGCGCACGTTCCCCGGCCACTTATAGCGCATGAGCAACTGCTTGGCATCCTCGTCGAGCACCACACGGTCCATCTTGTATTTCTCAGCCATCTGCATGGCGAAGAGACGGAACAGCAGGACGATATCCTCACCACGTTCCCGCAGCGGGGGCATCATCAGTGGTATGCGGTTCAGACGATAATAGAGATCCTCGCGGAAACGCCCTTCGCTGATAGCCTGTCGCACGTTGACATTCGTGGCAGCCACGATACGTACATCAGTCTTCTTCACCTCCGTGGCACCCACGGGGATATACTCACCCGTCTCCAGCACACGCAACAGTCGGGCCTGAGTAGCCAATGGCAACTCTCCTACCTCATCAAGGAAGAGCGTACCCTTGTCTGCCACGCCGAAATAGCCTGGGGAGTCGTTGATGGCACCAGTGTAGGAGCCCTTCACATGACCAAACAATTCTGAGTCGATCGTACCCTCGGGAATTGAACCGCAGTTGATGGCGAAATACTTCTCGCGGCGACGGGGAGAGTTATCGTGGATCACACGGGGGATAATCTCCTTACCCACACCACTCTCACCGACGATGAGCACGCTGAGGTCAGTAGGTGCCACTTGCAAGGCCACGTCGAGCACTTGGTTCAACGCCTCACAGTTTCCAACGATATTATACCGTTGCTTGATGCTTTGCAGTTCTGTCGTCTTCATTTGAGCTGACAAAATTACATATTATTTCCGAATTAACTGCAATTTTGGCAGAATTTTAACGCAAATTACTTTTATTCGGGGGCATCAGCCTTCTTAAACTGATCCTTCGCCCTCACGGCAAAACGTGCCTTGTCACCATCCTCGCGCTTCTCATGATAGAGCTTAGGAAGGGGATGCGCCATCGGCTCGTCGTACTCAATGCGGTGGCGGAACATGTCAATGGCCGTATAGATAGCATGGCGCATGGACTGTTCATCAGCAATGCCCTTGCCTGCGATGTCGAAGGCCGCACCATGATCTGGTGTCGTACAGATGGCCGTGATTCCAGCCTTCAACTTTACACCATATTCCTGTGCCAAGGTCTTGAAAGGCACCACCCCCTGATCGTCGTACATGGCAAGCACACCGTCGAAATCATAGTACATCGCCTGTCCGAAGAACTCATCAGCCACATAGGGTCCGAAGGCCTGTATGCCATTCTTCTCCAATTCCTCAATGGCAGGGATAATTATCTCCTGCTCCTCCGTACCTGGCTGTGGGTTCAGCGCCAGCACGGCCAGACGGGGATTGGAGATACGGAAGTCACGCTTCAAACTGGTATGGAAGATCGTACCCTTATTGACAATCTTCCCCATAGTGATGGCCTGCGACACCTCCTTAATGGGTAGATGAGCCGTCACCAAACCGATGCGCACCACGTCAGAGAGCATCACCGTCAGTGCCTTGTCATCCTTTGCAGGATTGGGATTAGGTTTCACAGGAGCCATCACCAGCACGTCGTAGAGTCCCTTCTGCATATCCTCCTTGGCACGTTGCATGGCCTTACGGGCGGCATCAGCAGATTCCTCCGTAGATTGTCCGAACTCCACCTTCACCTCGTCTTCGAAGGTCGTCAACAGGTTCAGACGGTCTTCCTTGGCCTCCTCCGCACTGTTGATGATGGTAAAGGGCACCTGCAGATCCATCGCCTTACGATGATAGGCAGCCACCTTAGGCGAACCATATATGATAGGGGTACACAACTCCAGCATCACGGGATCCTCAAAGGCCTTGAGAATCACCTCATATCCGATACCGTTCGTATCTCCATGCGTGATAGCCACGCGAATCTTTCTGTCTTCCATTTATCTCTGTTTTATTTCGTTCTTCTTTGCTGTTGATAACAGACCGCAGGCGGCGAAGATATCCTGTCCCCTACTCGCCCGGATGGTCGTAAACACACCGTGCTTCGTCAAATAGTCGCGTAGCACTTCCATACGCTTCTCGTCGGCCCCTGGCAGATCCACGCCAGGGATCTCGTGGAAGCGGATAAGATTCACCCTGCACTCTAGACCCTCTAACAGTCTGACGATCTCACGGGCATGCATCGTCGTATCGTTAAGTCCTGCGAAACAGATATACTCAAACGAACAGCGGCGCTGATGCGTGAAGTCGTACTGCTTCAGGAGTTCCACCACCTCCGTGATCGACATCTGACGCTCAGCAGGCATCAGCTGCCGGCGCTGTTCCGGCAACGGCGTATGCATCGAGATTGCCACATGACACTCACTCTCGTCAAGGAAACGCTTCAGTTTACCCTTGACACCAACACTGCTAACGGTGATACGTTTCGGACTCCAGGCATAGCCATAGTCAGCCGTCAGGATCTCCGTCGCACGGAGCACGTTGTCGAGATTATCCATGGGCTCTCCCTGTCCCATGAAGACGATATTCGTCAGCGTCTCACGCTCCGGCAGGGCGTAGATCTGATTCAGGATATCACCCGCCGTCAGGTTCCCCTCGAACCCCTGCTTACCCGTCTGACAAAACAGACAGTTCATCTTACAGCCCACCTGGGAGGAGACACAGAGCGTAGCACGATCACCGTCGGGGATATACACCGTCTCCACAAATTTAGAGCCATCACCAACAGGAAAGAGATACTTGATTGTTCCATCCTTAGAATGCTGGCTATCAATAGGTTCCATAGAACCAACGGCATATCTCTCAGCCAGCCGTTCACGATTCACCTTCGAGATGTTCGTCATCTCTTCGATGCTCTTCACGTGCTGCTGATAGAGCCACTTGGCGATCTGTCCTGCCGTAAACAGGGGCATACCCAAATCCTTCACGACAGCCTTCAGTTCACCAAGCGACATCCCGAGCAATATTCCTTTTTCGCCGTCCATGACTCCTATTTGGCGACAAAGGTACAAAAAAAATAATAATAATTTGGTATTCTCGGAAAATATTACGAAATTTGCACCTTATAAATATCTAATATAGCTCATGAGAGAGAAAATCGATTGCTTTTTGCCTTGTAACGACCCCAAGGCTGTTTCCGAGACTACGAAACAACTGAAAGGTAACAAGACAGTTCAGAATATCAGTCTCCTGAATGAACCGCCCACCAGCAGTAACGCGCTGATGAGCATTGCCGAGAATGCCAAGGCCGACTACGTGCTGCTGCAGACGAAACCCACGCGACTCATCCTCGGCGAGGGAGCCTTAGACCGCATGCTGCGCATCGCCTCCGACGCCGATGCCGCCATGGTCTATGCCGATCACTACGACATCATAGAGGGGAAGCGCAAGGACCACCCCGTCATCGACTACCAGATAGGCAGTATCCGCGATGACTTCGACTTCGGCTCGTTGCTGCTCATCAAGACCTCGCTGCTCCACACCTTCGCCATGCAGGCAGGCGAGCACGACTACCAATATGCGGGTCTCTATGCCCTCCGCCTTTTCCTCAGCCGCAAAGGCCGTATCTTCCACATCAATGAGAAGCTCTACACTGAAGAAGAGTTGGACACCCGTGCCTCGGGCGTGAAACAGTTCGACTACGTCAATCCCCGTAACCGTGAGGTTCAGATAGAGATGGAACATGCCGCCACGGCTCATCTCGCTGAGATCGGTGCCAAGATAGATCCCTCCTATTACCGTCGCCCTGACTTCAACGAGCAGGAGTTTGATGTCGAGGCCTCTGTCATTATCCCCGTCTATAACCGTGAGAAGACCATCTGCGACGCCGTGAATAGTGCCCTTCAGCAGAAGGCCAGTTTCCAGTTCAACGTCATCGTGGTGGATAACCACTCCACCGATAAGACCACGGAACTATTAAATAGTATCCACGACGAGCGGCTCATCCATATCATCCCCAAGCGCACGGATCTCGGCATCGGCGGCTGTTGGAACCAGGCCATCAACGATGACCGTTGTGGACGCTTCGCCGTACAACTCGACAGCGACGACCTCTATTCTTCGCCTAAGACGCTCCAGCAGGTGGTGGATGCCTTCTACAAGCAGAATGCCGCGATGGTGATAGGTTCCTACCGCATGTGCGACTTCGAACTCAACACCCTGCCACCGGGACTTATAGACCATGCCGAATGGACGGATGAGAACGGACCTAATAATGCCCTGCGCATCAATGGTCTCGGAGCGCCCCGCGCCTTCTTCACGCCTCTGCTGCGACAGATAGGATTCCCCAATACCAGTTATGGCGAGGACTATGCCCTCGGACTCATCTTCTCGCGCCATTACCGCATCGGACGCATCTTCACGGAGCTCTATCTCTGCCGCCGGTGGGGAGGCAACAGCGACGCCGCCCTCAGCATCGACAAGATCAATGCCAACAACCTCTATAAGGACCAGTTACGCTCATTGGAGATCCTCGCCCGTCAGCAGATGCTGCAGGGCAAGCAGGAACTGATGAACGACTCCCCCCTGCAACGGTTCTTCAACCGTCAGTTGGAGAAGTGGGACGATGCCCGCAAGCGTTACTACGACCTGCGCAATGTAAAGACGCGTGAATTGGCCGTCGGTGCCTCCTCCATACAGGTGCAGTGGAACCCTGCGCGCATAGGTTCCACGGGGGCTAGGATCGATGCCAAGACCATCGCGGAACGTTCCTGCTTCCTCTGTGAGCAGAACCGTCCCAAGGAACAGGTGAAGAAGAGCATTGACAGCCAGTACGACCTGCTCGTCAATCCCTTCCCCATCCTGCCCATCCACTTCACCATCCCCAGCATGAAACACGAGCCGCAGCTCATCCGGGAGTCCTACGGCGAGATCCACAAACTACTCAACGACTATCCCGAACTGATGGTCTTCTACAATGGTCCCAAGTGCGGCGCCTCCGCCCCTGATCATGCCCATTTCCAGGCAGGCACCAGCGGACTGCTACCCCTGCAGATGTCATGGCAGCGCCTAAGCCGTAACCTCACGAAGATCATCAGCCTCAACGATGACGAGGATATCTCACTCATCGAGGAATACCCCTGTCCTGCCCTCCTCATCCGCAGCCATTCACAATATGGTGACGAACAACTGTTCCTGCGCCTTTACGATGCCCTACCACAGCGTGAGGACGAGACGGAGCCGATGATGAACATCGTCAGCTGGCGGCGCGACGACGAATACCTCTCCGTGGTATTCCCACGCAGGAAGCACCGTCCCGACTGCTACCATGCCGAGGCAGGCAGTCAGTACCTCGTCAGTCCTGGTGCCCTAGACATGGCAGGACTCATCATCACCCCCCGACAGGAAGACTTCGAGCGTCTCACGCCCGAGACTGCCCTCGGCATCCTCCAAGAGGTGTCGCTGACGAACGATGAACTCCAGCAGGTCATCAGCCGTTTGCAGGAGAATATCCAGCCCTCAGACGTCAAACTCGAGATTACCAAGGAACCCATCGTCAGCGTCGGTATCGTGAGTGCCGGCAAGATCTCATTCGAACTCAATGGCGAATACATGGCCAAGGGCAGGATTATCAGTGGTCCCCAGACGGTGGAGTTCTCCGAAGGCGGCATCCTCTGGCGCGGCACACAGTACCGTCACCTCACCTTCCGTCCGCAGGCCAACGATGCCTCGTTCTCGCTCAACGATGTCACCATCGGTGTCAACTTCCACTGGGAGCGTCAGGAGACACAGGTCTTCGAGGGCACCCTGCGCATCATCGTCGAGGCAGATAAGATCGTCGCCATCAACGAACTGCCCGTGGAGCGCTACCTCACAAGTGTCATCTCCAGTGAGATGTCGGCCACGGCCTCCAAGGAGTTCCTCAAGGCCCATGCCGTGATCTCCCGTTCCTGGCTCCTCGCACAGATGGAGAAGCGTCGGAAGCACGAGAACGGCGACGACAGTTTCTTCTCGTTCATCAAGAAAGAAGATGAGATCATCCGATGGTACGACCGCGAGGACCATACCATCTTCGACGTCTGCGCCGACGATCACTGCCAGCGTTACCAGGGCATCACAAAGGCCAGCGATCCCCACGTGGCGGAGGCTATTGCCGAGACCCGCGGACAGGTGCTCGCCTATGGCGACGAGATCTGTGACGCCCGCTTCCATAAGTGCTGTGGCGGTGAGACCGAAGAGTTCCAGTACTGTTGGGAAGACACGCCGAAGCCCTACCTCGTCTCCTTCCACGACCCCTACTGCAACACCACCGACAAGCAGATCCTCTCGCGGGCACTCAACGACTACGATCAGGAGACGCCCGACTTCTACCGTTGGACGGTGGAATACACCCAGGAGCAACTCTCCGAACTCGTCAGCCGCAAGTTGAATATCGACTTGGGCGAGATCACCGACCTCATCCCCCTGGATCGTGGCAAGAGCGGCCGTATCTGGCGCCTGAAGATCGTGGGTACGAAGAAGACGCTCACTATCGGCAAGGAACTCGAGATCCGTCGCGCCCTCAGCGAGACCCACCTCCTCTCCTCCGCCTTCGAGGTCGAGAAACTCAATAATAAATTTATTTTGCACGGCAAGGGCTGGGGCCACGGCGTCGGCCTCTGTCAGGTGGGAGCCGCCGTCATGGGCGAGCAGGGCAAGACCTACGAGGAGATCCTCCTCTTCTATTACCGCAACGCCGAAATCCATAAACTATACGAATAATCTTCAATGTTCAATCTTCAATCTTCAATGTCAAAAAGATCCCCCTGGGCTTGGGTGCCCACCCTCTACTTCGCAGAAGGTCTGCCCTACGTGGCTGTGATGACCATCTCGCTCATCATGTATAAGCGTCTCGGACTGTCTAACACCGATATCACGCTCTACACCTCGTGGCTCTATCTGCCGTGGGTCATTAAGCCCCTATGGAGCCCGTTCATCGACATCATCAAGACCAAGCGCTGGTGGATTGTCACCATGCAGTTGCTCATAGGCGCCTCCCTCGGTGGCGTGGCCTTCACCATCCCCGCACCCTACTGGCTGCAAGGATCCTTGGCCTGTTTCTGGCTGATGGCCTTCTCGAGTGCCACCCACGACATCGCCGCCGACGGCTTCTACATGCTCGGCCTCGAAGAGCACGAGCAGGCATGGTTTGTGGGCATCCGCTCCACGTTCTACCGCATCGCCACCATCGTGGGTCAGGGACTGCTCGTAATGCTCGCAGGCAACCTTGAAGTCGTCACCCGCAACATCCGCTATTCGTGGAGCATCACGTTCTACGGCATGGCAGGCCTTTTCATCGCCTTCTGGCTCTGGCACCACTACATCCTCCCCCGCCCCAAGGAAGACACACGGGGACTGTCCCAGCGTGTGCCCAGCGAAGCGGAGCACACCGGGACTGTCCCCAGTGTGTCCTCTCCCTCGATCCTCCAAGCCTTCTGGCACACCCTCAAAACCTTCTTCCAGAAGCCCCAGGTCATTGCCGGCATCTGCTTCATGCTCTTCTACCGCATGCCCGAGGGTCTTCTCGCCAAGGTCTCTGCCCTCTTCCTCATCGACACCACCGCCAAGGGCGGCCTCGGCCTCTCCCCTGCAGAATACGGTCTCGTACAGGGCACCGTCGGTGTCATCGGTCTCACCCTCGGCGGCATCCTCGGCGGCATCTGTGCCAGCCGCGACGGTCTGAAGCGCTGGCTATGGCCCATGGTGATGGCCATCACCCTCCCCGACCTCGTCTATGTCTATCTCTCCTACGCCCTACCCTCGAGTCTGCTCATCGTCAACGCCTGCATCTTCATCGAGCAGTTCGGCTACGGCTTCGGCTTCTCCGCCTACATGCTATACCTTATATATTATAGTCAGGGCGAGCACAAGACGGCCCACTATGCCCTCTGCACCGCCTTCATGGCCCTCTCGATGATGATCCCGGGGCTCTTCGCCGGTGCCCTGCAGGAGAGCGTCGGCTATCCCACGTTCTTCATCATCGTGGTTGCTGCCTGTGCCATGACCTACATCGTCACGGCCCTGCTCAAGATCGATCCCGAGTTTGGCAAGAAAAAACAGGAATAGGGAAAACCCTACCCACGAATAGGCATTTTCATTTGCACCGTACGGGAATTATCCCTACCTTTGCAGTGTCAAAAAGAAACAAATGTCTAACGTAAAGAATAGGAGATACGGTTATGAAGAAGATGTTCTACTACGCTATGATGCTGATGCTCGCAGGATTCACCCTGACCAGCTGTGATTGCTGGAAGTACGATGATGACGAGTACGTTGCAAACTACCTCACCTACGGCAGTTGGGAAGGCTATCTGGGCACCTACTACGAGAACCGCTGGGGCGAGTTTGTAAAAGATGGCGATTATCACACCGTCTGGCGCTTCGAGGCAGCCGGCTACGACAACTACGGCTACGCCACCTGGGGTTACGGCTCTGAAGTCGATTACGACATCCACGACCGCAGAGGTGACTACGCTTACTGCTCCTTCCGCTGGGAAGTGCGCAACGGCAATATCTACATCGACTACGACGATCCCACATGGAACGATGTGCGCATCGACTGGCGCGACTACAGCATCAGCCGCTCCCACTTCCACGGCGTGATGTACGACTGGGACGACCGCGCCTATGAGTTCGATCTCGACAACACCTATTGGGACTGGGACTACTACGATGGCTACTATGATCGCTACTGGGCTCGCACCCGTACTGCCGATGGCGATGCCGCCAACTCCGACGACACATACATCAGCGACAACGGCAAGAGTTTCGCCACTGGCGCCTTCGCCAAGGCCCTCAACCATAAGAAAACCCTCGCTCGTTGAGCGAGGGTTTTCCCTTTATATGCCGGCACCGTCTTGGAAGCCGGCATCAATCGCTTTGCTCTGCAGGATCCTCGAATGCGGCGGTACACTGTGCGTCAGCCAGATGTTACCACCGATGATGGAGTCGTGTCCGATGGTGATGCGCCCTAAGATCGAGGCATTCGAATACACCGTCACGTTATCCTCGATGATCGGGTGACGCGGCACGTTCAGCATATTCCCCTGCTCGTCGTACTTAAAGCTCTTCGCGCCCAGGGTCACACCCTGATACAGCGACACGTGGTTGCCGATGATCGTCGTCTCTCCAATCACCACGCCCGTGCCGTGGTCGATGGAGAAGTACTCACCAATCTGAGCCCCCGGATGGATGTCGATACCCGTCTTCGAGTGCGCCAGTTCGGTGATGATCCTTGGTATTACGGGCACCTTCAGCTCGTGCAACTTATGGGCCATGCGGTAGTGCGTCATCGTGTTCATCACGGGGTAGCAGAAGATCACCTCGCCGTAGTTAGGAGCCGCAGGGTCGTTGTCGAACATCGCCTGCACGTCGGTATAGAGCAGCCGCTTGATCTCGGGCAGCGCGTCGAGGAACTCCACGGCCAGGTGCTCCGCCTCGTCATACACCTCTGCCTTCGTGCGCATCTGCTTGCAGTCTTCGCAGAACTGCAGTCCGTGGGCTATCTGCTTCGTCAGCAGCGTCAGCAGTTCCTCCATGTGTACGCCGATGTAGTACGAGCGTATCGCCTCGTCGGGCTGGCGTTTCTGGAAGTAGTCCGGGAAGATGATGCTCTTCACGAGCGTCACGATCTGCTTCACCATCTCCACCGAGGGCAGCGGTGCCTCGGTGGCGGGCATCATGCTCACCTCCTTCTCCGAGTATTTCGACAGTTGCGCCACGTTGCGCTTCACCGCGTCATTCATCGATTTCTTGTCCATCGTCACTAAGTCTTTGTAGGTTTCTGGGGGCAAAGGTACGAATAAGCGGGCGAAAAACCAAATTTATTTGGATTTTTCCAAGCGTGAGTACCTTCGGCGAAGCCAAAGGAACAAAAAAAAGCCGAAAGACTAACACTTTCGGCTTTTTTCTTATTATTCATTGAAATTAAAGACAATCGAGTCATTGTCCCACATATCGTCGATCGTAATGTTGAACTTCTGTTGAAACACAGGAGAAAAGAGGTATCCTCTGCATGTCGTGATATGATTGCGCTTCACGGGGATCCCTTCTATCTCGCACTCACTGACGATGGCCAGATAGCTCTTTTCCCCGCGATAGGTATTCACCATCACTTTCAGATGATCGTCATCACCCTCATGGGGGATGGTATAGATCTCGAATGACTTCTCCCTGTGAGTAAGCCCATACCACTGCACCTGCTCCGAGTTAACCACGCCCCATCCGCCTGCGACAGCATTAAAGGTACCAGAACCACCAGTATAATAAAAACGGATACTGTCAGCCTGAGCAGGAACGTCATCGTAAGGGACAAACCTCACCATCGCCACAATGCGTTTCAGGACCAATGAACGCTCTACGTCCGTATCACCCACCGTCAAACTGTCGGCATAGAGAAACGTGTCCGTGAATCCCGTCTTATTGGTGAAAGCAATCCTCTGCGCATTGGTAGAGGTGGGATTACCTTGTCCACTATGGGCAGTCACGACAAGGAAATAACTTCCTTTCGCCAGCATAAAACTCGCGTAACCGAAATCATCATCATCAACCAACTGGTCTTCCTTCCTGATACGGGTTCCGCTGCTGTCATAAATCAGGAAACTGATCCGCGAGCACACATCGGATACCGTAGCCCTCGTTGCACTAAAGGGTGTTTGTTCGAAACTACCGATGCTGAGATGCACGTTCGCATCCCCACTGTTGCCAGAGTCGTCCTTGCTGACAGTCATTTTCTCACACGATGCCACACAGAGCACCAAACCACACACACATGCCATAACATAGCTGAAGCATTTGTTCTTCATAATGTTAATATTTAAGTGAAACAAATCAATTATCGCTGCAAAGATAAGCACTTTTTTCAAAACCACCAACTATTCGTTGAAAAAAAAGCACCATTGGTTGAAAATATGAGTGACGATACTGCTCTTTATTGTATTTTTGCAGCCTAAGAAACAAGTTTTACGTATGAAGAAAGTATTTTTGATATCACTGGCAATGGCAGCCGCATTCTCAACAAAGGCTGCTGACTACACTTATCTGACACTGGTGGAACAGGACGGTACGAAGACTTCGTTAACAGCCGTCGGACTGACCATCACCTTTAGCAACGGTAACCTCGTGGCTACCAATGCTGACACCTCTGAGACGAAGACCATCGCCTTGAGCGATCTGGTTTCGATGAACTTCTCTAACAGTAATGAGACAACGGGTATCAACAGCATTGAGGCTGAGGATTTCAGCCTCAACGAGGCTGATGCGGTCTATGACCTGACGGGGCGCAGGATTCCCTCCAACACCTCACTCTCTAAGGGCATCTATATTATTAAGAAAGGTAGTATCACCCGTAAGATCCAGGTAAGATGAAACAGAATGCAATCCTCAGAACAATGGTGATACTCGTCACCATCCTCTGTTCACTATTTTCAGTTTCTGCCCAGACACTGACCGTGACCACCAGCAACGGAAGTACACCAGTTGAGGCATCGGAAGCCGGTATTATGACCTACGACAACAGTGCTGGAACCATCACTATTGGCGGGACGGCCTACGAGGTCAGCGACATCTCGAAGATCGACATTACGGAGAGTTCTTCTGGAGAGACGAGCAGGACTGTCAGTGTGGCGTACAACGGTTCTTCGGCTACTGTAACCATATCCAGCGACATTGCCAATGACGTGACCGTCACCCAGAATGGGGCCCATGTGAACATCGTCCAGAGCGACGACGTGGATGATGAGATCACCTATACGCTTTCAGGCTCATCTTCGGATGGCGAATTCTATATATCAGGCTCCTATAAGGCCACTGTAGAACTCAGCGGACTCACGCTGACCAATACAACACCCGTATATAGCGGTGCCGCCATACATATCCAGAACGGCAAGCGTATCAAAGTGAAGGTGGTGACAGGCACTACCAACACACTGGTTGATGCTGCCAGCGGCTCTCAGAAAGGCTGTCTCTATATATATGGCCATGCAGAGTTTGCCCAGAAGGGTACGCTCAACGTGACGGGCAAGGTAAAGCACGCCATCAAGACGGGCGACTACTGTACTCTGAAGAATGCCACTATCAACGTGCTTGGCGCCGTCGGTGATGGTATCAACTGCAATGAATATTTCCTCATGGAAAGTGGAACGATCAACATCAGTGGTACAAGTGATGATGGCATCCAGTGTGATATCGACGGCGACAGTGTTACGGGTGAGACGACCGACCATGAGGATGAGGACAGTGGTAATATCTATATCGAGGGCGGTACGATTACCGTCAATTGTCCTTCCAGGGATTCTGAGGGAATCCAGTGCGAAGGTGCTATCATCATCTCAGACGGACACGTCACCGTGGATGCCTACGACGATGCCATCAACTCAAGCGGTGACCTCACGATCAGCGGCGGCTATGTCTATGCCCACTCTACCAACAATGACGGCATCGATGCAAATGGTAACTGTTATATCAAGGGGGGCATGGTGTATGCCATCGGAGCCTCTTCGCCCGAGGTGGCCATCGATGCCAACAGCGAGGAGCGGAAACAACTCTACATCACAGGCGGTACGATAGTGGCTGTCGGCGGACTGGAGAGTGGAGCAAGTATCTCTGGCGGAACATGCATGTACACTTCATCGTGGACGGCCAGCAGCTGGTATGCACTGTATAATAGCAGCGAGCTTGCACTGGCCTTCCTGACACCAACGAAGTCTTCTTCTGGCGGAGGCCCCGGAGGAGGTCCTGATGGTGGTCCTGGCGGTGGCCCTGGTGGAGGAGGCAGCGACCAGCAACTCGTTGTATATACCTCTTCTACACCAGCCTTACAGTCGGGTGTTACCGTCAAAGGCGGCACGGAGTATTTTGGTGGCATGGGTAATGTCGGCGGCGATGTCAGTGGTGGCTCATCAGTAACGCTGAGCACATATACAGGTGGTGGTGGCGGCCCTGGTGGATGGCATTAAATAATAAAATAATGTTTCTGACGTTATTATATATGGTAAAAGATTACTGGATGAAACAATCGAAACAGGAGAACCTGATATATCTGATAGTGTGGGGATTGCTTTTTGCAACCCCACTACTGAATTCGTATGTACGAACGACCAGCAATATGGATATGGGGTTCAATTGGACGGATGTTCTCATCATATGGCGGCATTTCGCTGTTTATCTATTACTGTTCCTCATCCATAATTTCCTGTTGGCCCCATTATTGGTGAATAACCACAAGCGTGCAACCTATTTCGCCAGCTTAGCCGTGATACTGGTGACGTTCACAATTTATCAGTGTGGTAATAAACCGGGAAGAAGAGACCACAAACCACCCATGGAACTAACCGAGCACCATCAGCCGCCTTTCGCTGAACCGCCGATGGCTTTCGATGGTGAGCGTCCACCAAAACCAGATATCATACCACCGAATGACATCCTGGCTGTCGCAATACTTGTCCTGATGTTTGGCGCTAATCTTGGCATCAAGGTCTATTTCCGCAGTCGCGACTATCGTAAGCGATTAACCATTCTGGAACGCGAAAATCTGGAGCAACAGTTGGAGTATCTGCGTTACCAGATCAATCCGCACTTCTTTATGAATACACTCAACAACATACACGCCTTGGTTGATATAGACCCTGAGCAAGCAAAGGGCACCATTCTGGAACTGTCGAATATGATGCGTTTCGTGCTCTACGAAGGTAACAAGCAGAGCGTGCCGCTTCAGCGGGAACTCGACTTCATACGGCACTATGTCGCACTGATGCAATTGCGCTATACGGAAAAGGTAAAGATCACACTTAACCTACCTCACGAATCGCCTGACCGTCTGATACCCCCATTGATACTTATCACCTTTATAGAGAACGCCTTCAAGCATGGTATCAGTTATCAACGGGAATCATTCATTGATATAACCGTCGCAGTAGAAAGTGGTACGCTGCGGTTCGTATGTCGCAACTCGAAGGCAGACCGACCAAACGAGGAAAAAGGTGGTGTAGGTCTCGCCAATGTACGGAAGCGTCTCAACCTACTGTATGACCACAGTTATTCACTTAAGACAAAAGATTCTCCAGACGTTTACCAAGTCGAGCTTGTAATTCCCCTCAAATCATAAATAGTCATGATACGTTGTCTTGCCATCGATGATGAACCATTAGCCCTCAAGCAGTTGGTCAACTACATTAACAAAATACCGTTCCTCGAACTTTCTGCCCAGTGTCAGAGTGCCGTGGAGGCTCGCACGTTTCTGGAAAACGACACCGTCGATGCCATCTTCTGCGACATCAACATGCCAGACCTCAATGGCATGGATTTTGTGAAGTCACTTGCCGTTCCGCCCCTTATTATCTTCACAACTGCTTACTCCGAGTATGCTGTCGAGGGGTTTCGCGTGAATGCTGTAGATTATTTGTTGAAGCCATTTGGCCTTCAGGAGTTCCAAAGGGCGGCACAGCGTTTGCGAGAAAGGATCGAAGGGGCCAGTTCGACAGAAGAAGGTCATGTTTCCCAAACGGAAACAATCTTCCTCAAGACAGATTACCGCATCATCAACGTGAATATCCCTGATATTCGCTATATCGAGGCTATGAGTGAATATTTAAAGGTATGGCTTGACGGCCAGTCCAAGCCTATTGTCACCCTTCTTTCAATGAAGAAAATGGAGGAATTCCTGCCCAATTATTTCATGCGCATACATCGCTCCTATATCGTCAATCTCACCAAAATTCAGGAAGTAAACAAGAACCGCGTCATCATGGATGCAGATACTTATCTTCCCATTGGCGACCTCTACAAAGAAACCTTTCAGAAGTATCTAAGCACAAAATTCTTAGGGCGATAAGAAGATACCGACTGCGTCAGATCGACTGTTCGCGCTGTTCGAGGAACTCGCTGACCTGCTCCTGCATACCACGGGTGACGGCGATGCGACCGGAACGCGTGTATTGCAGCACGCAGCCGAAGGTGTCGAGGGCACGGAAAAGCGAGATAATATCCTCAGTAACACCATGCATCATGACAATGGTATAGGTGGGGTTCACCTCGATGATACTGGCCTGGAAACGGCGAACAGTACGTGATATCTCAGGATTCTCGAGCACCATCGGCGTGGCGAGTTTGTAGAGGCCCGACTCACGGATGAACAGTTGATCGTCAGTAAAATAATTGGCCTTCACCACGTCGATCTTCTTCTCGATCTGATGGGCAATCTTGATAATCTGGTCCTCATCGCTCCAGGCGGTGATGGTGTATTTATGCACGCCGGGGATGCTGGAGGCCGACACGTTCAGGCTCTCGATATTCACCTGACGGCGCGTAAAGACGGCCGTCACCTGATTCAGGATACCTGCCACGTTCTCGGAATACACCAACAGCGTATATAGTTTCTTCTTATTCTCTTCCATAGGTCTAAATTTCCAACATCATTTTATCAATATCCATGCCTGGAGGCGTCATCGGCAACACGTTGTCCTCTTCCATGATGGCACACTCGAGGATAAACGGACCGTCGGTCGTCAGCATCTGCCTGATGGCAGCGGCCAAATCCTTACGCTCAGTCAACGCGAGATAAGGAATACCATAGCCCTTGGCGATCATCGCGTAGTCGGGATTCATCATCTTGGTAAACGACTTACGGCGTAGCCAGAACATATCCTGCCACTGGCGCACGTTGCCCAGATAATGGTTGTTCATCAGGATCATCTTCACAGGTGCCTTCTGTTCCATGATGGTGCCGAGTTCCTCGATGCACATCTGGAATCCACCGTCGCCCATGAAACAGCAGACGGTGCGATCGGGGGCCGCGAAGGTGGCACCAATGGCGGCGGGCATGCCGTAGCCCATCGTACCCAAGCCACCACTGGTGCAGATGCTACGCTTATGGTGATACTTGAAGTAACGGGTAGCAAACAACTGATTCTGACCAACATCCGTTACAAGGATGGCATTATCAGGTGCCTGTTCTGCCACGGCATGGACGACCTCGCCCATCAGCAGCGGCCCTTCCTTCGGATGGATGGCGGGTTCGATGACCTTTGTGCGCTCCTTCTCCATCAGCGGCTTGAAGGAGTCACGCCATGCCTGATGGTCAGCCTTCTGGAGCAACTCAGTGATGGCGGGCAACGACTCCTTACAGTCGGCCACCACAGCCACATCAGTCTTCACACACTTGTCGATCTCACTACGGTCGATATCGAGATGGATGATCTTCGCCTGCTTGGCATAGGTCTTCAGATTTCCAGTCACACGGTCGGAGAAACGCATGCCAATGGCGATCAGCACGTCGCACTCCTGCTCCTTCAGGTTGGGGGCATAGTTGCCATGCATGCCCAACATACCCACATTCAGCGGATGAGTGGAGGGCAGTGCGGAGAGACCGAGCATCGTACGGCCTGCGGGGATATCGGCCTTCTCGAGGAAGCGCACAAGTTCCTGATGGGCATTGCCGAGTTCAACACCCTGACCTACAAGAGCCAGCGGTTTCTTGGCATGGTTGATCAGTTCGGCAGCCTGGCGCACAGCTTCCATATCAAGTTTCGGATAAGGCACATAGGAACGCACGAAATCGACCTTACAGGGCTCCCAGTCGATCTCTTCGATCTGGGCATTCTTGGCAAAGTCGAGCACCACAGGACCAGGACGACCTGTACGGGCAATGTAGAACGCACGGCTCACAGCCCACGCCACATCCTCAGCGTGACGGATCTGATAACTCCACTTCGAGATTGGCTGTGACACACCCACGAGATCGACCTCCTGGAAGGCATCGGTACCAAGGGCGCCAATGGGCACCTGACCTGCTATGACCACGATAGGCGTGGAGTCGAGCATGGCATCGGCTACACCCGTCAGCGTATTGGTGACACCAGGGCCACTGGTCACCAGGGCGACACCAACCTCACCTGAGACGCGGGCATAGCCCTCGGCCGCATGGGTGGCTCCCTGTTCGTGACGCACGAGGATATGGTCGAAGCACTTCTTCTGACCACGGGTGTAGTCGAAAAGTGCATCATAGACGGGCATGATGCTGCCACCAGGGTATCCGAAGATGGTCTTCACCCCCTCGGCCTGCAAGGCCCGCATCAGCGCCTTTGAGCCTGTTATTCTATCTTTCAGCATCGATATAAATTATCAATTATCAATTGTCAATTATCAATTAATCTATGATTCTCACGCCGCCCTTGTCGGCTGACGAGACGCTCTGAGCATAGGCGCGCAGAGCCTTAGAGACTACGCGGTTGCGCTTCAGCGGCTGCTGCGGACGGGCTGCGAGTTCCTCGTCGGAGAGTTTCACGCTGATGCTGCGACTGGGGATATCGATCACGATGATGTCGCCATCCTTGATCTTGCCGATGTTGCCGCCATTGGCAGCCTCGGGCGATATATGTCCGATGGAGAGACCACTGGTACCACCTGAGAAACGGCCATCGGTGATCAATGCACATTCCTTACCAAGATGCATACTCTTAATATAAGAGGTTGGATAAAGCATCTCCTGCATACCGGGACCGCCCTTGGGACCCTCGTGGGTAATCACCACGCAGTCGCCACTCTTCACCTTGCCACCGAGGATACCCTCACAAGCATCTTCCTGGGAGTCGAAGCAGACGGCAGGACCCTCGAAGTGCCACAGCGCCTCACCGACACCTGCGGTCTTCACCACACAGCCGTCCTGTGCGATATTGCCAAAGAGTACGGCCAGACCGCCATCTTTGGTATAAGCATGGGCGAGGTCGCGGATACAACCCTCGGCACGATCGGTATCGAGGGTGCCCCACTCTTCTGACTGGGAACCCATCTTCGTAGAGAAGCGGTTGCCGGGGGCTGTCTGATAGATGCGATTAGCCTCAGCATCAACGGCACCATCCACAATACTGTATTTCTTCATGGCCTCACCAAGCGTCATGCCATCCACACGGGGAGCAGAACCATCGATCAGACCACCTTTATTCAATTCATTCAGGATGCCAAGGATACCACCTGCACGTCCGCACTCCTGAACACTGTATTTCTGGGTGTTCGGGGCAAGTTTGCAGAGACAGGGCACCTTACGGCTCAGGGCGTCGATATCCTTCATCGTGAAGTCGGTGCCAGCCTCCTGGGCCACAGCCAACAGATGGAGCACGGTATTCGTGGAGCCGCCCATGGCGATATCGAGGGCCATGGCGTTGAGGAAGGCCTTACGCGTGGCGATGCTACGCGGCAGTACACTCTCGTCGCCGTCCTCGTAATAGGCAAAGGCATTCTTCACCACCTGACGGGCAGCGGCCTTGAACAGTTCCACGCGGTTCGTATGGGTCGCAAGGATCGTACCGTTACCAGGCAGTGAGAGACCAATGGCCTCCGTGAGGGAGTTCATCGAGTTGGCGGTAAACATGCCTGAGCACGAGCCACAGCCCGGACAGGCACAACTCTCAATCTCCTTCATCTCCTCGTCAGAGACGCTGGGGTCGGCACCCTTCACCATCGCCGTGATGAGGTCGGCATTCTCACCGCGCCAGCGTCCTGCCTCCATGGGACCACCAGAGCAGAACACCGTCGGGATGTTCAGGCGCATGCTGGCCATCAGCATACCAGGCGTCACCTTGTCGCAGTTGGAGATACAGATCATGGCGTCGGCCTTATGGGCGTTCACCATGTATTCCACACTGTCGGCGATGATGTCGCGCGAGGGCAGTGAATAGAGCATGCCATCGTGGCCCATGGCGATACCATCGTCGATGGCAATCGTATTGAACTCAGCCGCATAGCAGCCCATCTTCTCTATCTCTTCGCGTACGATCTGTCCGATCTCATGCAGGTGCGTATGGCCTGGTACGAACTGGGTAAACGAGTTGACAATGGCAATGATAGGCTTGCCAAACTGCTCGTGCTTCATACCCGTAGCCACCCACAAGGCGCGGGCTCCGGCCATTCTCCTGCCCTCCGTACAGACGGCACTCCTTAACTGATGTCGCATATCTTGATTTTACTTTTTTACCTTTTTACTTTTTTACCTTTAAATTGGGTGCAAAAATACGGAGAATATCCCAATAAACCAACAAAAACGGCGATTAATTTCATTTTTTGGTTTCTGCCGCCTCCGTGAAGGCCTCCATGATCACCGTTGGTTTGTGACCCTCGAAAGCCCCAAGGGGATAATGGCCCTCGGCCTCAGGTGCCCAGTAGAAGACACCCTGGCAGTGACCTTCGCAGTCCTCGCGCGAGGCACGGATGATCTCGGCCATGATCTGTTTGCCCTCCACAGGTTTCTTCGCCTCCACGCCTGTTTCCACCACCATCAGTGGTGTCTGGTACCTGGCATAGAGTCCACGGATATTGGCAGTGAAGTCGCGGACGGTATCCTGCCAAGTGGTCTCAAGTCCTGCCTCCTGATCCCAATAGGGATAGACGCTGATACCGATGATGTCCCAAGGACAGTCGTGCGCCTTCAGACCATCGAAGATGAAGTGATAACGATGGGGATCGCAGCCACCGTCGAGATGGATGATGACAGCGGCATCGGGATACACAGCCTTCACGGCGTCGTAGCCTGCCTTCGTCAGTCCGGCATACTGCGCCATGTTCTCCCCTGCCCTGCCCATGGGCCACAGGAAACCGTTGGTGGTCTCGTTGCCCACCTGTACCCAGCGCACGTCGATGGCATGATCCTTCAGCAGTTGAAGCGTCTCACGGGTATGGGCGGCGAGGGCCTCCTTCATCTGTTCGTAGTCCATCGCCTCCCAGGCCTTGGGGATATTCTGTTTGCCGGGGTCAGCCCACCAGTCGCTGTAGTGGAAGTCGATCATCAGGGCCATGCCCTCGGCCTTGGCACGCTCAGCCATCACCAGCACATCTTCCTTGCTGGAGAAGCCCCGCATGGGATTCACCCATACACGGAGGCGCACGGCATTGAGGCCGAGTTCACGCATCAGGGCGGTATTCTCACGGGGTTCGCCCTGGGCGTTCATCAACTGAATCCCACGGGCTTCGAGTTCGGTGGTACCACTGATATCGGCACCCAACCAGAAAGGTTCCACGGTCTGGGCACTGGCTAAAAGGGTTCCCAGGAGCATCGCTATAGTAAATATGCCATTCAAAAATTTCATGTTTAATGTTTAATCTTTAATGTTTAATGTTTAATGTTTAATGTATATTGTTTGGCGACAAAATTAATAAAATTCGGTCAGATATGCAAATAATCGAAATTATTTCGTATCTTTGCGGAGGAAATCAATCACTAAAAACAGATTCGACATGAGAAGCAGACTACTCATCCTGGCATGCATCCTCGCATCATGCGCCACCGCCCAGAACCGTCAGGAGACCGTCCTCAGCGACGGCTGGCAATTCAGTCACGATAAAGAGACGTGGCAGACCGTCAGTGTGCCCCACGACTGGGCCATCGCCGGACCTTTCGACAAGAAATGGGACTTGCAGGTGGTGGCTATCGAACAAAATGGTGAGACGGAGGCCACGGAGAAGAGTGGACGTTCGGGTGCCTTGCCTTGGATTGGAGAGGGACACTACAGGCGTATCATCACGATACCAGCGGACTGCCGTCATGCGGAACTGGTGTTCGACGGTGCGATGTCGGAGCCTGTCGTCAGTCTTAATGGCAGGAAGGCGGGCTATTGGGCCTATGGCTACAATACCTTCCGCGTGGATCTCACGCCATTTATGAAGGCTGGGGATAATCTGTTGGAGGTGGATCTGCAGAATGTGGAGGAGAGTTCGCGCTGGTATCCTGGAGCCGGTATCTACCGTCCTGTGACACTCGTCATGACGGGACCAGACTGGATAGATCCGTGGAAGACCTTCATCCGTACGACGGAACTGAAAGACGGCAAGGCCACTGTGGTGGTGACCGTAGGTGCTGGTAGTCAGCCTGGGGAGCGCCCTGTCTATGAGGTAGAACTGTGCGATGCCCAGGGAAAGGTGATCGGACACCAGCATACGACAGAGACCAACCGTCTGGGTGAGACGACCTTCACCTTCGTGGTGGAGAATCCCCAATTGTGGACACCTGAGACACCTTATCTATATCATGCGCATATCCTCTACACCCAAGACGGACAGTTGCTCGACAAGACCACACAGCGCTTTGGCATCCGTACGGTGAAGTGCTCTAAGGAGGGTGGTTTCCAACTGAATGGTGTGACGCGTAAGATCAAGGGGGTCTGTCTGCACCACGACCTCGGGCCCCTCGGTGCCGCCATCAACAAGAGTGCCCTTATCCGTCAGATCAAGACGATGAAGGAGATGGGATGCGATGCCATCCGTACCTCACACAATATGCCGAGTCAGATGCAGATGGACATCTGCGACTCCCTGGGTATGATGGTGATGGCAGAGAGTTTCGACATGTGGATCTATCCGAAGTGCAAGAACGGCTACGCACGCTTCTTCAAGGAGTGGAGCACCAGGGACATAGAGAACCTGTTACTCGCCAACCGCAACCATCCTAGTATCATCATGTGGAGCATCGGTAACGAGATACCTGAGCAGAACAGTGAAGAGGGTGCAGAGATCGCAGAATCGTTGCAGGATCTCTGCCACAGGCTCGACCCCACACGTCCTGTGACACAGGGTATGGATCGCGCGGAGGAGGCTCTGAAGAATGGTTTTGCACAGGTGATGGATGTACCTGGTTTCAATTACCGCGTACATAAGTACCAGAAGAATCTGGAGCAGTTGCCACAGGGATTCCTGCTTGGTTCTGAGACGGCCTCGACGGTGAGTTCGCGCGGGGTGTATAAGTTCCCCGTGGAGGTTACGGATAATTCACAATATGCCTCCTGGGCTCCCACTTACGATCCCACGGCGATACTGAAGGCCGACGGCCAGTGCTCGAGTTACGATGTGGAATACTGTTCGTGGAGTAATCTGCCTGACGACGACTGGGTGTGGCAGGATGATAAGGACTGGGTGATCGGTGAGTTTGTGTGGACGGGCTACGACTATCTCGGAGAGCCTACGCCATACGATGAATACTGGCCTGCACGCAGCAGTTATTTTGGCATCTGCGACCTCGCAGGACTCCCCAAGGACCGTTATTATCTCTACCGTTCGAAATGGAATAAGGAGCAGCAAACCATCCATCTCCTACCCCACTGGACATGGGGCAAGGAGCGTCAGGGAAAGGTGACGCCCGTGTATTGCTATACCGATTATCCGTCAGGAGAACTCTTTGTGAATGGCAAGAGCCAGGGGAAGATCTCTAAGGATCCCACCAGTCGTCTGGACCGTTATCGTCTGCGCTGGAACCATGTGAAATATGAGCCTGGAGAAATCAAGGTGATCGTCTATGATGCCGATGGCAATGCTGCTGGCGAGCAGATTCTCAAAACCGCAGGCGCCCCCTCCGCCCTGAAACTCAGCGCCTGGACAGAACTCACGGGGCACATGGGGACTGACCCCTGTGTGAGTAGCGTAGCGGATTACACGGGGTCTGTCCCCGTGTGCCCCCTCAACGCCCTCTCCTTTATCACCGTCTCTCTGACAGATGCCGAAGGCACCCTCATCCCTCAGGCTGACGACCAACTCACCTTCGAGGTATCAGGTGCAGGCACCTTCGAAGCCGTCTGCAATGGCGACGCCACCAGTTTGGAATCCTTCAAGGCTCCCACGATGAAACTCTTCAACGGTCAACTCGTCGTCATCGTGCGCAGTGCCCAAGAGCCAGGCATCGTCACGCTAAAGGTCACTGATGCCCAACGAGGACTCTCAAATACGATTGATATCAAGGTTGAGTAAAAACAATCAGGGCTCGCAATGATGCGAGCCCTGATTCATTATTGCTGTGGGGTAATAATGCGATAGTTACCACTCAGATGCATGAAGGCGAAGAGCCTTAGCAGACCATCGTAATAGGCATCGAAATAGCCGTCCTCGAAAGGCTCGTGCTTCGCATTCCAGAGGGCATCCACAAATTCCTTGCTCTTGTCGTGGCTGCACATCATCGAGGCAGCGGCAGAGGTAGCCACCAGTCCGATGCTGTGGCGCAACTTACGGAAGCCACCAGCCTGAAGGATCTCGTCACCCTCAGGAAGAGAACCATCTACGCGATACTGATCCACGAAGGTATCAATACCTTGAGAATAAAGGAAGTTCTGGATGGTCTCACCATACTTTCTCTGCCACTCGCTGTCAGCACAACTCCACTCGTAGTCGAGGGTAATATTCATAGGCACACGCCAGGAGTCGTAGCGGAAGTTATTGTTTCCAAAGCGACGAGGCGCAGCATTCTGGTTCTGAGGCATGCCAGGGAATCGGGGCATCTGCATCTCACTGCCGTCGTACTGGCACATATCGGCATTCAGACCAGTCTGTGCGTTGATAGCCTTATGCAGGAACTCACGGCTCTTCTTGGCGCACTCGTTCCAATAGTCAGCGCGACCGTCGTCAGCCCACTTCGCCCATACCTCGTAGAAGGCGGGGATATGATAAGAGGGGTCTGTATAGCGCTGTCCGAAACCATCAGGCGTAAAGGTAATCAACTGTGTCTCAGGATCTATCAGGTACATCTTCTGGGGACCTGTCTGCTGGGGGCCGAAGCCAGGGAAGCCACCCTGACGAGGCTCTGGTGTGTATTCCTTGGGCTGGATGCAGTTAAGGATATGCTGGGCCTCAGCCTTATAGTTGATGCCAGTGTCGTTGCCCCAACGATTCGAGGCAAAGATAAGTGCTGTGATGAAATAGAGTTCACCATCGCTGGCAGCACCCTCGGCATTGCGCGTACCATCGGTCTTACAACTCCAGGCGAAATAGCCCTTGCGATTGCCATCCTGATGCTGCATGTATTTCTTACTCCAGCGCCACAGACGGTCGAAGATGTCCTTCTCACCAAACTGTACGGCGACCATCAAGCCATACGACATACCCTCCGTACGGGCGTCGTGGTTCTTCACGTCAGAAACATAGCCCATGGAGTCGCCCACCTCGAAATACACCTTGTTGGGACCACGGAACACATCGTTAAACACTTCCTGAAGTTTGGCGTTGACGTCAGCCTCGCTATAACCCATCTCCACAAAGAGGTTACGATACTGACCTGTCTCAAAGCCGCCCTTCTTCCAAGGCGTGAGGGCCATCATAGGGATGGCGAGCATCATCAGGGATGCCAAGATGATTGATTTCTTCATTGTCTAATTGTTGGTTTGGGTGTTGGTCATACCACCTCGTAGCCGAACTTCGCACAGAGGTCGAGGCTCATCTCCTTCAGTTTGAACTTCTGGATCTTACCAGAGCCCGTCAGCGGGAACTGGTCGATGAAGAACACGTACTTGGGGATCTTATAACGGGCGATCTTACCACGGCAGAACTCCTGCACATCCTCGGGCTCCATCTTCACACCTTCCTCAAGGATGATGAAGGCACCCACGGCCTCACCGTATTTCTTCGAGGGCACGGCAGCCACCTGAACGTCGCGGATGCCAGGCATGTGATAGAGGAACTCCTCGATCTCACGGGGATAGATATTCTCACCACCACGGATAATCATATCCTTGATGCGGCCTGTGATCTTATAGAATCCCTGCTCGTCCTTGATACCAAGATCACCTGAGTGCAGATAACCGTTCTTGTCGATGACCTCAGCCGTGGCCTCCGGATTCTTATAGTAGCCCTTCATCACGTTGAAGCCCTTGCAGCACATCTCACCCTGCACACCTACGGGACACTCCTCACCCGTCTCAGGATCAAGCACTTTCACGTCGCAGAACGGGAAGTCGCGACCTACCGTCGTACAGCGCTGTTCGAAGGTATCATTCAGACAGGTCTGTGTCATACCAGGCGATGATTCCGTGAGGCCATACACACTGGTAATGGTCATATACATCTTCTCACTGACCTGTTTCATCAGTTCCACAGGACACAAAGAACCCGCCATGATACCAGTACGCAGACAACTCACGTCAAACATATTGAACATCGGATGATTCAATTCCGCGATGAACATGGTGGGTACGCCATAGACAGCCGTACATCTCTCCTTATGGATAGAGGCCAGTACCACGAGGGGATCGAATTTCTCGACCATCACCTCCGTACAGCCATGCGTCAGACAATTCATCGTAGCGAGCACCACACCGAAGCAGTGGAACAGCGGCACACAGACACAGAGTTTGTCATCCTGCGTGAAGCCCATGTTCTCACCCGTGAAATAGCCATCGTTGGCTATGCCGTAGTGCGTCAGCATCACACCCTTGGGGAAACCCGTTGTACCAGAGGTATATTGCATGTTACAGACATCATGGCAACTGACATCCTTCTTCATGTTGTCAAGTTCCTCGTCCTCGACGTTCTGACCTAAGAGCAGCAACTCAGCAGTGTTGAACATTCCACGATACTTCTCCATACCGATGAACACCACATTCTTCATATAGGGGAAGCGCTCGCTGTTCAGATGACCACGCTCACAGTTCTTGAGTTCTGGCAGCATGGTATAGGTCATATCGACGTAGTTACAGTCCCACGTACCGTCGGTGATACAGAGGGTATGCATGTCGGAGTCCTTACACAGATACTCCAACTCGTTCTGCTTGTAGTTGGTGTTCACCGTCACCAGTACGGCACCGATCTTCGCGGTGGCATAGAGGAAGGTCAGCCAGTCAGGCACATTCGTCGCCCAGATACCTACGTTAGAGCCTTTCTTCACACCGATGGCGATCAGACCCTTAGCGAGGTTATCCACACGCTCGTTGAACTTGCTCCAGGTAAAGCGCAGGTCACGGTCGGAATACACGATATACTCCTTGTCGGGCGTAGTCTCAGCCCAGTACTCGAGCCACTGGCCCAGCGTACGCTCATAGAGCTGATAGCCCTCGCCATGGTTCTCGGCAGGATAGACCCTCCCCCGTCCCCTCCCTGTATGGAGGGGAGTAGATACTTTGGAGGTTGAGATATTATCTGTTTTCTGTTCCATTAAAATAGTGTTCTATTTGTTCTATTACCTTATCAATATCATAGAGGACTTCTTCATTTGTGAAACGGATCACATGATATCCCATTCCTTCAAGTGCCTCCTCTCTTCGTTCATCATCAACTTGTTGTCTTGGTTCTGAGTGGTATCCGCCATCGACCTCAAACACAAGTCCACCATGACGAGAGACAAAGTCCACTATATAATCACCTATGATGTGCTGACGTAAGAATTTTACTCCTAATGAGTTCCCTTTCAAATACCCCAAAGTACATCCTCTGCTGGTGTCGCATTCTTTCGATTTTCTCTTGCATACACCTTTAGCAATCCATACCTATCCGGTGAAGCAGTCTTATAACTCATTGCTATCAGGTATCTACTCCCCTCCATACAGGGAGGGGCCGGGGGTGGGTCTTCAGAACGGGATATAAACCACTGCGAGGATCTTGGCACTCTTACCAGGGGCACCATGCACGTGATGCTTCACGATGGAGTCGTAGAAGATACTGTCACCTTCCTTCAAAGTATATTTCTCCTTGCCATACTCAATCTCCACCTCACCCTGCATGACATAGATGAACTCTTCCCCCTCATGGGCAGAGAGCTTATAGTCAAGGTTATCCGTGGGGTTGATGTCGATCACGAACGGCTCCATGTGACGGCCTGCCTTCTGCTGAGCCAGAGGATGATACTCCATGTGCTTGCGGGCATCGGTGGCACCATTCGAGAAACTGATGCTGCTCTCGCGCTCACGATCCTCAGCACGGCATACCACAGGACCCAGGGAGTCGTTATCGTCCATGAATGTTCCAAGACGCACACCCAGGGCACGGGCGATCTTAATCAGCGGACCCAGAGACGGCAGGTTCTGGTCGTTCTCGATGCTATTGATCTGCTCCACAGACAGACCGCTGCTCTCAGCGATCTCCTCAACGGAGAGGTTCTTGGACTCACGGATGCCTCTGATCTTGTGTCCGACGATTGTGTTGTTGTTAGACATACCTTATTATATTAGTTAAATCTGCTCAATAATCTTCGCACCTTCCTTCAGGGCCTCCATGTTCAGGGGGATGAGGTCGTGGTGGCGCTCAGGGAGCGTCTTCTTCAGTGCCTTCTCCACACCTTTGTCGCTGACGACGGGAGCCACCTTCAGCAGACCACCCAGCACGATCATATTAAAGACCTTACCATTCTTCATCTCCGCAGCCTTGTCCATGGCGTTGATCTCATAGATGGTGATGTCCTTACGCGTGGGTTTGTTGATGATACCAAAGCCATCGTAGATCAGGATACCACCGGGCTTGATCTTCGGTTCGAACTTCTCTAAAGAGGGCTGGTTCAGTACCACGGCGATATCGTACTTGCTGAGGATAGGCGAAGAGATACGCTCATCGCTGACGATCACCGTCACGTTGGCCGTACCACCACGCTGCTCAGGACCGTAGGCAGGCATCCAAGTTACCTCTTTATCTTCCATCAGTCCACTATAGGCCAGGATCTTACCCATCGAGAGCACGCCCTGACCTCCGAAACCACTGATAATTATTTCTTTTTTCATCTCAATTATCCATTATCCATTATCCATTATCCATTATCCATTATCCATTAAAGACATGTCGTGTCTTTCAGGTCACCTTTGGGATAGAAGGGGAACATATTCTCCTTCATCCATTCGTTAGCCTTGGCGGGAGAGAGTTTCCAACCGCTGTTACAGGTAGAGACAAACTCCACGAGACTGGATCCCTTACCAGCCATCGAAGCCTCGAAAGCCTTGCGCAGGGCTTTCTTCGCCTTCAGGATAGAGCCTACACTCTCCACACTCTGACGCGTGACGTAGCAGGTTCCCTCCAGACCAGCGGCAATATCAGCCATCTTCAGGGGATAGCCGTGCAACTGAGGATCACGGCCATAAGGACAAGTAGAGGTCTTCTGACCAATCAGCGTCGTAGGAGCCATCTGACCACCCGTCATACCATAGATGGCATTGTTCACGAAGATGATCACGATATTCTCACCACGGTTCAGGGCATGGATGGTCTCACAAGTACCAATACAAGCCAAGTCACCATCACCCTGATAGGTGAACACCAGACGGTCAGGCCAGCAGCGCTTGATACCCGTAGCCAGTGCGGGAGCACGACCATGGGCAGCCTCCTGCCAGTCTATATCTATATAATTGTACGCGAAGACGGCACAGCCTACGGGCGATACACCTACGGCCTTGTCTTCCATACCCATCTCCTCGATGACTTCGGCAATGAGCTTATGCACCACACCATGGCTACAGCCAGGGCAATAGTGCATATTATTGTCGTTCATCAGCGTCGGCTTCTTGCAGACGATATTCTCGGGTTGAACTATCTGATTTCTATCCATAGCTTACATGACCTTTTTAAGTGCATTAACGATTTCTTCGGGATCGGGTACGATACCACCCAGACGACCGAACTGCTCTACGGGTACGGCACCGTTCACGGCGAGGCGAACATCCTGTACCATCTGTCCAGCGTTGATCTCGGCCACGAGGATGCCCTTCACCTTCTTAGAGAGTTCAGCAATCTGCTTCGTGGGGAACGGGAACAGTGTGATGGGACGGAACAGTCCGACCTTGATACCCTCCTGACGAGCGATCTCTACAGACTTCTCTGCAATACGGGCAGCAGAACCGAAGGCGACGATAGCATACTCTGCATCGTCCATCAACTGCTCCTCATAGCGCACCTCATTCTCCTGAATCTTTGCATATTTCTCCTGGAGGGCGATATTACGCTGCTCCATGATCTCGGGCTTCAGTTCCAGAGAGGTGATGACCACACGCTCACGGTTCTTAGGTTTACCAGTCGAGGCCCAAGGGCACTGCTTGATCACCTCCTCATCTGTACGACGGGGCTTAAAGGGAGGCAGCACCACTTTCTCCATCATCTGACCAATGACACCATCGGAAAGAATCATGGCAGGGTTACGATACTTGAAAGCCAACTCAAAAGCGAGATCCACGAAATCGGCCATCTCCTGCACAGACGACGGAGCCAGTACGATCACCTTATAGTCACCATTACCACCACCACGGGTGGCCTGGAAATAGTCACCCTGTGAGGGTTGGATCGTTCCTAAGCCAGGACCGCCACGCTGCACGTTCACAAACACGCCTGGTACTTCAGCACCAGCCATGTAGGTGATACCCTCCTGCATCAGGGCGATACCAGGAGAACTCGAAGAGGTCATGGCACGCTTACCAGCACCGGCAGCGCCATAGACCATATAGATACTGGCAAGCTCACTCTCAGCCTGTACCACCTGCATACCGGTGGTCTCCCAAGGCTTCAGTTCTGCCAGTGTCTCAATCACTTCACTCTGCGGAGTAATAGGATAGCCGAAATAGCCGTCGCATCCGCAACGAATAGCAGCATGGGCGATCGCCTCATTGCCCTTCATCAACACAACTTCCTTTTCTTCTGCCATAACTTACTCCTCCATTTTTTTACGATACACGGTGATACATCCGTCTGGGCAGACGATGCCACACGAGGCACACCCTACACAGGCCTCCTCGTTAACAGCCTCCACGAAGGGGTAGCCGTGCAGATTCACTTTGTTGGCCAAGGCGATGACCTTCTGAGGGCAGGCAATGATGCACAACTGGCATCCCTTACACCTCTCTGTATCCACCACGATGGCGCCTTTCATTTTTGCCATATTATCCTGTAATTAATGCATTAATTTCTAAAATTGGCTGCAAAGGTACTAATAATAAAACAAAATGCAAAGAAAAAGCGGTCTTTTCTTTGCATTTTCACATTTCTATAATATTTATCTATTATTTTAATAAGCATTTTGGTCGTGTTTGAAGAGCGTTTTGAAAGTCATCCAGACGATACGGATGTCGAGCCAGATGCTCCAGTGCTTCATATACCAGATATCACGCTTCACGCGCTCTTCCATCTGCCAGAGTTCTTTCGTTTCCCCTCTGAATCCCGTCACCTGAGCCCGTGATGCCAGGCTTCACGAAGTGGCGCACCATATACTTATCGATCAGTTTAGAATACATCTTGGTATGGGCCAGCATGTGCGGACGGGGCCCCACCACACTCATGTTCCCCTTGATCACATTCCAGAACTGGGGGAACTCGTCGAGATTGGCCCTGCGCATAAAATCACCAAACGGGAACTTCCTCGGGTCATCCTCCGTGGCCTGCAGTTGGTCGGCCTCCTTATTCACGTGCATCGAACGGAACTTATAACAAACGAAACACTTACCGTCAACACCAGTGCATTCTTGTTTAAACAGCAACGGCCCAGGGCTCTGCAGTTTCTGCATCACCCACACCAACGGGATCAGCAAGACAGTAACGGCCAACGCCACCACGGAGAGCAGAATGTCGAACCCCCACTTCACCACCCTGTTAATAGGACTATCCAGAGGACTCTCATGGGTAGAATACACTTCGATGTCGTCGATATACTCTCGATGCAGGTCAAGTCCCATAGACTCTACAGAGATTGGGACATAGAAGAATTGAGTCACCTGACTGTTGCAGAGCGCCGAGAGTCGTCTGATGGTATCACCCTCCTGACGCGACAGACAGACATACAACTCATCACCCAGATCGACCTCCCCACCCTTCGCGATATATGCCAATACTCACCACCAGCCATCCGGTACCAGTCCAATACATCAAGTGTCTGAACAACAAATAGGCGATCACCATTTGGGTAAAAATCATAACAAACAGGCCCCTCAGGATATCCCCTGCTGACACAAACCGGTCATGAATCCTCGTATGGAATTTCCACTCACTGGCAAGCAGGGCGATATTACTGATCATGTAAAAGAGTCGTATATTCTCCCAACTCCAGTTTTCCATTTTGGGAAAGTCCATAGCGAACACGTACAGCACAATATTCAGCAGCACGATGTCGCCCACGATCACCAGCAACATGATGAGCCTATTCGTCTGATTATTTCTTCTCATTCCCCAAGTAATAGTTTTTATGCAAAGATAGTATAAAAATCTTCACAAGATTCACCCTCCCTCGAATTATTCACATTATTTAACCACAACCAATAAATGAGCATGTTACATAAAAAAGTGATCTCTAACAGTGTTTCCTACGTTAGAAAACACTGTTTTCTGCCTGAGAAAACGCTGTTTCCTGATTGAGAAAGCAGCAATACTCACCACTGGCAACGCCAATAGATCGATGCAAATTGAATAAAAGGAACTACATCATTTACTGCCACAAATTTAAATGCTGCCACTTTGCTTAATCGCCTTATACTAAGCGGATTATAAAGCATAGTGGCAGCATGGCAGCATTTTGGACGAAAATTAAAATTCTATTTTTATAATAAATTCGACTTCGAGGACAAACACACCTCAACAGGCCAGGTATATAGACTGATAGAGAGGTAAGGTAGAGTTTACCTAATGAGGTGAAAACTGAAAACTGTCATTTCTCAAGAAGCCATTTCCAGACGGGGATAACTTCGATGTTACCATACTTATCGCTGATGGTTTCCTCTTCGTCGTAAGTTAGAATCAGCCTTCTTCTACAAGGCAGACGATTAGGCAATTTTTGTAGGGCTTCCGTTTCACGCTTCCTGGTTTCTTCATCACGCAGAGAATAACTCACCTGAATAGCCAACTCGTCATCTGGAATATAGAAATCCACCTCATAGTTGTCATTATAGAAAAAAACGCGCCCATTGTCAATGTCATGCCCATATATACGGAAAAGCTGAATAGCCACAAGGTTCTCCAATAACATAGTGTCCTTATCGATAAGGAACAAGCCGAGAATGCCAGTGTCAATGAAGTAGTACTTACAGTTGCTTTCCTTATCGGCCAGCGTAGATGCATAATTCCTGAGCCGTAAGAGCAGCCATGCCTCCTCACAATACTCCACATACTTGATGGTAGTGGCAAGACTGAGCTTTCCGCCAACGCTCGACAGGAGGTTATTGATGCGGTTGTAGGAGATAGGACGGCAAACGCTCTCTGCCATCTTACGCACGAGAACACGGATGCCAGCCACATTGGTAACCTTGTTACGGGCGATGATGTCACCCATATATATCTTCTGATAGACGCTGCTCAGATAGTTCCGCTTAGCGGGCAGGAGTGCTGCTGCAGGCAAACCACCATATCGCAGGTATTCATCAAAAGTGCGAATAACCCTGGCACGTCCTTCAGTAGCCAACAGATCGATTTCGCTGGCGGATACCCGATGTACTTCAAGGAACTCCTTAAAACTGTATGGATAAACTTCTGCAATAAGGAAACGTCCACCAAGGGTGGTGTTTATCTCACCTGAGAGCATCTTCGCGTTACTGCCAGTAATAAAGATAGTGTATTTAGCATCGGCCATCCGTCGGGCAAACTTATGCCAATAGTCGATGTTCTGTACTTCGTCAAGAAATAACATTGGTCGCTTGCCGTACATCTCCTGATGACACTCCAAGAGTCGGTTGAAATCCTCAGTACCGAAGTTTTCCAGGCGTTCATCCTCAAAGTTCAGATAAAGCATTTCGTCCCACTTACGTCCTGCAGCAAGCAATTGCTGGATGTAATGGTAGAGCATATAGGACTTGCCAGACCTGCGCACCCCTACGAGAACGCGGCACGGGAAATCGTCTATAACCAATTCACGAGGCTCCACAACATAACGTTCTACCTCTTGCTGATTATCCCGAAGGATCTGTTTCAATATCTGCTTATCCATGAGTTGCAAGTATAAAAGTTGGGCGCAAAGATACAGATTATTTAGTGAAATTGCAAGTTTTTAGGCATTTTTATTTAATTCATTAAACAAAAAAACGGATTACAGCACAAAACGCTCTATTTTCTTTCTCCATTTGACGCAAACGGCATGAGCAATTCGACTTCGAGGACAAGCACACCTCAACAGGACAGGTATATAGACTGATAGAGAAGTAAGAGAAAGCACATATAGATATTACTACATGTTGTTTATCAGATGCTTACACAAAAGCCTATTCTTCATTTCGCAACACGATTTTAAAATTTGGGGAATGACCAAATAAGAAGGGAGAAAACTTGAAAATATCTAAAATCGTCAAGGATTATACATATCCTTACAATAGAAGGCCATGATATCATCAAGCATACGCTTAGCCTCGACAGCAGGACTGTCGGGGTCAAGCGCAATAGCCTGGATATAGTTGTTAATGGCCTCGTGCCACTGGCCACGCTTGCGAGCCTCATTACCCTGCTCGTAATACTCCTGGGCTGTCATTTGTAGTATTCTTTCTTGCCAGCGGCGAGGGTGTTCTTCATCAACGAGCAGATGGTCATGGGACCTACGCCTCCTGGAACAGGTGTGATGAAGCTGCACTTTGGAGCCACTTCGTCGAACTTCACGTCACCATTCAGACGGAAACCGCTTTTCTTCGAGGCATCAGGTACACGAGTGGTACCTACATCGACGATCACAGCACCCTCTTTTACCATGTCAGCCGTGACAAAGTCGGGCTGGCCGATGGCAGCGATAATGATATCGGCAGCACGGCACTCTTCCTTCAGTGTCTTCGAACGAGAGTGGCAGACAGTGACAGTAGCGTCACCATACTGTTTCTGCATCATCAACTGAGCCATAGGCTTGCCAACGATGTTCGAACGTCCGAGGATCACGCACTTCTTGCCACTGGTCTCGATGTTGTAGCGCTTCAGCAGGGTGATGATACCTAATGGTGTGGCTGAGATAAAACAAGGCAGACCTATCGCCATACGACCTACGTTGATGGGATGGAAGCCGTCCACGTCCTTGCGATAATCGATGGCCTCGATGATCTTCTGCTCATCAATATGCTTGGGCAAGGGCAGTTGGACGATGAAACCATCAACATCGTCGTCCTTGTTCAATTGATCTACACATGCCAGGAGTTCTGCTTCTGTGATATCAGCCTCGAAACGGATGAGCGTGCTCTTGAAGCCACAGGCCTCACAGGCCAGTACCTTATTCTTCACATACGTTTCCGATCCTCCGTCATGGCCCACCAATACGGCAGCCAGATGGGGCTGCTTGCCACCCATAGCAACAATCTCCTTAACCTCTTCGGCAATCTCAGCCTTGATGGCCGCTGCCGTTGCTTTTCCGTCAATTAACTGCATATCTCTAACTTCTAACCACTAATCTCTCACCTCTAAAATTTCGGCATCCCGCCCTTCATGGCTTTCATGGCATTGGCCATCTGCGCCATCTTCGACGAGTTCATGCCTGTCACCATACGCATCATCTTACGAGTCTGGTCAAACTGCTTCATCAGACGATTCACATCCTCCAGTTTTGTACCAGAACCCTTGGCAATACGCAACTTACGACTCTGGTTGATGATATCAGGATTGGCACGCTCCTTCGGTGTCATCGAGTTGATGATAGCCTCAATACCCTTGAAAGCATCATCGTCGATATCCAGATCCTTGATCTGCTTACCCACACCGGGAATCATCGCAGCCAGATCCTTGATGTTACCCATCTTCTTGATCTGCTGGATCTGACCCATGAAGTCATCGAAATCGAACTTGTTCTTGCGGATCTTCTTCTCCAATTTACGGGCTTCTTCCTCGTCGAACTGCTGCTGGGCACGCTCCACGAGACTGACAATATCACCCATGCCAAGGATACGGTCTGCCATACGCTCAGGATGGAACACGTCGATAGCTTCCATCTTCTCACCCGTTCCCACGAACTTGATGGGTTTCGTCACCACCGTACGAATCGAGAGGGCTGCACCACCACGGGTATCACCGTCAAGTTTCGTCAGAACGACACCGTCGAAGTCGAGACGGTCATTGAACTCCTTAGCCGTATTCACAGCATCCTGACCCGTCATCGAATCAACTACGAAGAGTGTCTCGTTGGGATTGACAGCCTTCTTCAGGGTCTCAATCTCCTGCATCATCTCCTCATCGACGGCCAGACGACCAGCGGTATCGATAATCACTACATCGTTAGCCTTGGCCTTCGCTTCCTGGATAGCGTGGTTGGCGATTTCCACCACATTCTTGTTATCGGGCTCAGAATAGACGGGTACACCAACACTCTGTCCTACGACCTTCAACTGTTCGATAGCAGCAGGACGATACACGTCGCAAGCCACGAGCAGCGGCTTCTTATGGTTGCGCGTCTTCAGCAGGTTGGCGAGTTTACCACTGAACGTGGTCTTACCAGAACCCTGAAGACCAGACATCAGGATAATCGCAGGAGCACCTGCCCTACCCTCGACCTTCAGTTCTGCAGCCTTACCACCCATCAATTCTGCGAGTTCGTCGTGGACGATCTTCACCATCAACTGTCCTGGCTTCACGGCTGTCAGCACGTTCATACCCATGGCTTTCTGCTTCACGGTGTCCGTGAAGGACTTAGCCACCTTGAAGTTCACGTCGGCATCCAACAGGGCACGGCGCACGTCCTTCAAGGTCTCGGCCACATTGATCTCAGTGATTTTTCCCTCACCTTTCAATATCTTGAACGACCGTTCAAGTCTGTCACTTAAATTCTCGAACATATTATCTGTTATTTTGGGGCGCAAAGGTACAATAAAAAAACGAGACTCGCAAACTTTAAGCCTCGTTTTTTCTTAAATAGGGCGAATAGAGAACTCACAACCGCAATACTGCTGGTTGTAGAAATCAAATTCTTTCAGCAGTTGGTTACGACGTTCCTGAAGACCGCCCTTGCGCCAGTTTTGGGGCCAGAATAGAGGTGAGGGGTGAGAGGTGAGGGGTGAGAGATTACTCTCTGACTTCAGTGATTCCTGGGCGATAAGGCCTGCCTGATTGATCTGATCGAGACTCTTCCAACGACTGGAGGCCAGTGTGGTGGCGAAATAGGGAATCCCCAACTCCTGCGCCTTCTTTGCTGCCGCTTTCAGGCGCAGGATAAAGCACTGCTGGCAGCGTCGTCCTCGTTCGGGCTCTCCCTCCAGACCACAGACACCCTGCCGCCACTGCTCATGGTCGTAATCACCATCGATCCAACAGATGCCCAGGCTCTCTGCATGGCGCTTGCTCTCATTCTTACGAATCTCGTACTCCTCACGAGGATAGATATTCGGATTGTAATAAAATATGGTGGGACGTATGCCATTGGCGAGCATCCACTCAACGATGGCTGATGAACAAGGGGCACAACAGGCATGCAACAACACCTCATGCAGACCCTCAGGAATCACAATCGCTGGCTGTTTCATAGTCCGCGGGCTTTCCAGATACGATCCTTGGCGGCGTTGATCTCCTGGAACTTCTTCTCAGCAGCCTTACGCACGTCCTCGCCAAGGGCTGCCACCTTGTCAGGATGATGTTCGAGGGCCAGTTTACGATAGGCCTTCTTCACCTCGTCGTCGCTGGCATTCGGACTGACACCCAGCACCTTATAGGCATCCTCCAAGGTATTGCCTTCCAGATGGAGCATGGAATCGACCTCACGCTCGCGCAGACCCATCCACAGGGCACACTCCTTCAATGCCGTGATCTCGCTCTGGGGCACACTGCCATCGGCCTTCGCTACCATCACGAGATAATTCAATAGTTGGAGGCGCTGCGAGTAGTCCATCTGCTGATTGATCTGTCCACAGCACTGGCGCACGGTCTGCTTGAACTGCTGCCAGCCCTCGCGTTTTTGCTCGTCGAAGAGTTTGTTCAGGATCTCATTTCCCTGGGTAACAGCATCGTTACCGAAGTTCTGGCGCAACATCTGGCGCACCATCTCCATCTCGGAATGCATGGCCTTACCGTCGGCCTTGATGATATAGGAGGAAAGCACGAGCAACGAGAAGAGGAAACTGTTACGATTTCCCTGTTGCATCCGTTGCTGATAAGCCCGCTGATAGGCTTCATTGAAATCACGGTAAGTCTGTTGACGCTGCGAACCAGCGCCCCAGGTGCCAGAGTTATCGGGGGTATTTACCCCGTCGAGCATGGAGTCGAACAAAGAACCCAACAGATAGCCCGCCAGAGCCCCCAACGGGCCTCCGGCCATCCAGCCGATAAATCCACCTATCCACTTTCCTGCTGCCATAAAGAATCTGTCTTGTTTAACGAATCACCGTTTGTCTCTGACAAGCACCTTCTTCATCTTGCCGTCTTCCGTACGGAGAATGTTTACACCTCTCTGCGGAGCTTCGATGCGACGGCCCTGCATATCGTACCACTCCAGATGACCATCCTCATCTTCCAAGATAAGCGCATTGATGGACGAAGGCGGATCTGGATTATCACCATTTGCAGCTACCATCGTAACCGTCATATAGGGATATGGCGTTGTACGGTCCTTGAAGCGCAGATAGGTCTGGAAGGCCTCCAAACAGATAGCGTCACCATAGGATGCCATACTGCTATCCAAAGGCCTCCATGTATTGTCGGCCTGAAGGAGATAGGCACCTTCAGACAGAGCCTTGGTAACCGTCATGTCATCGAAGGTACCCGTGAAAACCATATTCTGATTCGTCTGACTCTTGATGGGTATAGACATATCAATCAGTCCTAAGTTGCTGGGCGTCAGGTCGATCGTGCTGCTACCACGCGTTCTCTCACGAGCAGATGACGATCCTACGTATTTCAACAGGTAGGGCTCACCGCCTATCAGTTTCTCAGCCAATATCCGCTTGAACACAGGATAACCATCCTCTCCCACTCTGTCGAAATAGTAAACATGGTAGCCGTTGGGCACGTCCCTATTATAAGGCAAGCAGACACCGATGAGATCGGACTTCATGGTAAAGACAAACGAGTAGGCTCTCCTGACATGGAAAGACATTGAGACGGTAGGACCCGTATAATTTCCTGTAGGCTTGACGGTCAGCACATAGTCGCCCACCTCCAGTCTGTTACCGACAGGCGTCACTGGCGTGCCAGTTGCAGTCGTAATCACAACAATATAACTGTCAGAGGGCATCAGATTCCCCTCTGCGTCAGTCACTTTAATAGAGGGTACAGACTCCGGTGCGCCTGTCAGCGTAACGGAAAGCACAACTGACTTCTCGCTGATGGAAACGGTCAGGAACCCTGAATTTGTGTCAACGCCAGATGATTCATTGACAACCTTATAATACACTTTATAACTGCCTGCATCTGTCCCTGTGGGGATGACAGTAGAGAAGTCCTTATTATTCAGGCTGTATTTCATCACGCCATCCACAGCGACACCTGGAGTCACCAACTCCTGAGCCTTGCCGTTATAGACAAGTCCGGATATCGCCACAGGTGCTACAAAGCCTATATTCGGATCATAGATCTGGAAGGTTGTCATGGCGCTAACGATATAGTTGCCACCAGAATTATTCGTGATCGTCACTGTGGCCGTTCCTATAGCGATATTGTCGGAATAGCTGACGGTATATTCCGAAGCAGGCACGACGTATTCGCCATCCTTCACCGTCACTTTTGGTTTCTTCTCCTTGCCGTCGTACGCAAATTGAGAAGGATTCAGTTCTATGGTAGGATCTGTAAGTGCCTTTGAATTGATCGTGGCAATCAGTGACATTGGCTCCATGCTGACATGGTTGTCATCACCCACCACCCTGAAATAAACTGTATATTGCTTAGCATCCGTACCTGTAGGAATCTTCGTGGAGTATTTCTTGTTATTGAGGCTATATTCCATCGTACCTCCGACAGCGCTTCCCGGAGTGACCAATTCCTGGGCAGTCCTGTTATATACAAGCCCCGTCTTCACCTCAGGGAAGGTAACACCTGTCACAGCAGCAACAATACTGAACTCTGCCATACCACTGACTGTATAGTTACCACCCTCATTATCAGTCAGGGTGACAAGTCCCGTTCCCACATTCGTGTTATCTGAATAGGTGACGGTGTATTCAGAAGCAGGAACCTCGGCTTCACCATCCTTCACCGTGACGGCAGGTTTCTTTTCCGTACCATCAAAGATAAAGCTTGCAGGCTCCAGTATGATTTCGATATCAGGATCGCTCAGCGTCTTGGGACTAATCGTGACCGTCAGTGAGCCATCCGTCTCATCACCATGGTTATTGTCGCCCTTCACCCTGTAATATACCTTATATTCCTTGGCATCAACACCTGTAGGAATCTCTGTGGAATAATTGGTTCGGTCGAGACTATAGTCCATTGTACCACCCTCTACACTGCCTGCTATGATCAGTTGCTGAGCCTTACCATTATATACGAGGTTCGTCTTGGCCGTCGGCGGTGTCACACCTGCATTAGCGGCAAGGATCGTGAAAGACGTCGTGCCATTGACGATATAGTTGCCATCTTTCTTATCCATGATAATCACCATGGCCGTACCTACATTGATATTGTTGGAGTAATCAACAGTATATTCTGAGGCTGGTACCAAAACCTCACCGTCTTTCACCGTCACATCAGGTCTCTGTTCCTCTCCGTTATAGATAAAAGATGTGGCACTCAGAGTGATAACAGGACTACTCACTGTCTTGGAACTGATCGTAACTTTGAGAGAAACCGGATCCCTGTCTGAATGGTTTTCATCGCCTTTCACCCTGTAATACACCTCATATTGCCCAGCGTCCGTACCTGTAGGAATCTTCGTGGAGTAGTTCTTGTTATCGAGGCTATACTCCATCGTACCTCCGACAACGTTACCCGCCATCACCAGGTTCTGCTGGGCCGTATTATAGATAAGGTTCGACATGGGCGTGGGGGGCGTGACTCCTGGCTGTTGAGGGACAATCGTAAATGTCGCCGTACCACTGACAGCATAGTTGCCGTCAGGGTTGTCTTTCAGAATGACTGTGGCAGTACCTGCACTTATGTTATCTTTATATTCGACGGTATATTCCGAGGTGGGAATCACGGTACCTCCATCTCTCACTGTCACAGTTGGCTGCTTGGCCGTACCATCGTAGTAATAGATCTCTGAACTCAGAATGATTTCTGGAGATTCCACGGGTTTTGGCTTGATGGTAACAGGCAGATAAATATATGGTTCATCAGTACCATTACCGACGTCGGTGTGGTTGGCATCGCCAATAAGTTTATAATAAACTGGATATTGCTTGGCATCCGTTCCAACCAACCCTGTCGTAGAGGTTGTGAAGTTCGTTCCATCAGTACTGTAGTAGAAGGTGCCATGGCTTGTGCTGCCCACCGTGATCAGTTCCTGCACATTCATATTGTAGGTAAGGTCCTTGGCTTTGGGCGCAGTATAAGTGGGAGCAGCCTTGAGGATCGTGAATGTCGCGGTACCATTGACCGTATAGTTACCACCCGTATTATCAGTAATAGTCACCGTCACTGGACTATCCCCGACATCCACGTTGTTACTATAGGTAACAGTGTACTCCGAGGGGTCGATCACTGTTCCATCAACATCCTTTACTGTAACTGCAGGTGTTAAGGCAGAGCCCGTATAAGTTAAAGTAGCGGGTATCTCAATGGTTATATTCTCAGGAGTCACCTCCTTGGGGGCAATGGTAACATCGACGTAGTAGTTTGAATCATCGCGGATATCATTATGTGTGGCATCGCCCTTCACATAATAATAGACTTTATAGTCGCCTGCGTTCGTGGCCGTTGGGAAATTTGTTGACCACTCCCCATCAGCGCCAAGTTTATAATAAAATGTTCCAACTACGGCAGACCCAGCTGTAGTGATGAGATTGTGATCAGCTTTATCATAGGCGAGACCTGTGGCCGCAGTTGGAGCAGTTACAACACAGAAATACATAATACTATTCCATTCTGGCCATGTGTCTCCTGTTTCTGTGTTCACGCCTGCATTGGCATAGGCCTCCACTCTGTAATGACCAGGTGAAAGAGGTTCAGAATACACCCATGGTGAAGTCGCATCTAAATAGGAATAACGCATTCCATTGGAACTACGATTTCCCACTAAGACAGGGGCATTAGCAGTTTTACCACTTACCCACCCTGTTATATCAACATATCTGTCAAACGGCTTCAGATAAAGGTCATTAGCATGCTCGACCCACTGATCTCCCAATTGGTTTACAAGGTAGGCAGGAGTATAGACACTATTGTCTCTTGCATCAGTTCCTTGCACAGTTCCAAAAGGAGTTTTATAGTAGCAGTTCGACAGATTTATATTAGTAGAGCGTGAAAAAGTGGCGCACCCGCTGTCATTAAAAGTTATCTCGGCAGGATCAAATATGCAGTTTTTAATTGAACTATTATTACCAGATCCAGAGCCTATAAAACCTCCACAATTATAGGTTGACGACCCAAGCAATCTACCATCAAAAACGCAGTTTTCGATGGTAGTATTCGATTCCCAACCTACAATTCCTCCATGAGAGCCATCGCCATTTATTCTCGAATCGATGGTAATGCTACTGATACAGTTTTGTATAGTAGAACCATAACTATACCCTGCAATACCTGCAGCAAACTTATATTGTTCATCACTTGTTTTGCCATCTCTATGCGGTATTGTCAAAGTGCCCTTTACTCTCAGATTCTTGATAGTCGCATTAGTGGTCCGAATAAAAGGGGCTGAACTATTCTGATTGACAGTAAAATTCCAAAGAGTTATAATATGACCTTTACCATCAAATGTTCCTCTGTAATAACGATAAATAATAGATAGATTATTATTATCGCGGTATCCTCCACCAACTCCCTTTGAGATATCAATATCACTAGTCAATATGGCACAAGCAGACTCATTGGTGCCAGAATTCACAAGATCAGCAAAAGCATCCCAGTCTTCAGTAGATCCTATCTTATACGGATTGTCTTCAGTACCGTTTCCACTCAACGCATAGGCACAATTATTGCCACCAAAAAACCCTGCCGTCATAAGGATGACAGTTAGTAGTCTGAGGATGGTTTGGTGCATGAATTTCATCGCGTACCTTACTATATTTGGGGACAAAGATACAAAAAATCTGAGATTATCAACATTTTCTCCCCCTTTTTTTGAAAGACAGGCGCAATTTCTATGTCTTTTTGATCGCTTCGAGAAGGTTTTGCTGGATGATACCGTTGGTAGCCACAACACTGTTGCCCTGCGGAAAAGCGTCAGAGCCTTGGTAGTCTGTCACCATGCCCCCCGCCTCCATCACGATCAGACTGCCCGCCATAAAATCCCATTGGCCGAGATACTGCTCAGCATAGCCGTCGAGACGGCCTGCTGCCACCATACAGAGTGCCATCGCCGCCGAGCCACAGGCACGGATGCTGCCCACATGGCCGTAGAACGTATCGATGAGATGTTTGATGACTGGCTTGTAGGCATCGCTGTTGTAGGGATATTGGAAACAGAGCAGGGCGTCCTGGATCTTCTGATTGCTGACGTGCAAAGGTTTCCCATCAAGGTATGCCCCACCCCCTTGCCAGGCATAGAAACACTCATCGGCACAGATCTCATAGACCACGCCAAGGAGGATGGTATTGCCCTGCAACAGGGCGATGCTCACGGCATAAGGCTGATACTGATGGATAAAGTTCGTAGTGCCGTCAAGGGGATCCACCACCCAGCACTCCTGTCCCCCTCCCTGTGCGGTGCCTTCTTCCGTGATAAATCCCGCCTCAGGCAGAAGCTCGCGCAACGCACTGACGATCAGGCGCTCAGAACCCTTATCGACATACGACACATAGTCATGGGCGTGCTTACGCTCTACATAATCAAGGCTGAACTTCTTGCGCTCCTCCCTGATATACTCACCCGCCTGACGGGCAATCTTGCACACGGCACGAGTGCAAGATCCTAAATCAATCGTTTGACTCACAAAAACGGCTTACTTCTTAAAGAACGAGGCAATCCAGAGGATGATAGCAGCACCGATAATGGCTGTGGCAAGCTGGCCTAAGATACCTCCCCAAGAGATACCCAGCAGGTCGAATAACCAGCCGCCAAGGGCACCGCCCAACAGACCAAGCACAATGTTCACGATGATGCCGAAGCCACCACCTTTCATTAACTTGCCAGCGCAGAAGCCAGCCAAACACCCAAGAAGGAGTGAATAGATAATACCCATAGTTTCTTTTGATTTTAAATGGTTTGATGCCGCAAAATTACGCAAATAATCTGAAAACGCAAAAAGAAATGCCTATTTTTTGCGGTCGGCGAGATACATGCCCGTCAGAATAAGCACAGTACCAAGGAGGAACCAGACGGTGATCTGTTCGTGGAGCAGCCACCAGGCGAAGATAATGGTGGTGATAGGGTTGAAATACACCCAGTTGGTAGCAATGACGGCACCGAGTTTGCTGATCACCCAGTTCCAAGTGACATAACAGATCATCGAGGCCACAACCCCCAGGAAGAGCAGGTTCCATAGCACCTCTGGGCGCAACAGCACTTCCATCGACGGGAAACCTGGCACGAAGAAATAATAAGGAATGATCGTGAGGAGGCCATAGAAGAACACTTTCCGTGTGATGAACAACGAGGAATAGCGCTCCGTAGCCGGCTTGACCTTCGGTCGAGACTGCTCACGCTCGACATAGCTGATGCGAGCATCGCTCTGTCCTCGCTCAAGCGCAGCCTTCATCAATAGGGAATACACCGCCCAACAGAGACAGGCCGCAAAGGCCAGCATATCGCCTAAGGGCGAGAGATGGAGCACGAAATGGCCGTTGAGCACCACCACAGCCATACCCAGACAGGCGATGACGGAGCCCATAGCCTGCAGTCTCGAGACACGCTCCGAATGGCGATAGACGATGGCAAAGAGCAGCATGGCAAACAACGGACACGAACAGACGATCAATGAGGTGTTCGTGGCTGTGGTAAAGAGCATCGCCGCATTCTCTGCCAAGAAATACACGGAGCCGCCCGTAATACCCAACACCACCATCAACAGCTCGTCCTTCAGGGATTTGCAGAACAGACGGAAGCGATGTCTGGAGAGGGCAAAAGCCAGCAACAAGATGTAGGCGATGATAAAGCGCAGGGTAAAGATCTGCGCAGGCGATAAGCCGTTCTGGAGCAGCATCTTCGTAAAGACAAAGGTGCTGCCCCAGATGGCCACCGTCACGAATGCGACGAGATGATAGCCTAAGTTATTGCTTCTTGATTTCAATATCGCGCTTGACGTTATTACGGATCTTCGTAAGATAGCCCTTCATGCCATCAGCATCCTTGTTGTCGATGATCTCGAGCAGTTCTTTCAGTTCTGTACGGATCTGCGACACCTGATCATGGGTATAGGGGTTGAAGAGGATTTCCTGCAACAGGTAGTCATCCTCGTTGAGCACGCCCTTGGCGATGCGCATGTGACGCTTGAAGGTGGTACCAGGTGCGTCCTGATGCTTCATGACAGCGGCGAAGACGAAGGTCGAGACGAAGGGGATACTCAGCGAGTAAGCCACCGTCTTATCGTGCTCCTCAAACGAATATTCGTAAATGTTAAGTCCTAATTTCTGATAGAGATCCTTGAAGAAGATACGGCCCATGTAGTCGCCCTCGCTGATGATGATGGCATTCTCCTCAGAGAGTTGCTGCAGGTTGGCGAAGGTAGGACCAAACATTGGGTGGGTAGAGACGTAGCGCATGCCCGTCGTCTCATAAAACTCCTTCAGATCGGTCTTTACAGAGGCAATATCACTGATGATACACTCCTTGGGGAGATGGGGAATCACCTCCTTGAACACGGGAATCGTATATTTCAGCGTGACGGCATTGATGAGCAACTCGGGCTTGAAGGCCTCGATCTCCTCGTAGGTCGTAAAGCGCTGGCAGTTGTAGGTGAAACGCATGCGCTTGGGGTCTTTCTCGAAGACCGCCACCTCGTGCTCAAAACTCAGCAGGTCGATGAAGAAACTTCCCATCTTTCCTGCGCCCATAATTAGAATTTTCATTGCATTCAAATTCTTAGGGGTTAGAGGTTAGGGGTTAGAGATTACCTCAAATACTCCAATTTTTCTGGGTTTACCAGCATTTCTCTAACCACTAACCTCTAACCACTAACTACTTATTAATAATCTCTATCTGCTGTCTTACACTCTCCTCGTGGATATTCTCGAAGACGTGGGCGACGAACTCCGGATCCATACCACAGAGCGAACCCTGGGCACCACGCTTGTTCAGGATCTCATTGTAACGGTTGGCCTGCAGTACAGTCATATTATGCTCCTTCTTGTACTGGCCAATCTCACGACATACCTTCATGCGCTTGGCGAGCAGGTCCATCAGTTGGTTGTCGAGTTCGTCGATCTGCTTACGCAGTTGGGTGATACCCTCCGTGGACTGCTTCTCATCACGGATCACAAGCAGCGAGAGGATGTAGTCAAGCACATCAGGCGTCACCTGCTGCTTGGCATCGCTCCAGGCCTTGTCAGGATCACAGTGACTCTCAATGATCAGACCGTCGAAGCCCAGGTCCATGGCCTGCTGACACAGGGGGGCCACCAGTTCGCGACGACCTCCGATATGCGAGGGATCACTAATCAAAGGCAGAGCAGGAATGCGACGGCGTAACTCAATGGGAATCTGCCACATAGGTGCATTACGATAAATCTTCTGTTCGTAACTGGAGAAGCCGCGGTGGATGGCACCTAAGCGCTTCACACCTGCCTGGTTCAGACGCTCCAAAGCACCTATCCAAAGTTCGAGGTCAGGGTTCACAGGGTTCTTCACAAACACAGGTACATCCACGCCTTGCAGGGCATCGGCAATGGCCTGCATGGCGAAGGGATTGGCCGATGTACGGGCACCTATCCACAGGATATCGATGCCATACTTCAAGGCCAGTTCCACATGCTCTGGCGTAGCCACCTCCGTAGAGACGAGCATCTTGGTATCTTCCTTCACCTGCTTCATCCATTTCAGGGCAGGCTCACCATGACCCTCGAAACCACCGGGCTTCGTACGGGGTTTCCACACACCAGCACGGAAGTTGTGGCAGCCTTTCATCGCCAGTTCCTTAGCAGTGGTCATCACTTGTTCCTCAGTCTCTGCAGAGCAAGGGCCTGCAATCACGAAGGGACGTTCATTGTCACTCGGTAAATTCAGTGGTGCTAAATCTAATTCCATATTTATATTGCTTTTTTGATTCTTTCTAATGCTTGTTGGATCTTGTCTTCTTTCGCGCAGAGCGAGATGCGGATGTAGCGCTTGCCATTAGAGCCGAAGATAAAACCTGGGGTGATGAAGACACGGGCTTCGTGGAGCACCTTCTCCGTGAGGTCTTCGACATCAGCGTAGTTCTCAGGGATCTTTCCCCAGAGGAACATACCTACCTGGTTCTTGTCGTAGGTGCAGCCTAAGACCTCCATGATCTGTTCTGCATATTGGCGACGACGGCTGTAGGTCTCGATATTCGCCTCATGATGCCACTCCTCCGCATTGCGGAGTGCCTCAGCAGCAGCCAGTTGGATGCCTCGGAAGGTACCAGAGTCGATGTTCGACTTGATCTTCATAATCCACTGGATAAACTGGGCATTGGCTAAGCACATACCCACACGCCAGCCTGGCATGTTGTGGCTCTTTGACATTGAGTTGAACTCGATACAGCAGTCCTTGGCACCAGGCACCTGCAAAAGCGACATGGGATGCTCATTGAGGATAAAGGAGTAAGGATTATCGTTGACCACCACAATGCCATGCGCCTTGGCAAACTGTACCAGTCGCTCGTAGGTCTCACGACGGGCATTACCACCCGTTGGCATATTGGGATAGTTGGTCCACATCAGTTTCACACGCGAGAGATCCATCTTCTCCAGTTCATCGAAATCAGGCTGCCAACCGTTGTCCTCACGCAGGTTGTAGTTCACGATCTTCGCACCTAAGATCTTTGACAAAGAGGTATAGGTGGGATAGCCGGGATTAGGCACCAGCACCTCGTCGCCAGGATTCACGAAGGCGAGTGTTACGTGGAGGATACCCTCCTTGGAGCCTATCAGTGGCAGCACCTCCGTCTTGGGATCGAGATCGACGTTGTACCAACGCTTGTAGAAGTCGGCCATCGCCTCGCGCAACTCTGGCGTTCCCCCTGTAGGCTGATAGCCATGGGCATTGGGGTTATGGGCCACCTCACAGAGTTTATCGATGGTCTGCTCTGACGGGGGCATATCAGGACTGCCAATGGCGAGACTGATGATATCCTTGCCCTCGGCATTGAGCTGTGCCACCTCCTTCAGTTTGCGACTGAAGTAGTATTCCTGTACTAAACTGAGTCTATCTGCTGGTTGTATCATATCTTCTTGTTTAATTCGTTTGCTTTCCGTCTTTATATTCTCCTAAGATTTTCAAGTCCTTCGTCAGAGGAATAATCGCATCGATACTCTGGCGGTATCGCGTCAGGTCGTCATACATCACATCGACATAGAACAGATACTCCCACTCACGGCCGATGATGGGCAACGACTGGATCTTCGTCAGGTTGATCTTGTAGAATGAGAGGATGGCGAGTACGTGAGAGAGCGATCCCTCCTCGTGGGGTAGCGAGAAGACAATGCTCGACTTATTGGTCTCCAACAGGGGACGCAGCATATCGGCCTTGTTGGGATTCGACACCACGAGGAAACGGGTGAAGTTGTGCTTGTTGTCCTCGATATGGTCCTCGAGCACCTTCAGACCGTAAAGTTTCGCAGCCTCAGCGTGACAAATGGCTGCCCAGCCGCGCTTCTGGCCTTCAGCAATCATCTGTGCCGATCCAGCGGTATCCTCTGCCTCCACATTCTTCAACTGCGGATGCTGGGCCAGGAACTGACGGCACTGCATCAGGGCTACGGGGTGAGAATGGACTTCGGTAATCGTATCCCAGTCGTCCTCAGGCAGACAACAGATGCTATGAGTGATATGCAACTTGTGCTCTCCTACTACGGTCGTACCGCTGTCGCGCAACAACTCGTAGTTGTGCAGCAGTGAACCGGCAATCGTATTCTCGATGGCCAGCATGCCAATGGCCGTGGGATCCTGCTTCATGTTCTGGAACACCTGTTCAAAAGTTGAGCAACAAATCAACTGTATCTGTTCTCCCTCGAAATACAGGTGCGCCGCGATATCGTGGAACGAACCTTCGATTCCCTGAATGGCAATTCTCTTCATATCTTACCTTTTTTACTTTTCCGCCTTTAAAAAACAGGTCCCGCTTTCACCTGGGTGAAGCGGGACCTTGTTGTTATTTCTTCTCAGTCATAAGTTGAATTATACGCAACTTCCCGCTTCACAATTGCTTGCAAAGTAAAAGTAATAGCCGTAAAAGTATGCATTCAACTTTGACATCTTTCTCGTTTTTGTCGTTTTCGGGTGCAAAAGTATTACTTTTCCGTGAAATAAACAAATATTTTGCAAGAAAAGTTGCGATTTTGCTTACATTTTCTTTCCCGTCAACTGTTCCAACTTCACATCGATAGGATTGGAGTAGATACCTAAGAAGATATCCTTCAGCACATCCGGCTCAGAGATATCGAAGGTATTCAACTCCTCCATGTGGGCCAAGAAGGCATCACGCTCAGCGTCGTTATATCGATTCCTGTAGATCTGCTGACCATAGCGCAGGTCATGGGCGATGTAGTTATTGGGCGTCAACTGATAGGCAGCATTGATACGCTTGTCAATCAACTGGGCCACAGCACGGTGGTACTCGTTGTTCGTACAGCCGTCGAATCGATGGAGTTCGGCCTCCGTGATCTGGTCGCAGAAGGAGAAGTTCACCCTACCCTTCGGCTGGGTGATACCTGTCAGAATACTGTTCAGATCCTCACCAGGTTTCTTGATATACTTGCTGAATCGTGACTCATAGAGTTCGAGGGCCTTCAGCACATCACACGACTCCCACTCGTAACTGACAGACACGGGGATGATGTTAAGTTCCGACAGGGCCTTGATCTTGTCTGACGGGTCACTCATGCAAAACATCTTGATGATACCCTGATCTGTCTGGTCCCTGCCATCTTTCGTACGTCCGTTGCGCTGGGCAATCCACATGCTCTGTCCCTTCTCCGTCAACACATAACGGATATAGTCGCTCAGGTGTTTCGACGACATATAGAAATCCTTCATGTTACCCCCACGCTCCACACGGAACATCTTGTTAGCCTTGCCAATATCAATCACTAATGGCGACGACATCAGGTTGGCCCCAAAGGTGATCTCCGTCGTATCGAGCCCGTTCTTGGCTAATAGATACTCTAACAAACAGGCGTCGAGCATGATGTCGCGATGGTTGCTGACAAAGAGATACTGCTTCTTGGGATCCAGCTTGTCAATACCACTATAGGTAAATGCCGTGGTGGAACGGGCTATTACCTGTTCGTTGACACGAAACATCACCTCCAACTGGAAGTCGCGGATCGTCTTGAAAGAGAGCATCATCTTCCTGACATCTTCCTGACTGCGACCAGGATAAACATAGGTACACAACAGTCCGAAGAAGTCGCTCTCAACAATACGCTGCATCGCTGCAGGTATCTCACTGTCGTAATAGGGACGGATATCGTCGAACTGTGAAGGATTATACTTATTCATTCTTTATTGGTTATTTATATGCTATTCTATTTGAGATTTCCCAACAGACTGGGCAACAGGATAATGTTGCTGTCGCCTGCTGTTTCCAGTGCCATCTGTTCATTCTCTGAATAATGAGCATGAAGGTTCGATGGCTTCGGCTCACAGGCAGCAAGCAAAGCCGCATCATCTCCATCAAAGGCATAGGAGTGGATCTCAAGTTCCGGGTGAACAAGGGCAAAGAGTAAGGAGAACTGTCCATGGCCAGCATCTATCACAGATACGATATTAGACGAGGGATTCGTGGGCTGATAACCATCAATCCACTGGCTGAAGTCATCATACCGCTTCAGCAACTGCTTTGTCTCGCGCTCTATACCATAACCCTTATAGGTATATTTACCTATTATATAATGATGGAAATAATGGGTTGTCTCTATATCCTGCTTGAGTTGATCAAAGTGAGTCTTATACATCTGACGGAAGGAACGGGCTACAGCCAGGTTCGTATCTCCAAAGGATGCCAGTTGTCCAACTGGGATTCGCTCCCCTATCTCGACATCCACACGTCCACGGGTAGCGAACCCACTGCTCTTTGGCATCACATGACTGGTTCCGTGTATATACATAGGTAGGATGTCTGCCCCTATTTCCTGAGCGAGATAGAAAGCACCCTGATGGAATCGCGTTATCTCTTCCTCGTTTCTTTGACCTTCAGGGAATACCACAACACTATAGCCATCGGCTACAGCCTTGGCAATATCGTCTTTCAAGGATTCCAAGGGTTCGTTGGCATTGAAGAAGCGCGAGAACTTGAACATCCAATGTACGATGGGGTTCTTCCACACCTTACCACCGACCATCACGAGAATATGTGGATTCAATGCCAACAGATATACTGGGTCAAGGATCGACTGATGGTTGCAGACGATAATACTACCACGACTGAAATTCTCTCCATGTTCGTTGCGGACGAAATTGCTGACGCCCCAGATATGATTGATGTCTGCACGCATCGACTTGCAGATAACACGGTGGAACCATGACTCACGGCTACTCTTGTTCCCAGGGATCAGGCGGATGATGATACCAAACAGACAACCATAGCACAACTCAAAGAGATAGACGCATGAACAATAGGTGGTACGCACAAACTGGCCAATGGTGACAGGAACCCTACGTACCTCATTCTCATTCTTAACCAACCACCCAAACACTAAGGGCGGTACGATCCATGCCATCAGAACGACCGTGAACATACCTACAATCGTCACCTCTGCCAGTGAGTGAAGAGCAGGATGCTTGGCCACGATGAGCGATCCCATGCCGATGAACATGATCAGGGCCGAGATCACAATACTGTTCTTATAGGAAGGTAAGAGTTTCTTGTGGTAAGCAAACTCATTAATCAGTCCGTCGGTGATAAATATGGTGTAGTCATCGCCCTGTCCGAAGATAAACGTGGCGAGGATGACGTTGACGATATTGAACTGCATACCGAAGAGATACATGATACCCAATATCCAGAGCCAGCCCATCGCCATCGGTAAGAACGCCAGCAAACTGAGTTCCAGTCTGCCAAACGAGAGCCAAAGGAAGATAAACACAATGAATCCGCAGGCAAACCCGATATAGTTGAAATCATCGGAAAGCGAATCGGCAATGGCACTGTTCATGCCCACGAAGTCGAAAGCATAGCCATCCGTTCCTAAACTTTCATTCAAAGCAGTCTCCACCTGGTCCATATCCTCGCTGCTCACATCGATCACATCGACCACGGAGCGGACGCCTGTACTAGTACTGAACGAATTGTCGAGCAGGACAGACTGGATGGGCTCAAAATATTCAAACGGCTGAGGGCTATAAGAACGGTTGATGATCTCTTCAAAACCGTCGAATGCATCCGTACTGAAATCATACTGGGGAGCCTTCTGCTTTAATTCTGCTAAAACCTTCTCACGATGCTGCTCCCAGAAGGTGTTCCACTTGTTGATTCGTTGTTGCTGTTCTTCCTCCGAACAGATGAACGTGGTCACATCAGAACATGTCTTCAAGATGCCAGCGGCTTTCAGGCTATCCAACAACGGGGCGATACGGGATCTCTGACTCAGAGCCTGATCCCATGTCTCACCTTCTGTCACCACATAGACATTCGAGGTGTCGCTGATACCTGCCGAGGCCTTCATATCATCCAACAAGGCCTGCTGATCCTTGGTCATGTAGTTGATGTGGTGCATGTTCGTATCGAAAGAGGTTCCCAGACTGAAGTAGCCAAAAACGACAGTCAATATCAATAATACCCACAGCAACCAACGGTGACGGTCTGGCGACATGGAAGAGATCTTGCCAAAGGACAGATGTTCCTCCTCAGCCTGAACCCTGGACTTCACCAGGTGAGGCAGGAAGACCAGCACGAAGAGGATGGTACCTATCAGCATGAAGGCTGCGAAGAAACCAAGGTCACGCAAGGCGGGAGCATCAAGGGGCATCAAACTGGCGAAGGCACCAACGGTGGTGATATTACCTATCAACAACGGTGAGACCATCTCCTTCAATACCTCGCGCACCGTACCGCCATGGTCGGTATGCAAGACGAAATGAAGCGGATAGTTGACGGCAATACCGATGATGATAGAACCTATACCCAAGACGATCAGTGATACATCGCTCCTCATCACGGCGATGAAGCCCATGGCAAAGAGCCATCCGAAGATGATGGCCACACCTATCAGCAGCAGGTGCTTGACCTTGCGGAAGGAGAACACCAGCAAGAGGATGATGAGTGTGACGGAGATGGAGATCGCCCAATAACTGTCGTTCTTGATCTGGGTGGCATTTCCTACAGCAATGATGGGCGCACCAGTGACGGCCACCTCGACATCGGGCATGGCCTGCATCGTCTGCTGAACCACACTGTCAACCTCGTCAGCAAGCATGCTGTTGTTAGCCGACTCCATGGCCCCAAACGGTGAGTCCATGATCACAATGGCAAACTTCTTCCCTTCCGAGAAGATATAGCCATTGTCGATCTCAACAGGCATGGACGACTGACGGGACTGCAACCTACTGATGATCGGCGAGAAGAGTCCTAACGGGTCGTTGCTGATGTTCGACGTAAAAAAGCCCGTTGCGGGCATCATGATGCTTTGTACGTCGTTGGCCAACTGGTCTTCGACATATCCTGGCGTAGAAAGCAGACGTTCCATGCGCACATAGTCGGAATCACGCAGCATCAGCGGCATATTCTCATAGACGAAACTGGTGATACCCATCACCTTCTCGAAATCAACCTGTGAGGTCACATCTGTAATATGTCCCCGCTCAACTATCGGTTGCAGACCCTGGGCAAAGGAATCGACAGCCTCAGTCAGACGGTCGGAGTTCTCCGTATCACCATCTTTATGCTTGAGCATGGCGAAGACGCGCTGACCACCCGAGATATCCTGATACAAGGTAATGGCCTTCTGCTCATTGCCACTGACAGGGAGGAAGTCGTAGATATTCTCGTTATATCTCAGCGAGGCCATCATGGCCAGCAGGATGGCAATGCAGGCAAACATCAGACCCATGCACAGCCTACGCCTCTTCTGAAGATAATCATATATGTTTAAGAAAAACCTTACCATCATCTTTTCTATTTAACCAGTTCCTTCATCCAAGCCAGAAAGCGCTCCTTCCATTGGATTGCCTCCTGAGTAGTTTTCCCGGCTGTGGCCCCAAAGCCATGTCCCCCAGTCTGGTAATGTTCATAATGGTGGGGAACCTGATGGACGGTCAGGGCCGAATCCAACAACTCAGCATTATGATAGTGGACGATCGGATCGTCATTGCAGTTCATCAGAAAGACAGGCGGACAGTTGGAGGGCACATGATTCTCCAACGACAAAGAATCCTTCAAAGTCTGTGAAGAGGTTTCGCCCAACAATCCCCGACGCGATCGCTTATGGGTACAAGGATGAGTCATCGACACGACAGGGTACATCGGTGCTACGAAAAACGGGCTGGACGGTGTACCAGCCAACTGTTCTGCCGCATGCATCACCAGATGACCACCAGCAGAGAATCCCATACATCCGATACGGTCTTCTCTGATACCATATTCATGAGCATGGCTCCTGACACTGTCGAGGACTGCACACAGATCATTAAAGCCAGCAGGGAAACTACGTCCTTTCGTACGGACATGGAAGGCAAAGGCCCCCCACCCTCCATGACTATATTCCAACACAAAGGCAGCAATACCATTTTGGCAAAGCCATTCTGCAACACCTTTTCCTTCCGTCGCTGTATCAAGCCAGAAATAACTGCCACCAGGACAGACAATGACGCCTGTTCCTGTCGGATTCTCCTGTGGAATATAGGGTGTCAACTTATAGGCCTGGACGTCCACGGCCATCAGAAGAACAAGAAGAATCGTATGAAATCTTGACATCATTTAATATATCGTTCTACTGCTTTTAACAAATCAAGGAAGAACGACCGCTCTGCATCGCTAATCTTTTCAAGCATATCGGCAAGGTCATCGTAGGTGTAACTCTCACCAGCACGACGCTTGAATACCTTGGAGGCCTTATAACCAAAGTCACGCCACATGTCGCCAATCTCAGTGATGCGAAGGGAATAGTCGTTCAGTTCAGCAATACCCGTCCGTTCGGAGGCCTCCTGCAAGAAGGCACCATAGACGAAGCGGAAGCCAGCACCACCCGTACCGATCTCCTCCAGCATACGGATTACCTGAACAAGGTAAAGGCGTGCACGACGTTTGCCCAGTTTCTTCTCCCATGTCCGCATTTTCCGCGACAAGTACTGAATGCCATTGGCTCCCACATAAGGGAACCACTTCGGCTGCGACGTCATGTTCTTACAGGTATCCTTGATAGACTTGAGTACCAGCGGTCTGAGGAATTCCACATCGGGTTTGTCTGTCCGCATACGCTCTGGCAGATCCTCGGGGATAGACTTAATCCAGTACATCTGTCCCATGAGGGGATAGGCGCCCTTGGCAAAACGGACCTTGATCAGGTCGTCGCGGGTAATCGTTACCTTCTCTGTGGCATTGGAGTCAAGTACACGGTAGTCGCCGCTCTCCTCATCCTTGCCGATAATACAGATATTGTGACCATTGAAACGGAAGCGATTCTCGGGAGGATAGTAAGGCAGTTCATAGATACCTACCACACAGCCCACAGGTATGCGTTCTTCCATAATCAACTGGTCGAGTTTGCGCATGGATTTCTCCTTACTGAGGAATCGCTGTGAGGCCGACTTGATGCCTAAGAGTCGTGTGATGCGCTTGAACAGTACACCTGGAATCGTGCGGAAGGCCGTCACAGGCATGCCATTCATCTTGACAAACGTCAGGTGAGCGAAGAAAAGACCACTGGCCAGCCCGAACACCATCGGTTCCGACAGGTTGATACCATAGAAACGGAGCAGAGACGAGATAGTGCCGTTCTCACAATGGGCGGCATGCCTGTGGTTGATTTTCAACTCATATCCCTTAAACTCCGTCGGTACCAGCAATTCCATCTTGTCGCGCTCTTCCTGGTCGTCAAGTGTTTCCAGGAATATATCCAAGGCTTCTGTCTTTGGTTCCCAGCCGTCACTCCTGACAGGCTCGTAATGTCCTTTGTCATCAAGTGCATAAGTCAGGTCGCGGATGACACTTCCCTTGTAATATTTCAAATCCTGAGGAACGTCTTCTTTCTTCATAAATGCTTATATGATTGTTTGATTATTCGCCTTGCATGTAGCTCTTCACCGTACGATCGAGATCAACGAACAAGTCACGCTCTTTCTCACCGATGATCTGCAAGAGATCACCTAAGTCGTTATAGGTATATTGATCCTTTTCGCGCTTTTTAATGATACGCGATGCCTTATAGGCAAAGTCACGCCACAGGTCGCCAATCTCAGTGATGCGACGGCAGTAGTCGTTCAGTTCGTTGATGCCCGTCACATCGGCGGCCTCCTGGAGGAAGGCACCATACATGAAACGGAAGCCAGCCCCGCCCGTACCTATCTCTTCCAGCATACGGACGACCTGTGCCAGATTGAGCAATGCCTTACGCTTGCCCATCATCGTCTCCCAATTTCTGATACGCTCCGACAAGTAGAGAATGCCATTGGCTCCCACATACTTAATGAACTTGGGCTGTGACGTCATAAACCAGCAGGTCTTATGGATTGACTTCAGGATGAGCGGTTTGAGATCGGGCAGTTGTTCGGGTACAGACTCAATCCAGTACATCTGTCCCATAAGGGGATAGACACCACCCGCAGGGAATCGCACCACGGCAAGATCATCACGACTGATCGTCTCCTTTTGGGTAACGTTTGAATCCAATACACAATAATCATTTGTCTCTTCATCCTTACCGATGACACAGATATTATGACCATTGAAACGGAAACGGTATTCTGCAGGAACGTAAGGTAAGTCATACATACCCACCACACAGCCTACAGGGGTCTTCTTTTCCAACAAGAGATGGTCTAATGCCTGCATCGCCTTTTCCGGACTGAAAAAGCGGCGTGTCTTCGTCTTGATACCAAGTAACTTTGTAATCCGTTTGAACAGGACACCCGGGAAGGTACGGAACGACGTGACAGGCAACCCACCCATCTTGATGAATGTGATGTGGGTAAAGAACAGTCCACTTGCCAGACCGAAAATCATCGGTTCCGACAAATCGATTCCATGATAGCGGAGCAGCGAGGAGATGGTGCCATTCTCACAATGAGCAGCAGGACGATGCTCTAATGCCAGTTCAAACCCTTTAAAATCTGCCTGGGTCTGCAACTTCATCCGACTGCGTTCATCCTTATCGACATCTTCTTCCAAAGCCAGTTCCAAGGCTTCTGTCTTAGGAGCCCATCCGTCGCTCAACACAGCCTGATACTTGCCCTCGTCATCGACGGCGTAGTTGACGTCACGTACATGAGTCCCCTCATAGTATTTCAGATCCTGTGGAACGTCTTTTACTTTCACAATACTATTATATTATAATATGAGTATCTTAGCACACGGTCAGCATACAATAACAATATGAGAATCGCGCACTCTCAGGAATCATCAACAGAATCTTCTGGCCTTTCTTCAGTTTTCCAGAATACATCAGTTCCTCTATCATGGCAAATGCCGAGGCAGAGCCGATATTTCCCACATGCGGGAGATTTAAGAACCATTTCTCCTCAGGAATGGGGAATCCCCTCTCCTTCGTCTCCTCCATGATCTTATCCTTGAAGAACATGGAAGAAAGGTGTGGCAGGAACCAGTCAATATCATCGGGAGTGAAATGGTATTTCTCTGCCAGTTGTAAGAGGAAGGTGACACCTAATGGAACGACATTCTCTCCGAGCATACGGGTATCCTGTTTCAGCATGAAGAGCGACTCCGTGAGCCATTCCTCTCCAGGAAAATCAGCCCAGCCCTTCAGTTTGCCGTCAGCACCCTTCTCTCCACCACAATACATACAGGTCTCCTTGGTATTGGCAAATGACGTGATGTCAATCCAGTCGATACGGAGGGAGATATCCGACTCATTGGGCGTCCCCTGAAGCAGCACGGCCTGTGCGCCGTCAGACAACATCCAGCGCAGGAACTCCTTCTCAAAGGCCAGCATAGGCTGATTCTCCAACTGGGCCAGTTTCTCCGATTCTTTCTGGAAATAAGAGGCTCTCATCCAGACAGACGTATGTTCCGAGGCTGCTGCAACAGCGTTCTTCGCCAATCCGAGTTTGACGGCCATATAGGTATATTTCAGGGCATCGGCACCAGTACAGCAAGAACCGGCAAACGAGACAACCTCGGTATTCTTGCTACCACCGAGTTCACCATGTACCATGACACCGTGTGACGGCAGGATCTGCTCTGGCGAAGAGGTGCCACATGCCAGCACGTCTATATCGTCAACCGTCAGGTGGTCGTCCAGAAGTCCACGAACCGCATTGGCACACATCTGCGCATTGGTATGGGTCACATGGCCCTCCTTATCCAAGGCATAATACCTCTGTTTGATGCCATTACGCCTCAGCACAACACTACGCGCCTTCGACGGTTTTCCATCAACCATTCCCAAATAACTCTCCATATCATCATTCGATACGGGGGCGTTTGGAAAGAACTTGGCTGCTTTTGTTATAAATACTTCCATAATTATATTTTATTAGTTATATACTTAGAGGTTACAATCTATATCTTTATGATACCCAACGCGATGCAATGGATAAGTCAAGTAAAAGACCAGTTGCGCGAAGGGCGAAATCAAGAACAGGACAAAAAGGAGATAATAATAGAAAAGGTTGGTCCGGAAACGCCTTCTCACATCACCCTGTTCCCCTTTTCTTCGGATGAATTTAGCCCAGAAGCCAAACATCCGATGACCTGTCTTCTCCATGAACATGATTGATGGCTTATACAGGATGGCTCCTGCTAATAACAGATCACTTTGCAAATGAGACAAGTCTTTGTTCTTCCATGAGGCCTCAATGATCTGACCGAATCTGGAAGCGTCGGATATGTCTTGATGAGAGACTCCGGCATCCGGCAAGAAACCTGTACCGGCTTTCTTTCCATACATCAACCAACGTATAATCGTTAAAACACTTACAAGATTGGGGGCCTTGTCCTGCAAGATGATCTGTCCTACCAAGTTCGCCTCGGCGTCCTTCAGGTATGCTTTTACCTTCCGACTCGTCATCAGCCACATGTTACGACAGGCATTCACAAACACGACATCCTTTCCTTTCAAATAATCCCTGACCTGCTGGTCAATGAAAAACGACTGAAGAGGAAGCGAAGGAGAAAGGAACCATGATTGTCCAACCACCATGACCAAGTCAGCATCTTCAACATCAGAGTAATCTATGGGTTGTATTCCAGAAGGCGGCATACCAAGACGCGTTTCCGGGAAGACGTCAAAAAACGCGTCTTTGTCCCATGGGAAAGGATAAGCCTGCTGAGGGATGATCTCCTTGAAGGCCACATCTCCCTGCATCCCACTACAAAGACTCTTCGCAACATCAAGTGCCTGTCCGCTCTGTGTATAATAGAATACTGCCGTTTTCATTTGAATCAGACTTTCTTTAGTTGGGAGAAGATCACATCTCGCGACAGGACTTCAGAGCATGTAATCAGACTTCCAGCCAAGACACCTAACATACCGTGGCATGTGATGCTCTGGCCTGTCAGTAGCAGATTGGGGATTTTTGTCTTACTGGTAATACCAACCTGTCCAAGATCATTCACATCTTTGGCAATGCCATACATGGCGCCATCAGGAACGTCTGTATAATCCAGATAGGTTAAAGGAGTCGATGTATAATAATGCTCTATCTGATGACTGATACCAGGTATTTCCTGTTCCAAGGCAGCAATAACGGTCTCAGCCTTCCTTCTCTTTAATGCTTTATAATCCTCCCCCCGATGTCCGATATGAGTACCATACCACTGCTGCATCTCATCAAATCTCATATAGGTGAGTATTTCACCTGCTTCAGCGTATACCGGGTTCTTCTCATGACAGAAATGCATATACAGAAGGCATTTAGGCCAGGAACGCTCGTCATAGTCTTCACATCCCCATGTAGAATCTGAACGGTAATAATAGATATTGCTGTTCAGATACTTCACTGTATTCTTCTTGAATTTCAGATACACCGTAAATGCCGAGATGGTGTTTCTCGTATTCTCCACACGTCGTCTGTATGCAGGTCGGATGAGATGACTGTCTATGAGTGGCATGGTACGTGCAGGATGGATGGCGCTGATGACCAGATCAGCAGGAAATCGTTCGCCGTCAGTTGTGATGACGGCAGTAGCACGCGACTCATCACATTCAATCTTGTCAACCTTATGTCGTACCAATACCTGACCGCCATTTCTCTGAATCGATTTCTGAAGAGACTCTGCCACCTGACTACTGCCTCCCACGATGCGGAATGCACTCTGATTATAGAAATCAAAAATCAGGGCATGTGTAAAGAACGGCGTACGGTCTTTTTCTCCGGCATAAAGAGGTTGTATCCCTGCAAGGACCTGTCGTAACAAAGGATCACTGATGACACTGTCAATCACTTTGTTGATACTGACGATCTGATAATCAGCATTGACATTCAAATCCACATGAGTATTCAGGGAGTGCATGGCTGCTGCCGATGTCACCGTCTGAATCAGGTCATAGTATTTGGCCAACTCGTCCCTGCTTTTAGGGAACTGGTCCGCAAGGGTATTGATAAAGTTCTCCTTCCCATTGGCAAACCTGAAATGGTCGCCTTGGAATGAGATCACATCATATCCGTCAGGATCGAGTCTTTCCAAAGGAATGTCAGATCCGATATCCAGATAATGCCATATCGTATTGAGTGTCTGCCCTGGGTCAGCACTTCCGATATAATGCATGCCCGTCTCAAAAATGGTATCTCCCCGTCGGAAACATTGGAGGCAACCTCCAATCTGGGTTCCTTGCTCCAGAATGGTGACATCATAGCCATTCTTAGCAAGGATACAACCACAGGACAATCCTCCTAACCCACTACCTATGATGACGCACTTCTTCATTCTTTTTCAAATAAACGCCATGCAACCTCTTGGTCATTTCCCGATACCCGCACGTCTCTTGTGGATCGTCACGGTGAATCCTTTTCATAACTTCTACCGACATATGGCCGGGATGAAGATGAAACGACTCCTTGGGCAGCACCTTCCCAAAACCGTCTATAAAAACTGGTACGATATCCAGGTTGAGGTTTTCTGCCAAATAGAATGCCCCACGATGAAAACGCATGATCTGACAATCCGGGGAACGTGTACCTTCTGGGAATACCACCACAGAGTAACCTTCCTTGACCTTCCCCTTGATGTCTTCCACCATCTGATCGGTATCAGTAATCGGGAAATAGTCCGCATATCGGATGACAATACCATAGAACGGATTATGCCATACCCACTTTTTTGTCAAAATGATCAGATTTGGGGTCAGCATCATGATTCCCATCAGGTCCAGATGTGACTGATGGTTGCTGATGATAACAGCCGGTTTCTCAAAGGTCTCATTCTGAGGGTTGCTATAGGAGAATGTCGTACCAGGCACATGATTGATCACATAACGCGATTTACGCTGAAGGATGGCGTGATACTTTCTTTTATGCGCCTCAGTAGCCCCTCCCAAGGTAATCAGGAAAAAGCCCCGCACAGTCATATCAATGGCAAATCCTATGAAGTAGCAGAAAGAGAAAACCGTATAGGCCGTCTGTCGGATAATATACAATGATCTTTTCATCTAAAGCGTCTTTTTATACTACGTAACAAACGTCTGGGGTATCCATATACAAGTGCTGCCACACACAGGATGGTATTGAGAATGCTGATGCGCACGAAATCATAGACTGGACGGAAATGGCTGACCCTTTCCTCTACTGGTGGGTAATACACTTTCACAGGCACAGAACAGATCTGGACACCAGCCCATGCAGCAAAGACCAACAACTCCAGTTCTGCCTCATAACGAGAAGTGATCAGACTTAGGCCTCGTAGCGAAGACAATGTATAAAGCCTGTAACCACTCTGAGTATCAGAGAGGTTGACACCCGTTTGTAAACGGAACCAGAAATTGGAGAACTGATTGGCAAAGGTGTTCTGCCGAGGCATGTTCTTTTCCGTCAGATTACGGCAACCTACGATGATGGCCTGAGGACATCTTTCCATTTTTTCTATCAACTGGGGAATATCGTCAGCAAAATGCTGACCATCGGCATCTATCGTGATGGCATGGGTATATCCCAGTTCCTTAGCCTTTTTAAAGCCCGCCACCAGCGCATGCCCCTTTCCCCTATTCGGCTGATAGGAAACAATATGTATGCTCTGGGATAAAGAATGGAGGACATCAAGCGTCCCGTCTGTGCATCCATCATCAACGACAATCAGTTGATCGCAATACGACATCACGTCCTGTACCACCTGACCGATGGTCTGGACATTATTATACGTCGGGATGATCACACACAACCTTCTATCCTTCGAGCCTACAGACATCAATCAGACACTTTATAAATCAACGACATCTTGACAAACTGATTCTCGTTGTCTTCAATAGTCACACTCGTCTTCAACAGGTCATCCTCAAAAACCACCTTATTGAATACGTATGTTGGTTCGTCCTCAGGAACAACAGTCTTTCTGAATTTGATATTGACAGCCTCACTTAACTGGAACTTCTTGTCGTATTTCCGTTCAAGAATCTCCGTTGCCATCTGTACAAGACAGACACCTGGGGTTACAGGGTTTCCCGGGAAGTGAACTTTATAAAGACCATGCTGAGGATTCATCTTTACTTTACAATTGTATGTACCGTCACAAGATGTCTCGTCAACAATACTATAAAAATCATTCAGTAATTTCATTTTCAGCCTTTATTGGAGTAAATAGATAGTTAATGTTATATCTTTCATCACAGACATTGATATCGCCATTAGGCATGACGTCAAGTCGTCTCTTCTTCTTCACAACATTTTCGCCGCGACCGATATTGGACAAGATGAAAGAAAAGTCTCCCCTTAACACCTTTCTGATATACCATTTGTTAAGAGGACCAAACACATTGAGAATATGAGCCTTGCCGTTGTCATAAGTGAAATCGAACACCTTTACACCAAATTCATTGATGACAGTTCCCACAATATGAGCATCTGCTTCCATATTCATGATGCAAATCGCCGTCACCTCATGTCCTCTCACCTGCATCAACAAATTGTACTCCTTACTGACCACCGAATCATTCGCGACCTGCACTGCATGAACAGGATTCAGGCATGTCAGCAGCAGAATACTAATCGACAGCAAACATCTTCTCATTAATGGCAACATTGGCTTTAAGATTATTCAAGTTTACAAGTGTTTCATCACCTGTTTTCTCAATCATCCTGACGCTACTGACCATGGTGAGCGAGGAATTGAAATAGATCTCTATGACATTGTAGATCTGCTTCACCTCCTTTTTCTTCGGATAGAGTTTCGCAAAATAGCCCTTGTCGGATTGATATACTTCAACAGTAAAGTCGGAGGCACTCTTCAGACCACCACCTGTAACAGTATTGAGGATGATGTTGGTAATCTGACGGAAGATCTTATTGCCCTGGACATTGATGTCCTGAGTGGATTTGGTAGATTTGATGCGCACCTTATCACCATTCATGATAAATGTATAATCATAAGGTGAGGTGTATTGCCACCGCAGTTTGTCTGCTTGTTTGAAATACATCACACCATTGGACTTCATCTCCTTTTTCAACAGTTTCATACTCTTGGTCTGAGTAAAGTCGCACTGCATACTCTTCATGGCCGAAGCCGCCTTGTCGATCTTCTCAACCAGTTGTTTCTGCTGCTCGGCAGTCAGTTTCGTCTGTCCACTTACATGAAGTGATAAGACAACAACTAAAACTATAAAAAACAATCGTTTCATTTCATTTTGCTATTAAAATACAACCAGACATGATTAGGAACACACCAATCCATCTGGTCATAGGTATCTGTTCGTGAAAGAAGATGATGGCAGCGAACATGCCCATCACATAACTGAGACTGACCATCGGATAAGCCATACTGAATGGGAAATGCTTGATGATATACATCCACAGGATGGAACCTGCCCCATAGCACAAACCACAGCAGATGAATTGCCAGTTCGTAAACAGTCTCAGGAAATACTGCCATGTCATTGAGAAATCCCCAGCCTTCGTCAGACCGTATTTCATCAGCACCTGTCCGCCTGTGAGCAGCATGCACTGAAAGATTGAAATAGGCAGCAGTTTCAGTATCATATCTTTTTCAATAGAATAAGCGAGAACTCCTTCCCCTTCATGTGATTCAACAGGAGGATAGTCTTTGGCTGGTCACAGCGCGCCTGAGTTTGATCATCATAGAGGAATGACGGCACGACACCTTTCTTCAGACAATGGGCAGCAGCATAGACACCCAACGCAGAAACTGTGTAGTTCTCTCCAAAGAGATGTTTATAGTGCAAGAGCGGCATATTCTGGAAGAAAGATTCAATTATCTCCCGATAAGTCTGGTCATTAGCAGGATTCCCACTGACACCTGTCATCACGGCACTGATGTCATCCATGGTCATCCCTGCCTCGTCCAGCATCTTATTCAGAATATCTTTCAACTGATCCACTGAGGACAACTGACAGACGTTGATGCCTGCCAGTTCACAGAGGTTCTCTGGGTTTTCAGCACAATTGAGCATCATGGACATCGCCACCTCTCCACAGGGATCCATACCTTCCAGTCCTACATACCCCGCCTTCTGAAGCAGACTGAAATATAATTCACTCATTTCATCTTGTCCGCCTACCAGGGCTGTACGTATTTTACCTAACTGCATCTGCATCCAGGCATCCAACAATGTCAGATCAAAACTGAGATCACCATGTGAGTAGGTCGTATTATAGCCATGGGTCTTGGTGTATATCCCAAGTGTAGCCCCTACTGTATTGTGGGTTGACTGCATGAAATAGGTGGGACTGAGTGCCTCCTCGCCGTTCTCAACCATGGCCTCCAAGAATTTCTCTGTATAATCAAGACTACCAATACTGGTTCCTGTGATAATCGCATCAGGGTGCTCTATACCTGTTTCTTCCAGGACCTTGAGTGCAGTAACGAGGGCACGCTTCATCAAATTACCCATTCTCCGGACCTCGCCAGGTGACATATAATCACGGAATGAAGGATTGATCGCTTTTACCAAAAGATCCTGGTTGCGGATGGGGTCTTCCATCCATTGCTCAGACAACGGCTGTTGGATGGATATTTGTTCAGCTGCTTGTATGAATACTTGTTGTCGTTTCATATCATGCATCAATTTTAGACAGAATCAGAGACGAATCATTGCCACCGAATCCAAAAGCATTACTCAAGACATGTTTAATCTCCGTCTGTGGATGAGGATCCATCACAGGGATGATACCGTTCTCCATAGGCGTTTGCCAATTAATATTCACGGGCAAGAACTGGTTCTGGATAGCCAATATACAGAAGACAGCCTCAATACTGCCTGAAGCACTGGTAGTATGGCCTGTGAACGACTTGGTAGATGATATGGAGGGCAGTTGGTCACCAAACACACGACGGATGGCATAGCTTTCACTCTCGTCGTTATTGGGCGTGCCAGTACCATGCGCATTGATATACTGAATATCCGATGGCTGTAGTCCTGCCAAGGCCAGTGCCTCCTGCATGGCTAAAAAGGCTCCTTCGCCCTCTGGTGACGAGGCTGTCTGGTGGAAAGCGTCACAGGCATTACCATAACCACTCAACTGACACAAAGGTTGTACACCACGCTTCTTGACAGATGCAGCAGTCTCCAGGATCAGATAACCTGCACCTTCACCCAGGTTCAGACCAGCGCGATCCCTGTCGAAAGGCCTGCATGGCTGATGATCCAATATCATCAACGTATTGAATCCGTTCAGGTGGAACATGGTCAGGCACTCTGCACCACCAACAACCACCATCTCTGCCAGGCCACAATGCAACATGTTGGCACCTGTAATAAGAGCATTCGTCGCGGAAGAGCAGGCTGTAGAAACCGTTGACAAAGATGCGAACGTGCCGAAATAGTCGGCAATCATCTCCGTACAGTCTGCGCAGTTGTGTGTGGATATGAGAGCGTGAGCATGAACACTGTCGCACTCCTTCTCTTTGGCATAAAACAACTCTCGCCGATCCATGCCGCCTACAGTTGTGGCCGAGATGAAGGGGACCTCATTCAACTTGTCACCTGCAAGACCAGCCTGTTCCAGGGCTTCACGCAGGGCAAGCCTGCCCATCAGTGCAGTACGTGTCAGAAAAGGATTATGAGATACACCCAACATCTGCATCATCTCCTCATTGCTGAGTTGAACCTCACCTACAGGAAGATCCTGATGAATAGATGGGAGATATTTCATCTGGCGGATACCAGACTCTTCTTTCCTGAGGGAAGCCAGTGTCTCAGACTTACCGATGCCGATAGCCGACACAACTCCTGCACCTGTTATGAATATCGATTCCATTATTCTTTATACCTCTTTATTATTTACGCCCCACCGTTTCATCCATTCCGTATAGAATGCCGGCATGTCCCATACCAGTTGATAATCGCGATCCATAAAGACTTGCACTGTCCGGCCCGTGGCCATCACACTACCGTCTTCAGGATGACGGATCTCATAGTCGAATATGATCTTGGCAGCCTCCGTCGGACAATAACTGATGGTTATCTCAGGCTGCATCCCATATCTCAGCGGTTGTTTATATTGAATAGACATGTCAACGATAGGTGCAAAGAAACCATTATCCACGATCAGGTTGTAGTCCAGACCGTACATCTGTCCAAAATACTCCCGGGCATCTTCAAGATACTTCGCATATGCACCATGCCAAACCACCCTCATGGCATCTACCTCGCTGAACCTGATCTTAAATTGGAAAGTCGATTTCAGGGATGTACCTGACATGGTTTGGGAATTATTCATGATCTGCGGCTTTGATGTCTGTCAGTGCAATCTTCATACTGGCAGAGGCAATGACCTCATCCCCGACCTTCGTCGTGACATTGGCTAAAGTCAGGTTAAACACCTCCTCCACGATCTCAATATAAGTATGCAAGGTCTCATGGCAGCGAGGCTGTCGGATGATGGTGCAATTGCGGATGTTACCGATAAAGCCTATTTTGATGGAATCTTTCTGTTCCCTATTGATACAACCCATTCTGGCAGCACACGACTGGGTCATGTTCTCCATGATACCTGCTGGCGCTAACAACATGTCATCAAGGAAAATGTTGTCCTCACGCACAACCAGTTCCGTGACCGCCTCAGCCTCTTCACATGTCAGCACCCTATCCACCATGACAAAGGGAGGGCGTTGGGGGATGAGACTGGTAATGGGAATGTCTTTCAATGCCATGACGAAACTTAGCCGACTTTAGATTCTATATAGTCATAGAATTGGGAAAGCGTCTTCACATCGGTCATCTCCTGGGGCTTGATCTTAAAGCCGAAGTTCTTGTCCACGATGACGACGATATCCACGTAATCAAGGCTGTCAATACCCATGTCCTCCTTCAGTTTAGCCTCAGGGAAGATGTTTTCCTCTTCAATTTCCAAGTCCTCAATCAGGAAATTCTTTACCTTTTCTTCAATTTCAACTCTTGTCATTTCTTTTATTTTTGATTGTTACTGTTTTGACATGCGATTAATCTACCCAGATATCTGAATAGTTGAACCATTGCAGGGGATAAGCATCAAGCAGTCTCTCTATTTCAGCCGTATATGCATCGGCTAATTGCTGTCTCTGTTCCCCTCTGGGCAATGATTTATCGTAATATAATGGTGTCATATAAGCCGTATATGAGCCGTCTTTCTCCTTCATCGCACTCACCATCAGGACATCCAGTTCCCTTGTCGTTGCCAGTGACAGGGGACCCTTGGCCAGATTGACCTGATGACCGTGGATCGTTGATATCACCACTTTATGCTTATTCATGACTCTATCCACGAAGGCGCTGACAGCCTCACCGTTATCCAGGGCTTCTACGATTTCCTCACTGTGAGAGGTCTCTATGCCAACGGGGATCATCTTCATATTCATATCCCCGAAAGAAGCCTGACGGTAACTCATCAACGATTGCTTCTCCCCTCCAAAGACAAGAATATTACAGGGTTTGGTAAGATGGAAGGAATAGCCTACGATCTCACTGCAGCCGATATGTGCATTCAACATCAGCATCGGCTCCGGCCTCGACATCATCTCCTTCAGGATATCGTCTCCGTGGTAAGTGATCTGGAGTTTCCTGCCAGCATACATCGCAAACTTGTCAATGACCGTCTGACCGAAGATACAGTGGTTCTGGTATGTCGCCTTCAAGGACTTCCAGCGACCATATCCTCTCTTCTGACGGAAATACCGATAGGCAATCTTAGCGCCTGGGCTTAAGACCAATGTCACGGGAATGACACAGACTGACATGAAACAGTACATGACTTTGATATTCACATGTTTCAGCAGACTGATCAGCATACTGAACATCCTGGCATTGCCGTATGTCGTTCCCTCTTTCCTTTTCGCGCCTAAGCCCATTTCCTACACTCGTTTAATACTTCTTAATCACCAATGCAGAGTTCGTACCTCCAAAGCCGAAAGAGTTACTGAGAACACAATTGATCTCCGTATCAACCGTCTTTGCAGCAATATTCAGTGGCTCAGAATACTCATCCGGCTCCTCAAAATTGATATTCGGAGCAACAAAGTTGTTTCGCATCATCAAGGTGGAATAGACAATCTCACTGGCACCTGCCATCCAACACTCATGACCCGTCATGGACTTGGTGCTGGAAATGAGCGCTCGTTCTCCATTGAAGAGACGGTTCAAAGCCTTCGCCTCATACATATCACCCTGTGGTGTTGAAGTGGCATGGGCATTGATATAGTCTATGTCATCGGCTTTGACACCAGCATCCTCCATGGCACGAGAGATGGCAATCACACACCCCTCATCACTGGGCTGGCTGATGCCACCGCCATTACTTGAGAAGCCATAGCCACAAACTTCTGCCAAGATGGTCGCACCACGCTTGACAGCATGGTCATATTCCTCCAGTACAAGAGCAGCAGCACCACCACTGGGAACCAAACCATCACGATTCTTGTCGAATGGTCTCGAGGCCTTCGTGGGGTCATCCATCCTGATGGAGAAGGTATTCAGGGCATCGAATGAAGACATCGCATAGATGTTCACTTCCTGAGCACCTCCGCACAGCACCATGTCTTGCAGACCCTGTCTGATGAGCATATATGCCAGACCGATGGAATGAGAGCCGCTTGCACAGGCTGAACTCACAGTGAAGTTAACCCCACGCAAGTGGAAGATCGTGCTCATGTTCATATTGACTGTCGAATTCAGTTCCTGAAAGACCAGTCCGGAACCTACCAAAGCAGAGTCGTGCTTCTCCTCCATAATCTGGTTAGTGCTGACAACGGCCTTGGCAGAAGAATCATTTCCAAAGATCGCGCCCACCTCATGGCTCTGCAAGTAGTTATCATCGATTTGGGCCATCTCAAATGCTTCCCTACTGGCCATATAGGCATATTCAGCCTCCTCCGACAGTCCCATGCGCAGTCTGCGATCCAAGAGGGATTTCAACTGAGGACGCTTGACGAAACCGGTAAGACCAGACCGATAGCCATAGGTCAACCGCTCTTCATCCAGGCCTATTCCGGATCTCCCGTTATAAAGAGAATCCTTGACTTCTTCCAAATTTGTTCCAAGACAGGACCAGATGCCCATACCCGTTATTACTACTCTTCTCATCACTTCTCAACTACCTGATTAATCATTCATATACTTGATCAGAAAGTGTATCACACTTCTCAATAAAAGCCGTCGGTATATAGGCTGTAGAGACCAGTCCCACTTTTGACAAGGAGACAATCACCCTCTGCTGCCCGGAAACCCTGGCGACCCTGCCTTCGACACCACAGAACAGCCCATCTATCACCCGGACCCTGTCACCATCCTTGTAATGGCACTGTGAGGGCTTGACAAATAGGATGTGCTCACTCTTGCTGACCGTTGCCCTGATGAAGTTGATCATTTCAGAATTAGAAACGATCAGAGGGGGATTCAGATTATCACCGTTCAACTCGAAATGGTTATAGTAATAGGACAGATAAGACATGACTGTCGTCCTTTTGACATATTCCTCCGCCTTCTCTGCCGTGGTGTAGGCAAACAACAAATTGGGAATCAGATACTCCAAGACTTTTTTCCGTCTTCCATTCACTAATTTCTGCACGTAATGCTGGGCAGCATACGTATAGGTTCCGTCTTCCACGAGATAGTCTGATGCCTTCTCCACTCTTCCGTAGGAAACACGAAACACAAACCAGTTTTTGTTTGGGTCTGGCACATATTTTACCGACACCCCGTTTTGCGAACTTGTTGCTTCGGGGAGGGCGTCGGAGGCAAGTCCGGCGCTTGGAGGATTGGCCTCGCCTCCGCGAGTTTTTACATTAGACAATGTGCCCATGAATGGATTTTCCCAAATTCGGGTGCAAAAGTACTACTTTTTTATGAAATAAAAGAAGCTAATTGCAAAAAACTTCACATAAAGACAGCCCCCGGCGTAAAGCATTCTTTCGCCGGGGGCTGTCATCGTGTGCGCAAAATTACTTTTTGCGGTTGGCCTGAACGAATTCAGCCATCGAATTGATGGACTTGAAGATCTCCTTACCTGCTGAGGGGTCCTTGATCTTGATGCCGTAGTTCTTCTCCATCATAACGATGAGTTCCAGGGCGTCAATGGAGTCCAGACCGAGACCTGAGCCGAACAAGGGGGCATCGTTCTCAATGTCCTCAGGCTGCACATCCTCCAAGTTTAACACTTCAATAATCTGCTTTTTCAGTTCTAATACTAATTCTTCCATATTACTTGTTGATTTGGTTATTTCTCTATCAGATAAACGGATGCCTCAAAATGATCAGCATCCTCGCAGTCGAGCCAGCCAAAGATGGCACTCTGCGTCGTACCGTCGAGGAAGGAAGCCTCGACCGTGGCACGGATGGTTGCCTCATCATACGCGTCGAGCACATAGAAAGAGGTCTCGCCATAGTAGCCGTTACGAATGGCTATCTCACCCGTCACGATGTTAGGCAGGGTATAGACGAACAGGGCAGGACTGGGGAAATAGTCGTCTGGCCGCTGGATCGTATCCTGATACTTACGGTCGTTGGTCACGGAACTGCTGCGGTTGAACAGGATGACGGCACGGTCTTCAGAGTCCTGATGACGGTCGCCATCTGCCTGCAGGAGCAGTTCGGAGGCAATGAAGCCCAACTTACAGAGTTCATCCATCTTGAAGAACTTCGGATAGTCGTTGATACGGGTGCGATATATCTCCGTCAACAGGGCTGTTCCCTGGGCCGTTGTGGCCAATGGCTCACCATTCAATTCCATGCGCTGCGGTGTAATCTTCACCCATTGCTTGGTCGTCATCGCTCACCTCCTTTCTCAAACAGCATGGCGGCATTACATCCGCCGAAGCCCGACAGAAGTTTCAGGAAAGCCCGTTTGTCCGTCTGTGCGTTCTGGGCTGACACACGGACAGCCTTGGAAACGCCCAGTTCCTCGAATCCACGGGTGCCCAGTATGCAACCATCATCGACGGCCTGCATCGATAGGATCGTCTCCAGTACACCTGCGGCTCCCATCGTATGACCATAATAGCCTTTCAGGGAGTTGACGGGAACGTCCTTCAACCCTGCCCTATTCACGGCCACGGCCTCCATCTCATCGTTGTAGAGCGTGGAGGTGCCATGCACATTGACGAAAGCCAACCGTTCTCCGGGCATATCACCCATAGCAGCGCGGATAGCCCTGTAACTACCCTCCCCCGTTCGCGACGGGTTGGAGATATGATGGGCATCATTACGGACAGCACCACTCACGGCCTGCCACTCGTCAGTCCCTATCTGATCCACCTTGTCATAGATGATCGTCGCAGCGGCCTCGCCGAGGTTCAGTCCCACCCGCTCGATGTCAAACGGACGGCACTCCATGGGCGACAGCGCCATCAGTGACTGGAAGCCACTGATGATGAAATGCGACTGCACATCGGCACCGATGACCACAGCCGTGTCACAGGCACCACTCTCTATCAGTCGCATAGCGATGATCTGCGCACTCAGGCCAGAGATACAGGCATTTGAGACCACTAAGGGCTGGTTTGGATTGCCGAAATAAGCAGATACCATACGGGCAGCAGTACCCAAATGAACCCTGTCTTCCGGGAACGACTCTGCCTGTGCGTCCAACAGTTCGACATTACCTTTCGTCGTGGAGAGCACGAACAGCACCCTGGGCGACGCCGGGTCGATCGTTGTCTGTGCCAGCGCCTGACGGGCCGACTGGATAGCAATAGTTTCAAAACGGGTATAGCCGTCGAGACGTTCCATCTGATCCCAGTCGAACAGCGAGGCCGTGAAGGGATTGGGCAGTCCCATCGCACCTTCATAACGGCGCAGGCGACTCCTACCCTGCCTGACGCTGGCATAGTTGTCTGCCGTCGTCAAGCCTAAGGGCGAATAGATATTATCTGCAATCCTGCGTATCATGTCAATTGATGGCGTCTATATCTGTCTCTGCAATTCTCATCTCTCCTGTCGCGATGATCTCGTCACCGACTTTCACTTCAGCGAAGACCATTGTCAACTGCATCATTTCCTGAGTCACTTCTATGCTGGTAGTCAGCACCTCACCCTGTCGGGCCGGACGTATCACCTGCAAGCGCTTCACACTGCCGATGAACCCCAGTTTCACATGCTCACCATGAACATGTAAATTGATGTATCCCATACGGGCGGCACAGGTCTGCGCGATGTTCTCTACCAGTGCACACGGGTTCAGCACACCATCCTCCTCCAGGAAGATGTTATCCTCCCGCACCGTGAAACAGGTCGTTGTCACCACCTCGTCGTAGTGGGTCAGACGGTCTATCATCACAAACGGCGGTCGCTGTGGCAACAGCGTCAGCACGTCGATATTCTTAACATCACTGTCCTGCATCATGATTCCAAAACTCATAATAGTTAAACCACTGCTCAGGGTATTGCTTCAGGATGGCCTCTATCTCACTGGCGAAATGCTGGGCGAGATTGGCGGCCTGTTCTGTACGGTTGGCAAACTGATGATCGTCAGTCTGTATGCGCCTGATATACACCTGATAGCGGTATGCCGACTCCTTCATCACAAAGGTGGCGATGGTCGGCACTTCCCGTTGCAGGGCCATCATATACGGCCCAAGGGGAAAACGGGCACGACTGCCCATGAAGTCACATTCCACATAGCGCGGCGAACCGAAGATACGGTCACCCGGGATGCTCACAATCTCACCGCTGGCCAGTGCATCATTTATCAGGAAGATATGCGACATGTCCTCACTCATGGGGATCATGTGGATATTGTTCTCCGACAGGACCCTGTTACGGTTCTCCATCACCGCCTTGGCCTCACCCGGGAACACCAGCGCATTATAGCGCTTCTCCGTTGCCTTGAAGGTATAACCAGCCAGTTCGTAGTTACCCACATGACAACTCAGGATGATAAAGCCCGAATCCCCGTGGCACAACTCCAGGTATTTGTCATAGCCTTCAAGTTCAAACTGGAACTCCCTCCCTGCGAACACGGCAAAGCGGTCGAGGATGATCTGTCCGAAGCGGTAGTGGTTCAGATAGACGTAGCGGAACGACTTCCACACACCATAACCCTGACGCTGGCGGAAATAGTGGTACATGGAGATGTACCCCTTGTGGGCAAACAGCATATAGAACGGAATGACGAAGACGGCCATGCCTGCATAGACAAGCCGGAGGTTAATATAGCGAAACGCCCAGATGAGCACTCTGTGCATCCAGGTCATCCCGCCGGTATTACCGCGCCATTCGCCATGTTCCAGCTGTTCAGCCATTCCCTTAAGCTAACTTGCTCTCAATATAATCACAGAACTGGCTGAAGGTCTTCACTCCAACCATTTCCTCTGACTTGATCTTAAAGCCGAATTCTCTCTTGACGATCACTGGGATATCTACGAAGTCGAGACTGTCGATACCCATATCCTCTTTCAGCAAGGCCTCAGGAGCAATCTTCTCTTCGTCGATCTCCAGATCTTCGATAAGGATCTCCCTGACCTTCTCTTCAATTTCCTTTCTTTCCACAATTATCTGGTTTTAGTCTTTAACTTTACATACGATGATGGAGTGGCCTTGTCCGAGGTTGTCGTGGATGGTCTCCACCTCCATACCAGCCTGACGGATGATGCGCACCATGTCGTCAGTGTTATACATCTTGCTGTTGCCATTGGCCAGTGCCGTGAAATACAGGCTGGTCATTGTCAGACAGAAGGCAGCCGGCTCGAAGCGCTGACGATCCCAAAGGGTCTCCATGATATAGACACGACTCTCTGCGTCCATGATCTTAGCGGCACGCTCCAAAATGCTCTGGATCTCGTCCTCCCCGAAGCAGTCAAGGAACTGACTCATCCAGATGGCGTCGTAGTGCTTGTTTGTCGGGAACGGGTTATTGCGGTTCAGCAGGTCGGTGGGATAGGCATCGATGCGGTCTGCACCAGGTTTGCCAGCCGTCTGCTGTTTCATCATCTCCACCTGCTGGGGCAGATCCATGATCGTGACGCACACTTCCTTGTCATAACCGACGCACTGCATGGCCCAACGGCCTGTATTGCCACCCACGTCGAGCAGGGTCTTGGGCTTGTTGCCAAACACCACCTCCAATGCCTGCTGGAAAGAACTGTCGGAATAGAAGTGATCGAAGCCGAACCAACTCTTCTGCACCTGTTCGGGCAGCGAGGAGAGTCCTTCGTAGATCGTGGGCCAGTCACCGAAATGCTTCAGTCCAGCGGGCTTACCCTCCTTCAGGGCCTCCTCCAGATGGAACCAGCCTTCGTAGTTCACGTCGTGGTTGAAGTCAATGTTCACGCGGGTAGCGGGATCGTTGATAAGAAACCAGCCCGTCTTGGCCAACTCAAACCGCTCACTGTCCTTATCGACAATCACGGTTCCGATACAGAGTGAGGCTTCCATCAACACCTTCACGGCATAGACCGACAGCCCTGTCTTCTCTGCCACCTCAGCAATGGTCATACCCTTATCACTGTCGCGGAGCATGTCGAGGATGCCGAACTTCAGCATCAGTCTCGATGCCTGGAAGACAATGGGTCCCCAGGCAATCCACTCCGCCCTTGCCTGTGCCTCACGGGCCGACAAGTGCTCTTTTGTGTAAGCTTTCTCTAATGCAGGAGATAAGTTCATTTTATTGTCTTTTTTTGCTTGATTATCAATTCACACGCATAATTGGCGTGCAAAGGTACACATAATAATTGACTTGCGCAAAAAAAAGACTAAAAAACTGCATTTTCCTCCTCCAAATGGGGCAGGCTGATCATAACCTGAGCCTTCGCCAGAGCCAACGGGGGATCCTGCGCCAAAGAGCAGTCAGCAAGCGCCATTTCCAGTCTATGATGCAGACATGCTTTTTCTGGTGGACAGCCTTCACAATGGCCTTAGCCACAGGCTCTGCCTTCATCAGCATCGGATAATGATGGGTGCCCGACAACAGATCGGTGTCCACGAACCCTGGACGGATATCCGTGAAGCAGATCTTCAGCCCTTGGGCATGAGCCAACTGCTCCAGCGCCTGCAGATAGGTGGCCTGCATGGCCTTCGTAGCCGAATAGGAAGGCGCAGGTCCCAGACCCTTCGTACCTGCTATGGAGGAGATGGCGGCGATATGCCCACCTCCATGTTCGGCGAAGTAGCGATAGGCCTCACCAATCATCCTCATAAAGCCCACGGCATTGGTCTGAACCGTCATCATCTCGATGTCTTCCGTCAGGTCACGATTCTGCCTTCCGACACCTGAAGCATAGAAAAAGAGATCCATACCTCCGATACTGGCTATCAACTGGTTAAGGCCCTCTTTGGACGACTCAAGAGTCACATCAATCTGAGCCGTCTTCACCCGATCCTCAGCCCCTTGTCTCAAAGTCTGCAGACGGTCTTCCCTACGAGCAGCCACACCTAACGTCCAACCTTCCTCTTTCAACAGATGCGCCACTTCATAGCCTATACCAGAAGAGGCGCCTATCACGATTGCTTTCTTCATATCTTTATTTCTTTACCAACCTGGAGGCAGCACGATATTTGCCACCTCATGGGCCTTCTCGAACAGGGGCGAGATCTCCTCGTCCGTAAAGCCTGCGATGCCACAGCCGATGCGGGTGACAAGAAACGTCAGATCCTGATGGCTCTTGGCAAACTCGATGAACTCATCCACATAGGGTTTGATGGTCTCTACCCCACCCTGCATCGTGGGAATACCGTAGCTACGGCCTTGCAGACCAACACCCTGACCCATGATGGCACCAAACTTCCTGTAGGCGATCCACGCCGCTCCACCCCCATGCATACCTGCGAGATTACTGCCGAAGACGAAGATCTCATTCGGTCCTAACGACGTGATCCGCTCTGGGGTTGTTCTTTTCTGTTCCATATTCATTCAACTTTTGATAAGTTTCAATATCTGTTTGTCTGTGGCATGGGGAAGAAGGGCCTTGAAATGGTCAAAAAGCCGATCGAAGGATTCTTCTGGCGTACGAGGACACTGACACGCCTCTCGGCCATGAAGCTGTTCTGGCGTCGTGAGCAGCGACCAGCCCCAGCCATATTCGTTGCCATGCTTATCTGTGGGATAGACGAAATCCTCCGTGACCACGCAACAGGCCATCTGCAGACGGGTAACGTAGCCATCGAAGCGACTGCGCATCTTAGGACCTGTAAAACCACAGGCAGCGCGCAGTTCACGGGTAATCAGCGGTCCCTGTTCCTGTAAGGTGAGCAGGATTGTCTCTTCGATGGAACCCTCTGACGGCGCTGGATGCAGGTGGCGACGATAGTTGCAGAAGTCAGGCCACCATGCCTTGCTGATGAAGCCCGCCTTCCCAGCAAAGAACTTGCCATAGACACAGTTGCCATCCGTGATGATCGGCCCCTTCCATTTCCACAAGGGCCAGTCCCAGCCGCCATCAGGCAGCATCACGTAACGACAGTCGTCAGTCACCATCTCCTCAGCCGAATAGCCATGAATCCCACTATCTAACAAGGGCAGGAAACCGATCTCCTGAATCAGTTCCATCACCTGGGCGCAACTGTATATCTCGTGACGCATCATGTCCCTGCTGTCTATCTCGTCCACGGCATCGGGGGCGGCAAAGGACGCCCCTGCCTCTCCATCCGTTTCCTGACAATCCTATCACGGAGATCCTTCAAAGGATCACCATTCTGGCCATAAAAACGACTTGCCTTGAAAACGAAGTGAGATGGCGAACTGGAGCCCTGTTGACGAAGCATCAAGGATTGGGGTATGTCTGTGGTATCGTGCTGACTGCTAAGAAACGACATCTGTTGCAAACTCGTATGATAATGGGCTGCCAGGACATTAATCATTTCGACATTCAAAGGCGGTAACTGGGGGAACCTGTCAGAATACTTCAATGCAGCGACGGGATCCATCTGTGCCATCGCTGTTACCGTTATGCAGATAAGGGCGGCTGCAACCATCAGGATTCTCTTCATAAGCGTCGTTTTTTAGTTAAATGACAATAGATCTGTTTCTGTTTGCAAATATATGACTTTTTTCGTTAAGTTCCAAACAATTCGCGAAATAATTTTGAGGCCATCGGACAAAGAATAAGCAGCCTATTATTCCCACGCTGGTAATAAAAACGATCCGTAATACACGGCAATCGTATCCGTAATACACGGCAATCGTATCCGTAACACACGAGGCAGATATCATAAGCCATGTGAGTTTATTCCGCTAAAAGTAAAACAACTTGTTTTACGTTCAAAGGAAGCATCGATTCTACCTGAAAAGATGGTACTTTACAAAGTAAAACAAGTTGTTTTACTGTGAGTGATGTCAGGTGATGTTAAGCAAATTAACATCACTCAACCTAAACGGCTATATGTCAAGCCATTAAAGGCAAAAGTGATGTTAACGTCAAAAATATGATCTTAACAAGACTGTGGCACATTAGGGCCAGGCCCCGATGTGCCCTTCAAGACTCATAGACTTATACTCTGTAAGTTATATACTTTGGGAGCATAAGTCATATGTTTATATTTTCAAATACCTATCTCTGAAATACTCAAATGGAGCTTTATCCTCTTCCGGACATACCAAAAGCGTTTTTTGAATAAACTCTTCTAGCGATATGGCAGATATCTTATACTGATATTCTGGTTTCAGTTCGTTCTTTAGCGATGCGACCTCATGCTCTGTTGTAGGATGGTGGTATAGTGAAAGTACTACAGAATAGCACCTATTGAATTTATCAACTATACCATAGCACTCAGTAAGCAGGAAGTTACGATAGATCTGGGTTACTATCTTCATGCTTTTAAGTTCCTGCTTCAGAGCCTTCTTTTTATTCTCATCTTTTTCGGCCTTTATAGCCTTTACAGTCTCTACGCTCTTTATCAGCTCTGCCTCTGTATCAGGCTTGAACATGGCGATTTGCTTAATCCATTTGTCATAATAAGCATTTGCGCTACCAGTATTCTCGCCCAGCACATCGGTATATTTCGTCTCGATGGCGATAAACGCTGGTTTGCCATCTGTATCATTGTAGCGCACGATGGCATCCATCGCAGTACGATCATTCAGGTAGTCCTCTTTTTTTTCAGGCAGGAACTCCAACCCTACATCTGTCACCTCGCCAATATGTTTATCTGGGAATATAGCCTTGAAGATGTTGGTTACAGCCGCGCCCTTTCCCTTTTTTATCATCTGCATAAATGGACAGAAGAGATTAAAAGCCATAGGCTGGCTTGAGAGCATATTATTAAATAGGCGATATTTGTCGATGGTCTCGTCAGGTCGCTTTTTCTTCGCCCTATATATGGCATGATTATAGGTAAACTTATCCACAAAGTTCTTACCTGTATTTTCGCCATCAACAAGCATGTTAATCTGCTTATTGGGTGAATTTAACCTTGGCCCATTGCCCATTGGCTCTCCCATCGCCTCGCGATACTTGCCCTGCAATTCGCGACACTTCTTTGTAAATTCAGTTATTGTCATGACTACTATTGTTTCTATGTATGCGCAATTGTGCCTGTGCATAGAGCCTCACACCGTGCCTGGCACTCTGTGTTCTTAAACTAATTAAAATGGTAAATCATTATTATCAAATTCTGCTGATAGTTGAGATTCCTCCAAAATTTTCATTTCACTTTTAAACCCATCAACAGGGATGCCAAGAAACTTAGTCACGCTCTTCTGGGCAGATACTGTAAGTGCGATAAATGAAGAGATCAATAAAACACAAATCCTTTTCATAATTCTATTGTTTTTAGTTATCTGATTGCAAAGATAAGGGAAATAATCCAAAGTTCCAAATAATTTATCACAAAAATCATCCAAACAAATCCCCTTCTACCATCCGATCCTCGTGGGAGAAGCGGATGGTGGGAGTGGGATCCTCAGGGACTTTGGGCTCGTAGGTGGTTTGCTCGTCTGCAGGAGACGGGCATTTGCCTGTTATACGTTCTGCCATCAGCAGAAGCGAGGTCAGGAACTTGTCGATAAATCTTTCCATAGCCTAACGGTTTGATGTATGCTCGAGAGCATTGAAATAACCACTTGCCAGCCCGAAAAGAGCCATCGAAATCACAAACATTAAGAATAATCCAGTCATAACTTACATCTTTTAGGTTCTACATTCTTGTTATCGACTGCAAAAGTAAAGTTAGGGTGTACCAAAAGTCGGTACACCCCAGAACTATTTTTGTTAAAGAATGCTAATCTGACTATTCCCTATAATGGGAGCGCATACGCTCGACTTCCTGCTGGAGTTGGTCACGAAGTGACTGTGGCTCAATGACTTCGAGGCCATCACCATGGGAAAGAAGCTGGCCGATGAAGTCGGCTGTGGGACGGATGTCGAAACAGAAATCCGTATAGTCAGCAGTGGTGGCCACCTCACACTGCGACTGGTGGAGCGGCAGGGTGCGCAGGTAGTTGGGTGTCTTGCCATAGGTACGGATGACGACATGTGCCATCGGTGTCTCGTCTGTCAGCACCCCGAAATACTCCGCGAAATACTGCTGGGGCGAGAAATCCTCTGGCATCTCGAAACTCTCATCCGTCAGGCTGACAGATAGCATGCGGTCGAGGCTATAGGTGGCATAGTGATGACCCGTAAAAGCCAACAGATACCAGCGCTGGTGAAAGAGTTTGAGGGCGTATGGGGCGACGGTCTTCTCACTGCTGTCAGCCCCAAAACGACGATAGGAAATCTGAATCTTCTTATTCTGTTTGATGGCGCGGATGATGGTCTGCAGGAACTCTTCGCCTGCAGGCACATTCTCGAGGATAATACGGTCTTTCAGCGAGACACTGTCGGAGAGTACGCCACCCACCGTGAGCGTGGAGAGCATCCAACGCTCCAGACTGTCGTCGTCGAGCACTTCAGGATTATAGATGTAATACTTGTAATTGGCGTCGCACTCGACGACGATACCAAACATGTCGAGGATGGCATCACGATGGCGGTTGAACGAGGAGCGCGAAAGGGGATTACCCTCTGCTACCTCGTCCTCTACCCATCGTTGGCTGAGCTCATCAAGGGTCATGCGCCCCTGACGCCTGAGCGTGTTAATGAGCCAGATATACTGCTGAAAGATCAGGGCGGGTTTCACCTTAGAGTCCTCTTGCCTTGAGCAGACTGGAGGCATCGGGCTGCTCCATGCCTGTGAAGTCGGTAAACATCTGCATGAGGTCGCCCGTATTACCACGACTCAAGATCTTGTCGCGCATATCCTGACCTGTTGCAGGATTAAGGGCGCCACGCTTGGCAAAGACATCGGCGATATTCACGGCCAACACCTCCGTCCACAAATAACTGTAGTAGCCGGCGGCATACCCCCCACCCCACACGTGGTTGAAGTAACTGGTGTAATAACGGGGCGGCACCTGGGCATCCAACAGGCCTACCTGACGCAGGGCCTCTGTCTCGAACGCCTTGGCCTTATCGGCTGTAGGAATATCCTTCGAGGCGAGCATGTGCCAAGCCATATCGATACAGGTGGCTGCGAGGTTCTCGCCCAGAGCATAGGCCGTCTGGAAGTTGATGCTCTTCAGCATGCGATCCTTCAGATCGGTAGGCATCGGCTCACCCGTCTCATAGTGGCGGGCATAGTGGTCGAACACCTCTGGGATAGAGGCAAACGACTCGTTGAACTGCGAGGGCATCTCTACGAAGTCGCGAGCCACAGAAGTACCACTCAGAGAATTATACTGACAGTCGGAGAGTATGCCATGCAGGGCGTGCCCAAACTCATGGAACATCGTAATTACTTCATCCCAAGTGAGCAGTGAGGGCTGTCCTTCGGGGGCCTTGGCACTGTTGCACACATTAAAGATAATAGGCAACTGGTTCCACTGGCGGCTCTGCTTCTGGAAACCGTCCATCCAGGCACCACCGCGCTTCGTGGGACGACGGAAATAATCGCAATAGAACAGGGCCTTGGTCTTGCCGTCCTTATCGATGACCTCATAGGCCTTCATGTCAGGATGGTAGGTGGGAATGTCTGTGCGCTCCTTGAACGTGAGACCATAGGCGCGGTTGGCGGCATAGAAGACACCATTGATCAGCACACTGTCTATATTGAAATAGGGCTTCACCTCGTCGTCGGAGATGTCGAGCAACTGTTTCTTCATCTTAGCAGAATAGTAGAAACGGTCGTAGGGCTGCAGCTGGAAATCAGGACCTTCCGTCTGACGGGCAAAGTCCTCGATGGCCTTGGTCTCTGCATCGGCCTTGGGACGATACTGCTGGATGAGACTCTTCAGGAAGGCATAGACATTCTCGGGGGTCTTGGCCATCGTCTTCTCCAGGGAATAAGAGGCGTAGTTGGGATAACCCATGATCTCGGCCTGTTCGGCTCTCAGTTTGGCAATCTCCACCACGAGGGGGAAGGTGTTGTACTTGCCTGTGCCATCTGTACGATGGATGGAGGCCTCATAGACCTTCTTACGCAGTTCGCGGTTGTCGAGACTGGCCAGAGGCTGCTGCTGGGTAGTGTTGACGATGACGATGGCGTAAGAGGCCTTGCCACCACGACTGTCTGCATCTTTCAGACACTGGGCGATGTCGGCCTCACAGAGTCCTGCGAGGTCTTCCTTCTTATCCACCCACACCACAGCCTCGTTGGTGGCGTCGCTCAGCATATCGCCCCACTGGGTCTGCAGATCGGAGATGCGCAGGTTGATCTCCTTCATGCGCTTCATCTTGTCATCAGACAACATGGCACCCTTGCGCACGAAACGCTTATAGGTCTCTTCGAGCAGTTTCTGGTCCTCGCCTGTCAGGGTATCATGCTCTTTTTCATAGACCTGACGGATACGCTCGAACAAAGGTTTGTTGAAGGATATCTCATTCTCCAAGTCTGTCAGCATCGGTTGTACCTTCTTCTCGATCTCACCGATCTCAGGCGTCTTCTCTGCCTCTGTCAGGGCAAAGAACACACGGCTTACACGGTCGAGCAGACGATCGCTCTCCTCAAGGGCCAGAATGGTGTTCTCGAACGTAGCCGAATCCTGGTTCTCCACGATCTTTGCGATGTTATCCCGAGTCTGCTGGAAAGCAGCCTCAAAGGCGGGCAGATAGTCGGAGGTCTGGATCTTACTGAAATCAGGTGCTCCAAAGGGAACTTCACTCTCCTGCAACAAGGGGTTCTCACGCTGGGTCTGCTGGCAGGATGACATTTGCATCGTCAAAGCTGATGCGATTGCTATTGCCATAAGGGTTTTTGTTAATTTCATCTTATTATTTTGTTTGTCTGCTCAAAGGTATGCATATTTATCGAAAGAACTTGCATCTCAGTATATTTTTTTTCATTTTTTAGGATAATTGCCAGAAAAACACTATCTTTGCGGCATGAAAACAAAACATATACAATACGAGACTAAAGGCACGTGCTCAAAACTGATTGACGTGACGGCCGATGAGAACAATGTGATCCAGCAGGTATTCTTCCTGGGTGGTTGTAATGGTAATTTGCAAGGCGTCAGCCAACTGGTACGTGGACAGCATATCGACGATGTGATCAAGAAACTCGACGGTATCCGTTGTGGTGTCAAGAACACTTCCTGTCCAGACCAGCTCTGCAGGGCCCTGGAGCAGTTGAAAGAAGCACCATTAAAGGATTAGAGACTATTGTTTCAACTGGTTCAACAACCGTCGGATGGCAAAGACATAGTAGGCTACCAATAACGGGTAGCCTATATAGTATAGGGTGGTGATGCTGAACACCACATAACAGACGGCACAGATTGCTGCCAGTCCTCCAAGATATAATATGGCTCCACCCATGGGCAGATAACGGGTCACGTCATCGACAGTAGCGATGGCGACAAGGATGATGGCCCATACTGAAGTGACAAACAGTCCTAACCAGAAAGGCAGTGCAAAGGGATTCAGTGACGGATGGTAGTAGAAATGTCGCCACGTCTCTGCACCAAACAACTGAATGGAACTGTAGAGTACTGCCGCGGAGGCTACCAACAGACAAAGAGTTGTCGGATAGAACGAGGGGATATCATTGAAGTGCACGATCTTCGCACCTCTTCGTAACAGACGTCGGACTGCATAGGCTGCCACAATCACCACACAAAATGCCAGGAAGATCAGTAGATGGGCATCGGAGAAGAAATCAATAAACTGACTGATGGGATCGTCTGGCGACACTTTTGCCAACAGTTCACTCTCATGGATCCAACCGAAGGTCAGTTGGTCGCGCGCCACCTTCACCCAGACAGAATCAATCGTATCTGTAGGGACTGTCGCTATATCAGCCACCACGATCCGCTCATGTTTGTAGAGCGTAATGGAATCCTTCTGTTGCTCCCCCACCTCAGACTGCATCTCCACGGAAATAACATCTGGCACAGCCATCGCCCCTGGCTCCTGAGCCACAACGAGCAAAGAGTCACCCGTCACCACGAAATTATAGTTCTGCGTATAGTGATGGGTGGTGTAAAATGAGATGGAATCGAGTTGCTGTTTCGTAAGATCCCAGGCATCTGGCGTCACAGGTCCCTGATTGTAACAGGAGGTGAGAAGCGAGACGCATAACGTGAACAGTATCAACAGCTTATGTTTCGCAGCCATACACATTCATCTGACAATGGTTACAATCAAACTCAAGACGAAAACGACGACCGTCGCCCAAAACAAGAGAGAGGGGTTCACGCCACTGAGGGCGCTTACCACCATGTTTTACACAATAGCCCAGACTATAACGGATGCAGTGACGACACTGCATGATCGGACCTTCCCCACCCTTCAACTCATAGGCTGTCTTCTCTGCTTCGTAGAAGTCTGCAGAGAGACGATTCGAGATATTATAGAGATAGGGGTATGGGTATGCCTCACAGGGGGACAGGAGTGCTGTGAGGTCAGCAGACCTCACAGCACTCCTGTCCCCCTGTGAGGCCGTAAGCTTCTCCACTAAATTGCGACGCAGTTCGGAGAGTTGGCTGTTGGGGATGAAATAGTCAAAGTCGGCAGGGATATCCACTTGCTGACACTCATAGATAGTATCGCCCAGTCGTGAGAGTTGACGGACGAGATTCTCGCGTGGCGATTTCTGCGCCTTCTGATGAGCCAGTGGCAGATAAACGCTGCATGCTCCAGCAGACAACTCAAAGCCACCTTCCACAGCCAGCAGGGAGAGACTGACAGGAATCTTCCTTCGGGCACTCTGTCCGAAGAGAAGCCTCTCAAACTCCTGGTCATTATTCCGATACAGGCGCATCCCTGGACGAAGACCTGGGGGCATCTTATAAGGGAAGATACGGTTTCCTTCCACACGATTGGCACGGAAGCCCTCCAACTGACGCGCTTCGTTCTGGAAACAGAGACCATCGCCATTGGCAAAACGCGCCACACCAGCCACATTGAACGAGTCGCCACGAATCTCCTTGACAGTACCCACATACTCACCCACAGCCTTCGGAGTATCGAAAGAGGCGATATCAGGTTGACGACCATGGAGGAAGTAGGTGGTATAACCACGATTGAACGTGCGATTCAAGTCTGGAGTAAACGAATAGTCGCAATGCCCTAATGAGGCACGGCAGTATTGATCGGGATGTTGACGGATAATCGCATCTAATCGCTGACTATAAGCGGCCGTCACATTCTTCACATAGGCCGCATCCTTCAGTCTCCCCTCAATCTTAAAGGAGGTGGCACCCGCCTCGATAAGTTCCAACAGATGGTCGCTCTGGTTCATATCCTTCAGGGAGAGCAGATAACGATCGTGCTCGATCTCCTTCCCATCGGCATCCACCAAAGAGAATTTCATCCGACAGAACTGGGCACACTCTCCACGATTGGCGCTGCGACTGAAGCAATGTTGGGAAGCATAGCAAAGTCCTGAGTAACTGACACATAGAGCACCATGGACAAACACCTCCAACGGCATGTCAGGCACTTCCTGATGAATCCTGGCAATCTCCTCGACAGAGAGTTCGCGCGCCAGAACAGTACGGGCAAAACCAAGACTCTTCAACCAGCGTACCTTCTCTGGTGTACGGTTATCTGTCTGTGTGGAGGCATGGAGTGTCAGGGAGGTGTCTGCAGCCAACTGTAGCACAGCCATATCCTGTACGAGAATAGCATCTACACCAACAGCTTCCAGATCCAAAAGCAACTGGCGGGTGGCCTCCAACTCATCATCGTAAAGGATGGTATTCACCGTGACATAGACCTTCACCCCAAAGGGATGGGCATAGTCACAGAGACGACGGATATCCTCGATACTGTTACCTGCTGCAGCACGGGCTCCGAAATGGGGGGCACCGATATAGACGGCATCTGCACCATGGTCGATGGCGGCCATGCCACATTCCAGATTCTTCGCGGGGGCTAACAGTTCTAACGGGGTCAAGGCAGAAACTACTTGATGTCGTCGATATTATATGGTGTCTCCTGATAGACGTAGTAGTTCACCCAGTTGGTGTAGAACAGGTTCGCATGAGAGCGCCAAGTCACCATCGGCGGATTATTGGGATTATTGTTCCTATAGTAGTTCAGTGGCGGTGCCACATCCTTACGGATATCCTTGTCACGCTTATACTCGTTGTCGAGGGTATTAGGCGCATATTCCAGATGACCTGTGATGAAGAACTCTCGTCCACCACGTGCCATGACAATACTTACGCCACTGTCCTCCGACTCAGCAATCAACGTCAGTTCGGGGTTGGCGAGAATATCCTCACGACGGATCTCCGTATGACGGCTGTGGGGCATCATAAACACATCGTCAAACCCCCTGAAGATAGGAAGTTTGGGGTCAAGAGGCGTCTGGGGGAAGATACCGAACATCTTCATCGCCAACGGGTACTTAGGCACCCCATAGTAATAATAGAGTCCTGCCTGAGCAGCCCAACATATATATAAGGTACTCGTGACGTGCGTACGCGCCCACGTAAAGATCTCCTTGATCTCATCCCAATAGAGCACATCTTCAAACTCCAACTGCTCCACCGGGGCACCTGTCACAATCATACCGTCGTACTTCTCATTGCGCATCTCCGCGAAGTCACGGTAGAACATCATCATGTGCTCTATCGGCGTATTCTTCGGGGTATGGCTCTTCAGTTTCATGAAACTGATCTCCAACTGCAAGGGCGTATTGGAAAGCAGACGAATCAGATCCGTCTCTGTCGTTATCTTCAGTGGCATCAGGTTCAGGATAGCGATCCGCAAAGGACGGATATCCTGAGTGGTAGCCCTGGAATTGTCCATCACAAAGATATTCTCGTTCTTCAGAATATCAATGGCGGGCAGTCTGTCTGGTAATCTTAATGGCATGGTTGTCTTATTACTTAATCATTATCACACAGGCGGAGACATTGTCGAGTCCTCCCTTCTCGATGGCAGCCTCACAGAGCAGGTTGGCATTGGCCCCGTCTGACAGCATACGGGAGATACGGGACTCATGGACCATGTCAGTAAGTCCGTCTGAACAGAGCAGGTAAATATCATCACGCCGAATGTCGTCAGTCAGTCTGACAATATCGATATAGGAAGTGGTACAGCCTCCTCCGATACAGTTAGTGATAACACTGGAATGTTTCTCAGAACCGAGCACGGTATTCAACGAATGATCAGTCGTCAACTGCGTCAGTTCTCCATCCCTGAACCGGTAAAGTCTGCTGTCTCCACAGTTCAACGAATAGAAATCTCCTGCATAGTAGGCCAGACCCACGAGGGTGGTACCCATCCCCTTGAACTGCTCATCTGCCCTACCCTTCGAAACGACGAAATTATTGATGGAATCCAACCACCCGACAATCGCCTCATTGAAGTCACTGGCATTGAGTCCTAAAGGGATATCATGGTAATAATACTGTAGATTATGCAGGGTATCACTACTGGCGACATCACCACGGTTATGACCTCCCATACCGTCAGCAAGGGCTACGATAAACCTGTCTTCATGGTTCAGTGTCAGCAGAGTCTTGTAATCGTCATCGCGGACAAAATGGTTATCCACCAGTATCATGTCCTCATTATGATCTCTCACACAGCCGTTCCTGCTGGCTGATGATATCTCTAATGTTACCATTATTCTATCTGATAATCACCTGCAGACTGATATTAGCCAATGTCAGGATGTCACCGTTGTTCAGTGTCATTTCCACATCGGGCTGCAGGATATGCTGATTTAATTTCGTACCGTTAGAAGAGTGTTTGTCAGCAATGCACCACCCTGTTCCGGGATTGTATTTCAGTTGGGCATGAACACCTGAGACATAGGCCTGTTTCTCAAAGAACCGGGTATAGGGTCCTTTCCTTCGTCCGATGATGGCACCGTTCATAGCCACCAGACGGATGTTCAGACTGTCGTTGGCAAGTGTCAGGACTGGCATACTGCCCTTGCCCTGAGCCTGTGAAACACTTTGGTCCATACCAATACTGGCAAAAGTCCCGATCGAATTGCGAAGTGAGGGGGAAGCCGGACTGACATTGGCATCTTGGGAGACCATCAGGCCACCACAATAAGTACAGCGACGCCCCAATCCAACACGTCCACACTGTTTACAGAACAGTAAGGCCTGACCACACTGATCACAAAAATAGGAATCGTCGTCTATCTCTTCTTTACACGCTGGACAAATAATCATCGCTTATATATCTTCTGGTAAAATCAACTGATATGTTTCTTTCGTCACCTGGTCAGGCGGCATCTGCGATACACGGATCGAGAGTTTCTGAATGGTGGCATCAAGCAGGTTACGCATCTCACGGGCATTGCCCCATGAATCGTCTTTGCTCAACACCATCTTATAGATGGTATCAAGTGCCTTGTACTCTGCCGTCTGAGAAAGGGTATATTGGTCCTTATGGGCCATGGACTTGAAGATGGCCAACAACTCATCCTCGTTATAGTCGTCGATATGCAGTTTATGCGTGAACCGACTGGCCAATCCCGGATTCATCATCATGAAATCATCCATCTTATCCTTATAGCCCGCAGCAATCACCACGAACTTGCCACGGTCGTCTTCCATGCGTTTCATCAGTGTATCGATAGCCTCCTTGCCATACTGGTCTCCTCCGTCACTGAGGGTATAGGCCTCATCAATGAAGAGAATGCCACCCATGGCCTTGTCACACATACTATTGACAATCTTCGGGGTCTCTCCCATGTACTTACCTACCAGGGTAGCACGACTGGTTTCCAGCACACGACTCGTAGGCAGTATATCCATGGCCTGAAGCACCTCTCCCATCTTACGGGCTATAGAGGTCTTTCCCGTACCAGGATTACCTGTCAGCACAAAGTTCATCGCCATCTGCTGTACCTTACCTGCACCCATGGCAGCACGCTGTTTCATAAACATACTCTGCACAGCCAGACGACGGATGGAGTTCTTCACGGAACGCATGCCGACAAACTCATCCAGTTCGTTAAGAACCTCATCCAACGGACGGGCAGTATCATTCTGTGCCATCGGCAGGTCTTCCTTCGTCAGACTGAACATGTCATTCTCCTGGAAACCAGGATCATTCATCAGTTTGATAAGACGCTGACTCTGACGCTCCACGGCCTCATCGAAGATCCTACGAGCCTCACGTGCATTACCGAAGTTCTTATCACGACGCAGGTAGAGTTGTTCAAACTGACGGTGAATGGCACCTCGTGTATCTTCATCGACCAGGAAGTTCTTGGCTTCTGCCAGATGCAGGAAGATTTCCGTCAACTCGTCTGGCGTATAGTCATCGAAATGGACAGTCTGTGTGAAACGACTCTTCAGACCAGGGTTGGAGTCAATGAAATCATGCATCTGATCCGTATAGCCAGCCACGATACAGACGAACTTACCACGGTCGTCCTCCAGACGTTTCAACAGGGTATCGATAGCCTCAGAACCGAAAGTATCTCCATCACTGGACTTCAAGGTATAGGCCTCATCGATGAAGAGCACACCACCTAAAGCCTGATCCACCAACTGGTTGGTCTTGATGGCAGTCTGTCCGGAATAGCCGGCCACCAATTTGGAACGGTCAGCCTCCACCAATTGACCTCGTGCCACGATACCAAGCGTCTTAAAGATATCTGCCATGATACGGGCCACAGTGGTCTTACCTGTACCAGGATTACCCGTAAACACATAGTGCTTGCCCTGGAACGTATTGGTCTCCCCTCGCTTGATCTGCAGGTTCAGATAGGAAGCCAGATTAGATACTTCTTTCTTCACGGCACTCAGACCCACCAGACCATCGAGTTTTGCCAGACAGTCGGAGACATCCACGGATTGCGGAGCCTCGTATGGCACATCATCAGGAATGATGGTCATCAGTTCCTCGTTGCTCATCTGGGAGATGCTCTGACCCTGCAGACGCTGAGCCTGTTTCTTACAGATCTGGTCAAAGAGGGTTCGCATCGTACGACCATTGGCAAAGTCCTTGTCACGGGAATTATACATCTCCGTGATCATCTTCTTGGTCAACTCCTCTGCCTCTGTAGAGAACAGGTATTTCTTCTCCTTGGCAAAGACCTGCATGATATCATACAACTGATCAGGAGAGTAGTCCTTGATATCAAGAAAATAGTTGAAACGACTGCGGAAACCAGGGTTGATGCGGAAGAGATTCTCCATCTCTGTCCGATAGCCTGCAGCAATCACCACAAACTTACCACGGTCATCCTCCATGCGCTTCATCAGTTTCTCCAGTGCCTGGGCTCCCTGATTATCGCGGTCTCCCGCTGCACTTTGAGGTGCTAACGTATAGGCCTCATCCACGAAGAGGATACCCCCCATCGCCTTGTCACACAGACGATCGACCACCTTGGGTGTCTCTCCCTGATAGGGACTCACCATCTTGGCACGATCGACCTCCACGACATGTCCACTGTCCAGATAACCCACAGAGGCCAGAATCTCTCCAAGCTTACGGGCGATGGTGGTCTTACCTGTACCAGGATTACCTGTGAGGATGATGTGCATCGACATCTTCTCCTGCTCTCCTAACCCTCGTTCGGCTCGCTGGATACTGTTCTGCACAGAATAGGCCATCTCACGGACAGCACTCTTCACCTCATCCATACCGATGAAGTTGTCGAGATCCTTCAGGATATCATCAACCGACCGTTCCTCAGGAACATAGCCTGTGATATCATCTTTCTCCACCTGAGCGGCATCGATGCCACGACTGATGAAATGGGTAAAGATATCCTCCGCCGTCTTGATGGCCAGATGACCATTACCAAAGGTTTCGTCCTTAATCTTCACCTGATATTTGAAGAAACGGGTCAACTGATTCTCTGCTTCTTCAGAGAACTTAGTGACACCATACTTCATCTGAAGACTCAGTTTACAGATATCGGTCAACTCCTGATAGCCTGGTGTAGGCAGACGGAAGGTGTATTTGAAACGGTTAGCCACAGCAGGGTTGCTCTCCAGGAAGTCTTCCAGACCTTTGGTCAGACCAGAGATGATCACAATAGGATTATCTTCCCATTTGTCCATCTCGACAAACAGTTTGTCAAGCGGATTCACCTGACTGGAGTATTTGTCTGGAAGGAGTTTCTGGACATTGTCAAAGAAAAGAATACCACCCTTGGCCTTCTTGATGTTATCATCCCACTTATCAACGAAACGCTGATAATCAACAGCATCGACCATCGTCAACTTCGGTTTCTCAATGATCTTATGCTTATAGAAATAATCACGGAGGATCTCAGCCAAAGCTGTCTTTCCCGTACCTGTCTCGCCAATGATAACGGCATTCACTGAAATTCGCACATTGGCGATATCCTTACGCGAACGGAGATAGGTATAGGTATCGACAATAGTCTTCAGTTGACGTTTCACCTCGTCAAGTCCCACCAATTTGTCAAGCATATCCTGCATGGCCAATGGCTGGCCACACCATTTACAGAACTTGGCAATGCTCCGGTTTTCTTTATGACAATTCTCGCAAACCATTTATTCTACGTCTCTCTCTATTTGCTTAAAAATCTCTGTGGGGTTCAGACCACTGGTATTGGGATTGCTGACATTCAACAGACTCGGACTGAAGATGATAAAGTCCATGACAAAGATCAAGGCCAGCATACTCCACAAGATATAATGCAATACACTCTCCCCACTGATAGATCGTACCTGATCTGTCACATCATTCAACAGACCGAACTTCGAGCCCTTAAACTTATACGACTTTGTCTTGAACGTATAGTACAGCGGTTCCAACAGCATCGACTTCACATCATTGTCCAACACCTCCGCAATTAGTTTACTATCGGCTTTCTGGTCACCACGGAAGTCTGTCAGATGACTAATCAGCATATAGACCAGGGTGATAACGATAATCGCCATATTGAACAGGGAGGGATGGGACTGCGCGAAATATTTTAAAATAATAATAGGTATAAATGAGGACAAAGCCCCTGCTAAGCCCCATAGGATGGAGAAGAACACATCATAACCACGGAAGTAGGCGCGTGTTCCCACAATCACAGCAGTCATACCTCCCAGAGGCAGTCCTATTGACAGGAAGGTGTGCGAGAGCAGATAAGTACGGTCTTTCACACCTATAAACAGGATAAGCAGCAGCCAGAGACCACACAACACGTAGAATACCATCCGCCAGAGTTTCTCTTGTCCTTTGGCCTTCTGCCAGTTGTCACGGACACTCTTAATCCTGTTGGTTGTCTCTTCACGGGCATCGACAAAGCGTTTGTAATAGGTCTGGGTGACATCAATCTTACCCAAGGCCATCAACCACTCCTCCAACGCATGTTCGTATGCATAATCCGCAGAGAAGTCAGCAAACGGATCCTCATGATAGAAGACCGACATCCACTGACTTAGAGATCCATTACGTATCTCCGTACGCATTTGGGCATTATTATGGGGATCAAGGTTTCTGCCATCAGTCAACCCCGTCCCGTCTGGCATCACATAGACCGGTGCCACTCCCAAAATACGACAGAAGCGATAGACGGCTGTCTTGGCATCATAGGCCCCCAGACGTTCACGGTTCTCCTCACTCTTCATATCGAAGCAGCGATTATACTCGTTCAACACCTCTGTCCAGCCATGCAGTTGGGCATAATAACTGAACCGACCGTTCAACTCAATCATATCCTTCATCTCTTCCGCGAACTCCTGATCACTCAAATGCTCTGCCTTCTTCAGCCGTTCATTGAGTTGTTCTGCAATCTGTATCGGTGTAAAGGCATTCTTGAGATCATAACCCGACTCACGATCAAGGTTATAAAGGACTTTATAGGCCAATGCCTCAGAATAGGACTGGTTCTTGGTCAGAATACGCAGACTCTCGCAGGCCATACGGTCTTCGTGGCTATACATCCACGACAACAGACGACCGTCTGTCAGACTATGCCAGTCATCTTCTGTCAGTTTTTCCCTGCCGAAAGTCCTGACGATCTCCTTCAGGTTCGAAGAGGGATGATGGGAGAGCAACGGGATATCCGGGTCTATCTCATAAACCATACGCATGATGGGCACATGGGCATTCACCTTATCCATATTTGTGAAATAGGAACGGAGACGATCCACATTGCACTTCGTATGCGTTTCCAGATAGAGGAACAGACTGTCATTGGGATTTGTCAACAGAAGGGCGTAGTCATTCTGATAACTCAACAGGGAGATGGCCACACTATGGACATCGTCACAGAGATTACCCTTGACATCTTTATACGGATAAGTGGGTTCCATCGCATAGACTGCAGCCATCAGTCCCGCACGCTGATCCACAGGATAGCGGTTCACCACGATATCTTTCACGATGGTACTTAACTTCTGATTGCCACACGACTCCAGCCATGAACTGATACGACCATTATAAAGATAGCCGATGGCCAGTTTCTCATTGTCGAGCAACAAGGGAATCAACTCGTGGATATTGTCAGCCACCAGGTTTCGGTCGGGATCCACGATAAAACTCTTGTACTTCAGGAACGGTGAGGACAGATCGACCTTCGGACTGCCACCCTTAAACCATTCTTCCACCTGTTCATAACCCCAGCGACTACCTGGATTAACAACCGTCAGCCCCTGAACAATCATCCTGACACGCTCAGGCAGTTCCTGGATATGAGGCAATCGTCCCTCATTCTTCTGACGCATCATCACCCGTTCATTGGTACTCATTGGTGATCCGTCCAACCACAGGGCCATCAGACAGATGCCCAAGGAATAGAAGTCGGCTGCAGGAGTCACCTCCACCACACCGTCAATCACATCGGTGTACATCTCCGGTGCAGCATAAATAGGAGTACGAGCCTGAGTGGTCTTATGCGATTTACCATCCTGGTCCAGAATACTGGAGATACCGAAGTCTCCTAACACCAGTTCGGTATGTTCCTTGTCACGGAAGAAGAAATTGCTGGGTTTAACATCCTTATGCAGAATATTACACTGATGACAATAGGCTAAGGCAGCAGCACCTTGCAAAGCAATGCGGCGGAACTTGTCCATATCGCCATTCAGGTGATAATCCGACATAGTACCACCACAGAGGTACTCCATCAGTTCATAATAACGATGCTTACCATCCACGTAGGTCTTTCCGAAGTCATAGACCTTGACGATCATCTCAAAATCGAAATTATATACCGTCTGAAGGATCTTCTTGTTGACATCGAAATTAGGATAGTAGATCTTCAACACATAGTTTTCCCCATTACGCTCCACCAGGAACACCTGAGCCTCTCCGGAATTATCACTCAACGACTGAACGTTCCGATATTTCACACCTTTCAGGAGGAAGAAGTTCTCCTCCACGTCAGTGTTCTTTACGGGTTCGTCAGCCCTGAACGAAAAAGAGTCTTCCATCATGGATGGACGCATCGTGGCATCTCTGCTTTCACCATCGAGGGTGGAAGGCCGGAGCGTCTGACTCTCATCTCCTAATTGACTGGAATCGAAAGGATTTTTCGTGCTCATTTATATATCGTCTTTAATTTCTTTCTTGGTATTCTTGCCGAGGACTACCCACTTGCCACCCAACTGAGGCTTGGCACACCCACAGGGACTGGAATGGAGGGCATGTTTGAAATTACACTCCCAGGCAAGTCTGACACCCTGTGGCTTACAGGCCATGGCATAATTGCGCACCTGAGCAGGCTTGAGTTGAGGCCCCTGAGCCATCTTGTCAAGAATCTCCGTGATCTTTTCAAGACGTTCTTTCTTCTTGGCATCATACTCCTCACGACTCATACGCTTGCGCTCGGACTCTGGAATAACGGGATGGATAATGCCCCTGTCTTCCGCCAACAGTTTCAGGACCCGCTCACGCAATTTCGTATTCAACTGATCGCGGACCAGTTCTCTTTCCGATGAATACGGGAGAGTAAGACCCATCTGCTGGATCTCTGTGGCCAATTGTTGCAACTCCGCATACTCCGGCAACTGCCTCACTTCTTCCTGCAACTGTTTGGCCTCGTCTGTCAATGGAGTACCGCACTGTTTACAGAAAGCGAAGTCGTTCAGAGTATGACAGACGGGACAGACGATACCACCTCTTGGACTTCCACACTCCGGACAGAAAGCCTCAGTGCCTGTGAGACGGGCACCACAGAATGAGCAGACATCCGTACGGATATAGTGGCGGCAAACCTCACAGAAATCAGCATCGGGATCAATGTCAGCACCACAGTTGGGACAGGTGGTCTTACCAATGGGTTGACCACAGGAGGCACAGAAGACGGCCTCCGGTTCATTCATGGCACCACAATGGGGACACTTGACACTCTGGGCGGCATGCATCTGCATCTGTTGCTCCATCTGTATGTCACCAGTACGCTCCAAGGCGATCTCCTCATGCTGCATCTGCTGCATGCCTCGGTCCGTCCTTTCAGGGTTTAGAGTAATATCTTCGTTCATCATAAAACGCGTTTTAACTAAAGTTAGGTGCAAAATTAAATAAATTTTTTAATAAACCAAAAAAAACCGCCGTAAATTTATATTTACGACGGCATTTTGTTTCATTTTGTCCATATTTACCACAATTGGAGACGCTCAGCCTTCGGAATAAACATCTTATCCCCCTCTTTCACACCAAATGCTTCATACCAAGCATCGACATGTGGCAGGGCTCCATTGACACGCCAGCGACCTAAGGAATGGGGATCACTCTTCGTACGCTTGCGGATCTCTGCCTCTGTGATATTATTGGCCCACACACCAGCGTATGCATGGAAGAAGCGCTGGTCAGCCGCCAGACCATCCAACTCTCCTAAAGGCGCATATTTCGTAGCGTTCTTATAAGCAGTGAAAGCCACCTGCAGACCACCGTGGTCAGCGAGGTTCTCACCTAAGGTCAGACGACCATTAGCCTTCAGATCTGGCAGCACACTGATTGCTGAGAAGAAATCCGCATACTTATCTGTACGCTCTGTAAAATTCTTTCCATCACTTTCTGTCCACCAGTCCTGCATATTTCCATCCTTGTCAAAGCGACGGCCCTGATCATCAAAGCCATGGGTCATCTCATGACCAATCACCACACCAATGGCTCCATAGTTGAAGGCATCGTCAGCCGCAGGATCAAAGAAAGGATATTGCAAAATTCCAGCAGGGAAACAGATTTCGTTAGTTGTAGGATTATAATAGGCATTCACTGTCTGAGGTGTCATATGCCAGTCATCCCGGTCAACGGGTTTACCCACACGATGCTCGATATCCCACTTATTCCAGAATTTTTGACATGCCCGGATATTCTCATAGTAAGAATTTTTCGCATCAATCTTCAAGGCTGAGATATCCGTCCATTTATCAGGATAGCCGATCTTCACATAGAAGGTATTCAACTTCAGCAGGGCATTTACTTTCGTGGAGTCATTCATCCAGTCTTGAGCAGCAATACGTTCTCCAAGGGCAATCTGCAGGTTCTTCACCAGCGTAGTCATACGTTTCTTAGATGACTCGGGGAAGTATTTCTCTACATAGATCTTTCCCAAAGCCTCACCCATCATACGCTGCACCTGTGCTGTACTACGTTTCCAGAGGGGATGGTTCTCCTGACGACCTGAGAGTACACGTCCCTCAAAGTCGAACTTCTCTGCCACCGTAGCATCACTCAGATAATTGGCGGCACCATCAATAATCCCCCACTCCATCACGTCACGATACTCTGCAGGTTTAATACTGCCAACCAGTAGGTTCGCACCTTCCAGAAAGGCAGGTTGACCAACCACCATCTCCTGCAGATACTGGCTCTTGATGCCCTTAGCATTCATGACCTTCTCCAACGGCAGGTTGGGATACTTCGTCTGGAACTCCTGCAGGGTCATCTTATTATAGTTGGCCTCCGGATCACGCAGTTCTGTCCTCGACTTCGACACCTTGGCCAGGGCCGTCTCCACCTTCATGATATTCTGCATCTTCTTGGTAGCAACAGCCTTGCTGAAACCGAAGAGTTGGAACATCTTCACGATGTGCTGTTTAAAGGCCTCACGGATATCAGCAGTCGCCTTGTCGTTGTCCAGATAATACTCCTTCTGTCCTAACGTCAATCCACCCTGATACACATTCAGGATATTCTGTGTCGCGTTCTTGTCATCAGCCCCGAAACCTGCATAGAAGAACTCCTGTTCGCCATAGGGTGCCAGTTCCAGTTGGATAGTCAACAACTGTTGGTTGGTCTTGGCTGCCTCCAGTCTTTTGATCAGGGGCATCACAGGAGCCACCCCCTCCTGGTTCCTGCGAACAGAGTCCATCGCCAGTTTATAAAGGTCGCTAAGCTTCTGTTCGATGGTACCTTCCTCATAACTGTTATTCAACAATTCCGAGAGGATGCCGTTGATACGCTTGTCGTTACTCTCCTGCAACTGGTCAAAACTGCCATAGCGTGAATAAGCGGCAGGCAGGGGATTCTTCTTAACCCACCCACCACAGGCATACTCATAGAAGTCATCACCAGGACGGACACTCGTATCGAAATTCGAACGGTCCAATCCAGAACTGAGTGGCTCCTGGGCCACTGCCATCAGACTAATGGTTGTCATAGCCATCATCATTACAATTCGTTTCATCTTGATTCAATATTTTGTGTGATTATTTCCAATTCCTCACTCAACTGCTCCCATTTCTCCACTTCCTCATCGAGACATTTCTTCGTCGAAGTATATTCCGTCACAAGTGTCATGTCCGAGGCATTCTCAGGGATCATCAACAACTCGTCGAGTTCCTTCAGCCGTGCTTCCATCTTTTCAATCTTGGCTTCCGACTCCTTCACAGCCTTCTCCGCACGGTTCTTAAGTTTCTGCTGTTCCTTGCGCTCAGCATAACTGAGGGCCTTCGAGATGGTGGCAGATTGGTCTGTTGGGGGCTCACTGGGAGATGGGACGGTCTTATTAACTGTCGGATGAGATGGTCCTTCCTGTCCCAACTCATTCAACTCAGAGATTTTCTTCTCCCTGAGGAAGTCATAGATACCACCGAGGTGCTCTTTCACCTTTCCACCTCCGAACTCATACACCTTCGTCACCAGACCATCCAGGAACTCACGGTCATGACTGACGATAATGGCCGTGCCATCGAAAGCCTTGATAGCCTCCTTCAGCACATCCTTCGAAGGCATGTCGAGGTGGTTGGTGGGCTCATCGAGGATCAGCAGGTTCACTGGTTCCAGTAGCAGACGGATCATCGCCAGACGACTCCTTTCCCCACCACTGAGCACCTTGACTTTCTTGTCACTCTCCTCGCCACCGAACATAAAGGCACCAAGGATATCATTGATTTTCAAACGAATCTCACCCTTCGCTACATAGTCGATGGTCTGGAACACGGTCAGGTTCTCATCGAGCAACTGCGCCTGATTCTGTGCGAAATACCCAATCTGGATATTGTGTCCGATCTTCAGGTTTCCTGTAAAGGGGATCTCTCCCATGATACATTTCACGAGCGTCGATTTACCTTCACCGTTCTTACCAACAAAGGCCACTTTCTCACCTCGCTTAATGGTCAGCGACACATGGTCGAATACTGTATGCGCACCATAGTCTTTCCTCACCTCATCACAGATCACGGGATAGTCACCACTACGCAAGCAGGGCGGGAACTTCAGATGCATGGCGGAATTATCCACCTCGTCGATCTCGATGGGCACGATCTTCTCCAACTGCTTAATCTTCTGCTGCACCTGCACAGCCTTCGTCGCCTGATACCTGAAACGCTCGATGAACGCCTTCATATCAGCCATCTCTTTCTGCTGGTTCTCGTAGGCACGGATCTGTTGTTCACGACGTTCCTTTCTCAGAACGACGTACTCATTATATTTCACCTTATAGTCGATCACCTTACCACAGGAGATCTCCAACGTACGGTTCGACACATGATTGATAAAGGCACGGTCATGACTGACAAGCACTACAGCACTTGAACTCTGTGCCAGGAACTGCTCCAGCCACTGAATACTCTCGATATCCAGATGGTTCGTGGGCTCATCGAGCAACAATACGTCAGGCTTCTGCAAGAGTATCTTCGCCAATTCGATACGCATGCGCCAACCACCAGAGAACTCAGAGGTTGGTCGTTCGAAGTCCGTACGCAGGAAACCCAGTCCCATCAACGTACGCTCCAGTTCTGCCTCCCTACTCTCCGCACCCATCATCAGGTAACGCTCATGTTCGGTGGTATATTTCTCTATCAGGGCCAGATAACTCTCACTCTCATAGTCAGTACGTTCTGCCAGTTCCTGGTTCATCCGATCCAGACGATCTTTCATCTTCGTAATGTCGGCAAAGGCTTTCTGAGCCTCTTCCCTCACCGTCGTATCATCCTGCAGGATCATCACCTGAGGCAGATAACCGATGCGACAGTCATTGGGGATACTCACCGTCCCCTCAGTAGCCTTCTGTTGTCCACAGAGAATCTTCAGCAAGGTCGATTTGCCCGCACCATTCTTACCCACCAAGGCAATACGGTCCCGGTCGTTGATCACAAAACTTGCGTCCACGAACAGGGGCTTCACCCCGAATTCCACTTTCAGTCCTTCTACAGAGATCATCGCTTATCAACAAATTCGTAATCCTTGTATTTCTCCTTAGGGAAACGCAACATCTCGTCTGTGATGCCACCAGAACGGAAGTGCAATATCTTGATGGTGGTCCATACAAAGGCGATCTTAATACGCACACTGATAGGCTCATAAGACTGACGTTTCACCAAGGCATGCACCTCCTTGATACCTTTTTTGCCCTTTTTAGCCTTCAGACTGATCATCAGTCCTTCTGGGTGTTCTGCAATACTATAGTCGAAATTCTCTGGCTCAAACTTGAATTTGCTTGAATACTTGTCCGACTTGTTATTCTTGGCACTGTGGATCTCCACTTCCTTCTTCTTTTTCTTCTTAATGGTATAAACGGTAGTCCCGTCATTCCAGGAGTTCATCTTTGCATCCTCAAACTTACTCTTCTTACCTTTATACCATATCATGCCGTTGGTCTTATAGATACCGATGATGTTCACGTCGTAGTACAGGGTAGCCCCTTGTTCCCCAAACACCTTCTGATAGGCACTGTTGAATATCCTACGTGCCTGTCGGGAATTCGGAGTGTCCTCTGCCTGGACGGAACAGACTACCATCACAAGCGACATGAACATCAAAACAAACCTTTTTCTCATTTTTCTATACTTTCGAACTGCAAAATTACACAATTCTCATGGATTTTCATTATTTTTGCACACAAATTAACGATTTTGCAGACGGCCTTATGGAAAAGAACATCTTCGCCAAACTGATTGCCACAGCCCTGAACCTACAGGAACGTGCAGTAGCCAACACCCTCGCCCTATTGGAAGAGGGTTGTACCATTCCCTTTATCTCCCGCTATCGTAAAGAACGGACAGGAGGACTCGATGAGGTTCAGATTGCAGCCATCAGCGACCGTTTCGATAAACTCCAGGAGATTCAGAAACGTAAGGAGACCGTTATCAAGACCATCACTGAACAGGACAAGATGACGCCTGACTTGCAGAAGCGTATCGATGACTGTTGGGATTCAACAGAACTCGAAGATATCTACCTGCCCTATAAACCCAAACGACGTACAAGGGCTCAGGTGGCACGTGAACAGGGATTGGAACCCCTCGCCCAAATCCTCATGGTTCAGCGCGAACGAGATCCTGAACATGCTGCAGAACGATTCGTCAAAGGTGAGATCAAAGATGCTGAGACGGCTCTCAAGGGAGCCCAGGACATCATCGCAGAGACGGTCAGTGAGGATGAGCGCAGTCGTCAACAACTCCGTAATGCTTTCTCTCGTCAGGCCATCATCACCTCAAAGGTGGTGAAAGCCAAGGCAGACAGCGACGAAGCGAATAAATACAGCGACTATTTCGATTGGGAGGAACCCCTCAAGCGCTGTTCCTCCCATCGTCTGCTCGCCATGCGACGGGGTGAGGACGAAGGCATCCTCCGCGTCAGTATCTCCCCTGACGATGAAGAGGCCATGGATCGTCTCAAGCGCCATTATGTCTATGGCAACACCCCCTGTGGCAAATTAGTGGCAGAGGCCATCGATGATGGCTATAAACGCCTCCTCAAACCCACCATCGAGACAGAGTTTGCAGCCTCCAGTAAAGAGAAGGCTGATGAAGAGGCCATCCGTGTCTTTGCAGAAAACCTGCGTCAACTGCTCTTAGGTGCACCCTTAGGACAGAAACGCGTGATGGGCGTCGATCCTGGTTTCCGCACAGGTTGTAAGGTGGTATGCCTCGATGCACAGGGGAACCTGCTCCACCACGAGGCCATCTTCCCGCATCCTCCTGTCAACAAACGCATGGAGGCAGCCATGGCCATCCAGAAGATGATCACCAAATTCCAGATTGAGGCCATCTCCATAGGCAATGGTACTGCCAGTCGTGAAACCGCCAGTTTCATCAAGGATGTTATCGCTGGTCGCTACGACATCGACACGAAGAAGACATCCCAGGCTCCTGCACCACAGGTCTTTGTGGTATCTGAAGCAGGTGCCTCTGTCTATTCTGCCTCTAAGACCGCCCGCGAAGAGTTTCCCGATGAGGATGTCACAGTACGTGGCGCAGTCTCCATAGGTCGTCGTTTGATGGATCCTCTGGCAGAATTAGTCAAGATCGATCCCAAGAGCATCGGTGTGGGCCAGTACCAGCACGATGTCGATCAGACCAAACTCAAACATTCCCTCGACCAGACAGTGGAGAGTTGTGTCAACAATGTGGGTGTCAACCTCAACACCGCCTCACAACATCTGCTGATGTACGTCAGTGGTCTGGGACCTACCCTCGCCAAGAACATCGTGGATTACCGCAAGGAGAATGGGGCCTTCACCTCTCGCGCCCAACTGAAGAAGGTGCCTCGCCTCGGCCCTTCTGCCTATCAGCAGTGTGCTGGTTTCCTACGCATCCCTGGCGCCAAGAACCCACTCGACAACTCTGCCGTCCATCCCGAGAGTTACGCCATCGTCGAACAGATGGCCAAGGATCAGGGGTGTACCGTCAGTGACCTGATAAAGAATAAGGAGAAGCGCGAGGCCATCGACATCAAACGATATGTCACTGCCGAGATAGGCATCCCCACCCTCACCGATATCATGAAGGAACTGGAGAAGCCTGGTCGTGACCCCCGGGAACAACTGGAGGAGTTCGAGTTCGATAAGAACGTATCCACCATCGACGATCTGGTCGAAGGGATGGTCCTGCCGGGCATCGTCACCAACATCACCAACTTTGGTGCCTTTGTGGATATCGGTGTCCATCAGGACGGTCTCGTCCACATCTCCCAGATGGCCAATCGTCGCATTGCCCATCCCCTCGATGTGGTCAAACTCCACCAGCACATCAAGGTGCGTGTCATCGAGGTGGATCACCGAAGGCATCGCATCTCCCTGAGTATGAAAGGATTATTACTGACACTCCTCTTCTGTCTGACAACCATCAGTGGTTGGGCACAGGGTGACAATGTAGGTATGGGTGGCCGTGATGAGGGAGTGGCCTCTATTCTCGAGAAACTGAACGTGATGCAGAAAAAGAACGAGGCCTTCAACATCTTCCTCAACACGAACATCGCTTACGAAGAGTATCTGGGTCACGATGCCCAAGGAGGTTTCGAGGGAAGGCAGATGCGTTTTGAGGCCAGAGGATTCCTCGATGAGCACTGGAGTTACCGTCTGCGCTACGCGTTGAACAAGACCTGGCAACAGCAGAGCGACGGCTTTGCCAACAGCCTCGACATCATGATGGTGAACTATCAGATTAACGACCGACTGAAGATTTCCGGTGGTAAGAAAGCCCTCTCAATGGGAGGTTTCGAGTACGATGCCAACGCCATCCAGGTACTTGAATACTCTGATTTCAACAACTATCTGAGTACCTCACTCATCGGTGTGGAAGTTGGCTATGACATCGGCCATCGGCAACTGATACAGTTAGATGTATCCAACACCAATAACAACTCACTCGACAAGACCTATCCTGGTGCAGGACTGGAGAAATCACGCCATCCATTGTCTATCACCGTCAACTGGATAGGTAGCCGTCTATGGGATAAACTCGAGAACCACTGGTCCTACAGTTATATGCAGGAGGCGAAGGGTGTCAGCAATCGTCTGCTGATGCTCGGTTCTCGCCTGACGATAGGAAAATGGACCTGCTACCTGGATTATTACCGGGCATGGGAGGATATCGACCGGCATGGCATCGTGAGTGCTGATGCCAAATCCCCAGTCGCCCTGCGCAACGTGAGATACTATAGTTTCGTAGGACGCTGTCTCTACCAGGTCACACCCCATTGGGCCTGTATGGTGAAAGGATTTGCCGAACAGGCCTCTGCACCTGACATCCCCGCCCTGAAGAACTACCGTCATAACTATGGCTATCAGGCAGCCGTACAGTGGATTCCCGACCTCTCCCAGGACGCACGTCTCTCATTAGCCTATGTGGGTAAAACCACCACATTTAAGGAGGCCTGTGGACTCCCTGACCAAACCAGCAATCGCGTAGAACTGAGCCTTATCTACCGCATCAAGATTTTCTAAAAAACGAAGAGAGGATAGCCTTCTGACTACCCTCTCCTATTGACATAAAGATCTTTTCTTTACTTCACCTTCTCCACGATGGCCTTGAAAGCCTCGGGGTTGTTCATGGCGAGGTCAGCGAGCACCTTACGGTTGATCTCGATACCAGCCTTGGTGAGCTTACCCATGAAGACCGAGTAACTCAGACCCTCCTGACGAGCGGCAGCGTTGATACGCTGGATCCACAAGGCACGGAAGTTGCGCTTCTTATTACGACGGTCACGATAGGCATAGGTCAGACCCTTCTCCCAGGTATTCTTGGCTACTGTCCAAACATTCTTGCGGGCACCAAAGTAACCGCGGGTCAACTTCAAAATTCTCTTACGCTTTGCTCTTGATGCAACGTGATTTACTGATCTTGGCATAATTTCTTGACTTTAAATGTTCGACAATAGGGTTAACGGAGACACAACAGGTCGCGGACCTGCTTCATGTTTGACGGATCAACGATAGTTGTACCCACCAAGTTACGCTTCTGCTTCTTGGTCTTCTTCGTCAGAATGTGGCTGTGGTAAGCGTGACGTCTCTTTACCTTACCTGTTCCGGTGAACGTGAATCTCTTCTTCGCTCCGGAGTTTGTCTTTACTTTTGGCATTGTTTTAAAATTTTAAATTGTTATTAATATCCGACGACAACGCATATACCGGGCGCGCCGTCTTCTTTTTTACCTTTTTACTCTTCCTCAGTCAGTTTCTTCAGGGCGTCAGCACTGATCTTGGCATTGGCAAACAGACCACCATTGGCAGGTGCCTCAGTCTCCTCAACCTCCTTCTGCTGCTTGGCCTGTTCCTTGGCCTCTGCCTCTGCAGCCTCCCTGTCACGGGCCTGCTGACTCATCTTCTTGGCACCAGCCTTCTTAGGAGCCAGATAGAGGAACATCTTCTTACCCTCTAATGATGGCATGCCTTCTACCTTACCTACTTCCTCCAGATCATTGGCGAAACGGAGGAGCAACACCTCGCCCTGCTCCTTGAACAGGATGGAACGTCCACGGAAAAACACATAGGCTCTCACCTTGTTGCCTTCCTCCAGGAATTCCTTGGCATGCTTGAGTTTGAACTGGTAGTCGTGCTCATCTGTCTGAGGTCCGAATCGGATTTCCTTCACCTCCACCTTCACCTGCTTGGCCTTCATCTCTTTCTGGCGCTTCTTCTGCTGGTAAAGGAATTTGGAGTAGTCGATGAGACGACAGACAGGCGGGTTGGCGTTGGGCGAGATCTCCACGAGATCAACTCCCTGCTCGCGGGCCATATTGATGGCATCTCGGGTGGGAACAACGGTGGAACCATTGTCACCGACGATACGCACTTCACGTACGCGGATCTGGTCATTGATCCGGTACTGATTCTTCAATTTGTCATTCTTCATCCACTACTTTTTAAGAAATCGGCTGCAAAATTACTAACTTTCAGCGAATTAGCCAAATTTTTTATTAATTATTTTTAAAAATCTTTTGTCATTTCAGCAACTTGGGCATTCACCTCATCGATAAATGCCTGAATGGTCTTCACACTCTGTTCACCACCACCCTGAGGACGAACGGCCACTGTTCCATCAGCAGCCTCCTTCTCACCGACGATCACCATATAGGGGATGCGCTTCAACTCATTGTCGCGGATCTTACGACCCAACTTCTCGTTGCGCAGGTCGATGGTGGCACGTACACCACCCTCACTGAACTGCTTGCAAACCTCCTGGGCATAGTCGTTGTACTTCTCCGACAGAGGCAGGATTGCCACCTGCTCAGGCGTAAGCCAGAGGGGGAAGTGACCACTGGTATGTTCGATGAGTACAGCACAGAAACGCTCCAACGATCCGAAGGGTGCACGGTGGATCATCACTGGCGTCTTCTTCTGGTTGTCCTCGTCCGTATATTCGAGTTGGAAACGCTTCGGCAGGTTATAGTCCACCTGGATGGTACCCAACTGCCAACGTCTTCCAATGGCATCCTTGATCATAAAGTCGAGCTTCGGTCCATAGAAAGCAGCCTCTCCATATTCTACCTTGGCATTCAGGCCCTTCTCCTGACAAGCCTCCTGAATAGCCTTCTCAGCCAATGCCCAGTCCTCGTCAGTACCGACATACTTCGTATGGTCGTTAGGATCACGCAGTGAGATCTGAGCCTCGAAGTTAAAGCCGAAGGCACTCAGTACCACACCGATGATATCCATCACGTTCAGGAACTCCTGCTTCACCTGGTCAGGACGACAGAACAGGTGAGCATCATCCTGCGTGAACGAACGTACACGTGTCAGACCATGCAACTCACCACTCTGCTCATAGCGATACACCGTACCGAACTCTGCGATACGCAGGGGCAGGTCACGATAACTACGGGGCTTCCAGGCGAAGATCTCACAGTGATGCGGACAGTTCATGGGCTTCAGCATATACTCCTCACCCTCCTCAGGAGTGGTGATGGGACGGAACGAATCCTGACCGTAATGAGCATAGTGACCAGAGGTAACATACAGACTCTTACCACCGATATGCGGGGTAATAACCTCCTGATAACCATAACGTTTCTGTACTTTGCGCAGATGATCCTGCAAGCGCAGACGCAGGTCTGTACCCTTCGGCAACCAGATGGGCAATCCCTTACCCACCTTGTCGGAGAACATAAACAGTTCCATCTCCTTACCGATCTTACGGTGGTCGCGCTTCTTGGCCTCCTCAAGCATCTCTAAATACTCATCGAGCATCTTCTTCTTGGGGAACGAGATACCATAGAGGCGCTGCATCTGCTCACGAGAAGCATCACCACGCCAGAAAGCACCAGCCACAGAGGTCAGTTTGATGGCCTTGATCTCACCTGTATCTACGAGGTGAGGACCACGACAGAGGTCCGTAAAGTTACCCTGTGTATAGGTGGTGATGGAACCATCCTCCAAGTCCTGGTCGATATGTTCGCACTTATAGGTCTGGCCATCGGCAGCAAACTGCTTCAGAGCCTCTGCCTTGGCTACCTCCTTACGAACCACCGGCTCTTTCTTACCAGCCAGTTCCTTCATCTTTGCTTCAATCTTGGGGAAGTCGCTCTCCTTGATCATCTCACCGTCCTTCAGCAAGACATCATAGAAGAAACCATTCTCCACGGCAGGTCCGAAACCAAACTGGATACCAGGATACAACTCCTGCAAGGCCTCTGCCAACAGGTGGGCGGAGGTGTGCCAGAAGGTGTGCTTACCCTGCTCGTCTTCAAACTTATAGAGCGCGATCGTTGCGTCCTGATTGATAGGACGGTTCAGCTCTACGGTCTCACCGTTTACACCACAGCTCACAACGCTGCGCGCGAGAGCCGGAGAGATGCTCTCTGCAATCTGAAAGCCAGTCACGCCCTGCTCATACGAACGAACAGATCCGTCTGGAAATGTAATGTTAATCATATCTACAATATATGTTTGAATTTGAAATTGCGTGCAAAATTACACACTTTCTCTGACATTGCCAAATTTTCCACCTAAAAACCGATCTTCTTCACAATCTTCTCGTCGAGGCGCTTGTTGTCGCAGTGGCGGACGAGCATGGGGACATATGACATTGCTGGATATTAACAATCGCGCTCTTTGTGAGCGCGATTGTCAATAAATATTTTTCATACACTTTACTCTTTTTGTTCCATTACAGGACGTATTGGCATACAAGAAAACAGCGTATATAATTATCTCTTCTTTAGTATCTTTCTACCATTCACGATGTAGATGCCGTTGGGCAGACCATCGAGCGATGTCACTTGGTGAAGTACCTTTTGACCACGAATATCATAGACATCGAACGGCTCTGCGGCAACTGCATTCTCTTCGATGCCTGTAGTCTCGTCGTCATCGCCCTCCGTCGAACGTGCCCCTGAGGTTGATAATACCGTCACAGTACAAGTTCCCTTCAGACCAGTAGCCACTGAGGTACAGGTAATGGTAGCAGTACCGGCCTTGATACCCTTTACCTTACCTTCAGCAGTCACTGTGGCAATAGTCTTGTCAGAACTTTCCCAGGTCACACTCTTGTCTGTTAAGGTCGAAGGATATACAGTAGCAGTCAGCACGGTTGTCCTACTCTTCTTAAGGGTAAACTCAGACATGCTGATAATCACTTTACCAACCGTTACTTGGCAAGTGGCCTTTGCGCCAGTTGCAACAGAGGTACAGGTGATGGTGGCAGTACCATACTTCACACCTTTTACCTTACCAGCGCTCGTCACCGTGGCAATCTTCGTGTCAGAGCTCTCCCAAGTCACGCTCTTGTCCGTCAATGTCTCTGGAGTGACTGTAGCTTTCAGCGTCGTGGTCTTACCCTTCTGAACGCAAACCTCAGTCTTGTTGAGGGTCACGATGCCATTTACAACTGTCACTATACAGGTGGTATTCAGCCCTGTGGCATTCGATGTACAGGTGATTGTAGCTGTTCCTGCCTTCACACCCTTCACCTTGCCTGCACTCGTCACTGTGGCAACTTTTGTGTTCGAACTCTTCCAAGTAACACTCCTATCTTCTAATTTCGAAGGATAAACCGTAGCTGTCAGCGTCA
>Ga0129306_1000188_pt1 | contig 107545 bp, 94 predicted proteins | sample P827metagenome_FD_94438 | JGI IMG/M metagenome (GOLD analysis project Ga0129306, IMG submission 94438) | Capybara group fecal microbial communities from Wisconsin, USA - P827 metagenome | ecosystem: Host-associated > Mammals > Digestive system > Large intestine > Fecal | place: USA: Wisconsin...
CCCGAAAGGTAGGCGGGCCACCCTTATCCCTTTCCTATTCGGCCTTGCTCCGGATGGGGTTTACCGAGCCAATACATTACTGCATTGCTGGTGCGCTCTTACCGACACCGTTCCACCCTTACCACATTGCTGTGGCGGTTTACTTTTCTGTGGCACTATTCCCTATGGTTACCCACGCCGGACGTTATCCGGCATCCTGCCCTTTGGAGCTCGGACTTTCCTCGAACTTACGCTCGCAATCACCTTTCATACTTGCTAATTAAAGTCTAACAGATTGATAATGATTCGGTCAATTATATTTTTATCAAATGCGCTATGTTCTTAAGTTCATCGATAAAAGCTGAAATAATAAGCGCTCTCAATTAGAAAAAGAAGTCTTCTTGAGTTGTACTCGTCAATACAGTGAGCTCTTTACCAAAGGTCAATTGTATATGAGCCCCCAATAAGCCAGCAGCACCAATTTCTGTGCCAAAATGTCCTACATCAGCCACCACAATACCGAGCTCTTTAGCTAATTGCATATCATGGTATTTCACATCCCCAGTAACATAGGCCTGCGCTCCTGCTTTAGCAGCTGCTTTAATAAATTCCGCACCAGATCCAGTACAAAGAGCTACTTTTTTAACTTCCTTAACTCTTGCCCCACCAAAGCGAGGACGACCTTGAGGAAATGCATGTGTTACTAATTCCATAAAGCCCTCTAAATCTAAAGTATCACTTAAAATACCTTGACGCCCAATAGCCTCCATTGTAGCCGGAGATTTCAACTCATACACCTCATAGGCCACTTCTTCATAAGGATGAGCCTCTTTCATAGCCCCTATAACCTTGCTAAGCAAGACTTTAGGCACTATTGTTTCCACACGGTTCTCTGCCACTTTAGAAGTTTCACCTACTTGTCCAATAAATGGCTCAGCCCCTTCTAACGGTTTAAACATGCCTGTACCTTCACCATAGTAAGCACAATGACTATAATTTCCTACATGACCAGCACCAGCATCTCCCATTGCAGTTACTACAGCTTCTGTATGCTCTATAGGAACGAACACAACAATTTTGCATAGACCTTCGCTGTGAACGACTTCAAGTCCCTCCACAGAGCCTAAACCTAATTGTACGGCCGCTAAATCATTTAAGCCACCTTTAGCTACATCTAAATTAGTATGTGCACTATATACAGCAATATCCGCTTTTACCAAGCGCGCAATCATGCGACCAAGCACTGTATCACTGGTGATTTGCTTCAAACCTTTAAAAATAAGTGGATGATGACTGACAATAAGATTGCATTGTTTTTCAATGGCCTCTTCAATCCCCTCTTCAGTAACATCTAATACAGTGAGCACATTGGTCACCACTTGGTCACGGCGTCCTACCATTAACCCTACATTATCCCAAGACTCGGCTAAATGCGTAGGCGCCAGTGTTTCAATGCACTCTATTACATCTTGTACTTTTATCATCTCTATCTCCTTCCTCACTAAAATTTAGCTAAATTTTATATTTGCGTTTAATCACCATAGGCTATTTGCTCTAATTCTGCGAGCTCCTTGGCTAAGTCCTTATACTTTTGAGTCTCTTTAAGAGCCTCTGTCATTCCTTCTAAGGCAGCTTCACGAGCATGCATAATATGCTTCATATGAGCCTCCCAAAGAGGAGGTCGTTCTGCATTAATCAACGCGCCTACAGTCCAAAGCATTGACTCTTTGGGCAAAGTTTCGTATACACTAGATGCATTCTTCATCGCATTCAAAAGATCTTCTTCTGTAATGTACAAAGCCTCTTTACCCTTCTTTATCGCTAAAAATGCTTGATACATCTTGCCCATATCAGTCATAATTATTTCTTTACAAATGCGGTAGCCTGCATTTACTACATACTGACGCAACTCGGCCTGTCCATTTTGCGGCTGCAATACATAAAAGTCCAATAAAGCGGGCCCTTCTTCAATAATTTGGCGCATCAAAAATCCACCCATGCCACAAATAACGGCCCCTTGAATTTCATCAGCGCTTACAACTTGCAGACCATTGCCTAAGCGACATTCAACCAATGATGTAAAATCTTGTTCATTTACATATCCTTGCGCTGAGGCTAAAGGGCCTTTATTTACATCTCCAGCAATCGCTTTTTGCGCCCTCTCACGGCGCACTAATTCCACAGCTAAATATCCATGGTCCGTACCAATATCAGCTATAACCTGCGCTTTAGGAATAAGTATAAATACCGCCTCTAAGCGATCTGTCATCTTTTTAATATGCACCGCGAACTCCTTCATTCATTATATTCATCACTTAGTGACTATACTCTCGATTTATTTCTTCAATGATTTCCTTCGTTAGCACGACACGAGTAACACCATAAGCATAAGCAGTTAATTCATAAGGTTGATATAACATGGCTATATTCCCATGACCTAATAAAATATAATTGTCATTGCGAACTTCTATATCCTTAAGTCCAAATAAACTCTTTACAGGCATTAGCTCCATCCCTTGGGAATATACTTTTACAGTCTCAGACATTACCAGATTTTTTAATTGCTCATCGCTCTTAAGATGTACATAATATGTAGCTGGTATGTGTTCACCCGTATGTTTATTAAATACTAAGCCCTGCGATTGATGATAGCCATGTGCACTTTGTCCATTATACCAACCGCTGTTAATAATAATTGATAACAAGTCAGCATCTTCATAACTTACTTTATAATCCAATACCACTTGATGCATTTTCTGATTATAATATAAATCTCGCATTTTCACTACATAATCAGCTATCTCTGTATTAATTTTCTGTTGTGCCTTCTCATCTGCCACATAAACTAAAGGATATTGTAATTTTAAATTACCATCCTCTTGTGCCATCCCCACGACAGCACTAGGCGAAGCTACCGCTTCCACTTGTACGGCAGAATGTGGAGCTCTTTCTCCGTCTGTAAGAGCCCCTTGATTAACGGCCTCTACACCAATATAATTTACTAAGGCTGGAGCAAGACCCATTATAGCTCCTAATACTACAGGCTTCCATAATTTCTTAAACATACGCAACCTCCTCATTAAAACTAACTATAATTTTATATTATCTAGTAACTACAAGTATCATTAGACCTATAATCGAATGATTAATGTACCAATATTACTATATATAATTTAGTGTAACAAACCTATTTTAATTTCGCAAATCTTAGCCCCTCCATATAGCAGTCTGCTACCTGCAGAATAGTAAAAAAGACCACTGTACTTTCGTACAGTGGCCTTTTCTTTTACTAAATTAATTACTAGTTACGCAATACTAGCATTACGCTTTATTAGGTACATTCCATTCAAGTGGATTGTATTGTGCTTCACTAACCGTTTCAAGCCAAGTTACACTTACATCATCTCTATTGACGCTAAGCGCTAAATGGGAGAAGTAACTATCTTTTGTTGCTCCATGCCAATGTTTAATTTCAGGCGCAATATATACTACATCACCAGTTTGTAATGGCCGTGCTACACCGCCCTCTTCCTGATACCAACCTTTGCCACCAACTACAATGAGAATTTGCGCTGCCCCATGGTGAATATGCCAGTCATTACGACTGCCCGGTTCAAAAGTGACATTATAAATCCCCACTTCCTCCGTATTAAGCGGTGCAAGCCAACTTTTTCCACTAAAATACTGAGCATACCCCTCATTAGGTGCTCCTATAGCAAAACCAGATACAGTTCCTTCTGTATGAACTAAAGTGGCAATTTGATCTAACGCAGCTTCACTCACACCATTGTGTTTAGCAATTTGACGATGTGCTCCAAGCTGTGATTCTACACCACTCATTGCTTCTAATGCAGCCACTGTAACCACTTCACGTTCTCGCCAATCCAATACATTAGAAGCAAATACATCGCCAAATAAGTGGCTCTTTAAGTATTGGTCAATGGCAGGTGCAAAATCAAATAATGCACCTTTTACTTCGCTTCCAACTAATTCAGTTTGTGTTGTTGTTCCTTCTCGTAGCGCCTTTCCTTCCACCAAAGTCGTCGTAGGTGCAGGACCTTCTTCTGTAACGAGGCCATTATCTTCTCGTTCTTTCACCGTATTCATTAATACAGAAAGAGCATTTAAGCTCCTCGGAAAACCTGTATAAGCATAGAGCTGAACCATTGCATCTTTAGCTTCATTCACAGTTAAGCCATCGTCTAACCCTTTCATAAGGCTATCTTTAAGACTAACTTGATCACCAGTAGCTGTATATTGACTGATTTTAACTAAATGAATATCCTTCTTACTTAATAATTCTTTATTTTCATCTTTCATAAGTCTCTCCTCCTCAGCTATACCGCTTTGCATAGTGTCACTTGTAGGTGCAGCAGCACCTAACACAGTGCCAGCACCCATGACACACAGGGCCAAGCCTAATAACATGATTTTCTTATACTTGTTCTTCATAAAATATGTCTCCTCCCACTCTACTCTCTCAAATTCGTTATGTGTTATATTATGTTACCTTAAAAACTTTGAGCCCACCGTTTTAATTCATCTAATGACGTATGAACTGAGAAGCATTTACCTTCTTTTAAAATTGCACCCACGCAAGATGGTGATAAGGCTACATTCGTGCGCCCCATACCACTGCCCCCTGAGGTGGCAAAGGGAACGATAACTACATCAGTAAGATCTAGTCCTTCTAGAAAAGTATTAATAATAGAAGGCGCTCGATACCACCAAATAGGGAAACCTATGTATAAATGGTCATACTCTGTCGTAGATGGTAATGGTCCTTTGATAGCTGGACGTGAATCCAAGTCAGCCATCTCTACAGAAGAACGACTTTGCTTATTGTTCCAATTTAAATCATCTGCCGTATAAGGCTGAGCTGGTTGAATTTTATAATTCGTAGCCCCTATGGCTTTTGCTAAGTTTTCGCCTACTTGTTCGGTAGTGCCAGTAGCACTAAAATACGCAACTAATGAACGACTCATATAAACCTCCTCTAATAATCATCCTAGAGTATATCCGACTCATAACATCACTATGCGCTCTACCATGGTGTTTATGTATTTAGTATAGACGTATCTTTATATTATGACCAACAGTTATTAGTCCTTATTTACCATCGCTTTAAGGAATGATAAAATAAGTAATGAAAGGAGCGCATATGATAGAAACACGATTATTAACCTATTTCCTCACAATCGCACAGGAAGAAACGATTACTGGTGCAGCTAAGCGGCTTCATATTACACAATCCACTTTGTCTAAACAAATAAAAGAACTAGAAGATCAATTAGGTAAAACACTATTCCTTCGAGGCAAACGGAAAATTACATTGACCGAAGAAGGTCGCTATTTACAGCAACGAGGTCGTGAAATATTAGATTTATTAGAAAGCACTGAATCAGCTTTACAAGAAGAGAGTGAGCTTTTAAATGGCAATATTTATTTAGGCTGTGGTGAAACAAGACATATCGCTATGATTAGCCAATGTTTTAAAGAACTCCAATCTTTATATCCGCAAATCCATTTACATCTGTATACAGGGGATCATCTAGTTATTATGGATCGTCTCGACAAAGGTCTCATTGACATGGGGCTCGTCGTGGAACCTATCTTTAAAGAAGGCTATGACTACTATGATCTTCAAATGAGCGACCGAAGTATGCTCGTCATGCGCCGTGATAGTCCCTTGGCCACGTTAAATGCTATTGCTCGCGAGGATTTAAAAAATCTCCCTTTAATTTTATCTCGTCAAGGCTTTGTCAATCCCGCCGATTACGAGCTATTTGGTACAAGCCGCTCCAATTTAAATATTGTAGCCACCTATAATTTAATTAATAATATGACCTATTTAGTAGAAGCAGGCCTTGGATATGCTATAACGTTAGATGGCCTATTGCCTGCCAATCATCCGACATTAACAGCTTGCCCTATTGAACCTGCCGTGGAAAACAAATGGTATTTAGTAACTAAAAGTCATCGTCTCTTCTCCCCTACAGTGCATCGATTCATCACTGAATTAAAACAATATACACTAGAGTTAAGAAATACACGCATCTAACCGTTGCCTTCGTAATCACTGCTATAAATTTATAAGCCCATTAAAACAATACACGCTAAACTCCGAATTGTATTGACTAAAAGATATTCTTTTTTGTATAATATTTTGGTAGTACTATATTAGACTGTTAATTCTAATATAGTGCACCAAAGTATAGAACATACTTCTTTGCGGGCCTATAGCTCAGGGGTAGAGCAACCGGCTCATAACCGGTCGGTCCCTGGTTCGAACCCAGGTGGGCCCACCAAATAAAGAAACCAACTACATTGTAGTTGGTTCTTTTTATTTTCTTTTATCCATGATATGATGTTCTTTTGCTCATCAGCCGAGATTCTTTTACCTATAATCTAATACTCTTTTACCTATCATTCAATATTCTTTTACCTACCATCTAATAGTCCTTTGCCTATTATCCCATATTCGTTTCCCCTTCATACTCGAAAGGCTCTCACCTAGTCCCCTGTGCTTCAGGAGTTTAGGTGAGAGCCTTTTTTAGCTTCTAGCCCATGGCTATTTATAATTCATTACACATAATCTGTGCCACTTATCATAAATACCCAATATATAGTTCTTATAAGAAATCTTTAATTTTATCGCGCTTGCCACGATTGCGTAACTTAGTAAGAGCCTTACCTTCAATCTGACGAATACGTTCACGAGTTACATTAAAATGCTGCCCCACTTCTTCTAGTGTTCTTGGCTTGCCATCTTTTAGGCCAAAGCGAAGCACTAATACTTGTTGCTCTCTTTCAGTTAAGCAAGAGAATACATCTTCAATTTGCTCTTTTAATAAAATGTAACTAGCTGCATCATCTGGTGCAATAGCATCTTGGTCTTCAATGAAATCACCTAAATGGGAATCTTCTTCCTCACCAATCGGCGTTTCTAAAGAAACTGGCTCTTGCGCAATCTTTTGAATTTCGCGAACACGTTCCACGCTGATCCCCATGCCTTCTGCTATTTCTTCTGGCAATGGCTCACGCCCTTTATCCTGCAACAATTGGCGAGAAATGCGAATCAATTTATTGATAGTTTCTACCATGTGTACAGGAATTCGAATCGTACGTGCTTGGTCAGCAATGGCGCGCGTAATAGCTTGACGAATCCACCATGTTGCATAAGTAGAGAACTTATACCCTTTAGTATAATCAAACTTATCAACTGCTTTAATGAGACCTAAGTTACCTTCTTGGATTAAATCCAAGAATAACATGCCACGGCCTACATAGCGCTTTGCAATACTAACAACTAAGCGCAAGTTTGCATCAATCAGCTTTTGCTTAGCTTTCTCACCAGTACGCATTTCTTTGTACGTAGCATCTTCCTTTGCACCAGCTTCAATTTGCTGCGCCAATAAAATCTCTTCATCTGCCGAAAGAAGTGGCACACGACCAATTTCCTTCAAGTACATGCGCACTGGGTCATCAATATTAACGCCTTCAGGAATACTTAAATCAAGAGTTACTTCCTTAGCTTCACGTACATCATCAGTTACTTCTTCATCGTCATCTTCGATAATATCTTCCTCTTCTTCTACGGCTACGTCATCAGTAATGACCTCGATATTGCTCTTCTGCAATACTTCATACATATCATCCAGCTGCTCTGCTGTAAGCTCCACTTCTTCATGAAGAGCATCGGTAATTTCCTTGCTGGATAAAGCACCTGTTTTTCTTCCCTTTGCTACTAATTGTTCTATTATTTCTTCTAAACGCGATTTATTTTGCTTCTTAGCCACAACGCTCTTCCTTTCTTTTATAGATTTATCAGGACCATTGTTTTATCAAGGATTGTAAGTCCTGACAGAGTTTTAGTTCTTCAATAAACCGTTTATCTCCTGCACGATTTAACTGATCTGCTAATGTGCTATGTGTTTTATACTGTTCTCGCAACGACTTAAGTCGCACAGCCCGTATATAGCCATCTAATGTATTATCATCATAATGAAGTAACATCAATTGTGCATAGGCTGCTCGTTCTTCGTCGGTTAAGCGCTCTTCTAACACAGTGGACTGCAGTTGTCCTGTTTCCTTTAGAACTTGTCCGGCCTTTTCCAATAAGGTCCGGTAAATGTCATTGCTTATATCTTCTAGGGGCAAGTATTGTATAACTCTTGTTAAATACGGAACTGAGCTTACAGCCATAGCCGTCAAATAATCCTCTTCACTTGCCTTTGCCTTACTATTAGGTTTAGGTGCTGGCTTAAGGTCTAGGGAACCTTTACCAGTGTACTGCCTAAACATGCGCAATATGGCACTATTATCAAGCCACAAAGGGAGTGCCAAAGCCTTTAGGTAAGTCTCTCTTTCAATAGGGTTCGTTACCCCTTTAATATAATCAAACATTCTCTTTAAAATAGCCTGCTTACCTGTTGCCGTATTGCGATCTTCCTGAATTAAGGCTTCATTTAAGAAGAAATCAAAAGGAGACACCGCTTCCTCCACTAATTGAGCAAAAGCCTCTCCGCCATGATTTCGACAATAATCATCTGGATCTTTCCCATCAGGCATAATCACAATGCGAACTTTAAAGTCCATAGGCTGCAAAATACGGATTGCATCGCGCACAGCCTGGCGCCCTGCACCATCCATGTCATAGGCTAAAATTACTTCATCCGCTTGGCGCACTAAGAGTCGTGCTTGATTCTCCGTAAAGGCCGTTCCTAAAGAGGCCACTACATTAGTAATGCCACAATTATGTGCACTAATAACATCCATGTAGCCCTCTACTAAGATAACTTGCCGTTTTTTGCGAATGCTTTGATAGGCCTTATCAAAAGCAAATAGCATATGTCCTTTGTTAAAAAAGCTAGTTTCTGCTGAGTTTAAATATTTCGGATCTCGTTGCCCCGGATTAATCATACGACCACCAAAGGCCACTACTCGACCACGACCATCACAGATAGGGAACATCACGCGATTACTAAAATAATCATACAAACCTCGTTCATTCCGTCGAGCTAAACCTAGCTCAAGTAAAGTACGCTCTTGTATGTCCCGTTGCGTAAAGGCTCGATTCAATCTATCTCTGCTCTTTGGGGCAAAACCTAAGCGAAATTGCTTAATTATTTCCTCTGAAAGTCCCCTCTTATGTAGATATTCGAGCGCATCCTTTCCCATTTCAGTCTGTGTGAGACAATTATGATAAAAAGTAGCTGCTAAATCATTTACCCTATATAGCTCCTCCCGGTGAGCTTTTCGTTCCATTTCTTCCTTGGTTAACGCTTTTACAGGGAGCGGTATATTGGCACGATTAGCTAACTTCTCTACAGATTCTGGAAATGTTAAATTATCTGTACGCATGAGGAAATTAAATACATTTCCACCTGACTTACAGCCAAAACAATAAAAAAAGCCCTTATCTGGGGAAACACTGAAGGACGCAGTCTTTTCATTATGAAAGGGACAATTGCCCCAATAGTTTCGCCCATTTTTCTTTAGCGGTACGTATTCAGAAACTACTTCCACTATGTCGTTCGCGTTTTTTATTTGTTCAATTAACTCGTCATCAAAGTGTCTATTCATCTCTTCGCACCCCATACTTCAACTTCTCTGTTATATAATTCTACAAAAAAGAACTATTTTCCTTCTTTGTCAAGAATATTTTTTGCAGATTTTATTACATCAATAGTGCAAAATATAAATGCATTAAGCGCAAGTAGCTTATTAAAGTACTTTGCGCTCGCTTTAAGAATGATATAAATTATTTTTTCAGACAAATATATATTTTACTAGTTTTCCTGGTAAAAAATCAAGTTTTTATTATATTTGACCTCTTTATGCCGCTTACAATAGCACTGTTCTTACTCTGACTCTTTCATCAAAATACGTCTAACAATCATATTAAAATCATCACTTCATAACGGCACTTCAAAAGACTACAATAGCGGAAAGCCCTACTTCACAAGGGCACAATAAAAGACTACAACCACTTACAAACGTAAGGGCTGTAGTCTAGTATATTCATCTTGTTAAATTAGGTTTTAAAATTTCTTGTCTATTACGTAATTATTAATGCAAAACAATTGTTATGAGTAATGATATGTAAAATACTAAATTTATTTAGCGTAATCAACAACACGAGTTTCGCGGATAATCACCACTTTAATCTGTCCTGGATACTCCAATTCAGACTCAATACGTTTAACCATTTCGCGAACTAATAAAGTAGCTTCTGCTTCGTCAATCTTGTCTGGTTTAACCATAACGCGAATTTCACGACCAGCCTGAATTGCAAAACATTTTTCAACGCCATCAAAGGACTCGGCAATTTCCTCTAATTTAGTTAAGCGTTTTAAGTAGTTTTCCAATGTTTCACGGCGTGCGCCTGGACGAGCAGCAGAAATAGCATCAGCAGCTGCTACAAGAACAGCTTCAACAGATTTAAATTCTTCATCACCATGATGTGCACCAATACAGTTTTGTACCAATACGCTTTCATGGTATTTTTTAGCTACATCAATACCAATTTGTACGTGAGAGCCTTCAATTTCATGGTCAAGAGCTTTCCCTAAGTCATGAAGTAAACCACCGCGTTTAGCAAGCGTTACGTCACAACCTAATTCAGCCGCCATAATACCAGCTAAATGAGATACCTCAATGGAATGTTTAAGTACATTTTGACCATAACTTGTACGATATTTTAAGCGACCTAAAATTCTAACGATTTCAGGATGTAAGCCATGTACATCAGCTTCAAACGTAGCTTGCTCACCAGCTTCTTTAATTGTATTGTCCACCTCTTTACGAGCTTTAGCCACCATCTCTTCAATACGAGCTGGATGGATACGACCATCAACAATTAATTTTTCTAGAGCAATACGCGCTACTTCACGACGAATTGGATCAAAACCAGAGAGAATAACTGCTTCTGGTGTATCGTCAATAATAAGATCTATACCTGTTAAGGTTTCTAGAGCACGAATATTACGGCCTTCACGACCAATAATACGCCCTTTCATTTCATCATTAGGAAGAGCCACTACAGATACTGTAGATTCGGCTACATGGTCAGCTGCGCAGCGTTGAATAGCTGCAGCAATAATTTCACGAGCATTTTTCTCAGCTTCATCTTTAGCTTGTTGCTCTAAATCTTTTACTAAAATAGCAGTTTCATGGCGAATATCTCGTTCCACATTAGAGAGCAAAATGTTTTTTGCTTCATCAAAAGTCATGCCCGAGATACGTTCTAATTCAGCCATTTCTTTCTTATAAAGTTCTTCAACACGTTCACGAATCGTAGTCACTTCTTGTTCCTTACGATGTAAACTGTCTTCTTTCTTTTCTAATGTTTCTAATTTATTATCAAGATGTTCTTCCTTTTGAAGAATGCGTCTTTCTAAGCGTTGTAATTCAGATCTACGATCTCTATTTTCCTTCTCTACCTCAGTGCGCATCTGATGGATTTCTTCTTTAGCTTCAACCAAAGCTTCTTTTTTCTTAGCTTCAGCTACGCGTTCGCCATCAGCAATAATGCGAGCTGCTTCAGTTTCAGCGCGATTGAGCTTCCCTTCAGCAATATTTTTACGCATTAAATAGCCCACACCAAGACCGATGAGAACCATTACAACGGCTATAATACTATACTCTAAAATAAGTTTCACCTCCTGTATAAAAAGTAAGAAGCCATTAGGCTTCTTCTAAAGTTGCCGTCTAATTCATCCAATATTCATATTTTGCCCACTACTGTGAGACTACTATAATTGTAGACGGTGAACATTAACATGTCAAGCACTGCGCGGTCTAAATGGGACTATTAAATCTTGCTTAAAATTCGCTAAATCGAGCGATTTTACGGGCAATCTCTTGAATAGTGCCGATTTTAAAGCCGCGATTTTTTAAGTAATTAAAAACTTTCTTTTGAGGAATCTTATCAATTTCATCCCAAGTGTCTCCCCATTCATATCGCCCTTCTGCATTAAGGGGCAAAAAATGGCGTTCACAAAGTTTATAGGCTACTGAAGATTCATCATATGAACTAATAAAAGATCCTACAGTAAGACCTCGTTGATACATTTTTTGACGTATAAAGGTCTCGCTATACTTTTCAGCCTCCATATAAAGGCGTAACGCCTCCCGAGAGAGGCGTTCGTCATCAATATAGTCTAGTTCTTCTAAGCGTGCCAAAACCTCTTCAATAAGAGCATCTGGAACTTGTTTTCGCTTCAATTTCTGAGTGAGTTCTAAACGACTTAAAAAACGCGGAGCTAAAAAGCGCAAAGCCTGATCCATAGCTGTAGAAAAGTTGTATTCCAGGTTTGAATCGCCTTTCATTCGCCGCCCCTTTCTTATTCTTCTGTAGCTTCTACATCTTCACCAACTACATCAAAGACTTCTGGCTCAGCCATTAAGGTATCGCGAATAATCTTGTCGATTTCTTGGGCAATAGCAGGGTTAGCACGTAAATATTCTTTAGCCGCTTCCTTACCTTGGCCCATACGATCATCATTATAGGAGTACCAAGCACCAGATTTTTTGATGATTTCCATATTAGTACCAATGTCGATTAAAGTACCTTCATAGGAAACGCCAGTGCCATACATCAAATCAAATTCAGCAGTTTTAAATGGAGGTGCCACTTTGTTTTTAACTACTTTAACTTTCGTGCGGCTACCTACATTTTCATTATTTTGCTTAATTACTTCCCCTTTGCGCACATCAAGGCGAATCGTGGAGTAGAATTTAAGCGCACGACCACCAGTAGTCGTTTCAGGATTACCAAACATAACCCCTACTTTTTCACGCAATTGGTTAATAAAGATAACTACTGTACGAGATTTACTAATAATACCAGTCAACTTACGAAGGGCCTTACTCATGAGACGAGCTTGTAAGCCTACATGAGCATCACCCATTTCACCTTCAATTTCGGCTTTAGGCACAAGAGCTGCTACGGAGTCTACTACGATAATATCAACAGCGCCACTGCGCACTAAAGATTCTGTAATTTCTAGTGCCTGCTCACCACAATCTGGCTGAGATACTAATAAATTGTTAATATCAACACCTAAACGGCGTGCATATACTGGATCAAGCGCATGCTCCGCATCAATAAAAGCAGCAATACCGCCACCTTTTTGAGCTTCTGCAATCGCATGAAGCGCTACAGTTGTTTTACCAGAAGATTCTGGACCGTAAATTTCAATAACCCGGCCGCGAGGGAATCCGCCTACACCTACAGCTAGGTCGATGGCTAAACAGCCGGTGGAAATCACATCAATATTCATGCGATCTCCAATATCCCCTAAACGCATAATCGCGCCTTTACCATAATCTTTCTCTATCTTCTTTAATGCACTATCCAGTGCCTGTTCTCTGCCTTCCATGGTAATTCCTTTCTAACAAAAAATATTACATGCATTTATATAAATAAAATAATGCCCGTTCTACAGTGCTTTCGCGTATGCTTTGGCGATCGCCAAGAAATTCATTTTTGTACACCTTAGTGCCTTCTGGCCCAGCAATGCCAATATATACTAAGCCCACAGGCTTAGTATCCGTAGCCCCACCAGGACCAGCTATGCCGGTAGTGGATATGGCATAAGTGGTCTTCATGAGCTGGCGCACTCCTTCAGCCATTTGCTTGGCTACAGTTTCACTAACTGCACCATAGGTGCTCAAATCTTCAGCATTTACCCCTAGCACTTCATGCTTTATGTCATTGTCATAGGATATGACACCACCTCGCATAAAGGAACTGCTACCAGCTAAATCAGTCAAATACTTACCCACTAAGCCACCTGTGCAGGATTCAGCCGTTGCAATGGTGGCATTTTCATCCCATAACTTTTGAGACACTAATTCCAATATAGATGTATCTACATTGCGTCCTACATGCTCGCCAAGACGCGAGGCTACAATCTCATCCCAAGGAGCTAACAAAGCTTCTGCCTCCTCCTTATTCGCCGCTTTAGCTGTAAGTCGCAATTCAATATAGCCATTTTTGATGAGGCTTGCAATAGTAGGATTGGATTGATTTTTAAACAAATCCTCTAGCGCCGCTTCTAAGGCAAGCTCCCTCATATCATATATAGCATAGCGGTGAGACAACACCGTGCCTTGTGCTCCATAGCGCTCTGCTAAAAAGGGAACTACCGCTTCAGAAAATACGGCCTTCATTTCACCAGGAGGACCTGGCAATAGAATAAAGACTGTATCTAAGCCTTCCGTAACAACACCAGGGGCAATGCCCTTGCTATTCGAAAGCGCTATGCTTCGAGCGGGCAAAAACATTTCACGACGACTTTTCTCCGGCATGTCACGCCCTTGTGCCTCAAAATACCCTTGTACCATAGCCTCTGCATCGCTATTAAGCTCTAAGGGGGCGCCTAAAGTCTGAGCTAATATATTGCGAGTAATATCGCCATCAGTAGGCCCTAAACCGCCTGTACAAATTACAATATCAGCACGTTTAGAGCCAATTTCAAAGGCTTCTGCCATGCGCTGAGGATTATCACCTACAGTTGTTTGAAAGGCCACCGTATAGCCCAAAATATTCAACTCTTTTGCCAGCCAGGTTACATTTGTATTTAAGGTATCCCCAAGCAGCAATTCTGAACCTGTAGAAATAAGTTCTACAATCATGAATCTTCGCCTCATTTCGTCTTAATGCACTATACCGGCCTCTTAGTATTTAGATATGTATTCGCCTTATCGCTCTACTTCAACGACCACATCATAAGAAAAGCCTTGCACTACTTTTACTGGTACAATATCGCCTACTGCCAGCCCTTCACAGTCTTCAATGTACATATTGCCATCTACATCTGGCGCCTGTGTAGAAAGACGACCTTTAGCCAACAATTGACCATTTTCAGTTTCATCAATTTCTTCGACAATGGCCTCTTGACTAGTGCCTTCTAAATCGCGATTGTTTTCTTCGGAAATAGCTGCTTGAATAGCCATTAAGGAATGATATCGCTCTTCCTTCACTTCTTCTGAAATTTGATCAGCCATAGCGCCAGCTGGTGTCCCCTCTTCTTGGGAGTAAGTAAATACCCCCATATTGTCAAAGCGCACGTCTTTTACAAAATCGCACAACTCTTCAAATTGTTCCTCAGTTTCACCAGGGAATCCCACAATAATAGATGTTCGCAATGTAACATGTTTAGCTTTACTGCGTACTTTTTTAAGGAGAGATACAATATCTGCCTTGCGATCCTTACGGTTCATACGGCGTAAAATATCATCATTAATATGCTGTAATGGTAAATCAATGTACTTACAAATCTTAGGCTCTTGTACGATAAAATCAAGTAGATCATCGGTAAAGTATTTAGGATATAAATAAAGCAAACGATACCATTGAATCCCTTCTACTTTTACCAAAGCTTTTAATAAATCTACCAACATAGGCTTGCCATTATTTAAATCAGACCCATAACTAGTAGTATCTTGGGCAATAAGATTAATTTCTTTTACCCCCATAGAAGCTAAGCGCTCTACTTCCTCTACAATAGACTCTATAGTACGACTGCGATATGAACCACGCACTTTAGGAATGATACAGAAAGTACAGCCATTGTCACAGCCTTCTGCAATTTTTACATATGCACTATAAGTAGGTGTTGTTTGCATGCGCGGCATGCGTTCATTATAGATATTAGTAATGGAGTCCATAATGCAAGCACGATGACCTTCATTGATGGCATCAATCGCTTCCATAATACGATTCCAGGAGCCAGTCCCAATTAAGGCATCAATTTCAGGAATTTCTTTAAATAACTCCTCTTGATACTGCTGGCTCAAACAGCCCGCTACAATCAAACCTCGACATGCTCCAAACTTTTTAAATTCCGCCATTTCCAAAATCGTATTAACCGATTCGACCTTAGCTTTTTCTATAAATGTACAAGTATTTACTATAATAATTTCGGCTTCTTCTAAATTATCAGTAATTTCATAATCATTGGCTTTTAAAGCACCTAACATAATCTCTGTATCTACTAGATTCTTAGCACAGCCTAAACTGACATAGCCTAACTTTTTACTCATTCTTAACCCTTTCTAAAACGCACTTGACTAATCCACTTATTTAATAATACTTTCTTACCTTCTTCAGTATAGCCACCTTGGCTATCAAATAATACGAGCTCCCTACCTATGGAGTCCACAGGATTGGGAATTTCTGGATTTGTATATACATAGTAAAAACTATTATCCGTCAATACTTGAGCCGCTTGCTTTGATAATAGCCACTTCACTACGCGCGTAGCTTCTTCTTCATTGCTCACGCTTTTTAACATGCCCACACCAGTTAAATAATAGGGTGTTCCATCAGCTGGGAAAATTATTTTTACAGGGTATTTATGCATAGCGTATTGCTTTCCATCAGAATAATTGCCAATGCCTAAATCAGTTTCGCCTAAAGCAGCCAAACGAACTGGGGTAGATAAGAACTTCGCATATTGCGTGACATGAGGCTTAAGCTCTACAAAATAGTCTAGCCCCTGCTCTTCCCCATCTCGTTCTACAAAGCTGTATAAAATATTGGCTGCACTGCGAGACGCAACAAAATCAGTCATTACAACGCGCCATTCACCAGGCAAAATCAATGATTGCCAAGCCGTCACATAGCGCCCTGTGTGCTCGTAAAAATTTTCACTCTGTGCAAAAATCACCGGATCATACCACAGCCCTACCCATTGGGCATCAGGGTTTTTAAAGCGGTCTGAAATTTCGTCTACCCCTTCAGTTAATACCGGTTTTAACTGATTGTATTTAACGCCAATATCTAAATTATCTCGACTCGTAATTACTAAATCGCCTTTTTGATCCACCAAAGGCAAGGTCATGCGCATGGCCATTTGTTCTTCTGTAAGTGGCTGAAAATTAAGGCGCACATGGTAAAGCATTTCATATTGTTGTGCCAATAAAGTCGTTACATTGGTTGGCAAATCTGAATAAATTGTAAGTTCCGCTTTTATGGGAATTGCCGTTCGTGCTTTTTGCATATTCTTTTCAAAGTAAGTGCCTGCAGCAAATACTGCCATAACAAATACTATTAATAGTGCAATAGGCCAAAATCGTTTCATACTATTGCCCGCCTCCATTATGACACAAGAGAAATATAATTATCTAGGACTTTTGCGTCCTTTTCTGTTACTACTTATACCAATTTTGCCATGTCCTTGCGGCTTTGCCCTGCCACCTAATGACTTACCTAAATCATTAGTGACTCTACGCCCAGCTGAAGAGCTATGGCGATTTGCTTGATTCACCTGATGCATCTCATGTTGGCTATCACCATTGCTACCAAAGCGAGATTCTTTACCTGTGCGGCGAGAGCTAGAAGTACTACGACTTCCTCTATGACTAGGCTGACGCCCCTCACCATTACGCATACCATTAGTATTGCGAGGAGAGGAGAAATTTTTAATCGGTCTTGGAGGAATTAAACAATGAGGACCAAAACCAATTAAGTCACGGCGACCTGCCTTAGTTAAGGCTTCATAAACTAATTTATAATTTTCTGGGCGCTTATATTGCATAAGTGCTCGCTGCATAGCTTTTTCATGGGCTTTTTTCGGCACATAAATAGACTCCCCAGTAAGTGGATTTATCTCCGTATAATACATAGCCGTCGACAAACTTCCTGGCGTAGGAATAAAGTCTTGTACCTGCTCTGGATTCATTCCCTGGTCGCGCAAGAACTCTGCCAATTCAATGGCATCATTTAAAGTACAACCTGGATGAGAGCTCATAAAATAAGGAACTAAGTATTGTTTTTTCCCCAACTGACGATTAGCTGTATCGAACCAATCCTTGAAGTTTAAAAATACATCCTTCCCGGCCTTTCCCATTATATCAGTGACATTTTTAGAAACATGTTCAGGCGCCACTTTAAGTTGTCCACTTACGTGATGCTCGCAAAGCTCCTTAACAAATTCTCGATTGTTATCTTCTAAAACATAATCATAACGCAGACCAGAGCGAACAAAGACCTTCTTCACTCCTTTAAGCTTGCGTAATTTTCTAAGTAATGCTAAATAATCATCATGACTTGTATCAAGATTTTCACAAGCTATCGGGGCCGCACAATTCTTGCCAGGACAAGCACCAAACTTAGCCTGTTTCTTACAAGCTACATGTCTAAAGTTAGCAGTAGGTCCTCCTACATCATGTATATAGCCTTTAAAGTCAGGCATGGCAATCATGCGCTTTGCTTCATCCACTAAAGACTGATGACTGCGATTTTGAATAATGCGCCCTTGATGACTTGTAATCGCACAGAAGGAACAGGAACCAAAGCAGCCACGATGACTAACTAAGCTAAATTGCACCTCACTGAGCGCTGGTACGCCCCCTTTTTCATCATAGCGAGGATGCCATTGTCTAGTAAATGGCAAATTATATACTTCATCCATCTCCTCTTGCTTAAGAGGTAGTGCTGGACTATTTTGTACTAAAAAGCGATCTCCATGAGCCTGTACCACAGTCTTACCAATGTAAGGATCTTGTTCGTAATATTGCAAGCGAAACGCTTCAGCAAACTCCTTTTTATCAGCTTTTACAGCTTCAAAAGAAGGGCATTCCACTATCTCACCGGCGGGTAAGGATTTACTCATGTAGCAAATCCCCTTAATTTCTGGCAAGCGCGCCTCAAATTGATCCTCATCTAGCGCTTTTGCTAACTCTAAAATTTGCTTTTCCCCCATGCCATAGATTAAAGCATCTGCCTTACTATCTGGCAAAATGGAGCGACGCACAGAATCCGACCAATAATCATAATGGGCAAAGCGCCGCAAACTCGCTTCTATTCCCCCAATAATAACCGGCACATCGCGAAATGCTTCACGCATGCGATTCGCATATACCAAGGTCGCCCGGTCTGGCCGATGACCACTTTCACCACCTGGCGAATAGCCGTCTGTGTGGCGAAACTTTTTAGCTGCTGTAAATTTATTGAGCATAGAATCAAGATTACCCGCTGTTACTAACGAGGCCAATCTCGGTTTCCCTAAGCGTTTAAAATCATTTACATCATTCCAATCTGGCTGTGCAATAAGCCCTACGCGATAGCCATGTGCTTCTAATAAGCGCGCAATAACACTGCCAGCAAACGAAGGATGGTCTACATAGGCATCGCCTGTGATGAGCACAAAATCAAGTTCAGCCCAGCCTTTGGCCTCCATCTCAGCTCTTTCAGTAATTAAATAACGATTTGTCTCCACTACTTAGTCCTTTTCTCTTAACTGTCATTACATAAAGAATAACCAAATTAAAAATATGACAATACAAATAAGAATAATCGTTACAGCTAAGCGCTCTTGAGCCAACGTTTTCTTTCGTCTCTGTTGTCTTGATGTATAACTTAAACGCTTCGCTCTAGGCGGCACAACCTCTACTTGACGCTCCACTTCCTCATGAGCTTGTACGCGTCGAGGCTTTATCTTCCGAAGTGGCACACCCAAAGGCTCTCCGATTATGCTTTTATAACGATCTATAAAACGATGGCGCTCTAGACCTAAGAAGTCTGCATAATTACCAATAAAGCCCTTCACATACACATCGCCAGGGATTAATTTGTAATTATCTTCCTCTAAAGCCTCTAAATAGGCCGCTCGAATATGCAATACGCGCTCCACATCCTTAATAGTAAGGCCACGGCGATTGCGCTCTCGCTTTAATTCTTCCCCAATCGTTGCCAATGGGTTTCCTCCTTCTTAACTAAATCTTATATTTTTCATATACCTCTTCACGAGTCATCAAAATCTCTCGTGATTTACTTGCATTAGTCGGTCCTACAATCTTCATATCTTCCATCGTATCGATAAGTCGTGCACCGCGTGAGAAACCGACTCGTAAGCGACGCTGAATGTAAGACGCAGAGGCTTGTTTATGTTCAAATACTAAATCAATAGCTCGAGGCAATAATTCATCATACTCTTCTTCATTAGCTGGATTATTGCTTTCGCTTACTTCTTCTGTACTAGCCGCTAAGACACCTTCATCATAGCTAGGTTGACCTTGACGCTTAACAAATTTTACTAGATTTTCCACTTCTTCATCAGAGATAAAGGCCCCTTGAATACGCAATGGCTTATTAGAGCCAATTGGGCTAAAGAGCATATCACCTTTACCAAGTAGATTTTCTGCCCCACTCGTATCTAAAATAGTACGGGAATCAATACTACTTGCTACGGCAAAGGAAATACGACTTGGCACATTACTTTTAATAACGCCCGTAATAACATCAACCGATGGGCGCTGTGTAGCCAATACTAAATGAATCCCTGCAGCACGGGCCTTTGCAGCCAAGCGACTGATTTGTTCTTCTACTTCTGGCTCCTGCATCATAAGATCTGCCATTTCATCAATAATAGCAAGGATATACGGCAAGGCCGTTTCAGGATGGGCTTTATTATAGCCACTAATTTTACGTTGACGGGCGGCATCTAAAATCTTATAGCGTTGATCCATTTCACGAACTAACCAACGAAGTACATTGGCTGCCTTCTTCATATCCGTAACAACGGGCGCCATTAAGTGTGGAATGCCATTATACATGGATAATTCAACCACTTTAGGGTCCACTAATATCAATTTAACTTCTGATGGCTTACGGCTAAACAAGATACTAGAGATTAAAGTATTTACACATACAGACTTACCTGAACCAGTAGCGCCGGCCACAAGTAAGTGAGGCATTTTAGATAAATCAGTTACTACAGGCTTGCCTGCAATATCTTTACCTAAACCGACTGGAATACCGCCCGCAGCATGTTGGAAATCGTCGCTCTCTAACACATCTCGTAAAAACACAGCTGAAGTCTCTCTATTTGGTACTTCAATGCCTACCGCCGACTTGCCAGGAATAGGCGCTTCAATACGAATACTATGAGAAGCTGCTAGGCCCATAGTAATCTCATCTTTTAAATTGACAATCTTACTTACCTTTGTACCTGCAGCAGGCTCTAATTCATAACGTGTTACAGATGGTCCACGTGTCGCATTAATTACTCGCGCATCCACTTTAAAGTCTTTAAGGACTTGTTCTAAGGTCACAATATTATGTTGAATTTCCTCTGTTGAAACGGCACTTTCCGAGCCCTTCGCCAACATGCTAAGCGGTGGATAATGATATGGCACTTCCGCAGTAGCTGCTGGTACATGAGTACCAATTGTTACAGCTACGGCCGCTGTGTCCTCTTCCGTACCTTCTAGCGCTGGAATCTCAGGACGAGCTGATTCACTCGGCACAGCTCCAGTATTATGTTCTTGAGCCTCGTCTACATCAGATTCATCATAGGCAAATTCAGCAGGATCAGCTTTCACATCAATAGTCATACCCGTTTGATTGCTACTCATAGGCGTAGACTCAGCCTGCCATTCACGGCCTAATACTACATCATCTTCAGCACTACGAGTCGTATCTTCAGCAGTTGCCATCGTACTACTGAGCTCAACAGCCGGTGTTGCACTATGCGCATCTACACCAGTAGCATTCATAGAATCTGCCATATGCGGTTCTAAGAAAGCTGGCGCTTGGCCTGTATTAACTGGTAGCTCCTCATGAACTGGTGGCGCTACTTTGGTGTCTTCTGCTGTGTGATTCTCGTAAATTGGACGCTCTGCCACATTTTCAGAAACAAATTCCGGCGCTACAACAACGTCCTGAGCGGCTACATGGGACTCGCTACTACCTGTATGTTCCTCATAGCGCCCATTGTAAAGCGCATCATCCTCAGACTCCGCTTCAAATACGGCATCAGCATTGACTGCAGGATGTGGATCTATAATTTCCTCTACAGGCGTTACCTTGTCGTCATATGTATAACTCGTATCCTTCTCTTGATCATATACGCGACGGCGCTCTACCTGCTCTTCTTTCCAATCTTCATAGCGTTCTCTCACAGTTTGTACTGCATCTTCTGTAACAGCCTTAGCTGCTACAAACCCAACTTCCGCCTTTTCTTTGGTCTTCTGCAAACCGGTACGCAAGGAAAGTTGTGTAATCAACAGGCCTAAAGCCAATAAAATAACAATATCAACCACTAAGGCGCCAATTTCACCTAATAAACTACGCAATACAGAACCTAAAAAGCCCCCTACTACCCCACCTTGATTAGCGAGCATAGTCGTCTGTAATTCCTGTCCATTAGGAACGCGAATCAATGTGATTAAGGTAATTAAAAACAAGAAAAATATGGTCAGTAAAAGACCACGTCTCGTAATGCGAAATCCCTCATCAGCATACAATATACGCCAACCTACATAGCCTACGTAAAGACAAGGAATGATACCACCAAGGCCAAAACCATAAATAAAAAATCCAGATAAAATATCAATAAATGTGCCTGATGATAAACCAAAAATCCCGATGAGCCCTACGATGGCAATGAGCATGATGAGCAAGCCGCGCACTTCTTTACGAATCTTAGTGCTTTTAGGCGAAGTCACTGCTTGTTTTGTTGCCGTAGTTGTTCGTTTTCGGCTCGTAGTTTGCCTTTTCTTAGGCTTAGCTTTAGTCGAATCCTTTTGCTGCGCCATAATCTTAACCTTACACCTCTATCTATTCACTCACAATAAAAATAATATATTGCTACTATTGTCTCACTCTTCTACCCAAAGAAGAATAGACGCTTTTATTTAGAATCAAAATAATTCCTTAGCACTCTATTATACCACAAAAGAGCTAGATTTTTGAACTTTTATCGTTCGTACGTTTGAAGTAATAACACTTTATTTTTTCCCAGTCCGTTTATCAAAATCATCCAATAAGTCCGCTTCTGTTCCTCTACGTACCCCTTCATAGTATATACGTCCCATTAAAGGCGTAGGTAAATACTGCTGATTTACATAACCATTAGGATAATCATGGGCATATTTATATGTCACGCCATGGCCTAATTTACTCGCCCCACTATAATGGGCATCTCTCAAATGAGCCGGTACAGCACCTTGCTCGCCATGACGCACGTCTTGAATCGCTCTGTCTACAGCCAAATAAGCACTATTGCTTTTCGGTGCTAACGCCACATATAAAGCGGCTTCAGATAAAATAATGCGAGCCTCTGGAAATCCTACCAAATGGGCTGCTTGAGCCGCTGCATTCGCCACAACTAACGCATTAGGATCAGCTAAACCTACATCTTCAGCTGCACAAATAACAATACGTCGAGCAATAAAATTCGGGTCTTCCCCCGCTTCTATCATGCGCGCCAAATAATACACTGCTGCATCTGGATTAGAACCACGCATGCTTTTTATAAAAGCCGAAATCGTATCATAATGATTATCGCCTTTTTTGTCATAACTATAAATCCGACGACCCACAACGCGCTCCAGTATGTCTAAAGTCAATTCGCCCCCTTCCGGGACCATGGCTACAGCTTGTTCTAAAATATTTAAGGAAATGCGCGCATCCCCATTAACGAAGATACCAATTTCATGTAGTACTTCGTCAGATGCTGTCACGCGCTTATTGCCTAAGCCCTTTTCTGTATCCTTCAAGGCTCTAGACAGTACATTCACAATGGCCTTGGGGGTAAGACTTTCTAAAGTAATTAAACGAAGGCGTGACAATAGAGGTCGATTCACTTCAAAAAATGGATTTTCTGTAGTTGCTCCAATCAAAATAATTGTGCCATCTTCCACACAAGGCAAGAGCACATCTTGTTGACTCTTATTGAAGCGATGAATTTCATCTAAAAACAAAATTGTCCGCTGTTGTAAATTGCGAATTGTCTTACGCGCTGTATCAATAATCGTGCGCAACTCCCCAATACCTGCATTCGTTGCATTTAACACGACAAAATGGCTATATGTCAACTTCGCAATAATACCAGCCAAGGTAGTTTTACCAGTACCTGAAGGCCCATAAAAAAGTAAAGATGGAATGGTGTCCTGCTCAATCATGGCACGTAAAAAAGTCCCTTTGCCAACTGCTTTTTCCTGTCCAAAAAAATCATCTAATGATGTAGGACGCATGCGCACAGCTAAGGGTTCAAAACTTTTCTTTTCCACTGAATCAAAGAGACTATCCATCGTAACACCTCACTCGTTTACACAACAGGAGCTATGCGCCCCTATATGAACAAAGCCGTCCTACTAATTCATAGGATGAGCTTAAATTTTCTTATACTTAAGTATTCATCATTATTTTTATTATCTCATAGAATACTGCAATCTTCTAGGGTATAGCAACTTTTATAGGCGCCACTCATTACCTCTTCCTGAAACTAAAAAGCTTTTTGCAGACTCCAATAAAAACTATGGTAGCCTCCCTAAAAAAGTTATTACAGTCTACACTAAAAATTACCACAGCCTAAACTTAGAAATTATTACAATTTGCACTAAATAAGTTTTCGAAATCTAGACTGAAAACTTATTACAGCCTTGCACTAAAGCTTCTCATCAGCTTCAGTTTAACAATCATTATGCGAAAAAAAATAAACCGCCCTAAGGCGGCTTATTAAGAGCCCCACCATGCCGTATATGTATCGTGTTTTGATCCTGCATGAGCAGGTGGGTGCTCTCCTCATAGTTTTACTGTCCTTCTTCAGGCGTAGCGCCACTACAAGAGTCCAAGCTCCCTATGTAATAGTGTTGGCTCAAAACTGCGATACCACACGCACACAGCAGGGGTAATCTTTAATAATATATTAGCAAACTCACTCGGTTATTTCAAGTCCTCACAGCGTATTCTTGATACACATTTGTCATAAATAAGGGGCTTGACATTCCAATAAAATGTGCTATGAACTAAACTAATTTTTCTTTTTCAACATCAGTTTTAATGTGAAGTTCACGCAATTGTTTTGGCGCTACTTCAGATGGTGCTTGACTCATAAGGTCAGATGCACTTTGTGTTTTAGGGAATGCAATAACATCGCGGATAGATTGACGTTTTGCCATAAGCATTACCAAGCGGTCAAGACCGAAGGCACAGCCGCCATGTGGAGGTGCACCAAATTGGAATGCATCAAGCATAAAGCCAAACTTACTGCGACTTTCTTCTTCTGTAAGGCCAATAGCATTGAATACTTTTTCCTGTACATCAGATTGATAAATACGGATACTACCGCCACCAATTTCTACACCATTAAGAACCATGTCATAAGCAATGGCTTTAACAGCACCTGGGTCTGTAGCTAATTTTTCAATATCTTCAGCACGTGGAGATGTGAATGGATGGTGCATAGCTACATAGCGTTTTTCTTCTTCGCTATATTCAAACATTGGGAAATCAGTTACCCAAGTGAAGGCCAATTTATCTTGGTCAATTAAGTTCATGCGACGGCCCATTTCAAGGCGAAGTTCACCAAGAGCTTTTGCTACTACAGCTGGTTTATCTGCAATCATTAACACTAAATCGCCAGGCTGTGCATTCATTTTTTCACCAATTGCACGGATAGTATCTTCACCTAAGAACTTCATGATTTGAGATTTAATTGTTCCGTCTTCATTGAAGCAAGCCCAAGCAAGACCTTTAGCACCATATTGGTTTACGTAAGTTACAAGATCATCAAGCTCGCGACGAGGAATACCAGCATCGCCTGGTACTACAATACCTTTTACTACGCCACCATTGTCAATAACAGAGCGGAATACTTTAAACTCTGTAGTGCGAACAAGATCAGTTACATCAGTAAATTCCATGCCAAAGCGAAGGTCTGGTTTATCGGAACCATATTTTTCCATCGCTTCATCCCAAGTAATGCGAGGCATTGGCACTGGAATATCAATGTCCATAGTTGTTTTGAAAATATGTTGAACAAGACCTTCAAGAAGTTTTAAAATATCTTCTTGGTCGATGAAGCTCATTTCCAAGTCCAGCTGAGTAAATTCAGGTTGACGGTCAGCGCGAAGGTCTTCATCACGGAAACAACGTACGATTTGGAAATATTTTTCATAGCCTGCTACCATCAAGATTTGTTTAAAAATCTGTGGAGATTGTGGCAAGGCATAGAAACTGCCAGGATTTACACGGGATGGTACTAAATAGTCACGAGCCCCTTCTGGTGTACTCTTAGTAAGCATTGGTGTTTCGATTTCAAGGAAATCATGATTGTCTAAGAAATCGCGCATTGCCTTAGTCACGCGGTGACGAAGGATTAAATTGCGTTGCATTTCTGGACGGCGAAGGTCCAAATAACGATATTTTAAGCGGATATTTTCATCTACATCAATATTGTCTTGAATATAGAATGGAGGTGTTTTAGATTTGTTTAACACGCGAAGCTCTTCGCAGTACATTTCAAAACGACCAGTTACTAAGTTAGGGTTTACAGCTTCTGCATCGCGTTCTGTAATTTTACCGCGCACGCAAAGTACGAATTCATTACGCACATCTTCTGCTTTGTGGAATGATTCTAAATTATGATCTGGAGAAGCTACGATTTGAACTACGCCAGAACGATCTCGTAAGTCAATAAAGATTAAGCCACCATGGTCACGACGGCGCTCTACCCAACCACAAAGAACAACCTCCTTACCGATATGTTCTTCGCTGATAGTACCGCAGCCATGTGTACGGTGCAATCCTTGCATTGTTTCCATTATTGTCATCCTTTCACTAATGAGGTTATACGTGCTTTCACTTCCGCTAATGGCACTGTTTCTTGTTCACTCGTTTCCATATAGCGAAGTATTGCTTCACCACGAGCTAATTCATCATCACCCAATATAATAACATATTTTGCATGAGTTTTGTTAGCATGTTTTAGCTGACTCTTCATACTTTTATTTTCGCCTACCATGGACGCCTTAATATAATCACTGCGAAGCGCATGCACAATTTTAAAGCCTTCAAGCTGTGCCGCTTCCCCTAAAGCTACGACAAACACTGATGGCTCAATGGTCGCTTCTGGTAATAAACCTTGTTTCTCTAAAGCTAGCAATACTCGTTCAATACCCATAGCAAAGCCTACAGCTGGCGTATGTGGACCATCTAGTTCCTCCACTAAGCCATCATAGCGTCCGCCACCGGCAATGGCACTTTGAGAGCCAAGTGGTGCATATTGCACTTCAAAAGCTGTTTTGGTGTAATAATCAAGGCCTCGAACGAGGCGTGGATTAACTGTGTAATTTACTTCCGCTGCAGTTAGCAATTGTTTTACTTGTTCAAAATGACCTGCACATTCATCGCACAAATTATCAGAAATTTCTGGAGCGCCCACACTAAGTGCTTTGCAACTTTCTTCTTTACAATCTAAAATGCGCATTGGATTTTTGTACAAGCGACCTTGGCAATCTTCACATAATTGCTCTTTCTTTGGTTCGAAGAAGGCAATTAGCTTCTCCCGGTAAGCTGGTCGACAATTCGGGCAACCAACAGAGTTAACTTGTACGCTCAAATCTTTAAGTCCTAAGTCACTAAAGAGTTGTAAGGCCATCAAAATAACATCCGCATCAGCACTTGGTGCCTGCGTACCTAGTACTTCTACGCCAAATTGATGGAACTGACGATAGCGTCCTGCCTGTGGTTTATCATGGCGGAACATAGGACCCATGTAAAACCATTTAGTCAAACTTTCTTGTCCATATACTTTATTTTCTAAATACGCACGCACAGCAGACGCTGTATTTTCAGGACGTAAAGTATATGTCTGTTCTTTTTTATCCCCTGTTGGGAATGAATACATTTCCTTTTGCACTACATCGGTAGTTTCTCCAATACCGCGCAAAAATAAACCTGTTTCCTCAAAAATAGGGGTTCGAATTTCTTCAAATCCATAGGCCGCACAAAGCTTGCGAATAGCCTCTTCCATATAGCGCCAATTGCCAAGGACTGCAGGCAAAAAGTCCTGTGTGCCTCGTGGCTTTTGAATTGCCATAATTATCCCTCCCAATGTATTTTACTTAGCGTTGATCGCTTTTGTAACAATCGATCCAATGTATCGATATACACCGACACATCCTTTGGTATATGTTGTTTTCGCTGCCTATAGTCAGCTCCATATATCCATTTGGATGAGCCTCCTGGCCCAATAGATATAATACTCTGACGCTCTTCCATAATGCGAATATTATATTCACATTCATAACCGGGCAAAGTATAGCCGATATTTTCTAGTTGACCGCGCATATATTGTTGGCGATATACATAATACGGTACATAGCCCGCCGCCTCAAGACGCTCGCGACTTAGCTGCACCATCTCTTTTACAATTGCCTCTTCTGGCATAAATTGAAGTCCTTGTCCATCATATAAAGGGCTCCCTCGTTTTAACGCCAATGTATGAATTGTAACATTTTCAGGCCTTACCTGACAAACGTAATCTAAGTTTTCTTTCATATGTGCTAATGTCTGATGTGGTAAACCAGCAATAAAATCCATATTCACAATGAAGTCAGTGTTGCGTCTTACCTCTTCATACAAAGTCTTTATATCCTCTGCTTTATGGCCTCTTGCAATAGCTTTTAGTATATGATCGTGCATAGACTGAGGGTTAATGCTGATGCGATTTACCCCCAAGCGTTTCATAGTATCTAATTTGTGAGCTGTTACCGAGTCAGGTCGTCCTGCTTCTACAGTAAATTCTTTATCACCTTGATGTAATACTTGCAAAGTTTCAAGAACTTGCTGAAAATCCGCATCACATAAACTCGTCGGCGTGCCACCACCCATATATAAACTATCAACCGATAGATTATATTGCTCCACTAGATTAGCTACATGCTTAGCATCCTTTTGAAAGGCCTCTACAAAATCTGGAATGCGCCCATAATCTTGTATGAGTCCATAAGGAAAGGAGCAATAGGTACAACGAGTCTGGCAAAATGGAATACCCGCATATACGCTCACATGTTGCTTCATCGCCTCGTGCGGTGCCACATAGGGCCTTTGTAAGCTACCTATTTGCCTCAATAAACTAAGCTTTGATTCACTCACTTCATGTAAGGCATGAAGCGCATCACTCGCCTTTTGGGCTACTTTGCCGTCCATAGTAGTGGCCCTTGATTTCTCTGTAATCTGAGAACTAGACTCTACTGTGGCATGGGGAGTAAATTGCGCTGTAGCATAGAGGCTAGATTTTTCTGTACTCTGAGGACCACATTGCACTGTATCATGAGAACTAGATTCTACTGTTGCATAATCCTGTTCAACAGCATCCCAAAGTTTATGAAATAGCTTAGTCGGTCGAACACCTACCATAGTGCCCCATTCACCAACCGGTGATAGTCCTTGGGCCGTACGCAATAAGCGAAGTAGTTCGCCGCCCATACGCGTGCGCCCAGCCGAGCTAATTTCACCATAAATAGTAGCCTTTAGTTCACGTTCTTTTGGCTTTAGTAGTATCGCTTCAGAACTATCTGCTAGCCCCTCATCAGCCCTTTGACTAGCCTGATTTGAGGAAATACTAGACTCAGCAACTTCATATACATCTAATATATATTGCCCTGACTCAGCTTCACGCCCTACTAATTGCCAATGCGCCTCTTTGGCCGTCACTAAGCCGGCTGCGCCACAATGATGGGCCACTACACTGCCTAATGGTAATGGCCCTTCATAGGAATATGTATGAATATTACTCACTCTTAGCCGCTTCCTCTTCTGCCTTCATCTTTTCTTGGCAGTCGCCGCAATATCCATATACTTTTAGTTGATGGTCAATCGTTTTAAAGTTAAGTTTTTTAGCGATGATAGACTCTAATGTTTCTAACATATCATCTTCAAACTCTTTTACACAGCCACATTTTACGCAAATGAGATGATGGTGGAAATGAGCAAATTCTTCATCATTTAACTCATAGCGATTGCGGCCATCGCCAAAATCAAGGCGTTTTAATAGATCAAGCTCAGTAAATAAATCCAAGGTGCGGTAAATAGTAGCTAAACCGATATCAGGTGCTACTTGTTTTACAAGAACATATACATCTTCCGCACAAAGATGTTTTTCTTCTGCATCGATAAAGGCTTGCAAAATAGTTTGACGTTGTGTAGTCAATTTGTATTTTTTGTCTTTAATGCGTTCTTTTAATTTTTCCAATGTAGTGTTCATAATTACACATCCTTTTTTGAGTAATACGAATTATAATACCATAATTTATTTAAAATAATTTGTAACATCGCCGTCATAGGCACGGCCGTCATCATGCCGATAATACCAAAGAAATAACCACCTATAAAAATTACCATCAACACCACTAAAGGATGAAGTTTGATAACATGGCCCATTATCTTAGGCATTATAATCTGACCGTCTAAGACCTGCAGAATAAAATATGTAATCGCTACCTTTAATGCTAAGCCAGGACTAATAATGAAGGCTAAGACGATAGCTGGTACGGCCGCTATAATAGGGCCAATAATAGGAATCCATTCCGCCATGCCTGCCAATAGGGCCAGCACTAAAGGATAAGGCAATTCATAGGCATAGGCCATAATCAAAGTAATGCAGAACATATTGGTCGCCAAAACCAATAAACCGCGCAAATAGCCACCCATGGTGCGATGAATTTGATTGACCACATCAGTTAAGTAACGATTATATGGCGGTGAAAATAAGTTTAAACAGGCTTCTTTTAAACGTCGTCCGTCCTTTAATAAATAAAAGGTAATAATCGGTACGAGTAAAAATTCCAGCATCGCTGTGGCCAAAGAAAAGATGGCAAATATACCGCGCTGAGCCAATTCCACACCATACGTACTAATGCGATTTAATGTGTTCGTCACCACTGCATCAACTTGCGGTGGCAATTTAACATATGACGTAGTAGCTATAGCTTGCCACAACTCATTTAACTGCGCCATCAAATTTGGAATATTATTGATGAGTCGCGTAAACTCTGTCATAAATGGCAGAACAATAAATTTAATTAAAATGGCCATGACTAATACGACAAGTAAAAAGGCTGGAATGATTGCCATAAATCGAGGGAACCAAGTCCACCTCAACCGCTTTCTCGCATAATCTTGTATCATATTTACGATAGGTAACAAAATCAATGTAAAAATACATGATACAATAAGTGGCCATAATACAGGCACAATGGCCCAGAAAAATATGATTGATATAACAATCAACACGGTGCGAATCCAATACTGTGTTGATTTTTTTATCATATGATTCACCACCTAACGAACAAAAGGATTATATGTCTTCTCATGTCCAATGGTAGTCTCCGGTCCATGACCAGGATACACTACAGTTTCACTAGGCAAAGGGAATAATTTGTCTTGAATCCCCAACACTAAATCATCAAAATTGCTTCCTGGAAAATCTGTGCGCCCTACGGATTCTTGGAATAAGGTATCACCGGCAAAGACTACACCTTCTCCGTAATAGCACACGCCGCCAGGAGTATGTCCAGGGGTGAAGAGAACTTTAAAATTATAAGGACCTAACGGCAAGATCTGTCCATCTTCTACATAATGAACGTCCCCTTGAACAGTAATATTTAGTCCCATAGCCGCACTTAAATTCACCTGACTATTAGTTAAAAATTCTTTTTCTTTTTCGTGAATATAAATAGGAATCTGGTAATTATCCACTAATGCTTGCACCGCCCCAATATGATCCCCATGACCATGAGTGAGTAAAATCGCCTGCGGTTCTAAACCTCGTTCCTTCAATAAATCAACTAAATAGGTTCCTTCAGAGCCTGGGTCTATAATCCAACAATCAGATGAATTATCATCCCCTACAATATAACAATTAGTCTGTAATGGCCCTAAAGGCAAACGATATAATTTCATCTCATCACTCCCTTCGAAGTAAATTTATACCCTTTATTATAAATTGGTTCTATCATAAATTAGTTGTAATCTAAAACACTTTCTGGCTATCTAGCAAAATTGTTACTGGCCCATCATTGAGAAGTTCAACCTTCATATCAGCTTGGAATACGCCAGTCTCAACAGGGCAATTTAACTTCTTAACCGCTTCCACAAAAACCTCATACAAGCGATTGGCCTCGTCTGGCGGTGCCGCTTGATCAAAACCAGGTCGGCGTCCTTTGCGTACATCGCCATACAAAGTAAATTGTGACACAGCCAGCATAGAGCCCTTAATATCTAATAAAGATAGATTCATCTTTTCTTCTGCATCTTCAAAAATTCGCAGATTAGCAATTTTTTCAGCTAAATACACGGCATCTTTTTCCGTATCACCTTTGCCTACGCCAAGTAATACGAGTACGCCTTGTTCAATCTTGCCTACTACGTCACCTTCTACGGTAACACTAGCATGTTTTACACGCTGTACTACGGCTCTCATGCACAACCTCCCACATTCTAAGTTACAATCTCTGTAATATTCTAGTCATATGCACTGCAAAGACAGTATAATCTATTAATTACTGCCATTGGCACGCTGTACAGAGAATACATCGCGAATACGACGCAATTTAGTCATAACAAAGTCGAGCTGCGATAAATCGCGAATTTCAATAACTAAGTTAATATTGGCATTCTTAGTATCATCAACTTTAGCATTAATATTTACAATATTAATCTTCATCTCCGATAAAGTAGCCATAATTTCCATGAGCATACCACCCCGGTCATAAGCCTGAATATCGACGGCTACATGGAAATTATCCTTCGTAGCCACATCCCATTCAACCTCAATCATGCGGTCCACATCTTCTTGCGTATGTCCTACATTAGGACAATCTGCGCGATGCACCGACACACCACGGCCACGCGTAATATAACCTACAATTTCATCGCCTGGCACCGGATTACAACAACGAGCCATACGCACCATTACATCTGGCTCACCATTACAAAGAATGCCCGTGCTAGAACGCTTGCGCACTGGCTCATGCATTTTCAAGCGCTCTAATAGCGCCATCGTATCGCGGCGATTATCTTCCTTGGCCACTTCGCGCTTATACATATCAACAATGCGAAGCAGCACTGAGTTAACCGGAATACCGCCATAGCCTACAGCCGATAAGAGTTCTGACTCAGTGCCTGCATTTAAGCTCTTCGCAATTTGCTCTAAGCGACCTGGCGTATTGAGGGCCTTCCAATCATAATTAAGGCGACGCGCTTCTTTTTCAAGCATTTCACGGCCCTTAACCATATTTTCTTCTTTGTTTTCTTTTTTGAACCAATTGCGAATCTTACTCTTACTCTCTGTGGAACCTACAATATTGAGCCAGTCTAAACTTGGTTTACCTGTTTTAGACGTAATAATGTCTACAATATCACCATTTTGTAAGGTGTAATCAAGGGATACGATTTTCCCATTTACTTTAGCCCCTACACAGCGATGCCCCACATCAGTATGGATTCGATAGGCAAAATCTAAAGGCACAGCCCCTTTTGGCAATTTTACTACATCGCCACGAGGTGTAAAGACGAATACTTCACCGGAGAACACATCAAGTTTTAATGCATTTACTAATTCCTTAGGATTACTCGAATCTTGCCACTCGAGGACTTGACGAAGCCAACCTACCTTCTGGTCAAAATCCTTGTCGCCTCCCTTATTCCCTTCCTTATACCGCCAATGAGCGGCTACACCATACTCTGAAACGCGATGCATATCCCAAGTGCGGATCTGAATCTCTACAGAATGCCCCATAGTGCCAATAACCGTTGTATGCAAAGATTGGTACATATTGGACTTAGGCATAGCAATATAATCTTTAAAGCGATATGGCAATGGTTTCCATAAATTATGAACGATGCCTAGCACGGCATAGCAATCAGGAATCGTGTCAACAATAACGCGCACTGCATATAAGTCATAAATCTGTGATAAATCGCGATTATCCTTCTTCATTTTTTTATAAATACTATAAAAATGTTTAGGACGACCTTTTACATCTGCCTTAATATTGACATCGCCAAGAGATTTTTTAAGTTGTTCCATAGTGTCATTTACGATTTCCTCGCGCACATGACGCTTTTCCTTCATCTGCTCCACTAAGTCATAGTATTTATCTGGCTCTAAGTAGCGGAAAGATAAATCCTCAAGTTCCCATTTCATATTGAAAATCCCGAGTCGATGAGCTAATGGCGCAAAAATTTCTAATGTCTCTTGAGCAATTCGTTTTTGCTTATCACTGCGCATATGCTTTAAGGTGCGCATATTATGAAGGCGGTCACCAAGCTTAATAACTACGACGCGCACGTCCTTCGCCATGGCGAGAATCATTTTGCGATAGTTCTCTAATTGCTGATCTTCCTTCGTGTGATATTGGAATTGGTTTAATTTGGTCACACCATCTACTAAGAAGGCCACTTCTTTACCAAAGAGCTCTTCTACTTGTTCCAAAGTAACATCTGTATCTTCTACTACATCATGGAGCAAAGCAGCAATCAAGGTAGTGCCATCAATTTGCAAATGCGCCAAAATAGTCGCTACCGCCAAGGGATGCAAAATATAAGGCTCCCCTGAGGCACGTTTTTGGGTTGCATGGGCCTTATCAGCCACCTCAAAGGCCTGCATAATTCGCTTACAATCGTCTTCATCTAAATACGATTGAACAATTTCCATAAAATTATGTAATTCTTCTTCTTTATTAAAAGCCGTCTGCTCGACCAGCTCTTTTCCTTCTTCATTTTCTATCATATACCTCACCCCCCTAGGTGCTGTACTTTAAAAAGGTCAGGGACGTAATTAAATCTAGTTTTTCCTTCACATGGCACCAGCGATATACAGTAAGGCCATTGGCCGTTGTTTCCTCTTGTAAAATGCCTAATTCCTTAAACACTTCAATAGCCAATATAGCTTCTTTATCTGTTTGATCGGCTGGATGGCGATGAATAACTTCTGACTCCACAATATATTTAGGAGCTGTAGGGCTTCTAAATATATCCTTTACAATCACATACATAGCGCGCAAGCCTTCTGTAGTTAGTTTAGTTCGTTGCGACTCTAAGGGACTTAAATCCTGCACCATGAGCTGCGGTGAAATGCGCCCTTGCCACTCATTCTTTTGTAAGGAAAATGCCACCTTAACCGCTTCATCCGGGAAGATTTCACGATGGTATTCCTCACCATGCCAAATCATAGCATCCAAAGGACCTAGTTTTGACTGCAAAATAATCTTGCAATGATTTTTCTGTTGTCCTAGCAAAAATACATCTTGCACTAAAATAGAATTAATAGCAAAAATCGGCGTACTATTGCCCATGCCATAAGGCTCTAAAGTTTCAATCTGATCAATAAGCTCCACTGTTATATCTTCAGGCTCTATAGCGGCATCAATATCAACGATGGGCACATAATCTTCTTCTGTTAGCGCTGTTTTACAATATTCAGTAAGGCGCTGTCTAAGGGCCGGAATATTTTTCTCTTCAATGCTAAAACCAGCAGCCTGCTTGTGACCACCAAATTGAAGTAACACATCTTCGGCTGACTTCAAGGCTTCATAAATATCGCAATTATCAATGCTTCGACAGGACCCTTTGCCGATACCATCATGGATACTAATAACTAAAGTGGGGCGGTAAAATTCCTCAACTAATCGCGATGCTACAATACCAATCACACCAGGATGCCAACCTTCACCAGCAACAACAATTACTTTATCGGCTAGCTCACCTTGATTTAGGACATCGCGACGCGCTTCTTCATGTATGGCGCGTTCAATTTGCTGGCGCTCTAAATTTGTTTCCTGTAATTCTTCTGCAATGGCATTGGCCTCGGCTTGTACCTCAGTGGTGAGAAGCTCCACGGCTCTCGTAGCATGTGTTACACGCCCTGCAGCATTAAGCCGCGGTGCCAAAGTAAAACCTATATGTCCAGCAGTCAATTTCTTGCCACCAAGCCCCGCTACATCCACCAAAGAAGCTATCCCCATATTAGGACTATCATTCATCTTTCGTAAGCCTTCGCGCACAATGATGCGGTTTTCCCCAACTAGAGGAACCACATCAGCTACAGTACCTAAGGCTACAATATCTAAATCCTCTAAATACTCTTCCCCTGTACGACGTTGCCACAAGGCCTGGCAGAGTTTAAATGCCACACCCACGCCAGACAAATTTTTGTCTGCATATGGACAATCTGGCTGTTTATGATTAATTACAGCCGCTGCACGTGGAATAATAGGCGGTGCCGTATGATGGTCCGTAATAATCATAGTCAATCGGTCGCGTACAGACTCCACAATATCATAGGAACTAATTCCACAGTCTACGGTAATAACTAAGGAGGTTCCTGCTTCAATAATATGCTCTAAGGCTTCAGCATTTAATCCATAGCCTTCGCTTTGTCGTTCTGGAATATAATAGCTTACATTGGCTCCTAAGCGATTTAAAAATCGATACATCAAGGACGTAGCTGTAATACCGTCTACATCATAATCACCGTAAATTACAATTTTATCCTTTTTCTCCACAGCCTCTTCAATGAGGGGAACAGCTTCTGTCATACCTTTTAAAGAAAAAGGATCTAGAAGGTCAGTTAACTGACCACCTAGAAACTGTCGTCCTGCATCAGCTGTTGTAATACCTCGATCGATTAATAATTTCGCTACAATAGGGTATACGCCAAGACTGTCTACCAGCTCCTGTTCCACACCCTGATTATTAGGTGCCAAGCGCCATCGTTTCGCTTTACACTGTTTCATATGTATCGTCTCACTCTATCTCTGTTTAAATCAGATTTCCCATTCAATGTTTCGTATACTAGTTGCATTTGCCAGGTGCTGAGTGTCATAAAGATGACACAAATTACCTGTATTACATTACTTACATTATATTACTTGCATCACATTACCTACATCACATATATTTTAACTGCGTTGTAATAACTTTTTAATTACTTCTCAAATACATACTTGCAGGCTTCATATACTAATCGAATTTCAATCTCAATTTAAACCTTACACAATTAATTAGTCTATTATCATTATCAATTTAATTATATTATACACTATATTGCTTGTTAGTAAAATAAAATTCTATAATTTTTCTCAATACGTGTGACATAAAAAAAAATGAGTGATTATCAAAATGTAATCACTCATTCCCTAAGTTTTAATTTTTATACGATTATTTTATCAATTAAAAACGGAAATCGCGTTCGCCATGTTCCATCTGTTTAATGTATTTAGCAGATGCTTCTTTAACTTTTTCATTTTTAATCTTATGAAGTTGCTCTTCAATAACAGCCTCACCAGTTGCCTTAGTTTCATCACTAGCATAATCGAGTAAGTATTCATTAAGAGTCATCAATGCATTTGGTTGACAGCAGTTATGAATCTGACCACTCTTAGCTAACGCCATGAAACGGTCCCCTGTACGACCAGCACGGTAGCAAGCAGTACAGAAGCTTGGTACATAACCTAATTCTAACAACCAGTCAACGATTTCATCTAAGCTGCGTTGGTCACTAGTATCAAATTGTGCAGAGTTATCTTCTGGAAGCTCTTCTTCCTTATAGCCACCTACACTTGTGCGGGAACCACCACTAATTTGCGAAATACCAAGCGCTAAACCGCGTTCACGCATGCGTTGGCTTTCACGAGTAGACATAATCATCCCCGTATATGGTGTGGATACACGAATTAAAGCTACGATTTTTTCAAATACATCATCAGGCACAGCATTGCTAAAATCTTCTACATCAATATCATCAGCTGGGCAAATGCGAGGTACTGAAATAGTGTGAGGACCTACGCCAAACACAGCTTCTAAATGCTCTGCATGCATTAATAGACCTACAAAATCATAACGATAATGCTCTAAGCCATAAAGTACGCCAATCCCTACATCATCAATGCCGCCCTTCATAGCGCGGTCCATAGCTTCAGTATGGTATGCGTAGTTGCTCTTTGGTCCATGTGGATGAAGCGCTTCATAGTTTTCTTTATTGTATGTTTCTTGGAATAATGTGTATGTACCAATACCTGCTTCATGTAGTTTCTTGTAGTCTTCCACTTCACAAGCTGCAATATTTACATTAACACGACGAATTTCGCCATTTTTATTCTTAATGCTGTAAATTGTTTTAATACATTCTAAAATATATTCCAATGGATTGTTGATTGGATCTTCACCAGACTCAATAACAATACGCTTATGCCCCATAGCTTCCAACGCAAGAACCTCTTCACGAACTTGCTCTTGAGTTAGCTTTTTACGGGAAATATTGCGGTTTTTAGCATGATATGGACAATATACGCAACCATTTATACAGTAATTAGATAAATAAAGAGGCGCAAATAATACGATGCGATCGCCGTAAATCTTTTGTTTAATTTCTTTTGCCAAGGCAAACAATTTCTCTTTATACTCTGGCAATGGGCATTCCAATAAAACCGCTGCTTCACGGTGATTTAAGCCATTATATGTAGCTGCTTTAGCTAAAATTTGGTCAAGCAATTCACGATTTTCTTTGTTTGCTTCAGCATATGCTAAAGTATCCAAAATCTCTTCGTGATTAATAAATTCTTCTGCCTTAGAAGATTTTACGTCGTACATACTGATCTCCTTTACTCATACCATAGTGAAGCCCTGTGCCCTCGCCCTTTCCCAAGTACGAGCTCACTAACCATCTACACTTTGACAGTCTATTCAGATTAAGCATACTTACTATGCACTTTGCTTCTACTATATTGAATCTCTTGAATATGACTTAATTATACAACTTTTGTACAGATTTGGGAACACTACTATATCATAATGCCCCTCAAAACATCATTATTTTATGTGCTGTTACGTATTCATTATAAGCATAATACGAGAAGTTTTTCAAAAAACTTTATTATTTGCCCTAATCCCCTATGATTCATGGGCTCTTTTTAACTGTTCCCGAGTTCCTTAGGGGCGTTCTAGCGCTTCTGTTAAATGATTTGCGTATATATGTATGTCACGACCATTCGAGCTTGACCCCAACGCCCCTAACCCCCTATGATTCATCGGCTCTTTTTAACCGTTCCCGAGATCCTTAGGGGCGTTTATGTTGAATATGCTAAAAGGAAACGGCTGTCTTACGGACGAACATTCGAGCTTGACGAGCCGAGAGCCTGGAAGACAGCCGTTTCCTTCTTCCACACCACCACAAAAAAGCCCCCTATAATTCAGCAGCTCAAAAGAGCCACCGAATCATAGGGGACTTAAAAAGTCTTACGCTTCGATTGGATATACGCTAACTTTACGGTTATAGCGACCATCGCGTTCAAACGCAACTTTACCAGGAACTAAAGCGAATAAAGTATCGTCTTTGCCGATACCTACGTTAGTGCCAGGATGGAAATGAGTACCACGTTGACGAACGATGATGTTACCGCTTTTTACAACGGAACCATCATGACATTTAACGCCAAGACGTTTGGATTCGCTATCGCGACCATTACGTGTACTGGATACACCTTTCTTATGTGCAAATAATTGCAAATCAAAAGTAAACATTCCGTTCACCTCCTACATATCACTAAGTGTAACAAAGTCACTATATTGTTTGCTAATCTCCTCGAGACCGAGCATCATAGTCTCCAATATAGTTTGGCTCTGATCAGTGATTTCACCATCAAGTTTGATAATTAAGTCACCGGAGCTGTTTGTATATGTGCCGCGCTGCTTAGCAACTTGCTCTAAACCTAGCACAGCAGTGCAAGCTAGAGAAGATACGGCGGCGCACACAATATCATATCCATGCTCATCATATTCAGCATGTCCCGTGATGTGACAATCTACAATCTGAGATGCCTCATTGCGAACAATTTGAACCTTGATCATGTCTTACGCCTCGATAGATTCGATGCGAACCTTTGTGAACGGTTGACGATGACCTTGACGACGACGGTAGTTGGATTTGGATTTATATTTGAAAACTAAAATCTTCTTCGCTTTACCATGTTCAAGTACTTTGCCTGTTACTTTTGCACCGTCCACAAGTGGAAGACCAACTTTCACGTCACTGTCATTAACAACAGTTAACACTTCGTCAAACGTTACAGTTTCTTCTGCAGCTGCTTCCAATTTTTCGATAGTAATTACATCGCCTTCTGCAACGCGATATTGTTTACCACCAGTTTTAATGATTGCGTACATTGTGACACCTCCTTGTTTTCGAACTCGCTGAATACGGTATTCTCTCATGCCTAATGGGATGAGGGACTTTTTACAAACCTCTCCATGCGGCTGCAATAGTTGGGCGTACCCAAACTATGACTAATTTATTTTACATGATATACATGCAAATGTCAAATCATTTATAAGTTAATACATCTATATATCTATTTATAATTTTATTATATTTCTATAATATTTCTTTAACATTTATATAGCATTTATAAAAAATTATAGCATTGACACAGCCAATACACCTAAATGTTGTAATAAAATTTTCAAGCCAATCAAAATAAGCACAAAGCCACCGATCATTTCTGCTCGACCAGACAATAGCTTAGCTAATTGTTGACCTAAAAACACGCCGCCCAGGGAAATGACAAAGGTAATGATGCCGATCATAGAGGCCGCTGTCCATACATTAACATTAAAGAATGCAATAGTAATACCTATAGCCAACGCATCAATACTGGTAGCAAAGGCGAGGACAAACATTTCACGCCATTTTACTAAATGACAAATAATATCGCCTTCTTCAACCGGCTTGCAGCTATTGCGAATCATATTAATCCCCAAATAGCCAAGCAAGGTAAAAATAATCCAATGGTCATAGTCATCAATTTTTCCTGCTAATTGAGCACCAATAACCCAACCAACAAGGGGCATAATCATCTGGAACAAGCCAAACAAAAAAGGTAGACCTATCCGCTTCAATGGTTCTTTGTCTGAAATACAAGGTCCTTTAGCAATGGCTACAGCAAACGCATCCATAGCTAGACTTACAGCTACTAAAGCTATCTCCCACATCGACATAGGTCTGACATCCTTTCCACTTGTGACTTGCATCTAATAATGCTAACAATATTTTGAACAAAGCGCACTTGCTTAATTTAACCTTTATATTATACGAAAAAAAGAGACCTGTAGCAACTACAAAATCTCTTTTCATCATAAATTACACCATATGTTATATTTTATAAATTCCACTTTGCCTATAGACTTTTTATCCATCTAAAGCTAGTTTATTCATCTAAAGCCAATAAAGAATAGGCCTCACGACTTCCAGCAGAATCTGAATTAACCTTTATAGTCCGCTTCAATTCTTTACTAAGTGCTGCCAAACCATCTTTAGTAAAATAGCGCGCCACTTCAGGATGTACCTCCACTTGCACATCGTGCTTTAAGCGACCTAGGCGATATAGCTCGCGAAGTCTACGCAAAATCTGCAAATACACAGTTTCAGCAGACAACAAAAGTCCAGTTCCACCACAAGTGGAACAATCATCAAAGAGCATCGATTGAATGCCTTTGCGCTCCCGTTTACGAGTCATTTCTACCAAACCTAAAGATGTTATACCACATACAACAGTTTTTACACGATCAGTGCGAGTTAATCTTGATAACTCTTCAACTAAAGCATCGCGCTGTGCTTTTTTCGGCAAATCTATAAAATCACAAATAATAATGCCACCAATATCGCGCAATCTTACTTGCTTAGCAATCATTTGAGCGGCTTCCTTATTAACGGCCACAGCCACTTCACTAGCCTTTGTGCTAGTACCTGAAGCATTGGTACCCGTATAGTGAGCCGAATTCACATCGATAACCGTAAGTGCTTCAGTGCTATCAATTTGCAAGTATCCACCAGATGGTAATTCCACGCGATTAGTCGTAAGAGTATCCAATTGTTCTTCAATGGGCCATGCTTTAAAAATAGGCGTCCGCTCTTCATAGTGAATGAGCTCAATGCGAGCATCTAATTTTGTAAGCGCTAATAATTCGCGCAATCGCTCATAGGCGCCTTCGTGGTCAACAATAATCTCCTTCACATCTGTGGCTGCATAATCGCGGAGTACGCGGAACCAAAAATCAGCATCTCCGTAGAGCTCGGTGCCACCTTTAGCAACTTTAAATCGGTTTTGCAATTGAACCCACGTATTCCATAAATACTCTATGTCAGCTTGTAAATCCGCTGGCGCCGCCTTAGCTGCTGCGGTGCGCAAAATCAAGCCACAGCCACGAGCTAAATAAGGCTCCGCCATGGCTGTTAAAATTTCTCGCTGTGCCGAGTCCGTAATGCGCTTAGATATGTGAAGCCCTTCAGAGTAAGGAAGTAGCACCATAAAGCGACCTGCCAAACTGATGTCGGCACTTACGCGAGCGCCCTTCCCGAGCATCTCTTCTTTTACGACTTGCACCAATACATGCTGACCTACAAATAATTTGCCCATCGCTTTTGTCTGTTTACCTTGTTTTAGATTGAGATAAGCATTTTGCTTTTCTCCAATATCTACAAAGGCTGCTGACATGCCAGGTAGCACATTGCGCACTGTGCCCTTGTAAATATGGTTAATCAGCTCTTCCTGACTTTGTCGGTGAAACGCTATATCCACTAATTCATTCGCTTCATCGACTACGACCAAACGAGTTTCTTCGGCCATTACATTAGCAATAATCCGCTTCATAGGCTCCTCCTTTCTATGTATATACACTAACTTTTATATGCATGATCCATAATAAAATCTGCACCTAGCTAAGTATAGCTAGGTATAACTAGAAGCTAAATAATCTAGTACCAAGTTACACTTCAAATGGAGTCTTTAACACACCATCTGTTTCAATCATGATGGCCTTACGATGAATAGCATACGACTCATCTAGAGGCCAACCATAGCTTTCCATCCCTAATCTCCATACTTCGCCAGGCTTCATAGTCCCTTCTGGATAAATGCCAATCGCCATGCGCAAGGTAACGCGACCATCCTTAACCGTCGCTGTAACAGGTTCTTTCACGAAATGTTTTACATCAATCATACGACGTTTTTTAGGCGTTACTTTTTCATATTCAATAGACTCTGCCTCATTGAACTCTTTAAGTACTGCAGTCCAATCAATTGCTTCAGCCTCTTCTGCTGTAGCCGCCTTACCATCGATAATCACAGGACCATTAACTTCATATACAGCGTAATTACAAATGGCCATGAGCTTTTTCACTTTATCCGGCATATCGTGCCCATCAAGAGGCTCTAAACCAGGAGGGGCTACTCGTTTCAATCGGTCAATGATATTTTCTACCGGCACATCTTCTAAAATATCCATATCTACATATTCTACGGCAGCTGTAATCCCTAAGGCTAAGGCCGAGGAAAAACTGATTTTCATATGAGGATTAAATCCTTCAGAATAGGCCATTTTAATCTCTGCACGGCGAATCATACGCTCCACTGCTTGCGCATAATCTAGGTGGGATAAAAAGCGCAATTGTTCACCTTTATTTAAAGCCAAACGTATTTTTTTCAACGCGTCCACCCTCCTTATAATCAATAATCGCCGTATCAAGCGCAGGACATACATTACAACCATTACATGGTAAGCGACGGCAGTCTTGTGTCAATTCAGCCTTAACAGCACGATCCCATTCCATTTTTAAATACTTCTTCGTTACCGTATCGTCTAAGTGATCCCATGGCAATGGCTCATCAAAATCGCGGTCACGACGTGCATAATAATCTGGGTCAATGCCCGTATTTTTAAACGCTTCTAACCAGCGGTCTAAGGAGAAAAACTCCGTCCAACCATCAAATTTACAGCCCAATTTCCAAGCTTCCACTAAAGTTTTTGCTAGACGACGATCACCACGTGCAAATACAGCCTCCATATAACCAGTCGCACCATCATGATAATGATAGGAAATATTACGATTATTAATTAGAGTCTTTAAGTATTGTTGCTTGCGATGAATTTCTTCCACGCTCTGTTGACCATACCATTGATATGGAGAATGGCTCTTTGGCACGAAGAAGGATACGCTAACCGTTACCTTGCCATTGCGTTTGCCCGTAATTTCACGATGCAAGTCCAACACTTTGTAAGCTAAGTCAGCAATGCCTGCCACATCTTCATCAGTTTCGGTAGGAAGGCCCATCATAAAATACAATTTCACTGTGTTCCAGCCTGACTTAAAGGCATTTGTACAAGCTGCAATTAAATCTTCTTCACTAACACCTTTATTAATTACATCGCGCATACGCTGCGAACCAGCTTCAGGAGCAAAGGTTAAACCACTTTTGCGCACTTGTTGCACTTTCTTAGCAATGTCAATAGAAAATGCATCAATGCGAAGGGATGGCAAGCTTACGCTCACTTGTTTATCTTTAAATTCTTCCATAAGCATATCTACAAGTTCAGGCAGTTTAGAATAATCTGCGGAACTCAAGGACATGAGTGAAATTTCATTATACCCTGTATTGGCGATAATCTCTTTAGCTAATTGAACTAAGCGCTCTGGTGTGCGTTCACGAACTGGACGATAGAGCATACCAGCTTGGCAGAAACGGCAACCACGAGTACAACCGCGGAATAATTCCAATACAGCGCGGTCATGAACTACGTCTAAATACGGCACCACTGGTTTAGTCGGATAGTGCACTTGTTCCATATCCTCAATAATGCGCTTTTCTACTACAGCTGGTGCTTCTGGCGCCAATATTTTCATACCTTTAAAATCGCCAGCTTCAGTATACTCTGGTTCATACAGCGCTGGCACATAAGTACCTGGAATCAGTGCAGCTTTGCGAAGAAATCCTTCTTTTCCATCGGGGAAGCCCGCTGCTTTTTCAGCCTTATATAAATCCATAACTTCAATCATGGATTCCTCAGCTTCGCCAAGATTGACAATGTCAAAGAAATCAGCAATAGGCTCCATGTTATATGCACAAGGACCACCAGCAATAAGCAATGGATAAGACAAATCGCGGTCTTTACTATAAAATGGAATGCCACCCAAATCGAGCATATTCAAAATATTGGTATAGCTCATTTCATATTGAAGCGTAAAACCTAAGAAATCAAAGTCGCGAACTGGCGTTTTAGTTTCTAAAGAATGAAGGGGAATATTCCGTTTGCGCATCTCCGCTTCCATGTCATGCCATGGGGCACATACGCGCTCAGCCGCAAAATCAGGACGTTCATTTACAATAGAATATAAAATTTTAATTCCCAAATGACTCATACCTACTTCGTATACATCAGGGAATCCTAAACATATAGTTACATCTACTTCGCTGTGATCTTTCACAACACTATTCCACTCGCCTCCCATATAACGGGCTGGCTTTTCAACATGTTGCAACCAACTCGGATCTAAGTGAACCATAGGACCTCCTATTAAAATCTAGCCATCTACTGGGTAGAATAGCTTCTATCTAAATTATACTAGCACTTATACAAACTATCCTAGAACATCAATTTTTTCCGATGCATCGCAATATTAAGCAGTAATCCAACACTTATCATATTGGTAGTCAATGCGCTGACCCCATAACTGATGAACGGTAATGGAATCCCTGTAACAGGCATAATCCCTGTAGTCATCCCCACATTAACGAGCACCTGGAACACTATCATGGAACCAATGCCTGTGGCCAGCAACATACCAAATGTATCATTGGCGCTACGAGCAATTACAATGCTACGATAAATAATGACGAATAACAATAATAAGGCTATGACGCAACCTACAAAGCCCAATTCTTCCCCTACAACAGAAAAAATAAAGTCTGTGTGATTTTCCGGCAAGAAATTAAGCTGACTTTGCGTCCCCTCAAAGAGCCCTTTGCCTAAAATCATACCAGATCCAATCGCTATTTTCGATTGAATGATATGATAACCTGCTCCAAAAGGATCTATATTAGGATTTAAAAACACGAGAATACGTTGCTTCTGGTACTCTTGCAATACGAACCAACCTAAAGGAGCCAATATAACAGCCGCGCCTACAATTATCTGAACTAAGCGCATGCGAATTCCCCCAACGAAGAGCATGCCGCATAAAATAGCTAAATATACTAAAGAGGTGCCCAAATCTGGCTGCTTAAATACTAATAAAGTAGGGATGCCTACAAAGATAACGATGGGCAATAATGACTTAAAACTATCTAATTTATTAACCCTCGATTCAATCATCCCTGCCATACTAATAATCATCAACAATTTAGTAAACTCTGATGGTTGTACCGTAATAGGACCGATTTGAATCCACCGCTGCGCCCCCAGGGCCGACGTCCCTACAAACATTACGGCCAGTAATAGAACAATGGTAATCACATACAGCGGACGCCCCCAAGAGCGAAGCCGGCGATAGTCAAACCATTGCAGGCCTATGACTACCCCCATATTTATGAAAAAGAAGAGTAATTGCTTGGCAACTAAATCGTCAAAACTTAACCCTTCTCGATTTATGTGGGTCGCACTCCCAATCACTACAGAGCCTAAGGCGATTAAAGCTACTGTACATATGACTAATGTCCAGTCCCATTCACGCCAAATCTTCTGCCACATACTTGCCTCCTATCGCATGCGGCCGCGTCTTGACCACAAGCTTGAAAGTTGACGGCGCAATAATGACGCTAAGCCGCCTTTTTTCTTTTCTTCTACAGGTTCTTCTGATGCCGCTTTTACAGCTGTGCTAACCGCCTGTGATTGCGTAGCACTGGATTGCAACTCAGCTTCAGCAGGTTTCTCTTGTGGAAGCTCAGTTTCTGGTGAAGTCTTACCATCTACAATCTCCACATCTTCGGCAGTTTTCATATCCTCAACCGTATTTACAACTTCAGACTGTTTCATTACCGCTGAGTCATCGTCATTTTCAGGCATATTCATTATGTCTGCCGTATTCGCACCTTCAGGTGCAGGTATTGCATCTAAGTTCTGTCCCTCTTCAGCATCACTCACACCTTCTGCCATATCCACAGTATCTGATGAAGTCACAATAGCTACGGGCTCCGTCGTTTTTGCCGAATCTGCTGAAATTTCATTTTCATGAACAAAGCATTGCTCCATGCGACGCCAAAGGCTAAGAAGTTCCTCTTCTTCCATGTATGAATCGGCTACAATAGCTTTCACCAAAGCCTTCATCATATGATCAAAAAAGGAATCTACCGCCTCATGCAATAACCCTTCTTGGGACCAACTTTGTATCATATGTCGATATGGCAAAATAGTACCTAAATGTTCTACTTGTAAAGATACCAAAGCTTCTTCCACGGGCACTTCAGCTTTACTATGACCCACATTATTGAGTACTACCATATAATTCAATTGACGCACTTCGCGACACATTTGCATTACCCGTTGCACCGCGCGCAAGGAGACCCAAATAGGTTCAGCGACGAGCACAATTTGATCCGCTGCTTTAAAAATTGCTTCATTACCACGGCCTATACCAGCTGGAGCATCAATAATTACATAATCATAGTCCTTAGCCAACCCCTTAATGAGCTTCGCATAGCCTTTACGGCCCACATCTTCCCAGCGACGACTTTGCGTAGCTGGCAAGAAGTCAAAATTATCACTTAAGGGTAAAATAGCATAATCCGAGGTGCAATTCTCTTTCCAAATATCAATGGCATCAAAGAAAATATCATTTTCCTTCCCCACCACTAAGTCAAGATCGCGCATACCAAAGTCAGCGTCAGTTATTAACACCTTATGACCAGCCCGATTGAGGGCTGCCCCTAATGAAGCAGTCAGCGTAGTTTTCCCCACGCCCCCTTTACCAGACATAATTGCAATTATACGTCCCATGGAAGCTCCTTTCTCATCATATAAGATAGAATCATTGAGTATTTTAAAGCGCTACATTACTTTATAAAAATTAGTTTAGCACTCTTGTAAGTTTAACGCACTTGAGGTCCTGTAGTTTGCAAATTACTATCCTGCCCCGATGTAGCATTAGCGGCACTACTATTATTCACATTGTTAGCATTTTTAGACTCTTCATTCGTTCCATTTAAACGATTCGAATCACTCGCCGTAGAACTTGTGCCATTAGGATTATTGGAAGTATTACGCTCTGTGCCATTAGCATTAATTTTAAAATACTCAGCTAATACATCGCGTACAATTGGGCCAGCAGAACCAGCACCAAAACTCCCTTGTTCAACTAAGGCTACAACTACAATGCGCGGCTTATCATATGGCGCATAGGCTACAAACCAACCATGGTCACGGCCCGTCGCATTTTCTGCTGTCCCGGTTTTACCAGCTACGGCAATAGGCCAACCTTTAAAGAGCTGACCGGCTGTACCACCTTCAGCGGTAACATCGCGAAGAGCATTTCTAATCAAATCCATAACTGATTTAGATACTTGCAATACACCGATTTGGCGTGGACCAAAAATCTCCGCTGGTGTACCGTCGCTATTATCTATACGACTTACTACATATGGCTGATAACGGATGCCTCCATTAGCAACCTCTGACATAAATACTGCCATTTGTAATGGCGTTACCAAAGTATAGGACTGACCAATAGCCGCATCAAAGGTCTCCCCTAAATACCAGTCTTGGTCAAATACTTTACGCTTATATTCAGGACTAGCTAAATTACCGCTGGCTTCACCATATAATTTAATACCAGTTTTTTCACCTAGACCGAAAATTTTCGCATATTTATCAATATTTTCAATGCCTATGCGATTGCCCATTTCATAGAAATACACATTATCTGACTTCGCCAAGGCTGTATTAAAATCGAGCCAACCTAGGGCTTCCCCCTCCGCATTACGCTTGTCAATTAACCAGTGACGACCACTGTCAAAAATCATTTCATTAGGCGTTACTTTTTTAAGCTCTAAGGCTGCAGCGCCTGTAATAATTTTAAAAGGTGAACCTGGTGGATATTCACCAGAAATAACTTTATTGTCAAATGGATGATTTGGGTCATTATTTAACATATTCCACTGAGCGGATGTAATGCCACGGGCAAACCAATTCGGGTCAAAACCTGGTGCACTTACCATAGCTAAAATAGCTCCTGTATTAGGATCCATAGCCACGACTGCAGCGCCTTGAGCTGGAATGCCTTGAGCGCGCAATGAGGCAATTTGATCTGCAACTGCTTTTTCAGCCGCCTTTTGTAAAGGCAAATCAATGGTCAAATGAATATCTCGGCCAGGTACTGTATCTTTGCGCCCTACCTCAGCCACTGGTCGCCCAGATGCATCAACTTCTACTTGCTTACCACCATCAATGCCGCGCAAAGTATCATCATACATCTTCTCTAGTCCAGAGCGCCCTAAAATAGTACCAGGACCTACTAAACTTTCTGGATTATCGGTTTTAATTTCATTGAGCTCATCCTCACTCACTTCCCCCACATAGCCCAAAAGCTGGGATGCCAAAGTGTTATAAGGATAATAGCGAAGTGGTTCTACTTCTATGGTAACACCAGGCAGCTCATGACGATGTTCTTCAATCATAGTAACGCGGTCCATAGTAATATCATTGGCTAAGCGGATTGGCTCATAGCCACCTTTATGGGCGTCTATTTTTTCTTTAATAGCCTCCACTTTCATATTGAGCATTCTAGCCAGACGATTCAGTTCCTCGTTGGAAATCTCCTTGCCCGTCGGCATCATGGACACTGTATAGGCCGGCCTTGACCCTGCCACAATTTGCCCATTTCGATCATACATAACGCCTCGCGCCGCCGTCATAGTGACCATGCGTAAGCGATTGCCTTCGGCTTTTGTATGATAATATTCACCATCCATAATCTGCAAATAAAATAAGCGGATAATTAAGATTAGAAAAATAAGGCAGATCAAGTACATCAAAGCATCAAAACGGCCTTTTTTATTCTTTTTGTATAAGGCTTCTAACAACTGACTGCCTCCTTCCCATCTTTATTACAGCTTAAAAGCTTAGCTAATACTATAAGAAGCGCAACTGTACTTTTACCAGTTGTGTTCTTACCAAATGTATTCATCGCGTTCTTCCATATTCCAAATCAACTCATGAAGTACAATGCCAATTAAACCATTGAGCCACCAAACAGGCCATATATGGTGCCAAATATAGGTACCAATTAATATATCTTCACGACCTAACCATAGCATACCAATACGAACCATCATATCTAACACAGTAGCGCCAGATACCCAAGCAAAGGTTACATACCACTGTTCCTCATACACTGAGTGAGACCAAATACTGACAAAATAGGCCACCACTATGTAAGGGAAAAAGTGCAAACCAAACGCATTAGATATAACTAAATCGTGAATTAAACCACCTATAATAGCCGCTCCTAAGCCCATACGTCGCCCTTTTAACAAGGACAGTACAATCACCCAAACTAAAATTAAATTGGGCATCCACTCATGTTTAAATAGCATGGGAAAGGCATCGGCTTGAATCAAAAAGGTAAGTATCGCCATGAGAACATATAATAAAATCTTCATTACTGTGCTCCTTTGACCCCTTCCACTTGATCACGCTGTGTTTGTGGCACAAGTTTAGGTGTAAGACTTGGTTTGTCTAGTTCTCCTTCACGGGAGCGCAAAATCACAAATACTTCTTCCACATTGCTTAAATCAGCTGACAATTGAACTACTGCATTTTTAACAAAGCCTTCCGAATCATTATCAATGCGAGCCACATGGCCAACTAATAAACCTTTAGGATACACCCCACCATACCCAGAGGTAATTAGTGTATCACCAGTCAACACATCGCCATCGCGCGCTACATTGACAAGTAAAGGCTCATTAGGATTGCTGCCATTCCCCTTCACCACAGAGGCTACGCGTGATTCAGGCCGTTGAACAATGACGCCAATAGACGTACGAGGGTCTAAAATCGTTTGCACGCGAGCTGAATGAGGGTACACATCACTAATGAAGCCCACTACACCACCTGGAATAACAACCGCCATATTTACATCAAGACCTTCTTCTTTGCCTCGATCAATGGTAAAAGTATTAGTCCAAGTGCCAAAATCGCGAGTCACTACTGCAGCAGCAACCATATCAAATTGAGGATGACTTGTTTCAAAAGCCACTAATTGGCGAAGGCGAATATTTTCAGCCACAACTTCATCATAATTAACCACCTTTTGCTCTAAGGCTGCTTTTTCATTGCGAAGCTGATCCATTTCCTTAGTTCCATTTATAGCATTGTCAATCACTGTAATGCCCGTCTTAAAAGAACCTAAGAATCGCGAGGCCCCATAGGTAAATGGCGTAGTCACTTGCTCTAGGCCAACTGACACATAGGGTATACTGGTGCGTTGCTTCCACGCATAGCCTAAAAGGGCTAAAAAGACGCAGCATAAGCCTATAAAAGCAATTAATTTTCTATCTGACGAAAACATTAAGCCCTTCCTTTCCGACTCTTCGATGCAATAATGAAACGATCCATCCGTTCAAATTCCTTTGACGCCTGCCCTAAACCAACGGCTACAGCAAAACCCGGATCTTTTGGAATCTGCACCGGAATGCCCAATTCTGCATTAATCCGTTGCCCCAAACCTTCCATAAGAGCCGTCGCACCGGTTAATATCATACCGCGCTCTAAAATATCAGCAGCAAGTTCTGGCGGAATCTGTTCTACAACGTTCTTTATTTCATCTACAATATGTTGCAGTGGTGCTTGCAACACTTCATAAATTTCCGATTTATGAATCGTTACGCGCTTCATAAGTCCATTAGCAATGTCACGACCTAAAAAAGACACTTCCACCTCTTCTTCTGGTGGTAAGGCAGTCCCTAAATCAAGTTTGATTTGCTCCACAGTTTCCTCTGCCATCATGACAGAGTAAGTATTTTTAATATAGGATAAAATCTCAGCATTAAAATCATGGCCACCTACACGAGCCGTCTTAGCTAATACTTTACCACCTAAAGACATAACGCCAATATCAGTAGTGCCCCCACCAATATCTACTGCCATATTACCAATCGGCTCAAATACCGGTAAATTACAGCCTAAAGCAGCTGCTACAGGTGCTTCTACTAAATAAGCTTCTCGCGCACCGGCTTGTATAATCGCATCTGTCATAGCGCGCCGTTCTACATCAGTAATCCCACAGGGAACCGCCATAATGACCCGTGTGCGTCCTACTGAGCGAGATGCTTTACCCATAAAATGGCGCAACATGGTCAACATAACGCGATAATCTACAATAAAACCATCGCGCAAAGGGCGCAATTCATCAAGCATATCAGGTGTGCGAAGCAATAGACGCTCCGCATCAACTCCTACAGCTACGATGCCTTCTTGCTTTGTATCAGTAGCCACTAAGGAAGGCTCCGACAAAACTACGCCGCGACCTTGTACATGAATATGTGTATTTACAGTGCCAATATCTATTCCTAAATCACGTCCTAAAGACGAAAATAAGCGAATCATATTCTTTATCTCCTTATTATACTCATCATTTTATAATACCATTTCAAGGAGATTTTGTATATTCCCGAAACGTAGAAAGCCATAGTTTGCAAGAAGGTTTACGCCCTAAAATTTACAGCAAAGCTTCCTCACAAAGGCTCACATAAATTCCATCGCCAATAACAATGTGATCTAAGACTGGAATGCCCATAACATCACCAGCCTCCTTAAAAATTTTTGTAATTCGCACATCCTCATCACTAGGGCTCGCATCGCCGGATGGGTGATTGTGAATTAAAATCAAACTCGCCGCATTTGCTTCTAAGGCTCTTCGAAATACACTGCGCTGTTCCGCCAAACTCCCCGTCAAACCACCAATGGAGATGGTGTCCAAGCGGATTAGTTTATTTTTGCAATTCAAAAAGGCTGCACAAAAATGTTCTTCTCGCTCATGACGAAGGCGCTCCATAACATAAGTAGCTACAGCTTTTGGATGGCTAAAATCTTCATACAAATGCTTAACTCTCATTTGCCCAAGGCGCCGCCCTAACTCTACAGCAGCACAAATAGTCACCGCTTTATCGCGACCAATCCCCTTGACCTGTTGCAATCGCTCCACAGTCACATCATTGAGACCATAGGCACCGTCTACCACTGAATCCAGCACTTCACGGGCCATCTCTAAAACGGAACAGCCTTTTCGCCCCGTGCGAAGCAAAATCGCAATTAACTCAATCGTCGACAAACCAGCTGCACCTAAATTAATAAACTTTTCTCTTGGTCCTTCACCAACACACCAGGTAGTATTTTGCATATATGCCTCCCTACAACAATATATACATCAAAGAAATTTCCCTTAAGCCCCTACATGGCACATGCCCATCCTATGCAACTCTAGTAGCCTCATACCTCTACTCTATACTACTTTGCACGCCCCTCCTTATCTCTTAAGCACTTTATTTTTAGCTACTGTACGCTTTATTCTTTGCTCTTCACTGCTTTACACTTTATGATGTACACTTTATTTTTAAAACTTTGCACTTTTCAATTCAGCTTAACAATTTTATTCTTTACAACTCTATCCAGGCTCACAACTTATACTCTTTGCTCGTCCTTTACCGCTCTTAATAGTACTTCCACCGGTAAGCCCACTACATTCGTATAGGACCCATGAATGGCTTTAACTAAATAACCACCTAAGCCCTGAATACCATAAGCTCCTGCCTTGTCCATAGGCTCGCGAGTAGCCACATAGTCCTCAATTTCAGCTTTAGTTAATTCAAAAAACTCCACATCAGTGCTCACAAACAAAGTATTTTCACTGATGAGTTCTTGATTTTTATTAAATCGTCTTAAGCACATCCCGGTCATAACTTGATGCCTAGTACCAGATAGTTCCGTTAACATCTTAATCGCTTCAGCCTCATCCTGTGGCTTGCCTAATAATTGATGATTAAACACTACTATTGTGTCAGCCCCTAAAACACCATATGAGCTCTGCCCTTTTGCTACTCCAGGAAGCACCGCTGCTCGCGCTTTGCCTTGAGCTTGCATCATGACATACTGAGCTGGATCAGTCCAGGCTTCATGAGTCTCTTCATATGTACTTTTTACTACTTCAAAGGATACACCAAACTGCCGCAACAATTCACTTCGCCGCGGTGAGGCCGAGGCTAAATATATAAAATGTGTACTTAAATTAGGAAGATTCATTTTCATTTATTGTTTCCTTTTCCAAACCCCTAAACCACAACGCGCAGTACCCGAAGGCACTGCGCGCTTATAATTAATCAAATTAATTATTGGTATAAAATTGTAAATTATTTTGCTAAGCGTTGTGTATCGCGAGCAATCATAATTTCTTCATTTGTAGGAATAGCGAAAAGTTTTACTTTAGCGCCTTCTACACTGATTTCAGTATCTTTACCGCGTACATTATTGCGTTCTTTGTCAAGTTCAGTACCTAAGTATTCTAAACCTTGGCAAATTGCTTCGCGGTTACCAATACCATTTTCACCGATACCTGCAGTGAATACGATAGCGTCAACGCCACCCATAACAGCTGCATAAGCACCGATAGTAGCACGTACTTTGTAGTGGAACATGTCAAGAGCTAATTGAGCTTTTTCATTGCCGGCTTCAGCTGCTTCTTCAAGCACACGGAAGTCATTGGACACGCCAGAAATACCAAGCACACCAGATTTTTTATTCATTAAATCGTCAACTTCTTTAGTGGACAAGTTCATTTTATCCATTAAGAAAGGAACGATAGCTGGGTCAATATCACCACAACGAGTACCCATTACAAGGCCTGCAAGTGGAGTGAAGCCCATGGAAGTATCTACGGATTTACCACCTTTTACAGCTGTAACGGAAGAACCATTACCTAAGTGGCAAGAAATAATTTTTAATTCGCTAAGTGATTTGCCCATGATTTCAGCTACGCGATCAGCTACATAGCGATGGCTAGTGCCGTGGAAGCCATAGCGACGAACGCCATATTTTTCATATACGTCTAATGGAAGACCGTATAAATAAGCTTCTGGTGGCATAGATTGATGGAATGCAGTGTCAAATACAGCCACTTGAGGTACATTTGGCATAATGGATTGACATGCTTCAATACCTTGAATATTTGGTGGGTTGTGTAAAGGTGCCATTTTTGCACATTCATTCAACGCAGCCATTACTTCGTCATTGATCAATACAGAGTCAGCAAACTTTTCAGCACCATGTACTACACGATGACCTACTGCATCAATTTCATCCATAGATGCAATAACGCCATACTCTTTGTCAACTAAAATGTCGAGCAAAATTTTAAGTGCTGCTTTGTGGTCTAAAATTGGTTCTACTTTTTCTAATTTATCACCACTAGGACGTTTGTGAGTGAAAATTGCATCATTTGCACCAATTTTTTCAAATTGCCCTTTTGCCAATACGCTTTCATTTGTCATGTCCACTAATTGGTACTTTAAGGAAGAGCTGCCACAGTTTACTACTAAAACATTCATTACTTATCCCTCTTTCTTAGTAATTTGAATTTTTCCTACCACCAGGTCAGAAATCTGAGCACCCATCGTACTATTAATTGGATACTGATAGGTAATATTCCACAATACACCTTTATCTACAAAGGTATATTGGAAGAAATGAATTTTTGCCTGCTCTGCTACAAGTTCAGCATCAGCTTTTACGCCATTAACGCCATCAATTGTTGTAGCACTAGCCTGCCAAGATAATTTTGAGCCAAAGCTCTTATCAAAAAATGCTTTTGTTTCCTGTGCATACGCCTCTGCACTAGGCAAAGGTTGACCTGCTTTAGGCGAAATAGCCTCAATGGAAACTAAAAATTCTTTATCTGCTCCTAAATATGTAGTTACCGGATAGCCCAACGCATTCTGGGTTGTATTCGGCTGTACACCAATATCAAAAGGAAGCGCAAAGGTAACTTCAGAATTGCCTGCTTTAATGACTTTGTGACCAAAGCTATAATTATCTATGGCCTTATCACTTCCGCAGCCACTTATAAATACTAACAGAACCCCCATCATGAGGATTGTAAGCCATTTTTTCATAAAATTCCTCGATTCATATCTTTTGCCTGCACGTATACGTGCATTCTCATTATAACACTTTAATCGTAACCTTAGCCACCATTTTTTATAAAATTACCACACAAAATTAATACATACATGACATATCTAGCATACGTGAAATTCATATCCATATAATTTTACAGGTAAGTTTTGTCAAACGTACTATAATTTTTTCTCTGGCGTACTATAATTTTTCCCTAGCATGCTATAAGTCTTCCTCTAACATACTATAATTTCTTTCTCTAACGTACTATAAATTTTCCCTAGCATACTATAATTCTTCCTCTAAATATGCTATAACTCTTTATCTAATATGCTATATCTCTTTCGAAAATGCTATAATAAAATAATAGTCTATGAGTATCATAGACCTAATTATAATCTACTTAATTTTAATCTAGCTAATTAAAATATACTTAATTACAATTTACTAATCATTATGTTCCCAATTATATAAAAAGGAGTTTCCATGCATATCGTCGGTATTGTAGCTGAATACAATCCCTTTCATACAGGGCATGCACATCACATTAATGAAATAAAAAAAATATATCCCGATGCACTCATTGTAGTCGCTATGAGTGGCTCCTTTGTACAGCGTGGAGAACCGGCCTTATTTGATAAATTTTTGCGCTCTCAATGGGCTCTAATGAGCGGCGCCCATGCAGTTGTTGAATTGCCTACTATTTTTGCTACGTCTAATGCTGAGCGCTTCGCCACTGGCGCAGTGCGCCTATTAGCTGGACTCGGCGTCACAACCCTATCCTTTGGGGCAGAAACTAGTGACATTGATCTTCTATGGCAGCTAAGCAAAATAAGTCAAAGCGCGGCTGTACAATCGCAGTGCCAAGCCTATCTAAAGGAAGGTTATTCCTATGGCACATCACTGCGAAAAGCTATACAACATGCAGACGCGAATTTAGCCCTAAACGGGGACGACTTAGAAAGAGTTTTAACCGGTCCAAATAATATACTCGCTCTAGAATATGTAAAAGCAATTCAGACGCATCGTCTTCCCCTACAGATTCTCCCTATCGCGCGACAATCAGACCATCACTCTAGTAGCTTATCACAACACTTCCCATCCGGCACAGCTTTGCGACAGGCTATTTCCGAATTATCTATTACCACGACTAATGCTATCGCCGCTACTCGCAATATGAACTTCAATACGCCTGAGAACATTGAGACGAGCGACCTTAAAAAATCTCTGCCTAGTGAACTTGAGATAGCTGAACTAATGTCTAATTTCCCTGTAGCAACTCAAGCTAGTGTCCAAGAGGCATTACAGCATCAGCGCTATGTAAACTACGATTATTATATGAATCTAGTTCACTATCAAAGCCGCCTTAAGTCAGCCTTTGATTTGAAGAACTATCCAGATTTTACCGAAGGACTTGAAAGTCTTTGGTCTAAAGCTAGCGCCGCTCCATCTTGGCCCTCTGCATTAGAGGAAATTAAGTCAAAGCGCTATACCTTTAGTCGCTTGCAGCGCATGGGAGCCTATACAGTGCTAAATATAAGCAAATCATTACAAGATTCTGCTCATAGACTAGGACCTACCTATGCAAGACTATTAGGATTTACCAACAAGGCCAGACCTTGGTTAAAAAGTCGCGCTACAGCAACAGACCTAATGGGAGCTATCCCATTAATTCAAAAATGGGCGCCCTTTGTACAAGATGTGCAAAATGTAAGCAATTCTTCTGAAGCCCATCAATCACAAACATCGCAACTTACACGCCAACTTCTAGAATTAGACATGAGGGCTACAGATATTCAAGCTTTATGCATGAATACACCAGAGCACCGTCAAGGGCATCGCGACTATTACATGTCTCCACTCTATGTAAAAGAAACCTCAAAATTCTAGTATCGACCCCAAAAATAAAACCCGCCATATGGCGGGTTTTGTTTTTATGCACTACCAAATAGTTGCGATTATGAAATAGTTACACTGTCAATACCATCTTGTTCAACCACATTGACGCGAACTGTTTCAGCATGAGAGGTAGGTATATTCTTACCTACATAATCAGCTCTAATAGGTAACTCACGATGGCCACGGTCTACTAATACAGCCAACTGAATCGCCCTCGGACGCCCTACTTCCATAAGAGCATTTAAAGCCGCCCGAATAGTTCGCCCTGTATAGAGCACATCATCCACTAAAATGACAAGTTTCCCCGTTGTATCAATTGTAAAAGGAGTCCCTTCTTTTACTTTAGTATTTCGATCATCCCGATATAAGGCAACATTCATAGTGCCCACCTCAATAGAGGTACCTTCAATCGCTTCAATTTGCTTTTGCAAGCGATGCGCTAAATACACGCCACGGCGCTCAATACCAATAATCAAAGCATTCTCTAAGCCTTTATTGCGTTCTAAAATTTCATGACTAATGCGACGTACAGCGCGCATCATAGCCTGCTCATCCATTAAAATGCGGCTATCTCCGTCACGTCCTAATTCCTTCGTCTTATTTGCCATCATATCCGCCTTTCCTAGCTATTAGAACTTTTTGTAAATACAACTATGGAACTATACTCATTTATTATGCTCTTTAGCATATTCAATAGATGCTAAAAAGTCTGCTGGCAAAGGCGCTTCAAAATATAACTCTTTGCCTGTAATAGGATGTGTAACGCGCAAACTATAAGAATGAAGTGCTTGCCCTTCAATAGGAAAATCCATCTTTCTATATCCATAGAAGGGATCATTTACCACAGGATGCCCAATATGAGCAAAGTGCACGCGAATTTGATGCGTACGCCCCGTCTCTAATTGGCATTCCACCAAAGTATGATTCCCGTAGCGCTCTAGCACTTTAAAATGAGTCACCGCGTCTTTACTATTTTCAAATACTACAGCCATCTTCATACGGTCCTTTGGATGACGGCCAATAGGCGCCTTAATAACGCCCCGTTCTTCCACAATATTGCCATGAACTAAGGCATAATACGTGCGCTGTGCACTATGAGCCTTAACTTGTTCCGCCAAGCCTAAGTGAGCCGCGTCATTTTTAGCCGCCATCATAACACCGGATGTATCTTTATCTAACCGATGCACAATGCCTGGCCGAATTTCACCATTAATACCGGATAAATCCTTACAATGATATAGCAATGCATTCACCAAAGTGCCACTGTAATTTCCTACTGCAGGATGAACTACCATGCCACGAGCTTTATTTATGATGATAATATCATGATCCTCAAATAAAATATCTAATGGAATATTTTCAGGCTTTACTTCAGTTGACTGCGGCTCCGGAATCTCTACAGTTACTACACTATCCGCAGTTAACTTTAAATTACTCTTCCCTACCTTGCCATTAACTTGTACTAGGCCCTGTTTTACTAATTGTTGTACATAGCTTCTAGAGCCTCCTAATAAATCAGTCAAAAATACATCTAAGCGTTGCCCTTCTGCATCTGCTGACACTTGAAATTGTTTTATGTCGCTCATTTATTTATCCCCTTTCTCTGGCTGACGCCACACATGATAAATTAAAGCAGCCACACCAAGACAAATTCCAATGTCGGCTACATTAAAAATAGGCCAGATTCTAAAATCAAAAAAATCAACTACAGCACCTAAGTGATATCGATCCCAGCCATTGCCTAAAGCACCACTAACCAATAAAGAAGTTCCTACTTTTAAAGCCTTCGAACCATTATAGATATACTTGCGCAAGTAAAAAAGTACGCCTAATAAAATGGCGACAATCAACAAAAAGAAAATTCGTTGGTCTTCTAAAATGCCAAAAGCAGCCCCTTTATTCAAAATATACGTGAAATGAAACACATTGGGAATCACTGGTATAGACTCTCCCAAATACATGGTGTCTTGCACATAGATCTTAGTCGCTTGATCTAAAGCTAGCCATACTAGCCCCATAATTACATAAAAAGTCATTTGTTCTAATCATCCTTTATTATAATATATTACTCTTTATTGTAAGCTATGGACAATCAATTTGTCTATTCTCTCCTACCACTGTATGTTCCAAATATATTTACAAATTTGCCTAACTACCAGAGCTTAGTATACATAAAGGCACCATGGTCACAATAGACCAAAAACTTTCCACCCCGTCTCATGCGTGGTAAGCGTACAGCAGCTTCTTGTTCTGCATATAAACGCTGGAACCATATAAAATCATCATATACATAGGCTACAAAATATATATGTTGCCCCTTTGCCATAGAGTGATTAAAGCGTAAATAATTATCGCCATCTATCACTTCTAAATCTGGTCGATGTGCTTCATTACCAGTGACAAATTTTACAGCTTGTAATAAACGACCACAGCAACTGAGCTGCGCGGCACTGGTACTCGTTAAAATATTGCCGCAATGAGGACAAACATAAATTTTTATGCGTCTAATATTTCCCATATCACTTTGATTCGTCGATAAGCCTCCTTGCAATAACTTTAACACATCTGCCCCCAGTACCTGTGACAAAGGTTCCCATAACACCACATCAGGTATGCCCTTGCCACATTCCCACTTAGACACTGTTTTATAAGTAATATGAAGCTGCTCAGCCAACTCTTTTTGAGTTAGTCCTTTTTCTTTACGCAACTGTAAAATAAGTTGCCCAATCTTGCCACTATCCATACGAAATCCTTTCTCTTGAGTAACTTCAATCTCACCTACTATGAGCTATAGCTTTATATTCCTAATACATAGGTGAATCATAAAAACTCAATACTATCTAACTAATGTAAACATATACAATGAAAATGCTTATATAAGGTATCTTCGTGATTTAGTGTAATATAAAAAGTCTACGCTTACAATCTATGCAGCGTAGACTTTATGAGACGATACAATCTAATAGGGCACTAAAAAAGCCCTCCGAAGAGGGCTTTAAGCATCCAAATTATTCTGCTGGATGGATTGTACCAACTGGGCAAACGGATTCGCAAGAACCACAGTCGATGCAAGTGTCATTGATTTCGTATTTAAGTTCGCCTTCGCTAATAGCGCCTACTGGGCACACAGAAGCACAAGAACCACATTTAATACATTCATCACCGATAACTCTCATGATTGGACACCTCCAAAAAATATACTAGATAATTTCTTGATTATCAACTCGTTAAGGAACTTACCTTAAATTTATATTCTCATTATGACATGATTTTTCCATCTTGTCAAACTTATGGAGAATGATTTGTTATTATTTTTTAGCATGTACCTACAACTATTTTGCATAGAAGAACCGCACAACCATGCTATTTGATAGCCATTTTCAATTGTGTGTATTAGATTATTCCTTCAGCTTAGGCCGCTACTTAATTCTCATTTAAGATTAGATTTAACTATTCATATAATGGGTTTTATTCTCATTTAACCTCTAACTTTACTTCTAACTTTACTTCTAACTTTACTTCTATCTTATACTTTATCTAGACCTTATAGTCTTAACTTAACTTAACTTACCTTACCTCACCTAACTTTCAATACCTACCTTCATTTTACTCCTTACCTTACACTAAGATCACAAAAATCCCCTAAAACAAGTATATTATTCATACTTGCTTTAGGGGACTAACTTCAGGTGGATATGTTATTTTTTACGCATCTTTTTCTGGGAATAAATTTACCAATGCTTTCGTAGCTAAAATAAAACCACAAATTACGAAAAACATTACGGGTAAAGCAATACACATTTGCAATACAGCTGCTTCTACATCAGTCATCGTATACCCTCCTCTATTAACGCGCAATCAATTGACTAAGCGCAGGAATTAAAGCTAATACTAAACCACCAGCTACAACGGAGGCAATTTGTCCAGCTACGTTAACACCAATAGCATGCTGAATGATGAAGTTTGTATTATCTTCTTTCAATGCCATTTTAGCAACTACACGGCCAGACATAGGGAATGCGGAAATACCACAAGCACCAATCATTGGATTAATTTTCTTCTTAGCAAAGACGTTATATAACTTAGCGAACATGATGCCGCCCACTGTATCAAATACGAAGGCTACTGCACCAAGGCAAAGAATTTTAAATACGTCAAAGGTCAAGAAATTATCCGCCGTCATAGTAGAACCTACGGTAATACCAAGAACTAAAGTAACCAAATTAGATAGTTCATTTTGTGCCGCTTGGGATAAAGAGTCGGTTACACCAGACTCTTTCAATAAATTACCAAACATCAAGGCCCCAATAAGTGCTACCGAAATAGGTGCCACAATCCCTGCAATGATAGTAATCATAATAGGGAATAATACTTTTGCCATTTTACTTACTGGTTTTTCTTCTTCAAAATCCATGCGAATTTGGCGTTCTTTTTTAGACGTAATCGCACGAATTACAGGCGGTTGAATTACTGGCACTAAAGACATATAGCAATAAGCAGCAACCGATAAAGGTCCCAGCATATCAACAGCATGGCGAGAGGCTACATAAATCGTAGTCGGACCATCAGCAGCGCCAATAATAGAAATAGCTGCTGCATGAATATAGTCAAAGCCTAATAACGCTGCCCCAATTGCAGTTGCAAAGATACCAAATTGAGCGGCTGCAGCAAAGAGCATAACAGACGGTCTACGCATAAGCGGTGTAAAATCACACATAGCACCAATGGCAATAAAAATAAGTACAGGGAATAATTCATTAGCAATACCTGATTGATACAGAGTGATCAAAAAGCCTACTGCGCCGGCCTCTTCTGATACGGCCGAGGAAAATGGAATATTGGCCAACATACAGCCAAAGCCCATAGGTAATAAAAGTACTGGTTCATAATCATAGCGCGCTGCCAAGAAAATAAGCAGGCCGCCAATACAAAGCATAACTAAATGGCCCCAATGGAAGCCTGTAAAGCCCATTAATAACTCATTTAGCCAAGGATATTCAACAAATAGCGAACTCATAAAAAGCCCTCCTACACCATGCAAATCCTCACCTATCCACCTATAAAAATAGGGAGACATTACTGCGAGTAATGTCCCCCTCATTTAGTCAATTGAAATCAAGCGCTCAATTTTACCAATCGACGACAATTACTCGATTACAACAAGTGCTTCGCCAGCTTTAACAGACTGGTTGGCTGCTACGCGTACATCAGCAACTACGCCGTCTTTTTGTGCCACGATTTCATTTTGCATTTTCATTGCTTCTAAAATACATACTACTGTATTAGCACTTACAGTGTCACCTGCTTTTACTGCTACAGAAATAATTTTACCAGGCATAGGAGAATTAACGCTGAACGCGCCGGCTGGAACAGCCTTAGCTGGTGCTGCTGCAGGTGCTGGAGCTGGAGCCGCAGCTGGAGCAGGTGCTGGCGCTGCTACTGGAGCAGTTGCAGCTGGACGAGGCGCTGGAGCCACTGGAGCTGCTGGAGCCACAGAAGTCCCGCCTACTTCATTAACTTCTACATCATATGCAGTACCATTAACAGTAATAACAAATTTTTTCATCTTAATCCTCCTGTGATTAACCTTGACGTCTGCCACTTAATCGAGCTTCTAATGTCCAATTTTTAAGTTTTGCCGGTCTAATTGAGGCTATTTGATCAGAGTCATAGCCCATAGCTGCTACAGCTGCAGCGATAACCGCAATGACCTCTTCTTCTTGCATTGCTACAGTAGCGGCAATAACAGCCATAACTTCCTCCTCTTGTGCTGGATTTGCAGTTGTTGTAGGTTCTGCTACAGCATTTGCAGTCTCAGCCGTATTCGAAGCAGTTGCTTCATCAGTAGACGCTGGCGCACTGGATTGATTGCGCTTTACCATCTTTACAATAATATAGAGCACAATCACACCTACCAATGCAATCAGCAAGTTTTGAATGTCCATATGGTGCTTCCCTTCTTATTCGTAATAACAGACGACTAATTATAATGGAATATTGCCATGTTTCTTAGGTGGTCTATTTTCACGTTTACTTGCTAACATTGCAAGGGAGCGAATAATGGTTGGGCGCGTTTCTTTTGGTTCAATAACAGAGTCTACATAGCCACGCTCAGCTGCTTTATAAGGAGTAGCAAATTCTTCTACATATTGAGCTGTTTTAGCCTCTTTATCTTCATCGCGTTTGAAGATAATATTGGCTGCCCCTGCAGGCCCCATTACTGCAATTTCAGCTGTTGGCCATGCAAATACTTGGTCTGCTCCTAAATGTTGGGAGCACATAGCAATATACGCACCGCCATATGCTTTACGAGTAATTACAGTCACTTTTGGCACAGTTGCTTCAGAGTATGCATAGAGCATTTTAGCGCCGTGACGAATAATACCGCCCCACTCTTGATTAGTCCCTGGCAAGAAGCCTGGTACGTCAACAAAAGTAACAAGTGGAATATTAAAAGCATCACAGAAGCGAATGAAACGAGCACATTTATCGGATGCGTTAATATCTAAACAGCCGGCCATAACCTTTGGTTGGCTTGCAATAATACCTACGCTTTGACCATCAAAACGGGCAAAGCAAGTGATGATATTTGTCGCATAGAATGGCTGTACTTCATAATATTCGCCATTGTCTACTACATTAGCAATAATATCTAGCATATTGTATGCCATATTACTATTGTCTGGTAGCATGGAGTTCAATGCTTCATCAGCACGTGTTGGGCTGTCACCAGTCTCAACAAGTGGTGCATCTTCCATATTATTGCTTGGTAAGAATGTCAACAAGTAACGAATCTGCTCTAAGCAATCATCTTCGTCTTCTGCTGCAAAATGTGCCACCCCAGATACAGCATTATGAGCCATCGCACCACCAAGATCCTCTGCTGTTACTTCTTCTGCTGTTACAGACTTAATAACCGCTGGACCGGTAATAAACATTTGGGATGTATTCTTAACCATGTAAATAAAGTCAGTAATAGCTGGAGAATATACGGCCCCACCTGCACATGGTCCCATGATAACAGAAATTTGTGGGATAACACCGGAGGCAGCTGTATTTTGGAAGAAAATCTTACCAAAGCCAGATAAAGCATCTACCGCTTCCTGGATACGCGCTCCACCAGAGTCATTAATGCCGATAATAGGAGCTCCCATCTTCATGGCTAATTGTTGTACTTTAACAATTTTAGCCGCATGCATTTCACCAAGAGAACCACCTTCTACGGTGAAATCTTGCGCAAATGCATATACTAAACGACCATCAATAGTACCATAGCCAGTGACAACACCTTCACCAGGTAACTCTTTTTTATCTTGACCAAAATTAACACAGCGATGTTTAACAAATTGATCAATTTCAACAAAGCTATTTGGATCAAATAATTTTGCAAGGCGCTCCCGCGCAGTCATCTTGCCTTTACTATGCTGTTGGGCAATGCGCTTTTCACCGCCGCCTAATTTGATAGTCTCAAGTTTCTCATGTAATAAAGCAATCTTCTCTTGGACTGTTGCCATTACTGTACCTCCATTAATATATCTTACTTTTGTTTTATATTGATTATTAGGTGTAATGTTGCACACAGCCTAACAAATAATATATGTTCTCTTAATTCATGCGTTGGCAAAGCTCAACTAAGACGCCACCTGTTGCTTTAGGATGAATAAAAGCAATAGCAGATCCGCCGGCTCCATAACGTGGCTTTTCATCAATCATGCGCACGCCTTTTGCCATTAAATCAGCGATGGCATTTTCAATATTGTCCACGCGAAGGGCAATATGTTGAATCCCATTACGCCCACCATTTTTTTCAATGTAACGACCAATTGGGCCATCTACTTCAGTAGTTTCTAAAAACTCAAGCTCTGCGTCACCTAGAGGGAAAAAGCTAACTTTTACTTTTTGCTCTTCTACTACTTCATCTTCTGGCAAGTGTTCCATGCCTAAAATGTTCTTATAGAAGTCTTTTGTCTCGTCTAAATTCGCTACAGCGATACCAATATGGTCCACCTGTAATACTTTAAAAGCCATGTTTCCACGCTCCTCACTTAAATTCTATACGTCTATTTTACCATTAATTACAGTTTTATAGAACAATTTTCAAAAGACTATAGAGTATAGTAATGCAAAATGATTATATATGCAAACTCCTAAAGAAGTAATGCTATACACTCTGAGGAAATATTTTTGCCACTAAGGAATTAACTAAGCTATACGGATCGCTTGTGCGTGCCTCTACTTCTGCCAAGCCTTTAGTAAAGGTTTCACTTGGCACAATAGTTTGACTCACAAAACGGCCAATTTGTTCTTCTAACATGCCAAGAATCTCATCTCTTGTACGGGCTTGACGGCGAGTTTTTAATTCTCCAGTTTGGCGCAAATGGTCAAAATGAGATTCCAAGGATTCAATCAACTCAGTCACGCCTTCATCACGGCTAGCTACAGTACGATTAATCGGTGGTCTCCAAGTTCGTGGACGGCCATCTAAATCAAGCATCATTTCAATTTCTACATTGAGTTTGTCACAACCATCACGGTCAGCCTTATTTATGGCGAATACATCACCAATTTCAAGAATGCCAGCCTTAATCGCTTGAATGTCATCACCTAAACCTGGCACGAGGACCACTAGCGTAGTATCAGCACTTTTTACAATATCTACTTCTGATTGGCCTACCCCAACAGTCTCAATAATAATTAAATCCATGCCAAAGGCATCCATCAATTTAGCCACATCAGACGTCTTGCGGGATAAACCGCCTAAACTGCCACGAGTGCCCATACTGCGAATAAAGACATTGGGATTTAAGGTTAAATCGTTCATGCGGATGCGATCCCCTAAAATGGCTCCACCAGAAAATGGACTCGTAGGGTCCACCGCAATAATGCCAATTTTTTTACCAGCCTTTAGGTATTGCTTAACAATTTTATCGGTCAAAGTACTCTTACCAGCACCAGGCGCACCCGTAATACCTAAAATTTGAGCGCGTCCAGTCTTAGGATAAATAGCCTTCATAATCTCACTGGCACTATCATATTCACTTTCCACTGCTGTAATGGCTCTCGCTAGAGCCAATCGTGAGCCTTTAAACAGCTCGGCGATTAAATCCATAATTACACCGCCTTATATAAACTACACAGGCTCAAACTATTCATTCGAGCCTGCATTGCCTTACACCAATTTATACATGGGCTTTGACGAAATCAATGATGTCGCTCGTTGGAGTACCTGGTGTAAAAACTTCTGCCACACCAGCTGCTTTTAGACCTGGAATATCAGCATCAGGAATAACACCACCGCCAATAACAAGGACTTCGCCCATGCCTTTTTCTCTCAATAAATTTACGATTTTAGGGAATAATGTATTATGTGCGCCCGATAATAAACTGAGAGCCACTACATTTACGTCTTCAGATAAGGCTGCTTCCACTATCTGCTCAGGAGTTTGACGAAGCCCCGTGTAAATGACTTCAAAACCCGCATCGCGAAGCGCGCGAGCCACTACCTTTGCTCCGCGGTCATGTCCATCTAAACCTGGTTTAGCTACTAATACACGAATTCGTTGTTCTACCATGATTGTCCCTCCAAATTATAAAGTGGAATGCGCTTGATATTCACCAAATACTTCACGAAGTACATTACAAATTTCACCTAATGTGGCATATGTGCGTACAGCATCTAAAATAAGTGGCATCAAGTTAATAGATTCATCTTGTGCGCCTGCTTTTAATGCAGCTAGTGCCGCATTTACAGCATCATTATCACGCGCTTCACGAACTTGTTGGGTCTTCATAGATTGATTTTTACCTACTGCCGCATCAACGCGCATTAAACCTTCCGCTGGCTTTTCTTCAACTTGGAATTTATTAACCCCTACAATAGTGCGAAGCCCTGATTCCACTTCCATCTGCCATTTATAAGCAGACTCTTGAATTTCTTTTTGAATATATCCTTGTTCAATGGCTGCCACAGCACCGCCCATTTCATCAATTTTTCGAATATATTCTAAAGCTTCATCATAAATAGCATTTGTCATCGCTTCTACATAGTAGGAACCACCAAGTGGGTCAACTACGTCGGCTAAACCAGACTCATAAGCTACAATTTGTTGCGTGCGAAGTGCAATTTGTACAGATTCTTCTGTAGGAAGTGCCAATGCTTCATCGCGGGAGTTAGTGTGAAGTGATTGTGTGCCACCCATAACAGCTGCTGCCGTTTGAAGGGCTACGCGAACAATATTATTATCCACTTGCTGCGCAGTGAGCATAGAACCTGCTGTTTGTGTATGAACGCGAAGCATCATAGATTTAGCTTTTTTCGCACCAAAGCGTTCCTTCATAATATGCGCCCACAAGCGACGGGATGCACGGAACTTAGCTACTTCTTCTAGGACATTGTTATGTGCGTTCCAGAAGAAGGATAAGCGGCCTGCAAAGTCATCTACATCAAGGCCTGCAGCTAAGGCTGCTTCTACATAAGCAATGCCATCAGCAATGGTAAATGCAATTTCTTGCGCTGCTGTAGAGCCAGCTTCGCGGATATGGTAACCAGAAATAGAAATTGTATTCCATTTAGGCACATTTTTAGAGCAGTATTCAAAGATATTAGTAATTAGACGCATGGATGGTTTTGGTGGGAAAATATAAGTACCACGAGCCGCATATTCTTTAAGGATATCATTTTGAATAGTCCCTTTTAATTCACTAGCTGGCACACCTTGTTTTTCAGCCACCGCAATATACATAGCTAATAGAACCGACGCCGGTGCATTAATAGTCATCGACGTGGATACTTTGCCAAGATCAATACCATCAAATAAGATTTCCATATCCTTTAAGGAGTCAATGGCAACCCCTACCTTACCAACTTCCCCTTCTGCCATAACATCATCGGAATCGTAGCCGATTTGGGTTGGCAAGTCAAAGGCACAGCTAAGGCCAGTCGCGCCAGACTCGATAAGATAGCGATAACGCTTATTAGATTCTTCAGCTGTAGCAAAACCTGCATACATACGCATAGTCCAAAAACGACCGCGGTACATAGTTGGCTGCACACCGCGAGTATATGGATACTCGCCAGGGAATCCTAAATCTTTTTCATAATCAAATCCATCCACATCAACTGGTGTGTAAAGACGATTAAAGGTTAGATTTTTACGCTCTGGAAATTTTGATGTTACTTTCTCACATGCTGCCTCATAGTCAGCTAGTTTGGCTTTAAAATTGTCATTAGCCATGTTGTTTCATCCTCCTAATCGCGACTACTTTTTCATAGAGCCTGTATCTTGGAATCGTTTATGCCAGGACAATGCCTCATCCAATAGAATTGGCGTATGCGCATTTTTACTTTCCACAATAGCGCGCTCTAAATAGTCTTCTAACATGTCTTTGTAATCAGGATGGGCACAATTCTTAATGATAAGACGTGCTCGTTCCACAGGTGCTAATCCTCTTACATCAGCAATCCCTTGTTCTGTACAGAATACTAATACATCATGCTCTGTATGGTCAATATGAGAGCAGAATGGCACAACTGAACTAATAGCGCCTTGCTTAGCAATAGAACTTGTACAGAAAATTGATAAATATGCATTGCGCGTAAAGTCACCAGAACCGCCAATGCCATTCATCATGCGACTCCCCATAATATGCGTGGAGTTCACATTGCCAAAGATGTCAAACTCAATGGCTGTATTCATAGCGATAACCCCGAGGCGTCGCGCCACTTCTGGCGAGTTAGATACCTCTTGAGGACGCAGAATAATCTTTTTAGAATACTCATCAATATTATCGTAAAAACGCTGTAAACCAGCTGGTGATGGCGATAAGGAAGTACCTGAAATGATTTCAATTTTTCCTTCATCAATTAAATCAAACATACCATCTTGAATTACTTCAGTATAAATTGAGAGATTCTTAAATGGTCCATGAGCTAATCCACTAACTACGGCATTAGCTACGGAACCTACACCTGATTGTAGTGGCAAGAGATTTTCTGGAAGACGCCCTGCCTTTACTTCATGTTCAAAGAATTCAATCAAGTGCTGACTCATAGCCTTTGCATCATCATCGATAGGCGCTAATGGTCTTGTTCCATCAGGCACATCGGAATATACAATGGCTACGATTTTTTCTGGATCACAAGGAATATATGGTGTTCCTATGCGATTACTTGGACTATAAATCGGAATAGGTTGGCGATGTGGTGGATCCTGTGGCTCATAAATATCATGCATGCCCACCAAACCCATAGACTGTACTTCATTGATTTCTACAATAACTTTTTTTGCGCGACTTACAAAAGTGGTCGCATTACCAACTGCTGTAGTCGGTACGATGCCGCCATCTTCGCGAATGCATACAGCCTCAATAATAGCTACATCACATTCATCGAAGAAACCATAGCGTATTTGTTGCGCCATATGGCTTAAATGTAAATCACTATATAATACTTTGCCTGAATTGATAGCATTGCGCAAATCAGTATTTGTCTGATACGGATAGCGTCGATGCAAACCATCAACGCGAGCTAGAACTCCATCAACTTCTTCACCTAATGAAGCACCAGACCATACATCAATTTTAAATGGTTCTGTTTCCATCCGCTTTGCCAGTGCCATGGTAACTACTTTTGGATAACCTGATGGCGTAAACCCACTTGTACCAACTCTATCATTAGGGTTGATCAACAAAGCGGCCTCTTCCGCACTCATAACTTTAGACTTCAGATACTCACTTTGAATACGATCGTGGATATTGGTCATCTTTCCAATCCTCCTTTAAAGTTTTACGAACTTATACTATAAGTAGTCAATTACTGCTAAAAACTCTATATATAGTTTTCATATATTATTGAAGCCACTCAACTTAATTCTATAGAATGAAGTTCCATATATGACACAAATATAGATATACTTACATAATTCGACAAATCCTATAAAACTCCTTTTTTATAGTTCAAATTCCAGCTAATTCTCTTATTAAATTTTTATATAACTAACTATTTTCTCGCAAGGTATGCTCCAACGCTTCTTTCTGGTCAGTTTTTACTTTATCAAACTTATACGCGTATAAAACTGCCGACGCCCAACCTAATACTTGCCAAAAAACAACTGACATTTGATGACTAAATAAATCATGATCAAAGAAACCGCTCACTGTAACACCTACGGCTACAGCGCAAATCCCATATTTCACAATATTGCTAATTGTCGCTCTAGGCAAGCGCAAGGCATGAACGGCATGACCATAAACGGCAGCAAAATAAAATAATGCACCAGGAATGCCTATTTCAGCTAACATGTTTAAGAACATATTATGGGCATGATAAATAATAACGCCTGGCTCTTGAATAAAGTAATTGTAATGAGGATACTCAAACCAAAACGCGTCCCAGCCAATGCCTAAAATTGGATAATCTGCAATCATATAGGTCGTGCTATCCCAAAGAGCCCAACGAAGACTTGCCGATGTGTCCGCCCCATTAAAGAGGGACCACAAGCGTGAAGCCACCTCGCCATGATAGCAAAAAAGAACGATAGGGATAACTAACAAGGACAGAAGCAATCGGCGATCGATAGCTATGCCCCAATACACTACAACAGCCATAAAGCTAAGCCATATGCCGCGCGAGTAAGTCAAGGTCATGCACACCAAGAAAAGGAGTGCGGCCGGTACCATCCACGCCAATAAACGCCAACGTTTTTCTCGTAAACCTTGAAATATACCCGTCCCCGCTATGGAAAGTACTACGAGCAAATACTCACCTAATAAATTAGGATTTTGCAGAGTAGAAAACATGCGGCGCTTCAACAACGGAAAGTGCTCCGCATCAACCCACTGTGCTAAGAGTTCCATCGTTGTGTGCATATATTGATAAATGCCAACTAAGCACACCAGTACAGCAGCAACCATGAAAAAGCGCAAAAAGATGCGCCATTGATGGGGCTCACGTACATAGCGATAGGTTAAAAAGTAAATAGCTCCATACATCCCCACATTATAGAGCCAACTAAAAGTAGTAAACAAAGGTTTAGAAGACGCTAAGGAGGAGAGTAAACTCCACCCCATAAAGCCTAATACACTCCATTGGAGCCACGATACAGGCCTCGACAAAGGCCTAAATTTAAAAGTATCAATCACACTTAATAGCAAGGCTAATACGACGAGTACATCACCACCTAATGGATATAAAGGCATGACCAGTACTACGGCATAGAGCAAACGAGTAATGATTTGCTGTAGTCTCTCTCCCTTGTTATTAATTTGTATATCTGTCATAGATACATCCTTTACTGGACTTTTGAAAGTGTGGCGCTCAGCCACTCTTTGACTTCCCCTAATATATATAATGAACCTGCTACTACAATTATATCATTAGGCTGTGTCTCTTTCATAGCCTTTTCAAGTCCTGCTGCAACAGACTCTGCTGCCCAAGACTTAACCGGCATTTGCTGTGCTAACTCTTCAGGCTCACTACTTCTTGGCGTTGGCGCTGGCACTGTAATGACTCGGTCTTGAGGCTTTACAATATGGCCAATCATCGCCTGCACATCTTTATCCTTTAAGATGGCCATAACCAAGGCTTTCGGCCTATTGTGATACCAGGTTTCATAGGTTTCCTCAAAGGCCTTAGCTCCATCAGTATTATGAGCTCCATCTAAAATAAAAAGTCGGTCTAAAGTTTGCACTACCTCAAAGCGACCAGGCCAACGAGTCATTTTGATTCCCTTTAAAATAGTCTCTTTAGTAATAGATGAATCCTCTTTAGCCAAAACCCATAAGGCTCCTAAAGCACAGGCTAAATTACGACTTTGATGAGCGCCGCGAAGCGCTGTTTCATAGGTCTCTAGATGATTATCAAAATCTCTAATCCTTACAATTTGCCCTTCTGTAGTAGGTTCTACAGACTGAATAACTCTTTCTGTATCAACTGCATATAGAGGTGCTGATTCCAAAGCAGCTTTTTCTTTAATAATCTCTAACGCCACGCCAGTGGCTGTAGTGACTACGGGACGCCGAGATTTAATAATCCCTGCCTTATGTCGCGCAATCTCAGGAATTGTGCGGCCACAATAATCTTGATGGTCAATGGCTACATTCGTTATAACTGAAACCGACGGATTCACCACATTCGTCGAATCCAACAATCCGCCTAAACCGACTTCAATGACTGCATAGTCAACGCCAACTTCTTTAAAGTATAAAAAGCCTAATGCAGTTAAAATTTCAAATTGTGTTGGACTCTCCATCCCCTCTGCTACAAGGCGAGCCACTACGGGTTCAAGACGAGCTACTAAATCGGCAAATTGCATTTCCGAAATGGCCTCACCATTTACGCAAAATCGCTCCGTATAACTGACTAAGTGAGGCGATGTATATCGCCCCACCTTATGTCCACTACAAGTCAATACAGAAGCTATAAAGGATGTAACAGAGCCCTTGCCATTCGTACCTGTCACATGAACAACTTTATAGGCTTTTTCAGGATTACCTAAAGCCTGTAAGAGTCGTTCAATTCGTTCTAAACCTGGTTTTATTCCGAAAGAAGCACATTGTTCTAAATATGCTATTGCTTCTACATAGGTCATGAACTGCCTCCTGTAAACTTATGATTATATAATTGTACAACTATTTTGTAGCTGCTATTGTCTCTGCGCTTGCATTCACTTTAGGAGCTTACGCTTCCAAAGTCTTTAAGAATTCTTCGCGCTCAATAACGGCTTGTTGTTTTTGCTTGTATTCAGCTAATTTAGCCTGTTCTTTTTCCACTACAGCAGCTGGTGCTTTAGCCGTAAAGCCAGGATTATTTAATTTGCCTTCTAAGCGAGCTACTTCTTTTTCAAGAGTTGCTTTTTCTTTAGCCAAGCGCTCACGTTCTTTACTTACATCAATTAGGTCTTTAAGCAATAAATACGCCTCTAAACCATTTACTACAGCAACAGTGGCATTTTCTGGTTTAGTGTCATCAGCGTCTAGAATAGTTACAGTTTCAGCCCACCCTAAAGTTTTAAAGTAATCTTTATGTGCTTCTACGATTGGACGCAAGGCTTCATCAGTAACGGCTAAAATAACAGCGCTGCGCTTGCCCATAGGAACATTCATTTCAGCGCGCATATTGCGAATGCCTTTAATGGCATCCATCATGACATTCATTTGCCCAGCAGCTACACTCTGGTCTCCAAATGGCAATGCTTCAGGCCATGGCGCAATAACAATGCTGTCCCCTTCATGAGGTAAGTGTTGCCAAATATGTTCTGTAACGAATGGCATAAATGGATGTAACAACTCAAGCATATGACGTAAAATGGTAACCAATAAGTATTGAACTACAGCGCGGTCACGACCACCTTCTTTATTGTAAAGACGTGGCTTAGCTAATTCGATAAACCAGTCGCAATAGCTATTCCAAATGAAGTCATATACGCCGCCAGCTGCTTCGCCAAGCTCAAATTTTTCAAGATTAGCTGTAATATTACTTACTGCCTTATTATAACTATCAATAATCCAGCGGTCAGCCAATGTAAAGTCTTCCTCAGTTGGCACAAAGCTTGGATCATATTCATCAAGATTCATAATAACAAATTTAGCTGCATTCCAAATTTTATTGGCAAAGTTGCGATTTGCCTCTACGCGTTCCATGTAAAAACGCATATCATTGCCTGGCGTATTACCAGTTACTAAAGTAAAACGCAACGCATCAGCACCAAATTCTTCAATCACGTCTAATGGATTAATACCATTGCCTAAGGATTTACTCATTTTGCGGCCTTGGCTATCGCGAACTAAGCCATGGATGAATACATGTTTAAATGGAATTTCCTGTTTAAACTCGAGGCCTGTGAAAATCATACGCGCTACCCAGAAGAAGATAATATCGTAACCAGTTACCATTACACTGGTTGGGTACCATTGTTCTAATTCCTTAGTTTTTTCTGGCCAACCCATAGTTGCAAATGGCCATAAAGCAGAGCTAAACCAAGTATCAAGCACATCTCCATCTTGATGAACATGGCCGCCGCAATGAGGACAAGTAGTAATATCTTCACGAGATACCGTTACTTCCTCACAACTATCACAGTACCAAGCAGGAATGCGATGGCCCCACCAAAGCTGTCGAGAAATACACCAATCGCGAATGCTTTCTAACCAATTTGTATAGGTCTTAGTAAAGCGTTCAGGTACAAATTCGATGGATTTATCTTTTACTACTTCAAGAGCTGGTTTAGCCAATGGCTCCATTTTAACAAACCATTGTTTAGATACAAGTGGCTCTACAATTGTTTTACAACGAGAGCAATGGCCTACACTATGGTCATGGTCTTCAATTTTTACAAGTAAGCCTAGGTCTTTAAGCTCTTCTACTACTTGTTTACGTGCCGCCTCGCGAGTTAAGCCATTGAAATGACCAGTCTTTTCATTCATAGTACCGTCAAGATTCATAATCACTACGGATTCTAAATTGTGACGTTGGCCCATTTCAAAGTCATTAGGGTCATGAGCTGGTGTAATTTTTACGCAACCTGTACCAAAGTCTTGATCTACATATTCATCAGCAATAACAGGGATTTCGCGATTTATAAATGGCAATAATAAAGTTTTACCAATAATATCTTTGTAACGGCTATCTTCTGGATTAACAGCTACCGCCACGTCGCCAAACATAGTTTCTGGACGAGTGGTAGCAATAGTTACAAAACGACCTTCTTCACCTACTACAGGGTAGTTGATATACCAGAAATGACCTGGCTCGTCACTGTGATCAACTTCAATATCGCTAAGCGCCGTGTGACAGCTTGGACACCAGTTAGTAATGCGTTCGCCACGATAGATAAGCCCCTTTTCATAGAGGCTAACAAATACTTCGCGCACTGCTTTATAATAGCCTTCATCTAAAGTAAAACGTTCTCGTTCCCAGTCACAGGAAGCCCCTAAGCTTCTAATTTGCTTAACGATGGTACTGCCATACTCTTTTTTCCAATCCCAAACGCGTTTTACAAATTCTTCACGGCCTAAGTCATAGCGAGTTTTGCCCTCAGTTTTAAGTAAGTTTTCTTCTACTTTTACTTGCGTAGCAATACCTGCATGGTCAGTACCAGGCATCCATAGTACATTGTAACCTTGCATGCGTTTAAAGCGGATTAAAATATCCTGCAATGTATTATCTAACGCATGGCCCATGTGTAATTGCCCCGTTACATTTGGCGGTGGCAATACAATACTAAAGGGCTTTTTATTTGTGTCTACTTCTTCGTGAAAATATCCTTGTTTTTCCCAAAACTCATACCAATTCTTCTCAATAGATCCTGGATTATAAGTGTCTAAATTTTTAAACTCGCTCATCCCTTATTCCTCCTCGTTTAACTAAAGAGTCCTTTGCATGAACAGCATTACATAATAGCTTTTGCCTTCATACGGAATCTTATCAATCATATAAAAAAGCCCTCTCGTCCATTAGGACGAAAGGGCTAAACTTCCGCGGTACCACCTAGATTATTGCGTTCGCAATCACTCATTACTCTTAACGGAGTTATCCGGAATTGACTATTAAATGCCTTGCCAAGTAGTAAGACCTAATCTATAGGCTTACATCATCGCTAAAATAGGTACTTCATGTAAATACTTTCCAACATATGACTTAGCATAGTTCATCAATTCAGCTCCAAGGCTACCCTTCTCATACGCCGTGTACTGCTCCCACCTACTCAGCACTCTCTGGGACGGTTTCAAAAAATTTTTCCTCTTCTTCGCTTTTATTTCTATATCTAAATTATATAATAGCGAAAATAAGGAGCCTCTGTCAATTAAGATTTTATTTTTTCATTACCTTGCGCACTAGGAATAAAGAAATCTCATAGAGAATAATCATAGGCAAGGCTATCATGGTTTGCGAAAACATATCTGGTGTTGGCGATATGGCGCCACCGATGACAAAGGCAATAAAAATAAAAAACTTGCGCTTTGAACGTAAAAACTCAGAACTAATTAAGTTTAATTTTGCCATAATAATCATCACTATAGGCAATTCAAAAATAAAGCCAAAAGGCAAGATAAATGATATGACAAAATCTAAATACTGACCAATGGAAAAGAGCGGTTGCAATTCATCAGTAGCAAAGCCAATGAAAAATTTAATCGCCACCGGCAAAACTAATGTATAGGAGAAAACAATACCAATAAAAAATAAAATAATTGCAAATGGTAAAAACCAATTCGTAATATTCTTTTCTCGCAAAGTTAATGCCGGTATGATAAAGGCCCATATTTCATAGAGCCATATGGGACTCGCTAAAAGCACCCCAGCTACAAAGGCCACCTTCATATAAGTAAAGAAGGCTTCTGTTGGGCGCATATAGTATAAGGTTCCTGCTGGTTCTACAATAATTGCGAGAATATCATCTACATAGTAATAAGCCGCACAAAAACCAACTAAAATAGCGATTACACTGATAATAATTCGCTTACGAAGTTCTCCTAAATGCCCCACTAAGGACATGGCCTTACTTTCTGCCATAATTTGCTCTTCTGTAGGCGTATAACTGGATTCAGCTAAGGCCTTACTCACAGAATCTGAGTTATTGTCCTCCACTTCGCTAGTTAGAGCTTTGGTAGACTCTAGTTCATCAGCTCCAGCTGCTCGTGCTGCTTTGAGACGCTTTTTATGAGCGATTACACTATTTAAAGAAGGTTTTCGTTTCGGGTCATTAAAATCTCTCACCTGAAACGATTCCATATATTACACCTTTCTATGAGCCAAGGAATTTAATACATCATATAACATAGATTTGCCTGGAAATTCAGGTAAATCAGCTAAGCCTTCACTAGCTAATTGCTCATAAGAGGCTTCTAAATTGAGCGCATTGGTTACGCCCCCTTGTGCCACTACAAAATCGATGAGCTTATTTTCATCAGCCCCATCAGCAATGGCATGCACATAGGAACTGACATCCTCTTTATTAGCCTCAGTGACGATGCTGAGCAATGGATAGGTGATTAAGCCTTCTCTCAAATCTTTGCCTACAGGCTTGCCTGTAGTTTCTGACGTAGCACTGTAATCCATAATATCATCAGTAATTTGGAAGGCCATACCTACGCCATGACCATATTTTTTCAACGCTTCAATCTGCTCTGCCGGCCATTGGCCTAAAATGCCGCCAATTTCCATGCACGCTTCTATGAAGTCAGCTGTTTTTTTCTGCGTTTTAGTTAAATAGCGATCTGTACCTTGATCCACTTTAAATACATCTTCCATTTGCATAAACTCCCCTTCTACTAAAGAGGTAATGATAAAGGAAAATGCTTTTAATACTGCCACAGAGCCTACATCGGCTACAATGTCAAAGGCTTTAGCAAATAAATAGTCACCACTTAAAATGGCTACCTTATTGCCCTTGCTGCAGTGAATGGCAGGAACCCCGCGGCGAACGGCCGCTTGGTCTAATACATCATCATGAATCAATGTAGCTAAATGAAGCATTTCTATGGCCGCTGCAATAGGAACGCGTTCACTTTCTTTTGACTCACCAGCACCAGCAATCAAAAGAGCGAGGCGAGCGCGCAAGCGCTTGCCTCCCGCTGCTGACAATGGTCGAATGAGTTCATTAAAGTCTTCAGAACCAGTCTGCAAAGACTCGGCCAAAAAGGCCTCTACCTTAACTAGGTCAGCTTGTACTTGTGCTAATATTTGCTGTTCTTTTGCCAAACTCATTCCTCGTCCCCCAAAATTACTTGATTAATACGGTTTAGCAATAATTCGCGCCCCGTATGTTTTAATGAACTATAAAAAATTGGTGGTTCCTCAGTTGGGAACTGGTCTTTAATTAAACGTCGACTTTGTTGCTTTTCTTTGCTATTAAGCTTATCTGTCTTCGTCACTACAATCTGTAAAGGCACTCCTGCTTCGCGAAGCCAATTAAAGGCTTCTTGGTCGATTGGTAGTTCAGGATGGCGTGCATCTACTAATAAACATAGTAACATAAGACGCTCAGAATTTAAAATATAATCGGCAATAAAAGAAGACCAAATATTGCGATTACTCTTATCTGTCTTAGCATAACCATAGCCTGGCAAGTCTACTAAGAACCACTCAAAACGACGCTCTTCTTCCTCACTAATATCTTCTTTTGACGTAATAGAAAAGAAGTTAATCGTCTTGGTTTTACCTGGTTGTCCACTCACTAAGGCAAGACCTCGATGATTGCACAATGAATTAATCAATGAAGATTTCCCTACATTGGAGCGGCCTAAGAAGGCAATTTCTACTGTATCGCCTTCTGGATATTGATCCGGCCGCACAGCAGATGCCACATATTGCGACGCAATGATGCGCGGCCCCGTTGGGGCCTTGCGCGTATACATTGGTTTTGGCTGTTGTTTTAGTTGCTTTTTCTTCTTCATTTTACAAACGCTCTTGCTAATACATCGTCCATAGTTTTAACCGGGGTAATCGTTAAGCCTTCTGTAACAGAAGCCGGCATTTCTTCTAGGTCTTTAATATTGCCATGAGGAATAAAGACTTCTTTAATGCCATAACGAAGCGCCGCTAATAGTTTTTCCTTTAAGCCCCCAATTGGAAGTACGCGGCCACGAAGGGTGATTTCACCAGTCATAGCCAAATCAGAGCGAACTTTTTTATTCGTAAGGGCTGAAACGATGGCCAAAGTCATCGTAATGCCGGCCGAAGGACCATCCTTAGGTGTAGCACCTTCAGGTAAATGAACGTGAATATCTAAGGTTTTATGGAAATCTTCAGCAATGCCTAAGGCCTTTGCATTGTGGCGAATATAAGAAAGCGCTGCTTGCCCAGATTCTTGCATAACTTTGCCTAGACTACCAGTTAAGGCTAGTTTGCCAGTCCCCGCCATAGTCGTGGTTTCGCAAGGTAGTACAACACCACCTACAGACGTCCATGCTAAGCCACAAACTAAACCAACTTGTGCTGCTTTTTCGCGCTCTTGCTCTAAATAAATAGGCGCGCCTAAATACTTAGCTAGATTCTTAACAGTCACTTTTGGTGCTGCTTCAGCTCCGCCTACTACTTCATAGGCTACTTTACGAAGAATCTTAGCGATAGTTTTCTCTAATGTACGAACCCCAGCTTCACGAGTATATTCGGAAATTACTTTGCGCAATACAGCATCAGATAATTTAACACCTTTACCAGTTAGGCCATTTTTCTTAATTTGTTTTGGCACTAAATAGCGTTTAGCAATTTCTAATTTCTCATCTTCCATATAGCTAGACAATTCGATTACTTCCATGCGGTCCATAAGAGGGCCTGGAATATTGCCTGGCACATTGGCCGTTGTAATCCAAAATACATCAGAGAAGTCAAATGGCAGTTCAATAAAATGATCGCTAAAGGATTTATTTTGTTCAGGGTCCAACACTTCTAATAAAGCAGATGATGGATCACCTTTATAATCAGAAGCTAATTTATCAATTTCATCAAGCAAGAATACAGGATTGCGTGTACCTGCATTTTTCAAACCTTGAATCATGCGTCCTGGCAAAGCTCCAATATAGGTGCGACGATGACCGCGAATTTCAGCTTCATCGCGAACACCACCTAAGGAGGCGCGAATAAATTTGCGATTCATAGCCTTTGCAATAGATGTGGCCAAGGATGTTTTACCAACCCCTGGAGGCCCTACTAAGCAAAGAATGGAGCCACTTTGAGAGTCTGATAATTTTCTAACAGCTAAGAACTCTAAAATGCGTTCTTTAACCTTTTTCAAGCCATAGTGATCAGCATCTAAGATTTTGCTTGCCTCATCGATTTCAAGACGGTCTTCTGACTCCACATCCCAAGGCAGAGCTAATACCCAATCTAAGTAATTGCGCAAAATATTAGCCTCTGGCATCATAGATGGCATGCGGCTATAGCGACTAATTTCTTTTTCAATGCGCTCCCGCACTTCATCGCTTACTTTGATTTTGCTCAACTGTTCACGAAGCTCTTGAGCCTCTTCATCAGGGTCAGATTTATCGCCTAATTCATTATGAATAACACGAATTTTTTCACGCAAGAAGTATTCCTTTTGCGCTTTCTCCATTTGCTGACGAACTTGATTATTGATAGAGTTTTCTAAATCAGAAATTTGAAGCTCTGTATTAAGAGCCCCTACTACCATATTCAAGCGGCGCAATACATTGAGCTCACTTAAGAAGTTTTGACGTGTTACCATTTCAGTTTGCAAGAACTGAACGATTTGGTCAGCTGTTTCTGACGGGTCAGTACGCTCCATAACGCGGCGAATTTCATCATCAGTAACGAGTTTAGTCTCTTCCGCCCACTTAATAAAATTAGACTGTGCTAACCGACGATAGGCTTCAGTCTCCACTTGGTCACCATATTCAGATACAACAGCTTCCATAGTGGCTTCGTAATATACAGGCCCTTCAATAATATCAACTACTTTAGCACGGGTAATGCCCTCTACTAAAATGCGCACAACACCGCCAGGTAAACGAAGCATTTGTTTAATTTTAACAATCGTACCTACTTCAGCAATTTCGTCCTTAGTAGGATTATCTATTTCATCGTCCAATTGAGCTGACACAGCTAAGAGCCGGTCATTAGCCATCGCTTCTTCAACAGCGCGAATGGACTTGTCTCGCCCAATTTCAAGACGCACTTCAACTTTTGGAAATACTACCATACCACGAAGGGGTACTAAAGGTAGGGAAAATGTGGTCTCACTCATATAGACTCCTTTCCAAATATATATTTATAAAAAGAAACTCATTCCCTAGGAAATGAGTTTCTTAGACTTACAATTAATTCGTGCCTTTAAGGGCTCACTCATTTTTTGAGTATCGGCTCTGCTGTGCCCTTCACAGCAGCACGGGTAATTATACATGTTTTAATATCTTCCTCTGAAGGAATATCATACATGACCTGCTTCATAACCTTCTCAATAATGGAGCGAAGGCCACGAGCCCCTGTATTGCGCTTAAGCGCTAACGAGGCAATCTCTTGCAAGGCTTCGTCCTCAAATACTAATTCCACGTCCTCTAAAGACAACATCTTTTGATATTGTTTTACTAAGGCATTGCGCGGTTCAGTTAGGATTTTAATCAATCCTTCCTCATCCAATGGATCCAATGTTACCATTACAGGCAAACGACCAATGAATTCAGGAATGAGACCAAATTTTTGCAAGTCTTCTGGCACCACTTCTTTTAAAATGGCAGAAATATCTTTTTCTTCTTGCTTTTGAATATCTGCACCAAAGCCCAAAGTCTTCTTAGCAGTACGCTTAGAAATTACTTTTTCTAAACCATCAAAAGCACCGCCACATATGAATAAAATATTTGTTGTATCAATCTGTATAAGCTCTTGGTGTGGGTGCTTACGGCCGCCTTGCGGTGGCACAGAAGCAACAGTGCCTTCTAAAATTTTTAAAAGAGCCTGTTGTACACCTTCACCTGACACATCGCGCGTAATCGATGGATTTTCGGATTTACGAGCAATTTTATCGATTTCATCGATATAGATAATGCCACGCTCAGCCTTTTCTACATCATAATCAGCTGCTTGGATTAGTTTTAAAAGAATATTTTCTACATCCTCACCTACATAACCCGCTTCTGTTAAGCTTGTAGCATCAGCCATAGCAAATGGCACTTCCAATAATTTAGCCAATGTTTGGGCTAATAAGGTTTTACCACTACCAGTCGGTCCAATAAACATTACATTGGCTTTTTGTAATTCTACATCATCCACTGTATTGTTTACTTGAAGTCGCTTGTAGTGATTGTACACAGCTACAGCCAAGGAAATCTTAGCTGCATCTTGTCCTATAACATATTCGTCTAAATATGCTTTTATCTCATGAGGTGTAGGCACATGAGACAGTGTAAAACCTTTACCTGTATCATGGCCTAATTCCTCATCAATGATATTTTGACAAACTTCAACACATTCATCACAAATGTATACATTAGGACCTGCTACTAATTTTCGAACTTCATCGCCAGTGCGCCCACAAAAGCTACAGCGCAATGTTTCTCTTTCGTCTTTCTTCAAGCCTAGTCCTCCTAGTTATCATTATTTACTAATTGATAACGGCCGTTCTAGCACTTCATCAATTAAACCATATGCTACGGCATCTTGAGCACTCATAAAGTTGTCACGATCAGTATCCGCTTTAACGCGTTCTATATCTTGACCACTGTGAGATGCAATAATGCCATTTAATTCTTCACGCATACGTAAAATCTCACGGGCATGAATTTCAATTTCAGTAGCCTGACCTTGTACACCGCCTAATGGTTGGTGAATCATAACGCGTGCATGAGGTAAGGCATAACGCTTCCCTTTAGCACCAGCTGTTAAGAGTACAGCCCCCATACTAGCAGCAGAGCCTACACAAATAGTTGATACATCTGGTTTGATGTACTGCATAGTATCGTAAATGGCCATACCAGCAGTGACAACACCACCAGGGCTATTGATATACAAATGAATGTCTTTATCAGGATCTTCTGCCTCTAAGAATAATAATTGAGCAATGATTACATTAGCTACTTCATCATTAATAGGGCCACCTAAAAAGACGATGCGATCTTTTAATAAACGAGAATAAATATCGTATGAACGCTCACCGCGTCCACTTTGTTCTACCACGATTGGTACATACATAATACACCTCATATCCATGTACCTAGATGGCTAAACAAGTCTCTATAGCTAATTACTCAGCGCTAGCTTCGTCAGCTTTAGCTGCGTCTGCTTCATTGCCTTTTGCATGAGCAACGATGAAGCCAGCTGCCTTTTTACGAGCTACAGAGTTAGCCAACATAGACACACGGCCTTCTTTTGCAATAACATTCCAAACTTCTTTAGGGTCTGCACCAAATTGGCGAGCCATAGTGAAAACTTCCATGTTTAAATCATCTGGAGTTACTTCGATGTCTTCAACTTTAGCTACTGCTTCTAATACTAAGTCAGTGCGTACGTTTTTAGCTGCACTTTCTTTGTATTCAGCTTTTAGACCTTCTAAAGTTTGGTTAGAGAATTGGAAATATTGATCTAAACTTAAACCGCGACTTTCCATGTTCATAGCTAATTCTTGGATCATTTGTTCTACGCGATCGTCAACCATGATTTCAGGAATGTCTACAGTTGCGTTTTCTACAGCTTTTTGAACAAGTTCAGTAGCATAAGCGTCCATTACACGACGGTTTTTGTCTACTTCCATTTGTTTTTTAAGATCTGCTTTTAATTCTTCGAATGTTTCATAAGAACTTGCTTCTTTAGCAAATTCATCATTTAATTCAGGAAGTTCTTTGCGTTTAATATCGTTTACGTGAACTTCAAAAATAGCTTCTTTACCAGCTAATTCTGCTGCATGGTATTCTTCTGGGAATGTTACAGTTACTTTTACATCATCGCCAGCTACATGACCAATTAATTGATCTTCGAAGCCAGGAATAAAGTTGCCAGAACCGATTTCTAAAGGATAGGATTTAGCTTCGCCACCAGCAAATGGTTCATTGTCTACAAAACCTTTGTAGTCGATTACTGCGAAATCGCCTGTTTCGATTTTAGCACCTTCACCAGCTACTACCATTTTAGCTTGTTGGTTGCGAATATTGTCCAATTGTTCTTGGATTTCTTCGTCAGTTACAGTCATATCGCCTTTTTCAGCTTCTAAGCCTTTGTAGTCGCCAAGAGTTACTTCAGGGCGTTTTACAAATGTAGCTTTGAAAACTAAATCTTTACCTTCTTCAAAAGTAACGCGTTCAATTTCTGGTTCGCTTACTGGAGTAAGGTCATTAGCGCGAAGTGCTTCTTGGTATGCACGACCAGCTAATGCATCAAATGCTTCTTCAAGGATAGCTTCTTTGCCGAAGTTCATTTCTAAAATGCGGCGAGGTGCTTTACCTTTACGGAAGCCAGGGATATTTACTTGGCCAGCAATGCGTTTTACAGCTTGTGCTACACCTTTAGTTACGTCCTTTGCAGGAACTTCAATTGTTAATGTTACCTTATGTTGATCAACAGGGGTTACAGTTGCGTTCATGAAAATATGTCCTCCTTGAGGGCTCATGCCCAAAATATTGAGGGCTTATGCCCAAAATCTGTTTTTTTATATTGCATTCCTAATCTTATCATAAAATTTCATTGATTGCAATTTTCTTCTAGAATTTACTAATTATATTGCTATTTCACGCTCATAGGCGCAAATACACCATTAAAGAGCGTAGAATCAAGCGTAACATAGAAGCAAGGCTCTCTTGATAATCAAAAGGGCCTCGCTTATTGCATTTTATTTAACAAATCGTTTATGATTCGGCACTAAATAACCTATAATTCAGTGCTAAGCTATCACTAAAACTAAACTATCATTAAACTATCGCTACGTTATAACTAAGCTACAATTGTATCACTAGGCTTACGATTCTTTAGCGATTAACTCTACCACATCTTGACGACTAAATACACCCACTAATACATCATTATCATCTACTACAGGAACAGTTTTTAGATGCTTTTCTAGCATGGTAGCGACTACGGCTTCCACCTCTTCTGTAGGCTTGCAAGTAATAACATCTTTTGTCATTAACTCTTCCACATGTACAGCGAGGAGTTTTTTAAATTGTGCATTATACTCGCCAATGCCACTATAGTAAATACTAGCGCCTAATACATTTACATAATGTGGTGCATGAGGTCTCACTTTTTTATAAAGTAAATCCCCTTCAGTAATAATCCCTTTAAGCTTATTATTGCTGTCTACAATTGTAATGGCATTAACTTTGTATTTTACCATGAGCTGAGCCGCTTCATTAATCGTTCTGTCACCAGTTATAGTAGTAGGGTATTTATTCATAGCTTCGGATATTAACATGTCAAATCCTCCCTTCCAAAGTATCTCTCAAGGAAATCTCTATATACATATAGTTAGACATGGAGTTGAAAAAGTCCTTCTCTAATTTAATATAAATTTTTATTTAACTAAAATGTAAATAGCAATGGCAATAATAACGATACCCAGCAAGGTAGCTGCTACGGCAATGCCGCGCTTATTGCCACCTTCACCACCTTGAACTGTTTCAATCAAATTGCCGTCCTCATCATATTGATGGCGATATTGTCCTTCTAAATCATCATAGTCGCGCACATCTTCCAAGGTCTTTTTATATCGCTGATTAGCAATTGCTTGCTTGCGCGCCTGTACATCTTGCTCCATTTTATGAACTTGAAGATTGGTTAAATCACCCTTTAAAGAACGAAGCAAAGCTTCAATAAAGATTAAGCGCTGTTCAATCATGCTATTCACTTCATAGGTTCTTTGCAACCAGGATTGATAAATGGACAACTGTTCCATATGGCTAGCAGCTAGTGCCTCCTCATTAGCAACGCTGTCATCCAAGGTTTGGCGCTTTGTCTCTCCCAGCTCTTCTTCTAGGGCATTAATAATAACCTGCATATAATTGGTCAATGTGGTGAGCAAAATATTAAAATCTGTATTCTGTTTAACGAGCTCAAATTTACGCTGTAAAATGTAATTCGGCGCAAAGCCACCTTGCTCAATAGTCATAATCATCTTCGCCGCATCGCCATAAGCTCCTAGTGCCGATAAAACAATGCGATTTGAATTGGCAATATCACCCACACTGCGCTCAATCATATCACGGCGTTCTAATTCAGCACTATTCTCTTCAGTCGTCTTAGCTAAGGCATCATATTTAGACTTTAAATCTTCAATATATGATCCATTTTCCTTGAATACAGCTTCTGCTGTTTCAATGGAATCCTTATACAAATCATAAAATGCAGCCGAGCCTTTTAATTCTTGAGTCTGCATTAAGCGCTCCGGCAAAGGCAAGCCAAAAAATTCCTTTTGATTATCCAACTATGTCTCCTCCTCATTACCAATGATATGGTTCATTTCTATTTATTTTACACGCCCTATATAATTGCTCCACTAATAGCAAGCGCACCATTTGATGCGTGAATGTCATGGGACTAAATGATAAGGCTAAATCTGCACGTTGACGCAGCTCTTTAGATACGCCAAAGGCTCCGCCAATGACAAAGGTCATTTCACTTGTCCCTTCTACTTCTAGGCGCTGTATCTTAGCCGCTAATTCTTCAGAGGAAAGGCTCTTCCCCTTCACATCAAGAAGCACCACAAATCCTTTATTGGCAATTTGCTTTAATACGCGCTGCCCCTCTTCTTCTACTATAGCTGCGCGCTGCGACGCATCTTGGCTGCTTTGCTTACTTTCATTAAGCTCCACAATCGTCGCCCCGCCATAAGGACCTAATCGCTTTACAAACTCAGCTACACCATCACGTAAATAGGCTGTTTTTAATTTTCCAATAGTTATAATGGTAAATTTCATGGCCTACTCCGGATCTGGCATAGTGCCTAAAACTAAAGATACACGGCGCTCTACACCAGCGCTCACAAGAGTTAACGCAATAGTTTCACCAGGCTTATGAGAATCCAGCAATTGTTTTAGAGACACTAAATTGTTTACCGTTTTCTCGCCTACGCCTACAATATAATCGCCTTCACTAATATCAACATCAGCAGCAGGGCCATCCGTATATACGCGTGCTACTAGTAAACCGTCTTGCTTTAAGTTGTAGCCATATTTAGCAGCGCCCGCTTTATCCAATAAACCCAAACCTAAATAAGGTCGTGTTACGCGGCCTTTTTCAATCAAAGCCTTCACTATCGGTTTTACTTCGTTAATCGGAATGGAGAAGCCCATCCCTTCAATGCCAGTATGTGCGATTTTCTCACTATTAATACCAATGACATCGCCATCTGCATTGACCAAAGCACCACCAGAATTTCCTGGATTGATGGCCGCATCAGTCTGAATGAGCGGAAAGCGCTGTGTCTCCATATCAATCATGCGATTCAATGCACTGACTACACCAGTCGTTACAGTCCCTTGAAATTCTAATCCCAAAGGATTGCCTATAGCAATCGCTGGCTCGCCGACTTGCAAATTATCTGAATCACCCAAAGTAGCTACTGGTAGTTCTCCTTTGGGATCAATTTTTACAACGGCCAAATCAGTCAAGGGATCAACGCCTACAATCGCACCTGATTGCGATGTACCATCGGTTAACGATACAGTTACAGTCTTATCAGTAGCTCTAGCCACTACATGGTAATTCGTTACAATATAACCGTCTTTATCAATAATTACGCCAGAGCCAACGCCTTCACCAACGAGTACTTGCTGATTAAAAACATCACGACCGTATACCTTAGTAGTGATGCCAACTACAGATGGTCCGGCTTTTTTTACAGCCATCACTATAGCTGTATCGCGGTTCGCTGACAGGGCTACATCTTTTGGTCCACCTACGGCCACAGTTTCTTTAGTTGTGTTTTTCGCAGCATTAAAAAAGTCCTTTGAAACATAGCCACCTACACCGCCAATGACAACTAATACAATGGCGATGATGACAAATATATAGCGCTTATTAGAATCCATCAAAAACCTCCTAATCTTGTTTAATACTTACAATCTCTTTAGGTTGCCCATGGAAAATTTGCAGGTCAGTGCCTATCGCTAAGCCTTCCTGCTCTAGCAATTTAGAAACTGTATGAGCCACTACAGGCTCCGCATTATTTTTCTCCGAGCGATGCGCCATAATAACTTTCAAATTATCTGGGCGCTTCATCATCAAAAGAGCCTGTGCTGCACTTTCATTGCTTAAATGACCTTCAGCACCGGCTACACGGCGTTTTAAGTCTGCTGGATAAGGACCATAGCGAAGCATTTGAGGATCGTAATTCGCTTCCAATACTAGCAAATTGCTCTCATCCATATGCTTAAGCATGGCATCCTCAACAATGCCTGTATCAGTCATAAATGTAACCTTACAGTCACCACCATAACAGCTAAGACCAATCGGATCTGCTGCATCATGGCTTGTTTTAAATATATCTATATCTAAATCACCAACCGCGATATGGCTGCGAGTCAATTCACATAATTGTTTAAAATTAATAGGCTTTCGCCTTACAATTTCACGCCATGTACCAGCTTTAGTATATACGGGTACATCATATTGTTTTACCAATTGCGCAAGACCATTCATATGATCCGTATGCTCATGGGTAATAAAAATGCCCGATAATTCATCAGGTCGTAAGCCTACAGCCTTAATTCCCTGCACAATGCGGCGGACACTAATTCCTGCATCTACCAACAGCAAGGTATTTTTATATGCAATTAAAGTCGCATTCCCCTTACTCCCACTGGCAATGACATGGACGGCCATTTTAGCTTGTAAATCTTCCACAATAACTCCATCTTCTTTATCTAATCTAATATCAATCACTAACTATTAATTACTAATCTAAATATTAACTACTCATCTAAGTATGACTATTAACCACTAAGTTAAACTAGCTATTAACTACTCATCTAACTAGTATAATTTAATCCGGCTTTTAGCCAGTAAACTAATCCTGCTCACCACTCGTTTGCTTCTAACGCTCCTTAGTCAATGATTCCTGTACTTGGCGATTTAAGTTGCCACTTTTAAACGGTTGCAAATCTATGCTCACATAAGTGAATCCTAAATCAGTGAAAAATTGAACGACATTTCGTCTAAACTCCACATCTCCAAACAATGCAAAATCGTCCTCACTCACTTCAATGCGCCCTAAACCTTCATGATAGCGCACGCGCAATGGATTGTGAATATATTGCTGTAAATACGCTTCTCCTGCCTCTATCATGGCTAAGGCATCACCAGTAATTACATGATCATAAGGAACGCGCGTCGCCAAGCAAGGAGAGCTCGGTTTATCCCACACGTCTAAGCCCCACTCCTTCGCCACAGCGCGAATATCTGCCTTCGTGAAGCCATTCTCTAGCAATGGACTCTTCACTACGCCCAATTCTTCAAGGGCGCGCATGCCTGGCCGATAGTCCTTAGTATCATCTAAATTGCCGCCATCTAGAACTTCCTTGATGCCCTGTGCGTTAGCCCAATCAATTAATTGTTGAAAGCGATTCTTCTTACAATAATAGCAACGGTCTTTATCATTGCGCACAAAGTCTTCTAATTCTAATTCATTAATTTCTACAATCGTATGCTTTAATCCAATAGCTTTTGCAAAGCATTTTGCATCTTCAATCTCCTTTGCTGGTAATGTGGGCGAGCTCACCGTAAAAGCTTCCGCCTTATCACCTAACGCACGATGTGCTGCGGCCGCCAAAAATGTACTGTCTACACCACCAGAAAAGGCTATTACAACACTCCCCATAGACTTTAAATCAGCCATAAGGGCGTTCAATTTATTTTGTAATTCTTCAGTCATACTCTCATCTCTCTCTACTGACTTTCAGCATATTTATGATTAAGCTCATTGCACTTCTATGCGCGGCCTAATACTTAAATAGCTCTAAGCCTCTAGCTTAAGCTGTATACACATGATTTCGTAGCATATTAACAAATACCTTCGTATTTTCTTGTAAATCATCACCGCGGCGGAACATATCGCCACCAACTAAAAACATTGTATCCTGCCCATAAGCGTCTAATAATTCAGGCAAGCGTGCTTCGGTCACACCGCCCCCCGGCGATGGACAAGCAGCTTTCATGCCCGCTACAGTTTTAGTACAATAATGATGAATTCGTTGACATGCTTCTTTAGAAAATGTAAAGCGCCCTCCATAGGACACAAAGATCGGCATATCCGCCCCCAATAAACGAGGTAAAAAAGCCATCCATAAATAATCTGCAATCCCACTTACGCCAGGCAAAGCAAAGCCGCCCATAAAAGCAGGATGACTAATTATAGGTAAATTTAAGTTTTTATCAGCGGCTAGACGTTGTAGCCAGCCATAGCCAACTAATGCGGGTGCTACCATCAAGGCTGTAGCGCCTGCTTCTTTCGCCTCATAGGCGCGCTCTAAAATAGCTTCGCCATCAGCGGAAACATTAGCTGCATATAATGTATGTCCACCACTTTGAACATTTGCTTCTTTAATGGCATCTGCACAACGAGCTACGCGTTCTTTAAAAGGAGCAAACGGCTGATTCGTAATACCATGATCATCTTTAATGACATCAGCACCGCCTAAGACATATTGGCGACACATATGAGCCAAGGTATCAACCGATAAGCCCATAGGCTTTATGACAGCTTGTAAAAAGGCTCTGTCTTGAACGCCAGTTAAACTGCGCAATCCGTCCACACCAAATCGCGGACCTCCATAGTGAACAATGAGCGAGTTTGGAAGTTCTATATCTACCACCCAAATATGAGGTTGTAAAGAGGAATTTCCAAATATGACATTGAGCAATTGTGTAGCCTCAAAAGCAGTCGTCTCTATTCCATAGGAAATACGTGCCACATAAAAGCCTGGGCGACTCTTGTCAAGACCTTCAAAGCGCCCTACAACTTGATTCTTCACATCCTCATCCCAAAGAAAATCATAAGGAAATTCTATGGTCTGCTCCACTTGTACAGACCAAGCAATAGCTTTAGCCTCTTCATACGTGGTAGCTTCTATTTCATAAATTACAACAAAACGTTCTGTACATAGAGTTTTCATATACAACTCCTACTATTTCATCTAGATCAATTCATGAAGACTATGAGAAACCGACTTAATTAACTAATACTTCAATTAAATTAGCTTTTAAAAGTCTATACTCTTCAATTAGTTATCGTTTCTATTTTACAAAACTTACGATTAAAATACTACCAAAAAAGAAAATATTCTTTAAAGCCTTTAAACTTTTATGATACACTAAGCAGAAGATACAGTATGTAAACAACAAAGGAGTGACCTCATATGAATTGGGATAAACGGATATCGTATGTAGCTAAACAGCTTCCCCCTTCAGGGATTCGCAAGATTTGGGAAATGGCACTCTCCATGGACAATGTGTTGTCCCTCGGAGTCGGTGAACCCGATTATGCACCACCAGAAAAAGTATTAAATGCTTGTATTTCCAGCATCGAGCGAAAAGAAACAGGTTATACCAGCAATGCAGGCCTATTAGAATTGCGAGCAGCCATTCGCAACTGGTATTACAAGCGTTATGACGTCGATTTTACCGAAAATGAAATCATGCTTACTATCGGCGCTAGTGAAGGCATTGACCTAGCTATGCGCGTTCTTCTCAACGAAGGAGATGAAGTCTTAATTCCCGACCCATCCTATGTGGCATATCCTGCAGAAGTTAAACTTGCTAAAGCAGTCCCTGTTATGGTGCCTACCACTTTAGAGGAAGGCTTTAAAATCACCCCTGAGGCCTTAGAAAAAGCTATTACACCTCGCACGAAGGTTTTACTTATGGGCTACCCAAGCAATCCTACAGGCGCCATTTTAACAAAAAATGAGCTAGAGAAAATTGCCCAAGTCATTATCAAGCATGACCTTATCGTAGTGAGTGATGAAATCTATTCCGAACTTACCTACGGCCAATCACATACTTCCATCGCCTCTTTGCCTGGCATGAAAGAGCGCTGTATTATCCTCAATGGATTCTCTAAGGCCTATGCTATGACTGGCTTGCGCCTTGGCTTTATGTGTGCCCCACAAGAAGTAATAAATCAAGCTTTAAAAATCCATCAATATAGCATTGTAGCTCCTGCCACTCCAGTACAACATGCGGCTGTAGTAGCACTAAATGAATGCGATGATGCTATTGCAGCTATGAGAGAGGAATACCATGCTCGTCGCGATCTCATCGTAGCAGGCTTTCAACGCATGGGACTTCCCATAGCCGTTCCAGATGGTGCCTTCTACGTATTTCCTGATATATCCTCCTGTGGCATGGATGATATGGAATTTGCAGTCCAATTATTACAACAAGAGCATGTAGCTTTAGTGCCTGGTTCTGCTTTTGGCGAATGTGGTCGAGGCCGAATTCGTTGTTCCCATGCCTCTTCTCGAGACACAATCGAAGAAGCCCTTCAACGCATTGAACGCTTTATCAATAAAATCCAAAAGTAGAAAAAGAAAATTTAGAACAAATATATAGTTTTTTCGTCCCCATATATGCAAAAAAGGCAGTGGATTAATCCACTGCCTTTTATATATTCAGTATGTTAAGTCTATTTAAGTATAAGCCAACTCTTCGCCATCATCTAGGCAAATCATAGTAGGCTATATCCTGTAAGCTAAAATTCACTGCTTATGCTTCAGCCAATGCTTTGCCAAGAGCTACGCAATCAGCTTCATCTTCAGGTGCACCTAGTACAGCAAGATTATCAGCTACAATTGTAGCACCAGCGCCTTTTACACGCTCAGCCCAATCGTCAAGCCATGTACCACCCCAGCCATAGGAGCCGAATAGTACTACTTTTTTACCAGATAATTTGCCTTCTAATTCTGTGTAAAATGGTTCAAATTCCATTTCTTCAAGTTGCTCAGCACCCATGTCTGCACAACCTAAAGCGATTTTATCAAAAGCAGCTGCTTCATCAACGGAGATTTCAGAAACAGATTTTACTACTACTTCTTGACCTGCTTCTGCAATACCTTTACCGATTGCTTCTGCCATAGCTGCTGTGTTACCTGTACCAGACCAATAAACTACACCAATCATCTTATTTACCTCCTACTAGCATGCCGTTACGGCTACTAAAGACTCTAATTGTTTACCTTGTAAAAGCTGGGTATGACAGTAATCTCTGCATGCCCGAAAACAATGAAAAGAGTGCATAGCTGACATTGGATTGCCATAAACCTTCCACTCACCACACAATTTATAACCACTTCCTTTATACCGAATAAAAGAGCGTACATCGTGTAATGGATAGCCTAAAAATAGGCCTATTTCATGTGGAAAGTCCGAACGTTTTTCTAGACGTGAACGCAAGCGAGCGAGCCAAAGCTCTAAGGTCTCACCTGGTAAATAGCCATATAATTTTAAAAACGCTAAGTGTTCAGGGCGTCGCAAATACTCTTCTAACATGCGTTTACGAAGCACTAATAACAATCGCCGTTCGTCGCAATGACACAATTCATAGAAAAATAAACCTCTGTCATTAAATTGCTCATTATACTCCGACAAAGCCGTTGTCAAATGTACATTCATATCCCGCGGTATAGCCACAAGATTTGCCACCTTGATTCCCCGTATTGCCGGCGCACAATGATATCCGATAATTGTTTCAATCGAGTTCATCATGATCTACCTGCCTTTTTTCCATTGGTTTCAGGAGAACACTTGCTCTCAAGGCTGTCATACTAGTAAATCCGGATTTAATTAATAGTTTTTCTCAAAAATAATCTTACTATTAATTTGTGAAAAATAATTAAGCTAACTATCTTCTAAACTCATGATACAATCAATAGGCTCTCTTGTCAATAAAAACGATAATAATTTTCATTTATCCTTTTATGTCATAATAACTAGAACAAAATATAATTAAACTATTTAGATACATCAAAAAAGACGCCTCCTATTGCGAAGACGTCTTTTTGAATAACTAATATTCACTGATTCTACTATATGGCTTTTATCTGCTTTATATATTCATTTTTTCTAATATACCTAGATTCTCTAATTCCTTTAACAAGCCTGTTTCTGGATGATAGGTTTTACTTCGACCTTCAAAAACATATTCAATGTCTCTACCACTAGATTCATCATATACAGTAGTTAAGGCTGGTGCTTTATAACAAAGGCCATTCCGAAGCACTACATCACTGCGGCTAATGCGAAAATCACTGGCCTTATCGGTAAATTGATAGGCTCTTAAATGAATGCCGTCAGATTTTACATCAATTAGTTGATAATATACATAGTGAGTAAAGCCCTGTTCATAAAGGCTTTGTGCTTCAAAGAAATGTTGCCGTGCATATTCACGAGTTACATTGGCAGCAGGCCTCACTTTAGGTGCTGGTTCATTATTCACAATGACAGTTGCATCTTTATCTGTTTCCATAATGATGCCCAGGTCATTATAATTGCTAATCCTTATGTCTTCTGCCCCTTGTACCGGTGTAGTACCTACTGAAGCGGCCCATAAAGTAGCGCCTAACAAACTATACCAATGTTTTCTCATGCCCTAATCACCCTTTCGACAATCATACCTCTTTACGTTACCTAATCTAATCCTATGGCATCTATTTCCCTAATTTTGCCATAAACTTTTCATTGTTAATGATAAAACGTTCATGGTCCCCTTGTCCAATAACTTTATCGCCATCATAGGCTATGACTTTATATGAAATACGTCGATTATCAACAGAAATAACTTCTGCTTTTGCCACAATCTCCGCTCCTACGGCGGAAGGCGCATCATGCGTAATAGTCAACTTAGTCCCCACAGTTCCCTCCTGAGGATCTAATTTTCCTTTTAATGCTGCACAAGCAGCCTCTTCCATTAAGGCACACATAGCAGGTGTAGCAAATACTTCTAAAGCACCACTCTTCATCGTTTTTGCCGTATTGGCTGCACTAACTTTTACCGTTGCAGTGCCCACTAAACCAGCTTCAATGGTATTCATATATCCTCCTAAATTTAATAATTCCGTTCATCTCTTTAATGCTTTGTATTTTAAATTTTTAACGCTCTAGTACTTTTAATAAATCGCTAATACTTTTGCCAACTATCCTCTTGAACATAACACGCTTGAACAAAGCTCCCTTGAATACTTAGATTTTAATAAAAACAAATTCTAATCTTTATGTTTTTATCACGACCATGAGACTTTTACTATGCCCCTATTCACCAGATATAATTTGGTGGTACTGCGGACAAGTTTTAATATGATCGTTGACCACGCCAATAGCTTGTAAGAAAGCATATACTATAGTTGGCCCTACAAAAGTAAATCCACGCTTCTTCAAATCTTTACTAATTACTTCTGCTAAAGTTGTAACACCTGGTACTTCATCTTGAGTCTCCCAATGCCCATGTATGACTTCACCATTCGTAAAGCTCCAAATATAAGCATCAAAACTACCATATTCTGCTTGCACCTTCAAAAAGGCTTGAGCATTTTTTCTAAGTGAGGCAATTTTTAACCGATGACGTATAATACCAGGATTTTCTAATAAGCTCGCTTCTTTCTCCGCATCATAATGCGCTAGCTTTTCTATATTAAATTGATCGAAGGCCTCACGCATTGATTCTCGCCGCTTTAAAACCATGGTCCAAGTTAAGCCTGCTTGCATAGTCTCTAAAATTAAAAATTCAAATAAAGTCTGATCATCATGAACAGGACGCCCCCACTCTGTATCATGATATACTCGCTCTTCAGGGCTCCGATTAGCCCAAATGCAAAGAATTGGCTCAGTCATATAGTTCTCCTTATTAATTATATTGTAGTGCATTACTTTACCTATAAATTATGCCGCTCCTATCGTAGGAACCATATCTGCCCGTATTATACCATAGAATCATCTTTCATTTTTAGAATAATTATTTTTACTTTTTATCATAAATTGGTGGCTTTTTTTTTAATTTTAACGTATCATAGAAGTAATGAATGACCATTTAATATGGAATAATACAAGCGCTTTGTCTATTGTGAAAACACTTTAATTCAGGTCAAATGGATTTTCTTCATATAACCTTAATCTTGCACAAAAAGACAACTTTTGTATTATCCTTTTCCTACAAACCAGAGCAAACTTTATACAAAATATAGCTATTTCGTACATTCATTTTGTATTGGTTTAAATCAGTTTGTAACTGTGTATTAATGTTGTAACTGTTTGTATCTATTTGTAAAGGAGTGCCATTTATGATTAATGAAGAACGCGTATTGAAAGAGTTTTTAGAGTTTATTCAAATCCCTTGCTCCAGCTTCAAAGAGCGCGAAATTGCTGATATTTTAATTAAACGCCTTTCCGACTTAGGCTTCTCTATTGAAGAAGATGACGCGGGCAAAAAACTTGGTGGCGACACTGGTAATATTGTAGCCACTCGCAAAGGCAATATTGCATCTGCTCCTATGATTATGTTAACCGCTCATATGGACTGTGTAGAGCCATGTACTAATGTTAAACCTCAGATTAAAGATGGTTTAATTACAACTGACGGCACTACTATTCTTGGTGGCGATGACAAAGCTGGCGTAGTAGCTATTTTAGAAGCTTTACGTGTGATTGAAGAAAAGCAATTACCTCATGGAGACCTTCAAGTAGTATTTACTATTGCAGAAGAAAAAGGCGTACAAGGTTCTAAAAACATGGATGCTTCCTTACTAAAAGCAAAACATGGCTTTACCTTTGATACCTCTGGTTCTCCAGGCCGTATTGTGCGCAAAGCACCAGGCCAAAACAAATTAAAATTAGTTGTTACTGGTAAGGCTGCGCATGCTGGTAATGCCCCTGAAAAAGGTGTTAACTCCATTATCGCAGCAGGTAAGATTTTGGCAAAATTCCCTCAAGGCCGCATCGATGATGAAACTACTTGTAATATCGGTACCATTACAGGTGGTAGCGCTACAAATGTGGTAGCAGAAACAACAACAGTTATGCTTGAAGCTCGTAGCCGTGTAAAGAGCAAATTAGATAAACTTACACAAGATATCGTAGCTATTTTTGAAGAAGGCGGCAAAGAAACCGGTACGCAAGTAGAAGTTACTGTATTGCCAGCCTATGATCCATTTGATTTAGCAGAAGATTGCGAAACAATTCAAATCGCTAGCAAAGCAGCTGAAAAACTTGGCTTCCCTGTAAATGTTGTAGAGTCTGGCGGCGGCAGCGATGCAAGCTTCTTTAATGCCTTTGGCGTTCCTACTACGGTTCTCGGCGTAGGCATGACAAATGTACACACAAAGAATGAGTGCATCTTAGAAAAAGACCTCTATGATTCCGCACGTCTAGCACTTCAAATTATCCAAGAAGTAGCTAAGTAATTCATCTACATACACTCCTATCCAAAAACAAAAATTAGACAAGTTCAGTAACTCATGTTACAATAGCAAAATAAGTTAGTAATTACATATTTATTTGTACTTATTTTTGTCGCCGGATAAAAATAAAAAAGCATCAAAGCATCTGTCGTAGGCCATAGAAGATAGATGATTTGGTGCTTTTTTTGATGAAAGGATTGACTTAGCTATGAATCACTATGCAACACTGAAAGATAAAATTTTCTATTTCATAAAACTTACTATTCCCGTTATTTTAACCCAATTTGCTATTACAGGTGGCTCGTTTATATCCATTGTGCTAACTGGACAATATAGCACTGTAGACTTAGCAGGTATCTCCGTAGGTTATAATATTTGGGTTGCCTGCTTTTATGGTATATCCGGTATTTTACTGGGCCTTCTCCCTATTCTTGCTCAATTGAGGGGGGCTCAAAAAGTAGACCGCATCCCTATTACGATTATGAACGGCTTTTATGTAGCAACTATTTTAGCAACTATCCTAATTTTAAGTGGTGTACTTGGTCTCAAACCTCTATTAGAGCATTTAGAGTTAGAACCAGCAGCCTATGATATCTGCATTCAATATATGACAGCTATCGGGGTGGGACTCTTGCCTTTAATCTGGACTTGTACCTTGCGTAATACAGTGGACAGTCATGGCTATACGCGCTACTCTATGTACATTATGCTTACTGGACTTACCTTGCATATTCTCCTTGATTTTGGCTTAGTGCTAGGCTACTTTGGCCTCCCTGCTTTAGGTGGTGTCGGTGCTGGCATCGCTACAGCCATTGCGTATTGGTTCAACTGCTTAGCCTTTTTAGCCTTGCTCATGTGGGGCAAACCATTTAAGCAGTACCAATTATTTCGCACGTGGATTAAACCTGAGTTCATTTATATTAAAGAGCAATTTTCTATCGGCATTCCCATCGGACTTGCCATATTCTGTGAAAGTAGTATCTTCAGTGTCGCTGGCCTTGTGATGACGCAATATGGTACTGAAATCATTGCCGCCCATCAAGCAGCCAATAGCTTTGCCAGCCTCTTCTATGGCTTCCCTCTCAGTATTAGCACTGCCGCTACTATTGCGGTAGGTTATGAAGTGGGCGCCAAAGCCTTTAATGAGGCAAAATCCTACTCATATATAGCACGTGGCCTTGCCATTATAGTGGCCATCTGTGTCAGTGCCTATACCTTCACCCATTTAGATCAAATTGCAGCACTCTATACCAACGATCTTAACATGGTTGATTTAATTGGTACCTTCTTAGCCTATGCGGTATTCTTTACCGTAATCGATGCCTTTGGCACTCCTTTGCAGGGCATTTTACGTGGCTATAAGGACGTTAAAATTATTTCTACCATAGCCATTGCCTGTTATTGGGGCGCCAGCGTACCGATTGCAGCCTTCTTTATGTATGTACTCGATTGGGGCCCTTATGGTGTTTGGATGGGCCTATTAGGCGGGGTTCTCATTGCGGCTCTAGGCTACTTATGGCGCACTTGGTACATACAAAATAAGCGATTCGCCTAATTCTAAGCATCCTATTTTATCTTATAGCCCACATTTTTTAACCAAATAATTATTACATATAAAAAAGCTACCGTATCAACTACGGTAGCTTTTCTTATACTATATATTCCTTTTTTATTTCCTCTTGAGAATATATCTATGCAGTTTTCTTATGAAATTCATATCTAGATATCTTTTTTACATAATTTATCCCGATGTATTTTGCGACTTAACATTGTAAGTGACTCGTATTATAAAAGTCATCTTAAAACCTCTTCTAACTATACGAATCCAATCCAGTGCCAATAAGTAGAGGCCATAACTAATAACATTACATAGCCAATAATGGTAATTGGAATCCCTGTTTTCATAAATGTCTTTACGTCGAAAGTACCCGAGCTATACGCCACCATCCCTTGAGGTGAGTTAACTGGCAAAATAAAGCCAAAGCACACAGAGAACTGCGCAATTACAGTTAAACCTACTGGGTTCATACCAGGAATATGAACAGCTTGCACAATGGATATTACAATTGGAATCATCGCTGAGGCTAACGCTGTTGCTGAAGCAAAACCTAAGTGGATAGCGATTAAGAATAAAGTAATCGTCCCTAAAAGAGCAAATACTGATAAGGTTTCAAGCGTAAACATATGGATAAACGCATTCGCAAGCCAAGTAGCTGCTTTTGTTTTTAATAAAGCGGTACCAAGGCTAATACCAGCCCCGAACATTACGATGGATCCCCAGTCAATCCGACTTTGTGCATATTTCCAATCAATAATGCCAATGCCTGGCATCAAGAAAATAGCAATAGCAACGATGGTTGTAGTAGACGTATCATATTTATGAAGATGTCCACCAGTAGCCCAGAACCCTAATAAAATTACGGATAAACATAATAATTTCTTTTCATTAAAGCTCATAGGACCTAATTCACTAAGATGTCTTTGTAGTTCAAGTTGAGCGCCTCTTAAATCGACTTCATCAGGCTTTAAGAGCTTCATTGATAAGAAGTAATAAATTACAATCATAATCAATGAAAATGGCGCCGCGGCTAGTAGCCAATCCAGCCAAGACACGGTAGTATTCAATTGTTGAGAAATAAAGCCTACTGCTACTAGGTTTTGTGCCGCAGCAGTTTGTACCATTATATTCCATAATGTATCAGCCTGTGTCGCCCCTACCATGAGTAAAGCTGCTAATTTACTTTGACGATTAATACCTAAACTATCTAAAATACCTAAAATAATTGGCACTAAACAAGCTAAACGAGCCGTAGCACTAGGTACAAAGAAAGCAAGAATAAAACCTGTAAAAATAACGCCCATATAAATATGGCTTGTCTTTGTACCAATGCGGGATAATACATTGAGCGCAATGCGTCGATCTAAGCCCGTCTTAGTCATGGCCACCGATATGAACATGGCTGCAGCTACGAGCGCCCAAGCTGGTGTAGAATAGCCAGAAATAGCAATTTTTAATGCATTACTAGTACCTAATAGTTTAGCAGGAGCATCAATATTTGGTGCTGTACCAAGAAATACAGCCGTCAAGGCCGTCAATAGTGTAGCACTCACTGGATAGGAAACCGCACTAGTAATCCACATTACAATGGCAAAGAAAAGTATAGCAATCATGCGGTGTCCAGCGGTAGATAAATCACTTGGTGTTGGCAAACACAAGATTCCTATGAGAACTAAAAAGCTAATGATTAAGCTTATATGCCTGTTCTTCTTCGGTTGCTGTGCTGCTGGAGGGGTGGTTGCGATAGGTTTTGTCATATTCATCATCTCACTTTCTAACGTGAAATTCGGCCTCTAGGACTAAGTAAAATACTGTCTCCCCTTTCGTCAGTACTTTATTAGAACTGTTGGTAAAATCTCTACTGAGTCACTAAATAATTAGTATCGCAAAACTAACTAAAGCAGTATATTACCACTTATTGAATATATTCGACAATCTATGAACAATACCTCTTATATTTTTTTCAAGTCTCAAAATTTCAGCTTCTGGAACAAAGGGCATGAATTAAATAGTTCATTAACTTGATTTTTCTATAACCTTTAAATCCATATCTGTCACCGCGACCAAATAAATTCCCCTCACTACATTACCAGTAATCTTTTTAATGCATGGCATAAAAAAGTGGCATGAAAACATAATTATGTCTTCATGCCACTTTATATTTAAGCGACTATTTTATTAATAGTGTAAATCATCAGTACCTACACGATGACGGAATGTCCAGTAAGTCCATCCTTGGTAAATCAATACGATTGGTACAAAGATAAGAGCTACAATAGTCATCAATGTTAATGTGTAAGTAGAAGATGCTGCATTGGTAACAGTCAAGCTATAGCTTGGATCTAGGCTGGACACCATAATACGAGGGAACAAGCCTGCAAAGTATGCAGCAGTAATAGAGATGATAGTTAGAACACTAAAAGTAAAGCCCCAACCAACACGACGCATACGAGTTAAAATCCAAGAAATAATGAAGAACACAATAGCTGCACCATAGCAAACCATAGCTAATGTGCTATTGAATAAATCAGTGTATACATAAGTTGCACCCACTAATACTAAAGCACCAACAGCTGTAATTACGCCTTCTACTAATGCAGTTGCACGAGCGCGTTCAGAAATATCTCCTAAAGTTTTAAGAGATGTATAAAGCGCCCCGTGGTAAACGAATACTAAGATGAACGCAATACCACAAAGAATTGTGTAAGGGCTTAATAAATCAAAGAAGCCACCTACAAAGTTCATATTGCCATCAATTGGAGTACCTTGAATCAAGTTACCTACGGTAACACCCCAAAGAAGAGCTGGAATCAAAGAACCAAAGAAGATGCAATAATCAAAGGTTTTACGCCATGCAAGGGATTTATCTTTACTGCGGAATTCAAAAGCAACGCCACGAGCAATAAGAGCAGCTAGCATTAAGAATAAAGCAAGATAAAAACCACTAAACAAAGTCGCATATACATGAGGGAAGGAAGCGAATGTAGCACCACCAGCGGTAATCATCCACACTTGGTTACCATCCCAAACAGGACCTACAGTATTAATCATTTGGCGGCGTTCTACGTCATTTTTACCAAGGAATGGTAATAAGATACCTACACCATAGTCAAAGCCTTCTAAAACGAAGAAACCAGCAAATAGAACACATACGAGGATAAACCATACTACTTCTAGATTTTGTAGAATTATTTCCATAATGCTGCCTCCTCTCTAACATCATGAGATGGATTGCCTTCTGGACCTTTTTTAATGTGTTTTACAGCAAGGTAAAGTGCAGCAATAGCAGCCAATACATATACAGCTGTGAAACCAATAATGGTAGTTAAAATTTCATTAGCAGTTACTGTTGGAGATACGCCAGCTGCTGTTTTTTGTAAACCATATACCAACCAAGGTTGACGGCCCATTTCAGCTACATACCAACCACTCGCATTCGCAATGTATACGAAAGGCAACATCCAGAATACAGTTTTAAGCATAGGACGGGATGTTTCAAGTTTACCAGCGCGGTTCATTGCAAACGCAACGATAGCTACTAATAACATTAACATGCCAGAGAATACCATGGCACGGAAAGTCCAATACATGGAAGTTACATGTGGAACATAATCTCCAGGACCATATTTAGCTTCATCAGCTTTTTGAAGATCCTTCATACCTTTTACTTCGCCATTGAAGTCATCAGTTGCTACAAAACTTAATACTTTAGGGATTTCGATAAAGCTATTAGTTGTTTGATTTTTTTCATCAATAGTAGCAAACATACTGAAAGAAGCACCTTGAGTTGTATCCCAAAGACCTTCTACAGAAGCGATTTTCATAGGTTGTACTTTAGTTACATATTGGCCATGTAAGTGACCTGCACCAGCTACTAAAATACCACCAATAATGGAGAATACTAAGCCCCATTTCATGGAGCGTTTGTAAAAGTCTAATGCATTATTGCGTAAAATATGCCATGCACTAATAGATGCGATAATAACACCAGCAGTTAATAGGCCATCTGTAAAAATATGACCAAATTGACCAGGTACATAGCCATTTGTCAAGATTGCACCAAAGCTTTCCATTTCAGCACGGCCATTGCGAATTACAAAGCCTACTGGGTTTTGCATGAAAGAGCTAGCTACTAAAATCCAGAATGCAGACAAATTAGTACCAATTGCTACAAGCACTGCTACTACAGCATGAGCTTTTGCAGAGAGGCGATCCCAACCAAAAATCCAAGCGCCCATAAATGTGGACTCAAGGAAGAAGGCAGTTAGCGCTTCTAATGCAAGAGGTGCACCAAAGATATCACCCATAAAACGGGAATATTCAGACCAGTTCATACCGAAGTGGAACTCCTGAACGATACCTGTTACAACACCCATGGCAAAATTGATTAAAAATAATTTCCCCCAGAACTTTGCCATTTTTTTGTACACTTCATTTTTTGTTGATACATAGGCAATTTCCATGCAAGCAACAACTACTGTCATCCCCAGTGTCACTGGAACGAACAGCCAATGATAGATCGATGTCAACGCAAATTGCAATCGAGCTAACATAATTGCATCCATCATATTAATACCTCCTCACATTAACAATTGCGCCCTTGCGCCTTCGATGGACATCCTCGCTTTAAATGAATTTCTCGTTCACGTTTAGCCAAGGTTTCAAAATCTACTGCCTTCAGTTCAGTAATAAGATTCTTTTGTATATGACAAAAGCTTTCTTGTACTGCACAACTGCCATGACAACCACGGGAACAGGTTTCATTATCATAGAGACAGCGCTGCAAATATGTAGCGCCCTCCACCGCTTCTATTACATCAAATAATGTAACTTCATTCGGCTTCTTTGCTAAAGCAAACCCGCCATCAACTCCACGGAACGAACGCATAATACCGCTGGCAATAAGAGGTCTCATAATTTTTAATAAGAACCGATCGGGTATTTTTTGAGCCTTTGCCAGTTCACTACCTGTTATTTTCGTTCCGTTAGGCAATAGTGCCATATGTAAAACCATGCGGAATGCATAGTCTGTGGCCGTGTTCAATTTCATTGTTATTCTCCCTACCTAATCACGATTTCTAAAACCGAACTATTTCGAAATATTTCGATTTTATTTGAATATTTTGTACATAACAAAAATAGTATACTTTCTGTTTATAAAAAAATGCTCATAAGTTGAGCATTTTTCTATTCTCAAGTACATTATAGACAATCTAGTCAGTAAATGCAATATAATCTTGTATATTCATTCAGTTTTAGTACTATGTAACAATGAGTTATAGGTTTAATTCCTACTATATTAATGAGAATAAGAATGCAATATTGCCCCTCAAATATGCATTTAACTCAACTAGTATTCAACTATTTGCTAAAGTAAATTCTGCATAATTGAGTACACAATACGAAGCAAACTCACTCGCCTTATCTAAATAATAGAAATAATACCTTGAATAACAGCATATGCTACAGCGGACATCAGAGCACTCAATGGAATGGTCACAAACCAGGCCATAACCATGGACCGTGCTACGCCCCAGTTAACAGCTTTTACGCGTTTTGCGGTACCAACACCCATAATGGAGCCACTTACTACATGAGTTGTAGAAACTGGCAAATGAAGGAATGTCGCCGTAAAAATTGTAATAGCAGAGTTTAAATCTGCCGCAAAGCCATTAATTGTTTCGAGTTTAAAAATCTTGTTCCCCATTGTGGAGATAATACGCCAACCACCAGCAGCAGTCCCTAATGCCATAGCAGCAGCACAAGAAAGTTTAACCCAAGTTGGTACATCTAATGTATCAATATAGCCACCACTGAGTAAGGTTAATGTAATAATACCCATAGCTTTTTGAGCATCATTAGAACCATGAGAAAAGGCCATCAAGGTAGCTGATAATAATTGCATATTGCGGAAACTATCATTTAAAGCAATTGGTGAAAAACGGCCGAATAACAATAATAATACATTCATAATAATATAGCCGAATACCATAGCGATGATAGGTGATAATACAAGGGATAAGAAGATTTTACCAATCCCTGCAAAGTTAAGTGCCTCATAACCTACCGATATCATAACGGCCCCTACTACACCGCCAATCAAGGCATGAGAAGAGGAGCTAGGAATACCATACCACCAGGTAATAAGATTCCACGCAATAGCGCCTAATAAAGCTGCACTAATTACTTCTGCATTAATAAGGCTAGGAGAAATAACTAAGTCACCACCGATTGTCTTTGCAACGCCCGTACTAACAAGAGCACCAGCAAAGTTTAAAACGGCAGTCATCATAACCGCTTTTTGCGGCGAAATAGCTCTCGTTGATACAGATGTTGCAATAGCATTAGCTGTATCATGGAAGCCATTAATATAATCAAACGCAAGGGCTAGAAACACAACTAGCCACACCAACCAATGATCAAGCATACTTCAACACAACCCGGCGGAATGTGCCAACCAAATCCTCACAACCATCAATTACATCTTCAATAGAATTAAGGATTTCCTTCCATTTAATAAGCTCAATAGGATCAGTGCAATCTTTGAACAAAGTAGCCATTTCTTCATGGTAAACACCATCAGCTACTTCTTCTAAACGCAATACTTCGAGTACGCGACCTTCTACTTTAACATGATTCTTCTTCAAGCTGTTCATATACGAAATAGATTTAGTAATATGTTTTAAACATTTTCGTACGATTTGAATGAGCTTTACAGCCCCTTCATTAGGCTTTCCTACATGATACATACACATCTTATCCATGATGTCTTTCATGCTGTCAATCGTGGTATCTAATTGCGAAATTAGCAATTGAATATCCTCACGATCCATAGGGGTAATAAAGGTAGAACGTAATTTTTCCACGGTTTCATTAACTAGTATATCTGCTTCTTTTTCTTTCGCATCAATAACTGCTAATGCTTCTTCCTTGGTTACTTCACCTTCAAATGCTTGTTCCATAATAATAGCTGCTTCATGACATAATTCCGCATGACTATTTAAAAGGTTAAAAAATTTTTCCTCTTTGCTTTTTAAATGAAAAGCCATAGTATCCTCCAAAACCTATGCTGGACCATTAGTAACTAATGAAAAGTAAATTTACATACTCAATAATTATAGCATATCAACAATGGATTTACCATAATTCGTAAGTTGCAAAATACATATATTCTTATGCTTTCTATATGAAATCCACAACAAAGACTATTTATTGACTTCAAATACGAGATGTTTTATCTCCGGTAAAATTAAGCGGTTCATCCCTAATGTAACCGCTCCCACAGAGCCTGGTAAAGCAAAAATTAGAACATTATTTGCTACCCCAGCTATAGCTCTAGAAGCTAGTGCTTTAGTGCCAATATCTTCTGTAAAGCTCAAATATCTAAAAATTTCTCCAAAGCCGGGGATTTCTTTTTCAATAATATCACCTACGGCCTCGATGGTCACATCCCTTTTGGCAATGCCTGTGCCACCAGTTAGAATGATAGCATCTAAATCCTCTACTTCAATCCAACGATTCATAACTTCAATAAGTTTCAATGCATCATCAGGTAGCAAGGTTCGTACTTTTACAATATGATCGTCTGCCTCGGCTAAACGAACTACTGTATCGCCTCCTTTATCAGTTTCAGCTGTTCTCGTATCTGATACCGTTATAACCCCCAGAACTAAAGGGCGTTCATTTACTTGCTGTAATGACATCGTGCTGCTATCCTCCATTTCATTAATCATATATATAGTATACCACGTTACACCTTTTGCCCCCTAACTATTTAGTAAAAAATATATAAAAAGACGACTAATTTCTTAAGATAAACTTTTGACAGTAATATTATCTGTGTTTAACTATTCTAGTCTCTAAAAATACTTTTGCTACATTAGATAAGCGCAATCTGATACGGTAGGAAATCTCATATATAAGAAAAAGGCTATACTATTGAGTATGACCTATATAATAGCGACTTCCTGTTCGACAGCTGTGAATTCATTCTTAGGTTTTTTTCTACCTTCATAAATACTTCCGTTCGAATGCTGAAGATTTTGCAAGGCAAAATCTTACGCCTCGAACTAAGCGATTCGTTATAATTTATTCGTCCCTTTGGTCCTATAAATTATTCTCTCTGCTTAACGCTGCGAACTAAAAGATTCGCACTCATTTATTTGTCGCTACCGCGCCTTGGTATATTTTAAGTACGTCCTATTCGGATGCTGGCTATTCTTCTCCGAAGAATCGTACGCCCCGAACTACGCGATTCACTCTAATTTATTTGTCGCTATCACTCCTCTAAATTAGGTTCACTGCGTATCCCAACGCCGCTTCTATTCTGCCTAGGCCATAGAAACACTCCTACTCCCTTGGCTGGAAACGGCTAACAATATAATAAGTCTTTAATATAAAAATAAGAGGTCATGTCTTTCGACATGACCTCTTATTTTTAGTTAATCAGCGACTTCCTATCCTCCCAGGCCGCTTCCAGCCAAGTACTTTCGGCGTTTACGAGCTTAACTACTGTGTTCGAGATGGGAACAGGTGGAGCCTCGTAGCTA